>JAEEGG010001468.1_pt1 | contig 64185 bp, 51 predicted proteins | sample 9134161 | NCBI WGS metagenome assembly JAEEGG01 (sample SAMN16246543, study PRJNA631951) | gut metagenome | biome: gut microbiome; feature: rumen; material: CR-attached | host: Bos | place: Iran: Karaj | collected 2018-10
TCAAGGACTAGGCCGTCATTTCAAAATATACTAGACCAATTCACGAATATTGGCCTGCATGCGAAACGCGTGTAGGCTATTTTTCTACATTGTTTTTCATGAAAGTCGTATTTATGGGAACGCCGGAGTTCGCGGCCTGTTTTTTGAAGCACCTCAAGGAATCTGAATTTGCGGATGTGGTGGCTGTAGTCACGCAGCCGGACCGCCCCGCAGGGCGCGGGCGCGTATTGATGCCCCCGCCAGTTAAGCAACTGGCGCTCGAATACGGGCTCCCCGTGCTGCAGCCGACCGACCTGAAGTCGCCCGAATTCGAGAGCGCCCTGCGCGCCTACGATGCGGACCTCTTTGTGGTCGTGGCCTACTCGATTTTGCCGAAGAACATCCTGGGTGTCGCTAAGTTCGGCGCCGTGAACGTTCACGGGAGCCTCTTGCCCAAGTACCGTGGTGCCGCCCCGGTGCAGCGAGCGATTGCGGACGGCCTCAAGGAAACGGGCGTGACGGTGTTCCGCCTGGACGAGAAGATGGACCACGGTCCGATTCTTGCGCAGAAGGTCGTGGCGATTGACCATCAGGATACGACGGCTTCGCTTCTGGAAAAGATGGTGGCGCCCGGCTGCGACGCGCTGGACGATGCAATCCGCCAGCTCATGGAAGGCCGCGAGAAGGACCTGACGCAGGACCATGCGCAGGCAAGCGGCGCTCCCAAGCTCAAGAAGGAAGAAGGCCTTATCGATTTCAACCTGCCGGCATCCGTAATCCACGACCGCATCCGCGCCTTCAATCCGTGGCCGGGCGGCTACGGAAAGCTCGGTGGCCGCATGGTGTACCTGCGCAAGACGGATACCCCGGAGAACGGCCCGAAGCTTGCCCCGGGTGCCGTGGAATTCAAGGACAACCGCCTGTACGTGGGTACGGGCGAGGGCCTGCTCGAAGTTCTTGAAATTCAGGCGGAAGGCAAGAAGCCGATGCCTGTCGCCGACTTTATGCGCGGAATCCAGAAGCGCGAAGGACTTTGCTTTTGCTAGATGAATCCCTGAAAGAGCGCATGGATGCGTACCGCGTGCTCCTGCTGTGGCAGGAAGACGGGACGTTTATCAAGGAAAGCGGGCTTTCGCCTTTCGCGATGGAGCTTGCGCTCGGCGTATGCCGTAGGCATCTGTACCTGCAGTATTTCGTAAAGACGCTCGTGAAGAAGATGCCTTCGCTCGAGGTGTGCACGGTCCTTGAACTCGGACTTTTCCAGATGTTCTTCATGGAAGTGCCGGACCATGCCGCCGTAGCGACGAGCGTGGAGCTCGCGAAGGCGGCGAACCTTCACGAAGGTTCCGCGCGGCTCGTGAACGCAGTTCTCCACGCCGCGCGCAGGTCCGGCCTGCCGCAGCTTCCGCCACAGCGCGTGCGCCGCGTGAGCATCGAGAATTCGGTGCCCGAATGGCTGGTGCGCCGCTGGTTCGATATTTACGGTGGCGACCGCGCCGAGACACTTGCGAAGGCGACCCTCGAACGCCCCGTGGAATGGATACGCGTGAACTTGCAGAAGGCATCCGCGCCGGTAATCGCGCAGAAGCTCTCGCTCACGGGATCATCCATCCTCTACGACCGCTACATCCAGGTGCCCGCCGATGCGAAACTCAAACCGATCCTTGAATCGGATTCTTTTGCGAAGGGCGAATTCAGCTTGCAGAATCCCTCCGCCTACGAGGTCGTGAAGTTGCTCGACCTGAAGCCCGGCCTCAAGGTGTGGGATGCCTGCGCCGCTCCCGGCGGCAAGGCGGCCCTCATGGCCGAGATGGATTCCTCGCTCGACATCCTTGCAAGCGATATATCCGAGTTCCGCGTCGAGAAGATGCACGACGTGGTGGAACGCCTCGGCCTCAAGAACGTGAAACTCGAATGTGCCGACGCCCTCTCGCCGCAGCAGTCCAAGTTCGACCGCATCCTTTTGGATGTCCCGTGCAGCAACATGGGCGTGATGGCTCGCAGGCCCGAATCGAAATACCGCATTACGCAGGAATCCGTCAAGGAACTTGCGGAGTTGCAGTTCCGCATTTTGGAATCTGCGGCGGCAAGCCTTGCGGAAGGCGGCGTCCTCGTCTATGCCACGTGCAGTCCCGACCCGCTCGAGACCACGCAGGTCGTGAACCGGTTCCTGAAGGCGCATCCCGAATTCGTGAAGCGCGGCGAACCCGTATTGCCCGGTGCGACAGATTCCCGTTTCGACGGATTCTTTGCCCAGGCGTTGGAGTACAAGAAATGAAGAAACTGTTGCTTGCGCTGGCCCTTTGCCTTTGCCCGTTCGCGTTCGCGCAGAACCCGGCAGATTCGGCATTCTCGAAGGTCTACGTCTCCATCGAAGGTGGCGAGATGTACCCCTTCGGCGACCTCATCGATGCCGTGTACAACTCGTTCTACGGCGGTGTCGGTCTTCGCTACAATTACTGGAGCGATGTCGACGGCTTTGTCCAGTTCAACTACGCCTACGTGAAGGTGCGCCCCGAGGATATCCCGTATCCCGGCGTCCACCAGTTCGTGGGAAGGCTCGGCCTCGACTGGCATTGGAAATATATCCGTCCGCTCGCGATTGGCGCCGGTTTCACCTGCAACTGGACCCGTGCCGACAGCGACGACGATGTCGATTACTATTCCGGCCGTGGCGGCATGCTCCTCGACAACGAGACGGAATTCGGCTGGTTCGCTAGGTTCAACATGCCGTTTATCTACTACAAGAATTTTACGGTGGGCCTGGACGTGCTCTGGGAACAGCTCTGGACGCTCCCTGAAAGGTCGAATACGCTCACTGTGGGTGTCTACGTTGAAAGGAGGGTCTGGTAATGAAGTTCTCCTTCTCGACAACGTTGTCTGCCCTGGCATTTGCCGCCGTTATGGCGGATGCTGCGATTGACCCCGAAATGGAAGGCATGGAGGCGGTTAGCCGCGACGACGGAACCTTCCTCATGGGTGGCCCGACATTCTTCTTCGACCGGATCCTCGGAGCCGGCGGAATACATTCCGAAAGCGAACTCTGGACGCCGCAGAAACTGCGCGACCGTTTGCTGTTCAACCGCATGTCGCTGCTCCCCTCGTGGGATCCGAAGGAACCCTCGGTGTGGCTCAAGACGGGTAACGAACTCGGCGACATGATCTATCAGGACGTGATTACCGGGAAGGATAGGCCGACAAACCGTACGCCCATTCTCGAAGGCGGTTTCAGGAGCCCGAGCTTCAAGGGCTTCTGGGCGACGGCGCGAGGCTTCCAGGACGACCACTATTCCGCCCGCACGTTCAGTTACCGCAAGAAAATGGTTTCCGATGAATTCTCGCTGTTCGGCGAGAACTACCCGATGTTCAGCTCCATTTATGGCGGCGTCGGCTTTACGAACGACTTTGTCAATGCGTCCGTCCTGGCGGGCGAGGAATACCTCTGGGAATACCTCGAATCTTCGCGCTGGATGCCGGTGCACATGGCCCCCCGCGTGGAGGCGCATGCCGACTTCTGGAATTTCCAGGTGACGGCGGCATTCGAACATGCGGAATACCAGGATGCCCGTGTCGACGAGTCCGGCGAACGCAACGAGGTGAACGGCTCTGTCCTCTACAAGTGCGGTGATGCCTGCCAGAAGGGAATGTTCCAATTGTCTGCGGGAATCGCCTTCCGGTTCGTGAGCGACGACGGCGACGTTTATACCGGCCTCGACAACGACCGCGTGCTTTGGCCGTTCATGCAGTTGCGCGTGCAGCCGCTCCGCTGGCTCCGTGCCGATGTCATGTTCGGCATGAACGATTCCGACTGGCTCGTGCAGGATAGCGTCGAGATGGGCTTGCCCGTTCCCGTGAAGCGTCTGGGCGTCACTATCGGCGTCAAGAATGTTTCGGGTACGCGCTTGAATCCGCTTGCCGATGACGAGGAATACTTTGACCTGAAGGGTGTCTCGGATACGATTGGCCTTGCTCCGTCGGGCCAGATGAACCTGGTGCAGGCGTATCTTGCGTTTGCCGATACCATGGGCTCTGTCTCCCTGGGCGGCCGCGCGAGCTTCTGGGCGGAACACGGGGCCGAGACGTTCGACGTTGAAGATTTTGTGAAGGATGGCGGGTTCGAGTTCCGCTATGGAGACGTTTCGCGCATCGATTCCTGGATTAAGGGAATCACGGGCGAACTGTGGCTTGACGCATGGCTCGAGGACTGGTTCAAGTTCCGCGCGCTCGGCGGTTTCGAGCGTATCGACGGGCCTACGGAGCGCTTCGAGGTGACTCCTTCGGAATTCTTTGTCGCCTTTACCGGCGACTGGCTTGTCCGCAAGAGCTTCCGCGTGTCGCATTCGCTCCGCTACAGGAGCGATGCCCAGTGGAACCTGCGCGGCCATGACGCGCTTGTCGTGAAGGGAGACTGGTATTGGGACGCGACGTTCGAGCAGCAGTTCCCGAGGCTCGGACTTTACCTGACGGGAACCCTGATCCACGTGCTCGCAGACGAGGTGGTGCAGGTCCCGAATGGCGATTACGATAGGTTGAGATTCGTCTGTACAGTGAGGAAGACGTTCTGATGTGGTTACGCGCTCTAAAGAGGCATTGTTCTAGAAGCGAGTCTCCCGTGAGACACCTGATGGTCCGCATGTTCGCCCATTTCCTGGCGTGCGTCGCGGCCGTGTTTTTTGTCTGCTGGTTCGGCTAGCCGAAGGCTTTGCCGAGGGCCTTGAGGCTGAAGCTGTTGGCGAGCGCTTCTTGCGCCGTGTTTGCCTCTATCCACTTGAATTCGAATTTCGGATGCGCCCCGCGTTGCATGGCGAGGTGCCTTGTGGCATTTGCGGCCGATGTGCCGAGCCTGATCAGCAACACGTCGCATTCGATCTTGTGGATGGTGATGCCGTGGCGGAACGAGCCGCGGCTTTCGACGGAACAGACGCTGTCTGCGTCGATATAGTCTTCGGCGGCGGCGGGTAGGCCCGCGGTCGCGTTCCGTGGCGATTCGAAGTGCGGCAGCGTGAACTGGTTCTTGAAAAATTTCTGCCCGCCGTGGACGGCGAGAATCTTGCGGTCGCTGCTTTCGATGACGAGGACGGTGCCGTGCCAATCTTTTTGCGTGTGGCTTTTTGGCGGCGGGAATTCGGCGGTGCGGTTTTCGAGCGCGGCGCGGCAGATGCCATGCAGCGGGCAATGGCTACAATCGGGATTCTTGACCTTGCACACGGTACGCCCGAGTTCCATGAGCGCCTCGTTGTGCATGTAGGCCTTGGGCGAGGTCGCGATTTCGCGCGCGTAGTTCCAGTAGGTTTCGGCGGGGGCCTTGTCCGTCGGCAGAAAGTCGAGCGCGTATAGCCTCGAAAATATCCGTACCAGGTTCCCGTCGAGTATCGCTTCTCGCTGGTGGTAGGCGAGGCTCAGGATTGCCCCGGCGGTGTAGGCGCCGATTCCCGGCAACGCTTCGAGTTCCTTGCGCGTGCGCGGCATTTCGCGACCGGCGGCGGCCACCGTCTTCGCCGTTTTCAGGATGTTCCGTGCGCGGCTGTAATAGCCCAGGCCCTGCCAGTACTTGAAAACTTCTTCTTCGGTTGCGGCGGCGAGAGTGCCGATGTCCGGAAAGCGCTTCATCCATTTCACGAAGTAATCGCGGACCGTGGAAACCTGCGTCTGCTGGAGCATGGTCTCGCTGATCCAGACCGCGTAGGGTTCGCGCGGGGCGTCCAGGTCGACGGGCCTCCACGGCAGGGCTGCCGCGTTCTTCTTGAACCATTCGCGCAGGCGCTTTAGCGAGACATTATCCATAGCGGCTTAAATTTAAGAAAAAAGTTTGCCGCTATAAACCACAACGGCACCTCGCGAGGAGATGCCGTTGTTGGTGTATGGGATGTTTGGTTTACATGTAGTAATGTAGATTCTGAATCGCTCGCCGGGTAGTACTTTGGACTAAATTCCATTGTAAAGGTTTACAACACTTACAACGTGTTAATCCGCAAAAAACGCGAAAAAAGACACTTTTTGAAGGAAACAGGGCGCGTAGGGAGTTGTTTTTACGATGTTTGTTACGAAAGGTTTACATTATGGTGCGAAAATGGGGCGAAATCTCGTTTATAACGAGCCGCTATTAAAATTCCGCGCGGTCTTCCCAGATATCCACGATGACTTCGCAGTTTATACAGTTGATTAACTTGTGAATTTCTTATCTCGTAATGTTTGGCTGCTTGGTTTTTTCATTAAGCTCTTCTCGATAGGCTTTCTATTTCTGGATACAGAGGACGCCCGCTTCACGCGCACCGTTACAGCCGGCGCCATCACTAGAACATCCGGAAAGCAAAACGTCGTTCCCTTGTATGTTCAAAGCCCTGTACTCATAACAGACCCCGTCTTCGCAACCATAGTTGGCCCATACAATGATTCCATGCTGAATGTTTTCTTCATCCAAAATCTGTTCCTTATAGGCGATGCTCTTCAGGTCAAAACCATTCGCTTTCAAGGCGGGATACGCGTTTTTCCACGAGCACGCATCCTTTTGGCATTTCTTACCCGAAAGAGAATTCAGCAGGTTCCTGTAATCCTTCGGGGTCGGCAGGCGCCATCCTGACGGGCAGGCCTTCAACGCCTCTTCCTGACTATAGACGTACGAACCGTTCGACTTCTGCAGCATGCGGGTCATCCAATTCTTTCCGGCGACATTGGCCATCTGCGGGGCCGGCGGTGCCGACGGAGCGTCGCCCTTCACGCAGCGTACAGAAAGGGCGGAACTTTTCATGCCCTTCAACCACTTGACGCTGTTATCCTTCGCAGTCCAATACCAGTAGGAAGCCTTGTCCTTCTTCCCGTCGCTGGTCCAGAAGTATTCGTACAGGTCCCCGAACAGGAATTCGCCGTTGTCCTTCCTGAAACCGGTCGCTTTCGCATTGAATGCAGTCCTAAAGTCGGAAACTCCTGCAAGCATGGCCCTAGCCTCGCTTTCGCTGGGCAGGTGCCAACCTGCAGGGCATACCGTCTGTGCGGCATCCCAGGTGTAGAGACGACCGCTTGCCTTGCAATTATCCGGCTGGTTGCAGTAGCTGTTCGCCGTCTCGATATTGAGGTTCTCGGCCATCCAGGTCTGCCCCGCGATATCGACAGTCTTGTACTGCTCCGCCATAGAAGCATCCAAGGCCGCGGCAGCTTTCTTTAGAGATTCGGACAAGGCCTTCTTGCCTTCGTTTTCAGTATCCTCGCACGCCGTAATGCTCAAGGCAAGGCACGCACCCATCATCAAGAGTGTTCTTTTCATTTTATGCTTTCCCTACGCTCATAAAGAGCTCCTATAAAGATTATCGTAAATTAGGATTGTTTGGGTCTAGGATGCCGAGAAGTTTATACAGTTGATTAACTTGCGGATTTTTTATCCCGTAATGTTTGGCTGCTTTGATGCCGGTAGTGCAACGTGGAATGGCAAGTTCTTTTGCATCTTTATTTTTTTTCTTAAGCTCTTCTCGATATCCTTCAAGATCTTCGTGTGCAGCTTTAATGGCAACAGGCTTTGCCTCACCTTCGGCAATGTACTGCGCAACAATTTCGGTGCTATCCGGCAATGGAGCATTATTGAAGGCTTCTGCAACGTTTCGGAACAAATCACATTCATTGTAATAGGTTTGAATGTAGTATGCTTCTAGTGCCTGGGTGTATTCGTTTTGCACACCCTGCTCACGAGCTTCATCGAGTCTTTTTTTAAAGATGGCCATTGCTTGATCGTAATAGCTTGGAAGTTGTTGCAATATGGCTATTTCTTCGACAAATTTTTCGTCTGCTCCTTTTGCTCTACGTTCCTGATTCTTTATTTTTTCGGCCAATATTAAATACAAATTCGCCATTTGGATTGAAGCCGGTAATCCCCAGTTTTTACTTTTACTTGCAGCAACTGAATAGTATAACATGGCTTTTTCTATTAACGAAACTAGTTTTTTTACCTGTTCCGCTTTTTGCTTTTCTGTCCCCTTAATTTCGATTTGCAGCATTTGCTTCATTACGTCCTGTCCAGCAAAGAAACTGGAGGCCGCTTCAGAACCGTCATTTACAAATTTTAATTGAGGCTGGTTGCTGGGAGCTTTTTTACTGGCGTGTATTTCTGGATTGCTGTTGGATCCTCCTTGAAAATTCACATGACCAGCAAAGAGAATGGATGCTGATGCTAGAATAGAAATGAAAAGTTTTTTCATGTTTTACCTCTGCTTACAAAGAATCCCTATATGACCTGAAATATACCTTTAATTATGCGAAATTAAACACCAGCACGTCTTATTTTGAAAAAAATGCCGCAGAAAAACGCGACATTTTTTTTTTCTTGTGGTAAAAAATTGCCTTTTTTGCTCTGTTTTGAGCGTTTTTTGCGGGTTTGGGGACAATTCGAGCCCCAAGAGCCCCTTTTGGCATGATTTTTGCATATCAAATGGAGGTTAAAGTGAGCGAAAAGCGCCTCGTGTTAACGAGGCGTGATCGCGAGAGTGAGGCGAAGTCGTAGGTTCTGTTCCTGCGGTAGAGCCGAACGGAGGTTATATGTCCGATTTTAGTAACGATGCAGAAAAGGTGTTAGCGAAGGCGCAGAGCTTGCGCGACCGCAGCTCCCATTCTTACCTGGGAGCGGCGCATTTGGCGGTGGGCCTGGTAGAAGGCCCCGATGCCACCTTGAAGAAACTCTACAAGTCGAAGGGCGCGAAGACGAACGAACTCCGCGGCAAGCTGGAGCCGTTCGTGCAGAAGATTCCGCGTATGGAAGGCGTGAATCCCGACGTGGAACCCGATAATGACTTGAACCGTATTTTGCGTGCCTCCGTGCAGGCGGCGCGTCAGGTGAACCGTATGGTGACCCCGGGCGATATGCTCGTGGCATTGATGAAATTCTCGGGCGACCGTGGACTCGCGAAGGTGTTCGAAGATGCGCTTGGTAGCGTCGAGGTCGTGGAAACTTGGCTGTCGGACCCGTTTGCAGGGGCCGCCAATGCCGAGGAACAGTCTCCGCTGAAACTCTACGGCCGTGAACTTGTGGAAATGGCCGCCGACGGAAAGCTTTCGCCGGTGATTGGCCGTGAAGAAGAAATCCGCCGCGTCATCTTGATCCTGAGCCGAAAGACGAAAAACAACCCGTGCCTGGTCGGTGAACCTGGCGTAGGTAAGACCGCTATTGTCGAAGGGCTCGCCGAGCGAATCTATCGCGGCGATGTGCCTGACGCTCTGAAGGGCAAGAAGTTGTTTGCGCTCGATTTGTCTGCCTTGATGGCGGGTGCAAAATACCGTGGCGATTTCGAGGAACGTCTGAAAGCTGTGCTGGATGCACTTGAAGAAGACGGCAACACCTTGCTGTTCATCGATGAAATCCACACCATCGTGGGTGCGGGCAAGACGGAAGGCTCCATGGACTTGGGCAACATGCTGAAGCCGAAACTGGCCCGTGGTGAACTGCACTGCATCGGTGCAACCACCACGCAGGAATACCGTAAGTACATCGAGAAGGATTCCGCCTTGGAACGCCGTTTCCAGCCTGTGCAGGTTGACGAACCGAGCGAAGAGGAATCCATTTCGATTCTCCGTGGCATTAAGGATGGCTTTGATGCGCACCATGGCGTGCGTCTGCACGACAACGCGCTTGTGGCAGCGGTGAAGCTTTCGAACCGCTACATCAGTGACCGTTTCTTGCCGGACAAGGCTATTGACCTGATTGACGAGGCGGCAAGCCTTGTGAAGACGCAGATGGATACCGTACCCGAAGCCTTGGACACCTTGCAGCGTAAGGAACTCCAGATGAAAATCGAGGAGCAGGCCTTGGCGAAGGAAACCGACGACACCAGCGTAAAGCGCCTGAAAGAGTTGCGCGAAGAACTCGCGACGACAGATGCTGCAGTCAAGCTGATGCAGGACCGTTGGCAGGAGAGGCGTGCGAAAAACGCCGAGTTGCAGGGCCTCAAGAAGTCCTTGCAGCAGGCGAAGGACGAGATGGAGCAGGCCGAAGCCCGCTACGACTTGAACCGCGCCGCCGAACTCAAGTACAACAAGATTGTGAACCTCGAAAAGGAAATCGCCGCAAAGACCGAAGAAATCAGGAAGTCTGCAGGCGACGGTGACCTGAGCGAAGAGGTGACCGAAGAGACGATTGCCCTCGTGGTGAGCCGCTGGACGGGAATTCCGGTGACCAAGCTTTGCGAAGGCGAAAAGGCCAAGTTGTTGCACCTGGACGAACGCCTGCATGCCCGCGTAATTGGCCAGGACGAAGCCGTGGAAGCGGTTTCGGAAGCAATCTTGCGTAACCGTAGTGGTTTAAGCCGCGAAAATGCGCCGATTGGTAGCTTCTTGTTCCTGGGCCCGACGGGTGTGGGCAAGACGGAACTTGCGAAGGCGCTTGCCGTGGAACTGTTCGACGACGAGAATGCGCTCGTGCGTATCGACATGAGCGAATACATGGAAAAGCACAGCGTCAGCCGTTTGATCGGTGCGCCTCCGGGATACGTGGGCTACGAAGAAGGCGGCCAGTTGACCGAAGCCGTGCGTACGCATCCGTACTGCGTGATTCTGCTCGACGAAATCGAGAAGGCTCATCCCGACGTGTTCAACACGCTGTTGCAGGTGCTTGACGACGGTCGTTTGACCGATGGCAAGGGCCGTACCGTGAACTTCAAGAACACCTTGATTCTGATGACGTCGAACCTGGGTGCCGCTCACTTCCAGAACCGCGCGGGTGATGCAAAGCCCGTGACGCTCAAGGAAATTGAGCCGGAACTCCGCGGATTCTTCCGTCCGGAATTCCTGAACCGCTTGGACGAAGTGCTGGTGTTCCAGAGCCTCACGAAGCCGCAGATCAAGGACATCGTGAAACTCAAATTCAAGGGACTCGCCGAACGCGCCGCCCGTCAGGATTTGCAGCTCACGCTGACCGACAAGGCGCTGGATGCCATTGCCGATGGCGCTTACCAGCCGGAATTCGGAGCACGTCCGATCCAGCGTTACCTGGAAAGGAACGTGGAACGCCCGCTGAGCCATGCCATCCTTGCTGGCGAAGTGAGTGCCGCAAAGCCTGTGGTCATCGACTACGACGGAACTGCGTTCACGGTGAAGTAAAAGATTCTGCTTGCGGAATTGGACAATGCAGGGACTATAGTGCTGCTATGACGTAGAGCGCTATGGTCCCGTTGTCGTTGTTGGTTTCTTGCAGGATTCCGATGTCGAAGTCGAGACGGAACCGGATGAACCCGAAGGTGAGTTCGAATTTCGGGATGATGTCGACCATGAAGTCATCGGTCAGGTTGCCGATGCTCCCGGACATGTTGATTTCGATAAAGGTGCGGAAATACTTGTTGAAGTACAGCGTTGGGGTCATTCCCGCGGCGAACTTGACGTATCCGTTTTCTCCGGTGACGCCTTCCAGGACGCCCGCGCGGATTTCGTAGAAGTTCGCGAAGTTCTTGGAAATGAACTGCTCGTTTCCGTAGGTGAGCACGATGGCTGTGCTGTTGTTGCGGTTGAGCCCGAAGAAACCGTCGAGTTCGAGGAAGTTGTTGTCGTTGATGAGGTAGCGGCCGCCGATGTCGAGCGTGACGATGACCTCGTCGAACTTGTCCTTGCTGCGGACATTCAGCTTGCCGCCGATGTTCCATTCCTTGGAGAGCGCTGTGGTCAGGTTTACGGGGAAGAGGATGTTCGAACCGTAGTTGCTCACGGCTCCGATGCCGATACCCCATCTCGGGGATGGTCTCGTGTCCGGCCCGAGCGTGTAGCGGATATCCCACATGGGATCGACAGCGTAAGCGCTGGTCGCAAGGGCTACGGCTATAAGGGCGAGGAGTCGTTTCATACGCCTTAAATTTAATAATCCTGCGGCGATTTTCTATATTTGGGGGCGATTCAAGAGGTAATTATGGTCGAACCGCGTCCAGAACTTTCAAAACTTTCCGACTACGTGCCCGGGAAATCCATCGAGGAAATCCGGGAACGCTACGGACTGAAGCGTATTGTCAAGCTTGCGTCCAACGAGAACCCGTTGGGAGCCTCCCCGAAGGCGGTCAAGGCTTTTCATGAGATTGCGGACAGCCTGCACCTCTACCCGCGTGGCGATGCCCCCAAGCTCATCGATTCCATCGCGAAAAAATATGGCGTGAATACGTCCCAGATTGTTATCGGGAACGGTTCCGACGAGATAATCGACATGGTGGGCAAGGCCTTTATCCGCCAGGGCGACAACTGCGTGGGTATTACGCCGACCTTCTCCGTGTACAAGTTTACGACGCTTTCGAACGGTGCCGATTTCATTGGCGTCGGCGAAGGCGAGACGAAGGCTTCTCTCGACGACCTTGCGAAGGCGATAAACGCGAAGACGCGCGTGGCGTTCATCTGCAACCCGAACAACCCGACGGGCGCCTACTACACCGAAGCCGAGATCCGCGACTTCTTGAAGAAGGTCCCGGAAAACGTGCTTGTGTTCCTCGACGAGGCCTACTCCGAGTTTGCGACTGCGGAAGATTACCCGAACATGGCGGCCGCCCTTGGCGAATACCCGAACCTGTTTGTCAACCGCACGTTCAGCAAGATTTACGGGCTGGCAGGGCTCCGCGTGGGCTATGCCATGGGAAGCGTCGAGGTCATCCGCGCCCTCTGGAAAATCAAGCCGCCCTTTGACGTGAACCAGGCGGCCCAGGTGGCGGCGATTGCGGCGCTTGCCGATAGCGAACACGTCGAGGCGACCCGCAAGATGAACGCCGATGGCGTGGAACTGCTTACCCGCGAATTTGAAGCGCTCGGATTCAAGGTGCTCCCGACGCAGGCGAACTTCATTTGCGTACGCATTGGCGAACGCGCGAAGGAACTTGTCGCGTTCCTGGAAAGCAACGGCATGATCATCCGCGGCCTTACGAGCTTCGGCATGCCCGAACACGTGCGCGTCACGGTCGGCAAGCCCGAAGAGAACGCGTTCCTCCTCACGCTCGTGAAAAAGTGGAAGACGGAGGCGTAATATGGCTTCCGACAACAAGGAACTTTTGCAGATCGCGCTCAAGACTGCGGAACTCGCGCAGGCGAATATCCTGAAGTATTTCCAGTCCGGTGTGGGCGTGGAATGGAAAAAGGACAACACGCCGGTGACGGTTGCCGACAAGAGCACGGAAGAACTCGCCCGCGAATTCTGGACGAAGGAAACTCCGGGTTTCGGCGTCATCGGCGAGGAATTCGGAATAGAGAGCCCCGATGCGGAATACCAGTGGGTCATCGACCCGATTGACGGCACCAAGGCCTTTGTGCATGGCGTTCCGCTGTTTGGTACGCTCATCGCGCTTTACAGGAGGGATGTCCCTGTCTGTTCTGTTATCCGCATTCCGGCGATGAATACGGCCGTGTGGGCGGTGAACGGCGGCGGTGCTTTTCTGGACGGCCGCCCGGTACGCGTTTCGGGCGTTGCGCAGTTGAACGAGGCGCTCGTGCTTTCGGGTACGGTCAACACGATGGAATCCCAGGGCTATGGCGAAGGCTTTACGAAGCTTCGCCGCAGCGCGAAACTCCACCGTGGCTGGGGCGACTGCTACGGCTACTACCTGGTGGCATCCGGTCGCGCCGAGGTGATGGTCGACCCGGTCGTTTCCCTCTGGGATATCGCACCGTATCCGCTCCTGTTCAAGGAGGCCGGCGGCAAGTTCAGCACGCTTGACGGCAAGACGGAACTCTTCGGCGAAGACGGCAAGCCTACGGCCCCGATCTACGAAGGTTTTTCGTCTATCGCGACAAACGGCAACTTACATGCCGAATGTCTCGACTGCATGAACATCTAGCATTGCGGCTCGTCCGCTTCATTTCAACATCGGTTCTACGATTACGGTATCCGCGGAAAACGTCACGGAGATGGTTCCGCTAGTCGCCGTGTTCAGGTAGGGGATGTGCAGGGAATCGAGCCTTTCGATGACCTGCTTGCTCGGGTGCCTGAACCTGTTTTTCCTCCCGCTCGAAATCAGCGCGAGCCGCGGCGCGACGGCGTTCAGGAAGGGCGTGCTGCTCGATGTCTTGCTCCCGTGGTGGCCGAGTTTGAGGATGTCGCTTTGGATGACGGCGTCGGATTTTAGGATTTCCTTTTCGCCCGCGACGGTCAGGTCCCCGGTGAGCATCGCCGCGTGCCCGAGCCCGTGCGCCCGGAGCGTGATGCTTCCCTGGTTCGCGTCGCTACATTTGAGCCCTGCCGCCGAATTCGGGTTGGGGTGTACCGCTTGGATTTCGAAATGGTTCTCCTTCCACGTGAACCCGCGGTTGATGTCGCGGATGGGGATGCCCCTGTCGGCGGCGGTGGCGATGGTCCTTAGCCAGTCTTCCTTGGCCTCCGTGCGCGAACATTCGTTTATCCAAAGTTCCTTGACGGGGTACGTGCGCAATATGCTCGACGCTCCACCGAAATGGTCCAGGTCGGGATGCGTGATGACGAGCGCGTCGAGCACGAGGATTCCCGAGTGCCGCAGGAAGGGGACGATGACGTCTTTTCCCATGTCCCTCCTGCTCCTGTCCCCGGAATCGACGAGGATATGCTTGCCGGAGGGAGTCGTGAGCAGGATGCTGTCGCCCTGGCCTACGTCGATGAGCGTGAGGTTCCACGCCGGATGTGACACCTGCATGTAGCCCTGGATGCAGAAGATGACAGAGAATAGCAAAAGGCAAAGTGCTCCGTAGCCTTTCGCGATGGCGTTCTTGCGGATGACGGGGAGGAGCGTGAAGAGCGAACCCAGCAACAGGAGGATGGCGGGGGAGAACGGCCCGACGGTGATGGCAGCTCCCGACGAATCCGAAAGTAGCCGCGTGAGGAAACTTGCCATGCGCAAGAAGAACCCGGCGGCAGAGCAGAAGGTCTCGCTTAGGATGTCGACGGGAGAAAGCAGCGCGAAGAGCCCCGCCTGCATGCCCCACGAGACGAGCGGCACGATGACGATGTTGCCGAGCCAAGCGAGCGGCGAGAGCGTCTTGAAGTGGTGAATCAGGAACGGCGCGGTCGCGAGCGTCGCGCACAGGGTGACGTATGTCGGGGAGAGCACGTAGCCTTCGGCGAGCTTCCAGAGGTGCGACTTGCGGAGGCCTTCGGGAACGTTCTTGAAGGGGTTCTTGCTGTTGCCGAGGAGGATTCCCGCCGTGGCCGTTGCCGATAGTTGGAATCCGGTATTCCAGAGTTGCGACGGGTCGGGAAGGAGGATGAACAGGAGGGCGACCCCCAGGCTGTTGAGCGTGTTCGCGGGCCTTCCGAGCATGGTGCCGAGCTGCGGGATGGAAAACATCAGTACGGCGCGCTGGACGGCGGGCGAGCCTCCCGTGACGGGAACGTAGATGAACAGTAGCGCGATGGCGATAAGGTTTGCGGCCTTGTGCGGCAGCCGTGTCGCCTTTAGAAAAACGCTCAGGATTCCGGCGAGAAGCACGACATGGAAGCCCGATATGGCCAGGACGTGGACTAGGCCCGTGCGCTGGAAATCGTTGCGGATGGCTTCGGGGATGCCGCTACGGTCTCCGGCGAGGAGCCCGAGCAGGAGTCCGGTTTCGGCGGGGTCGAGGTGGCGCTCGAAGCGTCGCTTTATCCATTGGCGGAAGGCGTAGAAGCTGCGTTCGGCGGTCCATTTCCCGTGCCACGAAGTCCAATGTTTGAACTTGCCGTAGGCGGCGAAGCCCTGGCTCCTGAGCCATTCGCGGGTGTCGAACGCCCCGGGCACCGTCGGGGGCGTGACGGGGTACCACTGCGCCTCGAAGCAGATGCTGTCGCCCGGTTCGGGGAGGGCCTGCAGCGCCCTCTTTTCGGTGACGCGCACGCGGTAGCCGCTGTCCGCCTTCACGATGAAGGCCGTCCCGTTTGGCCTCGGCAGGAGCGATTCGATATTGCCGCATGCCTCGGCGGGAATCTCGCTGGCATTGTAGCCTGCATTCGGTTGATGTGCGCTTTCGCGGTGGGCGTGTACGGTATGGCTTACGCATCCGCAGGCAAGCGTGAAAAGGATGGCGCACTGGACGCTTCTGGGAAACGTCCTTGCTGCAACGGCGACAGGGATGAGCAGGAAGGGTGCATAACCCGGAAAATCGAGGCTTGCATAGAGGGCCATCAGGGTGAGGGCGCTGACGAGGGCGGGCTTTCCGGCCAGCGGGGCAGTCAGTTCTTGCAGGTTACACTGGATGCGCGCATTTTTTCTTGTTTTTTTGTCCTTCATTTATTTACTTTTGGGTTAAAAGGTGTTCCTATCTATAAAAACGGTTGAAAACGGAAAATGAGCCAAAATCGATGAAAAAAATTTTCAGTTTGACAGTCCTTGCGTTTTTGGCGATGTTGCTCGGTTGTTCCGAGGTCGACAAGGGCGAGCCTGTTTTGCAGCCGTCTTTCATAAGTCCCTACACCCTTTATCCGAACGACCGGGCCGTGAGCGATTCGGTGGCGGCTTACCTTCCTTCGGGAGCGGTGCTCAGCCTCCATCCCGGGGTCTCGTACAAGTTGTCTTTCGAAGCGGATCCCGGCAGTAAGGAACCTCCAGTTCTGCAACTTTTCAGGGTGGGGTCGACACAGGATGGGCTGCGGTATTCCGTACGGCATGTGAGAACCCTCGATGCGGAAGAAAGGGACGGCCGCTACTACTACGATTTTGTCTGCGAAGAAAACGACAGGGCGAGATGGGTGACCTCCCTTGTCCTGGACGGCGAATTCTATAAGGGAACGGTGAAGGACGTGATGCTGGAGGCCGAAGGCCCGTATCCGGAAAGTTTCTCCATCAACCTGGTGGTCGTGGGCAAGGTGGTATTCTCCGATTCCTCCGTGACGGTCGATGCGTTTGCAGATTCGTTACTCAAGACGTTCCGCAGGTTCCTGAAGGGAATTCAAATTGATACTTTGTATGTAAGATACGCCCACGAGCATCCGGAACTTGGGAAAAAATATCCTGCGAATGAGCCCTGGCTTGCAGGAAGGTCGTCGGAAGACCTGTTCGTCTCGGAACTTGGTGGTTGGCCGGAGAAGGAACTGAAAAAAGCACTCGACCTGGTGCTGGTGCATCGTATCGAGTCCGATCACGTGCTAGGGTACTCCTACCTTTATGCGGGTAACTTCGGCAGCGGCAGCGGCAGTACGGTCGTTATCGGCACCCGTGAAAAGACGCCTTCCGGCGAGTCCGACGTGTCGATTGCGGAAATCCTCGAGACTGCCGTCCATGAATCGGGACATTTCCTCGGACTTCGCCATACGACTTCGACGCGCAGCGACATGAGCGAGACGATGGACTACTCGGTTGTCGAGGACGGATTTGAAGACACTCCCTATTGCAGGGAGCTGCTTGCGAGCGGGCTCTTGAAGAAAAACGCTGCGATGGCGACGGACTTCGCGGTACCGGCTTTCCGCCTGAACATGGCAGCCGCTGTGCCGAGCTTCAATATTGCGGATTGCCCCGACAGCCGCAACCTCATGTTCCCGAGCGTGACGGGCGAGGAATTCGAAGGCTTTTCCGAACAGCAGCTTGAACATGTCCGCAAGAACCTGACCGTGTTCCCGCATTAAAGGATTGAGTATGGCCGACAAGAAACAGTTCTCGGAAGAAGTTCAGCTTATCGCGTTCGTGTTGCAGCGCGGCGCGGAGTGGGACCCGCATGTTATCGAAATTCTGGAAGGCGCCTGGGGCCCGCTTCGCCATAAGGGCTCTCTCTTCCCGTTCGACCAGACGGACTACTACGCTCCGGAAATGGGCGAGGGGCTCTACCGCGGCGTGGTTTCGTTCGAGAAGTGTATCCCGGCAGAGACGATTGCCCTCGAGAAGGCCCGCAGCAACGCGCTGGAACTTACGACGCAGGATTCGGGACACCCCGGCGCGCGGCACGTGAACATCGATATCGGCTACATGGACCTGGACAAGGTGGTGCTCCCCAGCTACAAGCGGGGCCCCTTCAAGCTCTATGCGGGCGAGGGGGTGTGGCTCGACATGCTCCTGACCTATTCCAAGGGCTTTTTCCACCCGACCTCATGGGCTTTCGAGGATTTTAAGCGCAATCCCTACCAGCACGACCTGCAGCTTATTCGTGAACGCTGGCGCAAGAGCGTCCGAACGCGCTCATTTTGATGCGCAAATCTTATTTTTCTGTGTCAACGTATATATATTTGGAGTATATGCGAGTATCCAACAGACTATCCCTCTTGTCGGCGGCAGCCCTGTGCGCTGCCCTTTTCTGGGCTTGCAACGATGAGCCCGATCCCAAAACCATGGCAAAGTCCGATGCCCCGGCTGCAGCTCCCAAGCAGGAGCATGCCAAGCTGAAGGCGAAGGTCCGCAAGTCGCTTGGCGATGCGAACCTGCAGCGCAAGAGCGAAGGCAACTGGTCGCAGCTGCGTATCGGCCAGTCGGTTGTCGAGAAGGACCGCATCCGCACGGGTGCCGAATCCGAGGCTATCCTTTCCGTGAATGACGGTTCGGCGCTTTGGATTACGGAACTCTCCGAGGTGACCCTCGATGTAGAAATATTTGATTCCCTGAGCCGCCAGGTATCCGTCATCATCAACAATGGCGGTGTCCACTTCGATGTGCAGAAGCAGAAGAAGGGCAATACGCTCATGTTCCGCACGGGAGTCGCGACTGCAGCTATCCGTGGTACCGCGGGCTTTGTCGGTGGCTACAACGGCCAGATGGTCGCATCGCTCAAGGAAGGCCTTGTCGATGTGAACAAGGATGGTGGCGAAAGTGCCGTGAGCGTCGGCGCGAACCAGACCGTACTTGTGGGCAAGGACGGACAGGTGAGAAGGCTGCAGTTGAAGAGCTCCGGTACGAGGGCGCTTTCGCTTCAGCTTGCCAACGTGAACATCTTTGGCGAAGGTCCTATGGATTCTCTTGAAAAGGCCTTGACCGATTTCGATAACGATTACGCTGCTCGCGTGGCGGCCTTCGAAAAGAAGCTGCGCTTCCAGGCGGCCCCGCTCTCCGCCCAGGTGTTCTTCCCCAACGTGACCCTGCAGGCCCGCGTGAACCCCGGTGTCGTGGTGACGGTGCTCGGCGAATCGGATACGGTGGGCGCGAACGGTGTCTACCAGCGGACCTTCGAATGGGATGACGACGCCTATGGCACCAAGCGCTTCCTCGCGACCTGTAGCGAAGGCGATGTCGAAGTCCAGTGCTTTATGTGGGTGACCGAATACGAGGCCCCGGCTCCGGTCGAAGAGGCTGCCCCGGCGGCAGATTCCGCTGCCGATACTGCGGCTGTGGCTGAACCTGAACCCACTCCCGCTCCGGCGAAGGCCGAACCCAAGAAAGAAGAGGTGAAGAAGGAAAAGCCGAAGGCCGAACCCAAGAAAGAAGAAGTGAAGAAGGAAGAGCCCAAGGCCGAACCCAAGAAGGAAGAGGCTAAGAAGGAAGAGCCCAAGAAAGAGGAAGTGAAGAAAGAGGAGCCGAAGAAGGAAGAAACCGGCAGGGATCTGAAGAGCCTTACCCTGAAGATGGGTGCCGCTACCGAACGCAAGCACCTCGACTTGCCGGCAATGGAATACTCCACGGACCTGAAGTTCAGCCTCGGCGGAATCACGCGTGGCGACCTCTCCGAAATCAAGGAAATCGTCGTGACGCGCAAGGGCAAGGTCGTCAAGTCCTTCTCGGGTGCTGAACTCGACGGACTGGAATACGCTGTGCCTGTGACTATCGGCCTCAACAAGATTGCAAGCTTCGACGTGAAGATTGTCCTCAAGAACGGCAAGAGCATGCGCAGGACCAAGACCTACGAGGTCTACTGTGAACGCGGCAACCACATGGGCAAGGCTCGTAACTTCATCAAGTACAAGACCGTGGAAGAGGAATACGAAGCGGTCAAGAGCAGGCTCGAGAAGGAATAGCAAGTTTAGGAATCAAGAAAGGATAGATTATGAAGACAAAAGCAACAGGGATGAATGGAATTCGTCTGGGTAAGGTTCTCGGTGCGTTTGCGGTTGCATGCGCCCTGGTGGCCTGCGCATCGAACCCTCCGGTACAAGATGACGGTGCGGCCGCTGCAGCCTCCGCAAGGAAAAAGGAGAACAGGGCCCAGGACGAACTGTCGGTGAAAACGGGCGAAACCCCGGCTCCGGCTGCGGAATCGGCGAAGGCCGATGCGGAGGATGCCGATGAAGACATCAAGGTCTCCTCGGTGAACTTCAAGGTCCGTCCCACGGTTCTTGTCGCTCCGGCGATGGGCGCGAAGATGGCCGGCAGCATCGATGTCATCCGCAAGAATCCGCTCGCGAAGACGGCGATGGAAGTCATCAACGCCTACCTCACGAGTCGTGACTACACGGTCATCGGCCTCGAAAGCCAGGCTCAGCTCGACGAAGTGGTGCAGCTCCAGTCCGATATCGCGGGCAATTCCGAAGACCTTGCCTACGTGGCGGGCCTCTCCGTGGGTGCAGACATCAACATTACCTACGCGGGCAGCATCCAGGAAGACTACATCGTTATCGACCTGAACGCTAGCGAAGCCTCCACCGCAAACCTCCTGGCGAGCGAATCGATCCGCCTCAAGGACAACGGCGAAAGCCAGCGCGTGCTCGTGCAGAAGGCCATTCAGCTTGCTATCAAGAAACTTGAAAACAAGGTCCGCGGCCGCCTTGCCGAAGAACTCGAGAAGGGCGTGCAGTATAAGGTCGTGGCCCACCTGACGGGAGACTTCACTGACGACCAGGCCGAAGAAATCTCGAACATCGTCTCCATCAAGATGAGGAAGAAGTTCAACAAGATGCAGGTCATCTCGATGAGCCGCAACACTTACGACTTGCTCATCTACGTGGATCCGGCCAAGTACGAAGATGCCCAGCTGGTCTACGGCGAATTCGTCGAGAGCCTCGAGGGTCTCGCGAAGGTTCGCAAGCAGAACATCACGAAGAAACTGATTATCCTGGAAATCCAGTAATCCGGGAGTTGTAGTATGAACAAACTATTTCTTGCATCGCTGGTCGCTATGACTGCGTTTGCTTCTGCCAAGGTGCTGACCTATACGGCGACCTCGAAGAAGTCGCAGAAGGAAGCCGACATGCTCGCCCTCGAAGGGCTCGCCCAGCAGCTGCGGACGAATGTTTCCAGCGAATTCGAAACGACCGTGAAGGAAGACGCCAATGGCAAAGTGACCTCCACGGCCAAGGGTAAGAAGAACACCTCCACCAACATGACGCTCAAGGGCGCGAAGGTGACCCCGGGGCCCAAGTCGAAGGGTGCGTTCCAGTCTACCGCGACTATCGATACCGACCAGATGGCGTCGAAGATTCTCGTGGACTTGAAGTCCCTCCGTACGCAGATGACGGCCAAGGATTCCATCATCCGACTCGACATGGTGGACCGCGACTACCGCAAGATGGGTGTCGACATGATCGCGCTCGAGAAGTTGGCCGATGCCTATAGCGAAGCCCTGGAAGACCTGAGCTGCGTGCAGAAGGTCCCGCAGGAACTCAGGCTCGAGACGACACTCGGCGAACTGAAGGAATACCTCGTATCGGGGATGAGCTCGCTTAAGATCGAGACGGACCTCACGAGCGAGGCCCTGATGATCACCGTGACCGATTTCGCGGGCCCGGTGGTGGGCTTCCCGCTCGCCTTGACGCAGGATAGCCGCGACATCGCCCACGAGAAGACGAACGAGGAAGGCGAGGCCGTGTTTTCGCTTGCCCAGGTGAAGAAGCTTCATCCGGCTGGCGACGTGACGGTGCATGCCGACCTGAACTTCCGCTATGTCCGTGCTTCCGCGGTCATCTCTCAGACCGTGCATTACGATTCCGAGAAGGCTGCCTGCACCTACAGGCTCGTCTGTGACGGTCCGGTGGAAGCCTGTGGCGCCCTGAAGAGCTTCCTGGGTGATGCGGGGCTCCCGCTCCTCGACAAGGAATCGCTCCCGGCGCTCAATGCCAAGCTCCAGTTCACCGACAAGATGAACTCGAGCAAGACCCTCTGCACTTCGCGCGGAACCGTGACGCTCAGCGCGTTCGAACAGCAGACGACGGAATCCGTTCAGGGCGTCGGCCGCGACGAGGGCATCGCCCAGGCGACCGCGGTGAAGAAGCTCCCGGCGACCAAGCTGAACCAGATGTTCGGCAAGGCCTGCCAGAAGAAGTAAAAGCGACGTTAAGTATAAGAGCATGAGGCTGACGGATAACCCGTCAGCCTCTTCTTATTTCTTTTGTAGCCGGCATGCTTTGGATGAAAAAAAAGAACCCGGCCACATGGCCGGGTCTTTTCAATTGCGGATTCCGTTAGGAATTACTGCTTTTCGATTTCGGCATCGAGTTCAGCGTAAGCCTTGGTAGCGGCGGCGCGGATCTTGTTGGCGACGGCGTCGTCATAGGTACCGGCAGCCTGGAGGCTCTTGATGAGTTCTTCGACGAGGTTGGCATCGAGAGTCATCACGCCGTAGACCTTGAAGTGACCGTCTTCGGTGGTTTCAACCTTCACGTCGGTGAGGGTGGCGCCGCTCATGTGAGTGTTCACGACAGTCTTGGAGGTGCTCTGGAAGTGTTCGGCAACCTGGTCGTTCACGTCTTCCTTGAAGTTCTTGATGAGAGCCTTCGTCTGGGCGTCAATTACCTGAGCGAGGTCGACGCGGGCATTCTGACCTGCCTTTTCCATGGCGAGCTGTTCATTGGTGGATTCACCAATGCCCATACCGGCCGGAACGTGGTCCTTCAGGTACTTCGTCTTGAGCATCTGCATTTCGACGAGAGCGCTAGCGGACTTTTCCTGCGGCGTAGAGCTACAACCGATCATCAGGAATGCTGCGAGAGCGGCAACGATCAACTTCTTCATAATAAACTCCTTGTTTAAGTTGTCCCCTTTATGGGGTTGATTTGAAGTCTGTATCAAAAATATCTTAAAGATTGCAGAAAGTCAAGGCGAAATTCATTTTTCTTACAAAAAAGTGATATTATGTGATTTTCGAGGGATTTTTTGTCGTTTATATGTGATAGAGGAGACACCCGAGAGCGATAATTGCGGCCGTTCTTGCCCTCAGACGCGTGTTTCCCAGATTCAGGAGGCTAGTCTTGCCCTGCCGGTACGACTTGACCATTTCGATTTCCCTGGGCGAAAATCCGCCTTCCGGGCCGATCAGGAGGGTTGTCCTTCGGTCGAGGACGGGAGCCTTCTTTTCGCCGTCGATATCGCAGAGGATAAGGTCGCCGCTTTCTGCTTCAAGCCAGCGGTCGAATTCCACCGGACCTTCGATGCGGGTCAGCCACGGCTTTTTGGACTGCTTGAGGCTGACCAGGCTCTTGAGTTCGGCGCGCCGCACCAGCTTGTGCAGGTCGGAATTCTTGGGCTCCTGCGAAAAGTCCGTACGCAGGAAATAGATTGTGTCAATTTCTGTCTGGGCGGCATGGAATACGACTTCTTCCAGCGCGTCGTCCTTGAGGCAGGCGATGGCGAGGTTCAGCCTGGGCCGCTCCGTGGAAACGGTGTCGAATTTCTCGATACGGACGGTGCATGCCTTCGCGTCGGCATTTACGATGGTGGCGTCGGCGAAATGCCCGAGCCCATCGCAGAGCTGCAGCGTGTCGCCTGCGGCGGCGCGGCACACGCGGACGGCGTGGCTGCTCTCGTTCTCGTCGAGGGTAATTTCGCCCGTTTCGATTTGCGGGCAGTAGAATCGGCTGTCGGGAGTCTTCATGGCGTAGAATATAAAACTTTTTGCGGGTGTTTGCTACATTTATCGCATCGTGAAACACAAGCCGGTAAAAGCAGTCGTATTCGATCTGGATGGTACGCTCTACCTGAGCGGTCGCCCCTACCCGGGAGCGGTCGAGACGGTGAAGCGTGTCGCATCGCGCGTGCCGGTCTACTACCTGAGCAACAACACGAGCAAGTCGCCGGTCTTTTACGAGAACCGCCTCAAGGTGATGAACCTACCGCTCCGTGACGATTCCATCATCTCGGCCCTGTACCTTTCGCTCGACGCGATTCACGAGAAGGGCTTCAAGAACGTGTTCTTCTTCGCGAACCCCGAAGTGCACGAGTGGTTCGCGGCGCAGGACCCGAGCCTGAACCTTTGCCCTCCGGTGAAGGATACCGAGCTTGTGCTTGTCGCCTACCACAATAGCTTCGACTACCGCGAACTCTGCGAGCTCAGCTTCCGCGTGCAGCGCGGGATCCCGTTCTGGGTGACGCATACGGATTTCGTGTGCCCCGACGCGAGCGGCCCCGTGCCCGATATCGGTAGCTTCATGGCGCTACTCAAGACGGCCTACGGCGTGGAACCGGAGCGCAGCTTCGGAAAGCCGAACCCCGCGATGCTTGCGGGCGTGCTCAAGAACTTTGAACCCGAAGAAATCCTCTTCGTGGGCGACAGGCTCTATACCGATTTCGAGCTTGCGAAACGCAGCGGCTGCAGGTTCGTGCTGCCCCTTTGCGGCGAGACCAAGCGCGAAGATGTCGAAAAGCTCGACGTGAAGCCGGAATATGTCGTGGAGAGCGTCCGCGACATCGACTTCGAATCCTTCCTTAACGGCGAGGCCTAGGCCTTCTTTCTTCTAGCGATGGCAAATGCCGCGAGGGCAATCAGTAGAGCCCCTGCGACTGCGCTTATTTTGATGCAGGTGTGGAACGGGCGGCTCCGGTATTCCATGCGGACTTCGGACTTGCCCTTCGGAATTTCCACGGCGCGCAACGTCCCGAACGCCTTGTAGACCTTCGCGGGGGCGCCGTTGACGGTCGCCTGCCAGTAGGGGTGGTAGTTGCCCGCGACGACCATGAAGCCTGCGCGGTCGCTTTCCACCTCGAACACCTGTGAGTCCATCTTGGGGCTTGCGACGAGCCTTGCGTGCCCGTTCGCGACTCCGCCTTCGCCTTCGTGTTCGGGCTTCTCGGAGAGGATGACCGTCTCGCGGTAATAGAAGTTGTCGTCCGTGGTGGCGGTTTCTGCAGTTGCGGAATCTGCGGGTTCAGCCACTGCGACAGGTGCGCTCTCCTCGGCCTTAGGCTTGCGGATGGCGGCCTTCTCGCGGAGCGTCTTGATGGCGCTTGCGTCGTCCATCGTCACGGACTGGCCGTAGATATAGGCTTCGCCCATGGCCGTGGGAATCGGCATGAATGTCGTGCCTCGCGGGGAATCGAAGATGATGGCTCCCACGTTCATGAGGTCGAGGAACGGGTGTGCCGCCTCGGGGTCGTTCACGTTCAGGAGGTAGTTCGCGTCTTGCTGGCCGCCGCGGAATTCGCGGTAGGTTGCAAGCTCGTTGTCGTGGAAGCCTTCGGCGTTGCGCAGGTGGTACTGCGGGAACGCGTTGGCCCCGAGCGACTGCTGGCGCGACAGCGAGAGCACGCGCGGCGTGTTGAGCGAATCCGCCTTGTAGGGGGCCTTGAAGGCTGCGACCACGGCGTTGTTCGGCTGCAGGTACTGTGCGGCCGGTACGTTCTGGATGAACGCCCCGTTGATGAAGAACAGTTCGATGGCGGCGACGACGGTGAAGATGCCCGCCTTCGCGATGGTGGAACCCTTCCAGAAGAAGAGGAAGAGTGCTACGGCGACGGTCGCGAGCGCGAGCACGAAGCTTGGGATGATCTTTGCGGCGGTCGCCTCCATGACGATTTCGTTCAGCGGCTTGAAGTAGGGGGCGGTGACCGGGTCGGAAAGCAGGTCCTGGCCGCTCATGAGGAACGCGCCGATAGCGGTAAACCCGAGAACGAAGCATGCCTGCGCCACGCGGTTCGTGATGCTGCCCTTGTCCTTGAACGCCGTCTTGTACGCGTCGATGAAGCTCTCGAAGCTGAGCGCCTTGCCCTGGTCGTCCACCTTCATGATTCCGATGCAGACAAGCGCGTAGGCGATGCAGGCGAAAAGCCCGAACGGCCCGATGAAGAGCGTCCAGTTGTAGCGCGCGATGACGACGAGCAGGAGGAGCACGCCGAACATGGCGGCGCCGTGCTTGAGCGCGCGGAGGTTCCTGGCGGCATCTTCGCCCTTGTCGCTGATGGCGCGGAGCACGGGGCCCGCCATCATCACGAGCAACAGCGGGAGCCAGAACAGTGCCATGCCGGGCGCGCGGAAGTTCTTGACGCCGGGGAGGATGGCGTACCATACCTTGAACAGCGGGGAGTGCGCGCCCATGCCGTAGCTGAGGGCGACGACCATGCCCACGGCCCAGAACGTGGCCCAGCGGCGCTTGCCGGGCAAGAAGAGGCAAAGGAACCCGAGGAAGGTGAGGAGCGTGCCCGCGTTGTTGTGGTCGAGTTTAAAACTGTTGTGGCCCCAGTAGAACGGGGAGCCTCCGGGCATCTTCTGCAGTTCGCCTCTCGAGAACGAGATGAAGGAACTGCCGACGGCATCGCCCGACTTGGGATCCTGCTCGTACACGTCAACGCCGATGAATCCGGGGAGGATCATTTGCGCGAGTTCTTCCTGGTGCAGGCTCCAGCTTACCGCATGGCCCATGTTGGTGTGGTCGCCCTCGCCGCGCACGGACTGCGTGGTGGTGTAGAGGTAGGGCGGCACCAGCTGGAAGCAGGCGAGCGCGAGGCCGAATGCGAGGCCCGCGGCGGCGAGCCCGATGCGCTTGCCGCGCGTCTTGAACGTGTCGCAGTGGAAGGCCGCTTCGTAGAGCGTGTAGAACCCGGCGCCCCACAAGAAGAGGTAGGTGAGCTGCAGGTGGCTTCCGAGGATCATCCAGGCGATGCTTGCCGCGAGCACGATGAGGTAGGGAAGGCTTCCGCAGCGGACGACCTTGCGGATGGCAAGGAGCGCGAGCGGGGCGATGGCGAAGACCATCATCTTGCCGTCGTGGCCACCGTAGATGTAGGTAAAGTATTCAGGCGAGAAAGCGTAGAGGAACCCGAGCAGAGCTCCCCACCAGCGGTTGCCCGTGAGGTTCCAGGCGAGTAGCATCGCGCTAATGAAGGCGACCCATACGGTGAGGATGAACTTGAAGCCCACCGCGCGAGCCGGGTCCATCAGGAACTGTGTCCATACGAGCGGGTGGTAGGCGTCGGCGAACAGCGCGTCGATGGTGGGCACGCCGCCCAGGCGGCTGTCGTCCCATTCGGTGACGATGGCGTTTTCGGCACGCAGGATGCGGCTACCGATGCCGTTCAGCTGGTCGCTGTTGAGCATGAGCTGCGAACCGTCGAAGACGAACGCGCGGAACACGACGAGGAGGATTGCGAAAAAGAGCGCGGCCATGGCCACGGCGAAAACGGGCTTCTTGTTTAGAAAGTTCATGTGCGGAAATATAAAAATACCGCAGGACCGATTATCCTGCGGATAGACAAAAACGGCCGAACCCGGGGTCCGGCGTCACTGCGGGCGTGATACGCCTAGTCGGCGGTGTTTTCGTCGACCTTGTTGTACTTGACGAGGCTGTAGATGCCGAACGCCGAAATGATGCATACGGCCGCGATGACGATAAACTTGATAAACTTGCCCATAGAAGTCTCCTGCGGATTGGTTGCAAATCTAAAATACCTTTTTTTTGATAAAAAGCAAGTTGTTTTTTACAATTTGATGCGCAGAAAAAAGCCGTCTTTTTGTGTTTCAATCCATGTTGTAAATAATTGTTTACTTGTTGGTGAGTAAAACGTGAAGTATTTTTCATTTTTAAAGAAGGAGTGAAATTATGAAACGAGGTCTCTTGCTATTCCTTGCATTTACGAGCATGTCTTTTGCAGGCGAATTGCTTTGCAATGATGGCACTACGGATAATTACGGCGCACCAGTGACCTCCTGCATCGCATCTTCAAGCAATTTTACCTTTGGCCTGACGCAGGAGGCAAACGACTCGGCATACTACTATTTTGTAGACTTCCATGATGTCCTTCTTACGATAGACTCGGAAGAAAACGTCCCCCTGAGGCTTATCGTCTATTCAAGCGAGCCCAATTTCAACAGCATACAGGCCTTGACGCAGACCGCTTTTGCGACCAATTCCAAGTTGCAGGTGATTTTCAAGAGCCCTGCCCTCCCGCAAAATTTTTCTACAACCGGGCCAAACGGGCATACGCTATGCTACCGTTTTTCGGGCGCGGGCGGCAGCGTAGTCTGTCATGTCGACGCGTTGACCTTGCAACGGTAGGCGTTCGTTCGGGGCCAAAATGAGAAGGGTTCTGCTTGTTAGCCTCCTGCTTTCCGTTTTTGCCGTCGCAAAGACCGTTCCCCTGTCCATGAATGTTTCCGCGGCCACGACGCTTGAGCCGGGTGATTTTATCCTGATTGACGGCTATCCATCTCCCTGGGGCTACCATAGGGTCGTCCTTGGCGTCCAGCCATCGGGGGCTGGCGCCCTCGAAGGCTTCGTCAGCAGAAATTCCTGCCAGTACACCTTGGTGGGCTATTACCAGCAGCTCGACTTCGTGTTCGACGGCGAGCCAGTCCTCCTTGAATACACGGGGAACTCCTCGATAAACGTGCTCCTGCAATGGTGGCTGGATTATTCCGCCGTACAGAGCCAGTGCGAGGAGCCTTCCGTTTCGGCTTCGGAGCTGACCACCTACCTGGATTCGACATACCAGGCCTATTCCGATCTCGGCCCCCTGGGCAGCACGTCGTCTTTCGAATCATCGAACGAGATGCTGAAAATAACCGAGTATCCCTCCTGGAACCACAACACGCTCGTTGTCCAAATCGAGAGCAACGACGGGAAACCCTTGGACGGATTTGTCTATGTAGGGAAAGAGACCCTGAAGATTTCCGGGAATTCCGTGGCAATTCCGTTGAGCCGTCGATCGTTCCTGCCGGCCACGTTCCAGATTTCGTTTCCGACAATACGGAAATTTACCGTAAGGTGGTGGGCGAATCACCTCAATGCGCAAGACATTCCCGTCCAAATGACGGTTTCATCAAACCAGGGCCAGGATTCCATCTATTGCGAATACAGCTTCCCGGGAACAAGGGAAAGAAATGTCTCGCTCGGATATTCGGCGAATGACTTTGCCGATGGGAACGCCCCCGCCTATACGGCGAAATCTACGCTGGAAGATGCAGCCCTGGGGCTTGTGGCGAACTCTTTTTACGTCGGGACTGTCTATGACATACAGGCGAACATTTCGAACGGGAAGACGATAACGCTGGCCCTTCCACTCGAAACGATTTCGAATGTAGACAGGGAAAACCTGCTCGTGTATCACGAGAGCAATGGCGTTATAGAGACGATAGTCCCCGACAGCATTGCTGGCGGCTTCGTCTATTTCCGGACAAGCTCCTGCAGCAAATTCTGGACAGCAGTTGGTAATTTCTTTACCGATATTGGTTGGACCGTTTTGACGAGCGTTATTTCATTGGGACCTACGGCTGTTACCGGCGTACAGTTGATTGTCGACCGCCTGTACGATTCCTACAACTGGCTTGTGAACGGGATCTGCAATGTATTCGACCCCGATGTTTGGGCTTCTTTAACAGAGAGAGACCTTGACGGCATTTCGGTAGAATCTTGGGATTTGCCAGAAGGGAAAATGCCTGGCATAAGATTCAAAAAATACAATTCATCTTTATTTAGAGACATTAAACTTAAGGCTTCAAGTCCACTGCACCAAATAAATAACAATATATCGAACATAGAAAAACTGGATTCCACAAAATACAACCTAGATATAATGCTTTCCGAACTGATCAGTCGAAAGATGGACACTACCGCCACAAAGCGGTTTGAAATTGCAGACTCGTACACTATCGTGGAAGGCGACGATTCCACATACATTACAAACTACTTTGCAACGTCGACCCCATTGACTAAGTACGCCTTTGATATGGCGCAATTGCTCAATGACTGTTATGGAGCAATCAATTTAAACACGTTTACAACAGTCTATCGAGAACTGTACAAACTGTTTACCGGACATTCCTCTGGAGAACAAATGTGTCGGGACATTTTGGGGTGTTTCGGTGTCGTTGAATACGCTTTTAATATTGCCGACTGTACTACAGATATGCTTGACTTTATTACGCAGATTGCCATAGAAGATGGAGAATATACATCCGCTTTCACATCAAATCGAGATGAGCTTATTCTTGGGACATCCGATGTCTTGGCAAGAGTAGCTTTGTTGGCGTATTATGACAAGTCAATGCGAGAATCCTTGATGAAGTGGTTTAACCAATCGTATAAAAGTCTTTCCGTTATAATGGATGTTATGGGACCATTGATGCGATATAACAATATTTCTATCAAGGCCGAGGCAGCGATGGCTTTGTATGAATATGTATACTGGGGCAAAACTACGCATCTGGAAAAATTAAAAAAAGGAATCGAGTTGCATTATGGGGAAAACGGCGGCTATTCGGAAGGGACTGGTTATCTGCAATACATTAATGAAGATGTGCCATACCTGATGGTGGCGTTAAAAAAGGCACATGCTCAAAAAGGAAAAGAATTAAAGTTGCCACAGAAATTCTATAATTCCGGTTACTATCTAATGGATATGTCAAGGAACGTTTTGTGGAATAAAGCGGAAGGTTTTAAGTTGCGGATTCCGATAGAAATAGATGACGGATGCACCTATACCCCTGAATACTCGGTGTGGGGGACATTGACTGGAGACGACATGTTCTTTAAAATGGCAAATGAATACTCGATGCACGATGCAATTATCCGGCCTCCCACAATGGAGCCATTGATAGCTCTCGGCTATACTGATTGGAAAGAGAGTTATTCGGATAGCTTAGAAAATGTCTATGGCGTAACAGGGCGTGTTGCTGATGGAGGTGCCATCATATGTTATCGAGACAAGAATGGAGAAGACTACTCGATTACGCTAGTTGCCGAAAATGAGGATATGTGGGAAAATGGCCAGGCACATGACCAGCAGGACAACATGAGCTTCACCCTGTCTTCGACAAGAGATGGGACGATAGTTTATGACATGGGGTATTCTGATTTTGGCAATGACGAAAATACGCGTGGGTACGAGAACCACAATGTTTTGATGCGTCCGAATCATCCGGAATTAACAGACGGAACCGGAAACCAGCCCTTAACCCTTGCGGATTGGAAAAACCGAGCCGAGGCTTATACGGGGGACTATACAGGACTCGGCACGCAATTGTTTTTTGAACTGACGACTAAAGATTTTACTAAATACGGAATTACTAAAAGCGGCGGCTCAGAAGCGTCCTTAGTCGATTCGTTAAGAATAGACAGTGTATGGGCATACACTTTTTATCAGAAAACAAAGGGGGGGGCAGAACAGATTCCTTCTTTTGAAAATTTCCGAAGCATTGCCTATTTTGGAGAGACCCTCTGGCTTTTCGACCAGCCATCTGACAACAATCTTTTATGGGTAGTAAACGGCAGTAATCAAGAAAGCGGAAGTTCAGGCTCGTATTTTGATGAAATGGCCGACGTATATATCGGAACTCAATTGGCAAATGATTGTAGCATGTGCGATACCGTCTCGGCCATTCAACACGTTTCTCGATTAGATTACCCAAACAGCACTATTGTTGTATGTCGACAAACGATTGAATTGGAGAATTATCGTATTGAAAATCAAGGCGATACTATTTTCCCTGTTACAATGATATATCATATTGACCGAAATAGTTCATTTGGCATAATGGAAGAATGTAGTTCTTCCAATGTTCAATGTTTTGAACGGACAAAAGGAAATATTAAGCAGCGCGTTATCGTTCCTGCCAAGGGCACTAGTTATAAACTAGGCAATGTACTGGAAGATATTCCTCCTTCGAACCTAAGTACATACAATGGTATAATGTTCGCAGAACGAAAAGGCAATGATGGTTGGGATGTTATTGGGATTCTGAATGATGGCGAGAAAACCAGCAAGTTCTTTATAGACACTCGCTACCTTCCGTCAAATTTTTTACTGAGGGCGTTTTAGGATGTTTTTTATAAGAATCTTTGCCTGTTTGGTGCTTTTCCTTTTGACCGCTTGTCCCGATCCTCCCCGAGCGAGGGGGCCTGGATCAGGCTTAGACAGGCCTCACTATTGCGAATTGAACGATATTCTCTATAATGGTGGCGTGGCCTATGAAGCGTATTGCAATCCAGAAGGTGTCAAGTTGTACGACTCGTTAAAAAAAGATGATGAATTTGCAAAGCAATTTTATGTTGAAAAAAAATGCAAAGATACTTTAAACCACCGCAGCTACAGTTTGAGTTACAATTCATATACAAATTATTTCGATCTGATGTTGGTAGAAGAAAAGTCTTTTAATGAGATGGAAAAAGGGCATTTGTACGTAATGGGACAGTATTGCAAGTTCCAAACAATAGAAGATATGAGTGCCGACTCGATTCGATGTCTGATAGTAAACGATGAAAATGACGATCTCAAGTTTTTAACCATCGTTCCAGGCGAATTATTCCCAATGGATTCGATTAAAATTCTCGATGAAGCCGAAACTTGCGAAGAACAGATTGCTATTGTCCTGTCGCTTTTTGAAATGTGCGAAGGACGAGACTTGATGAATTGAAATGCGAAGGCAAATCAGCGGGCCAGAACGAGCATCATTTCGAGGTGGGGAGTCTGCGGATAGAAGGCCGACGTAACAATAAGTTTACTTGCGAGTGGCATTAAAAGGTCTTAAATTAGAATAGATATGCAAGAGAAGAGTTTTGATAAAAAATACGCAGCCTTCCGTCAAATTTTTTACTGAGGGGGTTCTAGGCATGATCCAACATATGAGATTTTTTATCGGGCTGACTCTATTTCTCCTAATCGCATGCTCAAAACCAGCGGACCCTGGCGATTGGTATAGTCCGCGTCGTTGCGATTTAAACAATCGTATTTATACAGACGTTTTCACTTACAATAAATATTGCAATGAAGAACATGCCTATGAGAAAGACATTAACGATTTCATAACTAATTTGAAGTATCAACCACGAGTAGAAAAAAACTGCATAATTGATGAAGTTAGACTAATAAGTAACTTCTATTATCAGCGTAATGTATTCGACATGCAGATTGTTTTTGATTCTGTCGTTTATGATGTAGTCGGGTCTGTTGCTGTGAATGGAAATTATTTTTTCTGGAGTGAATCAGCCAATCACATTTCAACTATTTATACATGTTCTAATTTCCTTCCTCCAAACGTAGATAGTGTATTTATGGATTCCACTTGCACGGACACGCTTGGTCTCCGGTCTGTAATTGATGTGTTTGTAAACTTCCCCGACTCGCTATGCGAGGAACAGCCTGAACAATAAAAACGCCTATCCCTTCGTGAGGATCATGCAGATGACGGGGAGCTTCTTGTCCACCTCGTTCTCGCTCGGGATGATTTCGCTCTCGAGCACCTTGCAGCCGAGTTCCTTGGCGAAGAACTTGAGCTGGTTCTGGTCGAACCCGAGCCAGATGTGGCCGTGCGTGGTGCGGAAGGATTCTTCCTTGTGCTGGGCGAGGTCGAGCAATGCGAGCATTCCCTTGGGTTTCAGGATGCGCACGGCTTCCTTGAGGGCGAGCCTCGGGTCGGTCGCGTGGTGGAGCACCTGGCTCATGAGCACGAGGTCGGCATAGTCGTCGGGGAGCCCGGTCTTTACCATGTCAGCGACCTTCGGGGTCACGTTCTTGATGCCCTTCTGCTTGAGGATCTTCTGGAACCCGCTGATGACCTTCGCGTCGCAGTCGAGCGAGGTGACCTCCTTGCAGCGGTTCGCGAGCATGAGCGAGAGGTCGCCGCCTTCGCCGCAGCCGATATCCACGGCGTTCTCGAAGGGGACCATCAGCTTGCTGAACAGGCTGATCTGCGCCTTGAGGCTTCCGCCGGCCTGGTCGAGCTTGTGGATCTGGCCCTTGGTCTTGTCGGTGCGTTCCTGCAGCACCTGCTCGGCGCGGCAACGCAGGATATCCTTGTCCTGGAGTTCGCCGTAGGCGTCCCGGATGACGGAGAGCACGCGGTTGCTCATCAGGAGGTCTTCGCTCAGGCGGTAGTACGCCTTGATGCCGTCGCGGCGGTCCTTCAGGAGTCCGCACGAGGAGAGTTTCGCCAGGTGGCGGCTCGCGTTGCTCTGGTGGATGTCCAGGATGTCCTTGATTTCGTTCACGGTGAATTCGGCGAGGTCGAGGAGCATCAGGATCTTGAGGCGCATTTCGTCGGAAACGGCGCTGAACAAATCCATCGTCGGGATAATCGGTTCACGTTGCATATCGCTACCAATATAAATATTTAACTTTACGGCGTGTCGCGTTTTTCGTTAAAAATCTGCATTTTTGCAATTCTCGCCTGCGCTGTCGCGGGGGCGTCCGCGGCGGATTCTACCCAGGCGCCGGAGCGCCACTACGAGGTGACACTGGCGCGCGACATGCCGTTTACCTTTTTTGCCGCGTTCGCGAGCGTCTACGGGAACTACCTCCTGGGGAACATGGCGGTGGACGATGCGGGCGAGATGCCCGACCGGTCGGACCTGCTGCCGTGGGACCGCCCCGTTGCGGGCCGGTACAACGAAATGGCGGGCGACGTGAGTAGCTGGTTTGCCGTGCTCGGGGCGGCCCCTCTCGCCCTGGCGGGAGCCTCGTGGTACCGGGGGGAGGCTTGCGGGGGCGACTTTGCGGCCTACACTCTGATGTTTGCGCAGGCGCTCGCCCTCCAGAATGGGCTGAATCTCGCCGTGCGGTCGTTCAAGTTCTGGCCGCGGCCCTACATGTATGCGACGGAGGGCGAGGGCGCCGAGGCGGCGGCTGATGCCTCGGGCGAGGCCTACGGGAGCTTCTTTAGCGGGCATGCCTCGGCGGCGTTCACCGTGGCGGTGTTTACGGGCGAGTGGTTCTCGGAATTCTACCCGAATTCGCGCTACAGGTCGCTTGTGTGGGCGGGCTCGCTCTCCCTGGCGGGGTTCGTGGGGGCGCTCCGCATCGCCGCGGGCAAGCACTACCTGACCGATGTCGTGGTGGGGGCGCTCGCGGGCACGGGCGTGAGCCTCGCCGTCATCCGGATGCACAAAAAATCGGTACGAATCGGCCCGGTTACGCTGGCCGGACTCTGGGCCGGGCCGGGCGAGGCCGGGGCGACCTTCGCATTCTGACTTTTTTTACAATTTTTTCGGGGAATGTTTCTTTTTTCCCGAGCTTGTATATATATTAAGGAAAAGTTTTTTACCTCTAGAGGTGTATTGAATGTTTCGACTTGTTGGCCGTCTGGCTGTGGCCTTTATTTTTGTAGCAGAATTTGCTTATGCGGATCCCGTCATCAGGGATAGCCGCGACGGGAAGAACTACAAGGCAATCGCATCGGGGAAACTCAACTGGTTTACCGACAACCTCGCCTTCCAGAAGACGGTCGCCTTCAGGGATAACGACAAGAACGCCTATTACAAGCAGTCGGGCTGGATGGCCTCCTGCCCCGCGGGGACCCACCTTCCCGATATCCAGGAATGGAACCTCTTTGCCAAGGACCGCTTCACCGGCCCCCGTAAGCTCTCGAACGTGAAGGCGTTTGCGGGGAAGACGAGGGGATTCTACGACCTGGCCGACCCGGCAAGGAACATCCAGGGCAAGGATGCAGCCTATTTTGCGGTCTCGGACCCCGACGGCGTGCACGCCATGATGCTCGACGTGAAGCGCGGCAACGCGAAGATGGTTACCCTCCCGCCCGAGGCGGTGGTGACGGTGCGCTGCGTGTCCGAACGCGACTTTTATGCCGAGAAATTCGTGGACAGCAAGACGATGAAGCTTACCGACCCGCGCGACAACCAGGTCTACAAGGTCGAACTGCGCGACAACAGGCTGTGGATGGTCTCGAACCTCAAGTTCAGCCTCACGAGCGCCAAGCAGTGCCTGCTCGAGGATACGACTTTCTGCAAGAAGTTCGGACGCTACTACATGCATACCGAGGCGAAGAAGGCCTGCCCGGCGGGCTGGCACCTGCCCGACGACGGCGAATGGCGCGACTTCCAGAAGGACCGAGCGAGGCTCGACTGGGATAACCTCGGCCGCGGCGGCTGCAAGGACTGGGACGGCTACTGCAACAGCGAATTGACCGGGCATTACTGGTCTTCGACTTCCATCATGAAGAATACGGGTCGCTCCTGGGAATTCAGGCGCCAGGCGAAGAGTATCGACCGTACCGACCAGAATGTGCAGAAAGGTCTCTATGTCAGATGCGTAACGGAGTTGGAATGATGAACAGGAAGGCTTTGATTGGAATTTGTGCCGCGGCTGTCATGGCGAATTTCGCGGCAGGCTGCTCCGACAATTCGTCGGGGGCAAATGGCGATGATTTTATCGACCGTGGCGAGGTGAACATCCCGATTCCGGGCGAAAGTTCGGATTCGAAGGATGAAAGCAAGCCCGTGAGCAGCTCGAGCGAGAAGGCTCCCGCAAGCTCTGCGGAAGTTGCCTCGGGCGACTGGGAAGACTACTGCCTTGAGGTCGTGAACGCGAAACGCGCCACCGAGGACCTGCCTCCGCTTTCCCGTGCGACTGCCGAACGCGAAAAATGCGCCACGGACCAGGCCGCCGCCGACATGAAGGCGAACAAGGGACATGCGAATTTCGGGGACTGTGATGAATTTGCGCAGAATTCCGGACCCAACATCAACACCAAGTGGTACGGTACCGAGACAAAGATTGTCGATACCTACGTGAACATGATGTGGGATGACGAGAAGGCTCTCGTGACGAGTGGGGAACGCGACCCGAACAAGAGCGAGGATTACCCCTATATCGGGCACTACCTGAACATGAAGAACACGGCCTACAAGTCGCTTGCCTGCGGGATCTCCTTCAGCGAGGACGGATCCAAGGCCTGGTTCAACATGAACTTCTATTAATTACTTGAGCGTCGTGGTGAGGCGGAAAGCGAAAGCCACGTCGCTGATTTCCTTTTCGCTGTAGACGCTGAACTGGAGCTTCGAGGCCCCGATCTTCTTGACATAGGCGACGGTCCATGCCCAGTCGTCGTAGGTATGCCTTGTGGCGGCGTAGAGGTTGTCGCGCTTGTCGATGAATTCCCATTCCACCATGAGGTCGCTCATGAGCACGTTCAGGATGCCGCTCTTGGGCGCAAAGTCGAGGCCCAGGTAGAACGGCTGGAAGTAGATGCCGGGCTGGTAGTACTTGGTTTCGGGCGCGATGTAGTTCTTCGCGTTCTTGTTCAGGTCGTCGTCCTGGGTGTAGACGCAGGAGTATTCGCCGTAGACACGCAGTTCGGGAATGATGTTGTAGCTTGCGTAGGCAGCCAGGCGGTGGGTGATGTAGGCCGTGTTCTGGAGAACGTCGATGAGGTTGCCGCGGTAGGCGACCTTCATTTCGAGCGGGAAGGTGAACTTCATGTCTTCTTCGACGCGCAGGTAGCCGCGGTTCGCGTTGCCGTCCTGGGTGGCGAGCATGGCGGTGAGGTTGCTGAGGCCGTGCTTCCAGCCGAGCTCGATGGCGTTATGGCTGTAGTCGCGCATCCAGAGGCCGCGCTTGGTGAGTTCCTTGTCCACGTAGGTACCGAAGTGGGTCGACTGCGACCAGTCCGTCTTCCAGTGACCGATTTTCAGGTTCAACATGTCGTTTTCGCCGAGCTTCCACTTGTAGTTCGCCCAGTAGAGGTCGGCAAGGATCTTGTCGTACATCTTGCCGTCGATCTTGTTGCCGAATTCCGGGGCGAAGATGCGCAGCATGATGAGGCCTTCGAGGTTCTCGCTCTTGTACTGGCCGCCCACGTTGGCGCGGATCCAGCCGCTGCTGAAGTTGGTGGAGTCGTCGGCGAGGGACTTGGTGACCTGGGTCTGCACGTTGCCCTTGAGGCTCATCTCGCCGTCGAGGGCGAAGGCGGAGGTCGCCATGCCGGCGACGAGGAGGGCTGCTGCTATCTTCAAATGCTTCATTTTTTCTCCTACGGAGGGGCGCCTTTGCTTGCGGCTGGCCCGCTCCTTGAATTTCCGATGGCAAAGATAGAATTGTGAGGGCGTTTTTCAAATACTTGCTTGCCCCTTTGCGTGCTAAAATTCTATTTTTGGCGCGTAAATTGAGAGGCTTTTCATGAAAGGAACCGTTTTGGCCGTGTCTGTGGCCGCTTTTATTGCTTCGGGAACCGCGCATGTGCATGCGGGTTCGCTTGCTCCCAACAAGACGCATGCCGTGCTGAACGTCACCTACACGAATTATGATGATGTTCCTCAGGCAAAGAAAAAGCTCGTGTTCGTGGGCCAGAAAAAGCCGAAGAACAAGATTACGGTGACGACCGACATGTACGGCGAGGCCGCCTTCATGATTCCGCGCGAGGATTCCTACACGATTCTTTGCGAGAGCCTGACGGGCCCCTTCGAATGCGGCGAGACTCCTTATGTTTCCATGACCGCGAGCACGGGCGGTATCACGGTGCTCTTTGACGATACGCGCGCCGAGCTTACCGGCGTGAACTTCAAGGTGGGTAGCGCCGAGCTCATCCCGAGTTCGCTCAAGACGCTCGACAACGCCATTGCGGGCCTCAAGCGTAACGCGAAGGCCAAGATCGAGATCGAAGGCCACACCAGCAGCGAAGGTAGCGAGAGCTTCAACCAGAAGCTTTCCGAGGACCGTGCGAACAGCGTCATGGAATACATGATAAGCAAGGGAATTTCGAAGGACCGCGTGAGCGCCGTGGGCTACGGCTCCAGCCGCCCCAAGGAAGACAACGGTACGGAAGCGGGCCGCAAGGCGAACCGCCGTATCGAAATCCGAGTCGTGAACAAGGACGAGGTGGGCGCCACCGTCGAATAAAGCTATATTTTAGAAACCAAAGGTTAAACCCTCAAATCAAGGCAAAAATATGTCAGATCGTTTTATCGTGACCGGAAACTTTACCGATGATCCGTTCGCCATCGACATGGCGCAGTACATCGGAATCCGTGAAGACATCTCCGACGTGGTCTCCCTGAAGACTTTCGCCAATTCCGAATTCTGCCCCCGCTACGGGCTGGACGTGGACGATATGGAACATATCGGCCGCCGCCTCGAAGGCAAGATCGTTTTGATTTGCTCGGTTTCGAACCACGAGCGCAGCCGTAACGACTACGCCATGCGCAACTGCATTCTGGCCCGCGCCGCGAAGGACAACGGTGCCGAGCAGGTGGTGCTCGTCGAGCCCGACCTGTTCTACAGCGCCCAGGACCGCGGCCCCCACCGCATCGGTGAACTCGAGAAGGATCGCCCGGACATCGACCTGAAGAAGTTCGACGGCCAGGCCTTCACGAGCCTCCTTTACGCCGAACTCCTCAAGAAGTCCGGTGTCGACGCCGTGGTGACGGTCCACAACCACAGTATCAAGGTGCAGAAGCTCTTTGCCGAAATCTTCGGCGAGAACAACTTCCACAATCTCATCCCGACCGACGTCTACGCCCACTACATCAAGAACAGCAACTTTGTCCAGACCGGCAAGGACGGCAACAACCTCGTGATTGTCTCCCCGGACAAGGGCGCCCGCCCGTTCATGAACGCCGTGTTCGACGCCCTGCAGCTCCCCGAGTGCAAGCGCGTGGTGATGGACAAGGTCCGTACCGGCGAACGCGAAATCAGCATGACCTTCAACCCGGAACTCTCTGATATTAGCATCGAGGAAATCCAGGGCAAGGACGTCATCGTGTTCGACGACATGGTGCGTACGGGTACGACGATCGTGCAGTGCTGCGAACACATCAAGAAGGGCAACCCCAACCGCGTGTGCTTCGGCGTGACGCACTTCCACACGAGCCCCGAGGCCCGCGAAAAGCTCAACAGCCACGCCATCGACGAAATCCTCACGACCTCCACGCTCCCGGACATCATGAACCGCGACTGCCAGGGCCGCCTGCGCAAGAAGCTCACCGTGATGAAACTCGGCAAGTGGATTGCCCGCCACGTGATGCAGATGTACGGCCTCGACGACGGTCGTTTCGAGAAGGACTTCTACAAGATAGACATGTCCTCCAAGAACCCGCGTTGGCCCCCTCAGTTTTTTTAATGGCTAGCGGGCGCGGCTGAAGCCGTCGTCATCCAGGACGATTTTCCCTTCGCGGAAAAGCGTCCCCAGGATTTTCTTGAAGGTCTTCTTCGACATGCCGAATTCGCGACGGATGTCCTCGGGATCGCTATGGTCGCCGTAGGGTAAGAATCCGCCCGCTTCTTCCAGTTTCTGGAGGATGGCGGCGGGGCTTTCGCTTTTCATGATACCCTTGTAGCCCACGGGAGTGAGGTTGAGGGTTATCTTTCCGTCTTCGGTAAAACGTTGTATGTAGCCCGCCATCGTGTCGCCGATGTAGATGCGCGGTGTCGCGGGGGTCACCATGAGGCGTCCCGTGTAGCGGTAGTCTACGAGGAAGTCGATGTGGTCGCGTGTCACCTCGTAGGCGGCGAGCTGGACCTTCTGGCCGACGTGGAGTTCCGAGGTGTCGGTGTCGATGAAGCTCTTGATCTTTTCGGTCGCGACGATGCGGCCGCTCTTTTCGTCTTCGAGCACGAATACGACGCAACGGTCGCCGCGTTCAAGTTCGCCGAGCTGCTGCTTGAAGGGGAGGAAAAGGTCCTTGTTGAGTCCCCAGTCCAGGAAGGCGCCGAAGCGGTTGATGTCCTTGACTTCGAGCACGGCGAACTCGCCGACGGTGGCGAGCGGCTTGTCGAGGGTCGCGATGGGGCGGTCCTCGGAATCCATGTAGACGAATACGTCCAGGATTTCGCCTTCTTCGAGCGTGAATTCGTCGCGCTTGCCGGGGAGCAGCACGCGGCCTCCGGTCTCGAGTTCCAGGTAGTAGCCCTGGGGCATGATGGCCTCGACGCGGGCGCGGTTGTATTTTCCTATTTCCATGGGGGACCTTCCGTTCAAGTGATTGTGGAGAAAGATAGCAACTGAAAAAGCGCCGCGTATGGATTGCGGGGTAATTAGTTGTTATATTGCAGGTATGACTCATTCCCTGGATTTTATCGGCGATGTCCACGGCCACCTGGACGAACTTCGCGCCCTGTTGCAGAAGCTTGGCTACGTGGAATCTGCCGGTGCGTTCCGCTATCCGGGGGGAGAACGTTCCGTCGTGTTCCTGGGCGATTACGTTGACCGCGGCCCCAAAGTGCGCGAGACGGTGAACCTTGTCCGTGCGATGCGCGATGCGGGCTCGGCGGTCGCCCTCCTGGGGAACCACGAGTTCAACATGCTTTCGTTCTGGCAAAGGAACGGCACCGGTGGCGGGCATTTTTTGCACCGCTTCAAGGACGGCTACCTGCGCGAGCATACCTTCAACAAGGTCGCCATCCATTCGCGGACGGTATCGAGTTTCGTCGGCCGCAAGCAGGAATTCCTGGACATGCTCGAGTTCGTGAAGACGCTGCCGCTTTACCTGGAAACGGAATCGTTCCGGGCGCAGCACGCCTGTTTTGACGTGGATGCGGTCGATACGTTGCGGCGCATGGGTATCACCTGTTTTGCCGACGGCAATTTCGACGAGCTGATTGCGCGCGCGAACGACGAGGACCGCGAATTCGACGACAGCCTCTTCTTGCCAATGAGCACACTCCTGAAGGGCCCCGAGATGAACCTGCCGGAGGGCGAACACTTTACCGATGCGGAAGGCGTGCGCCGTGTCAAGACGCGTATCGCCTGGTGGCTCGACCCCTCGAAGGCGAGCTTTGCCGAGCTCAGTTTCCAGCCGGGGGTGTCGATGGATGTCGCCGCGGATGTCCCGCCGCAGGTGCGGTCGCGCAACTTCTACGGCGAAGGTGAACGCCCCGTGTTCTTTGGGCATTACTGGCTCAACGGCAATCCGAAACTGATCCGCGGAAACGTCTGCTGTCTCGACTTCAGCGTGGCGGGGTACCGTGGCGACGGGCGCCTTGCCGCCTACCGTTTCGACGGCGAACAGGTTCTTGACGGGCGCAAGTTCGTGTGGGTGGAGACCTTGTCACGTTGATGGTGTCCTTTTTCCGAAAGTTCTCGTCGCTGAAGGTGACGGCTGCCATTTTGGTCGCCTTTCTGATTCTTACGTTCTGGGGCGTGATGGCGCAGGCGAATGCCGAAGCGTCCGGTTTTTCGGCATCGGTTGCCATCGACCGTTTTTTTGACAGCTATTTCATATGGACGCTGGGTGTGGTGCCGCTGCCTGCGTTCAAGAGTATTGCAATTCTTGCGTGCGTGAATCTTGTCGCGAGCATGGTCTTCCGGATGCCCCGCGGCTGGAAGAATACGGGCCTCTGGCTCATGCATGTGGCGTTGCTCGTGCTGCTAGCGGGCGGTGTCGCCGGGAGCGAACTGAAACGCGAATACAACGGCTTCGGTGTCGTGGCGGCGGGCTCGGCGGCTTTGGAATCATCCTCGGGAGAGAACCTGAAGTTCTTCGCGGCAGACGATAGCCTTGGTTTGCGTCCCGTAGAAATCAGGGATGCGTGGCCCTATTACGTGCATTTTCGCGGCGATGTCGCGATGACGGAAAACAAGAATGTCGCGATGTATAAGGCCTATTACGATCCGTTCCATTTTGTGCCGTATGCGTTCATGGCGCTGTTCCTGCTGGGGGCGGTGTTCCATTACGTGGTGAAGGTGCGCGGTGCGCGGAAGGGGGCTGCTCAAGCGTCGGCTGCTCGCGTGGCTTCAAAAATCGTGCCGGTGCTGGCGTATGTTGCGTGCCTTGTCGCAATGGTGCCCGCCAATTCGCAGGCGTCGGCGCGACCGGTTCCTATTTGGGAAGGCCTGAAGGCTGATTCTCCTGTTCTTGTGGATTCTGCGGTGCGTCCCTTCGAATCTTTTGCCCGCGGGTTCCTGGACGATGTGAACGGGCGTGTGACCTACAAGTGCGGGGCTGGAGTCCCGTATTGCGAAAAGCAGGATGTTCGAAAGATTTCGGCAGGGAATGTTGTCCGCTTGATACTGAACAACCCGGAAGAGGCGAAAGACCTTGCGATATTCAAGGTGCTCCGTAGCGATGTGGCCCAGGCGCTGCACTTGCCCGAAGACCGCCGTTACGTGAGCTATGCGGACTTGCTCCCGTCGCACGACTTGCTGGAACTCTATGCGAGCCGGGACGACAGTCATCCGGCGACTCTTGAAATGCGGCGACTCTATTCGAATGTGTTGCGGTACGAGGCGATTGCATCACGGACTGCGTTCTCGGTGGTCATTGATAACGCAAAGTCCGGGGTGCAGCCAGCGCGCCTTGCGGCGGAAGTGTTTTACCACAAGACGAACCTTGCGTTGATTGCCTTTATCCTGGCATTTATCGCCTGCTTGCTTGCTTCGCTGAATATGGTTTTCAAGTCGCGGAAAATGGATTTTGCCGCAAACGTTGCCTGCATCGCGACGGCGGGAATCCTCGCAGTGGCGTTTGCCTTGCGCACGTATGTTGCCGCACGAGCTCCGCTCTCGAGCCTGTATGAAATCGTATTGCTTGTGGCCCTGCTCCTGATGGCGTTCGAGGCGGGGGCGTTTATATTCTGCAAGCGCCGCTCCTTCTCGCTCATGGTTCCCGTGACATTCATGGCGGCGCTGCTATTGTTCTTTGCGAAGTTCGTGCTGGAGCCGGGCGATACGTTCCGGCCGATTCCTGCCGTATTGAATTCCTCCGTGTTCCTCACGATACACGTGTTTACGATTGCGCTCGGGTTTGCGGGCATGATTCTTTCGGGAGTTGTCGCACATGTGGCGCTGTTCCGCGCATCTTCAGAACGCACCCCGCTCGATTCGCTCCTGTACGGGACGCTCGTCTTTGGCGCGGTGTTCACGACGCTCGGTACGCTCCTTGGCGGCGTGTGGGCCGATTACGCGTGGGGGCGCTTCTGGGGGTTCGACCCGAAGGAATGCGGAGCGCTGTTTGTCATTTTGTGGGCGATGCTTGCGCTTCACTTGCGTGCGGGTCGCCTCGTTTCGACCCGCGGATTTGCGCTGATCAACTGCTTCAACGTAATCGTTACGTTCCTCTGCTGGTTCGGCGTGAACTTGCTCGGTGTCGGGCTTCACAGCTACGGGTTCCAGGGCGGCACGGCTGCGTGGCTCCTTGGCTTTGTGCTGGCCGATGCGCTTGCGATTGCCTTGCTCGCTTCGCGCAAGGCTCCTACCTAGTCGCTGATCTTTGCACGCACGGCGAGGCGGATTCCGTCGGCCGCGCTCGTGACGATACCGCCGGAATATCCGGCTCCTTCGCCAAGTACGAAAAGCCCCTGCGTGTTGATACTTTCGAGCGTGTCGTTGTTGCGCGTGATGCGTAGCGGGGAACTTGTGCGCGTCTCGGGGGCGACAATCAGTCCTTCCTCGACAAAGCCCGGAATCTTGCGGTCAAAATTCTGGAACCCTTCGGCGAGCGACTTGCAGATTTTCTTGTCGAGCCAGTCCCACATGTTGCATGCGGCAAGTCCGCACGGGTAGGTGGACTTGGGCAGGCTCTTGTCGGCGTGGTGGGCGAGGAATGCCTTGATGGTCTGTGCGGGGGCGGCGTAGCCCTTGCCGCCGACATCGAAGGCGTCGCTTTCAATTTTCCGCTGGAATTCGAGCCCGCCGAAAAGCGTCTCGCTTGCGTCCACGGGAACGACGATGGCGCCGTTCGCGGCCCAGCCGTTGCGCCTGCTGTAGCTCATGCCGTTGGTGGCGAGCGTCCCCGGTTCCGAGGCGCAGGGCACGAGCACTCCGCCGGGGCACATGCAGAAACTGTAGGCGCTGCTCGTCTTGTTGAGTGTCGGGGTCGCGAGGAAGTATTCGGCGGAACCCGTGAGGCGCGTGTCGACGCCCCTGCCGAGCTGCCTCATGTTGATGAGCGTTTGCGGATGTTCTACACGTACGCCCATCGCGAAAGCCTTGCTCTCGAGCGCCACGCCGCGTGCGTGGAGCATTTGGTAAATGTCGCGTGCGGAATGTCCCGTGGCAAGTACCAGCGCTTCGCACTTTTTCCAGTTAGAGGAGCCGTTTGCAATCGAGACGTCGCGTGTCTTGATGGCGCTTACCCTTCCGTCGCTGATTTCGATATCTTCGAGCGCAGTGTCGAAATGGATCTTGCCGCCGAGCCGTGCAATCTCTGCGCGGATTTTCCTCAGCATCAGCACGAGCCTGTCGGTTCCGATATGCGGCTTTGCGAACGTGACGACATGGGAATCAACTCCGAATTCCACCATGTCCCGGAGCACGGTCTCGCTGAAGATGTTGCGGGTACGCGTGTTGAGCTTGCCGTCGCTGAATGCGCCGGCCCCGCCTTCGCCGAACAGCACATTGGAATGTGCGTTGAATTTCCGTTCGGCGAAGAACCTGCGGATGTCGCGGAACCTCTCCTCGACGCTCTTGCCCTGCTCGTAAAGGTCTACGGTAAATCCGCGACGCAGCAGGTGCAGGGCTGCCCACAGCCCGGCGGGGCCTGCACCGACAATATCCACGTGACTTGCCATCGGGACGCTATGTGCGAGCGCATAGCCGTCGAGCGCTTCGCGCTCCCGCGTGGCCTCCACGAGGCCCCGCGCCGCGTTTCCCGAAACGCGCAACGGCTTTTCTACGTCGAAGATGACGTTGTAGTTCCATTTCGGATCGCCCTTCCTGCGGCAATCGAGCGAGAATCGCTCCACTTCGAGATTGAAAATGCATTCGGGATGCACGCGCAGTTCGCGCGCGAGCGCTTCGCGGACTTCGCCCTTGCGGTCCAGCGCGACTTGCAGTTCTCTAAAGCGGTAGGTGAGCATCGCTATCAAAAATAAAAAACTCGGCGCATGGAAAAAGGCGAGCCGCCCGGCCCGCCTTTTGAAATCTGAATCTAGGCTTAGAACACGTAGTGTGCGTTCACGCCCACGTAGAAGTCGTTGTACTCGTTGCCCGGATTGTCCGGGCGGAGGTACAGCGCGTTGCCGATGAACCATTCCGTGTAGAACTTCTTGTTGTGGTTCACGCGGAGGTTCGCGTTGCTGAGGACGTCGACTTCGGTTTCGTCGAAGCTTTCGCCATCTTCTTCCCAGTCGGTGTTCATGTAACGGAACGAGGCGTTCACGGTCAGCACGAAGAAGCGGTTCTTGAACGGCATTTCGAATTCATCCTCGATGGTGATTTCGAATTCGCTCATGTCGTCGCGGTTGTAGCTCTTGAAGCGCGGCGTGACGGCGAAGCGGTTCTGCAGCATGCTGAGCGTCGTCGTGACGGACATGGGGTAGCTCTGTTCAAAGTAGTTGGAACCGCCGAAGAAGTAGCCCAGCTTGTTCCAAGTCGTGTTCGAAAGGTCCATGTCTTCGATCAGGCTGTCGCGATCGAAGACGGAGCCGTCGGTACGGTAGGTCCAGCGGCCGTTGACCTTGAACACGGAGCTCAGCGCGCGGAGGGAGGCGCCGAGGTTCCAGGTGTGCTTGAAGAGGCGTTCCTGGAAGCGCGATGCAATCCAGGGTTCGGAGGCGAGGCTCATGTATTCGCCCCAGCGCTCTGCATCCACGTAGGTGGTGTCGCCGTCGTTGACAATCGCGGTGGAGTCCTTGCCCTTGCGAACGTTGAACCAACCGTCACGGTAGATTCCGTCTTCGAGGATGTAGTCGCCGTGCAGCTGGAACGGACGGTACTGGTTCTTGTATTCGAAGTTGTAGGCCGTGGTCACGTCGATGTTCTTGGTTACCTTGAACGTGTTGTCGAGGCCGATGTTGTGAATGTACTTGGCGCGGTCGTTGTCGAGTTCGTGCTTGTCGAACCAGGAACTTTCGTCGTCGGCGAAGAGGCCCCATTCCGAACCTTCGCCCAGGCCGAAGATATTCGTCTTGTCGCCCTTGGCGGCGTTCTCGACGTTAATCTGGTATTCGAAACCGAGGCTCCAGAACGTAAATATTTCCTGCTCGATGCGGCCTCCGAATTCACGGGTGTCGGAGAGCTGGTCGGGAGAACCCGCGCTGTAGAATTCTTCGCCCACGTACTTGATGTGGCCGTTGATGCTGGTCTTGTAGATGTTCCAGTTGAGCGATGCGCCGATGGCGAAATTCTGGCTGCCCCAGTTGAGACCCAGCACGCGGCTGTCGTCGCGGTCCTCTTCTTCTTCGGTCTGGACGAGCTTGGCCTTTTCGATAAGGGTCTTCAGCTTTTCGATCATCTGGCCCTTTCTCATGGTGGTGTTGTCGCCGAAGATGGAGTAGAGTTCTTCTTCGGAGAGCTGGTCAATCTTGCTCGGATTCCTCATCAGCTTGCGCAGGAGGTTGTACGATACCGAGCTGATACCCGCTTCGGAGAACACCTTGTTGATGGCGCGCTGGCGGACGACGTCGGCTGTGTCGGCGCGGCCCACGGCGATCTGGCCGTTGAGCTCGATGTCGCCCGGGAAGAACAGCCAGTTTCCGTCGGCATAGAGAGTGAGGGATTTCTGGATCGGGTCACTCGTGGTCCAGTTGCCACTGGCACCATCGCGCAGCAGCGGGTCTTCGAGTTCGTCGGTCGCGTAGACGAGACCGAACTTCGCGTCGAAGCGGCGTACCGGGGCCCACTTGATGAATCCGCCAGAAGCGAGGCGCTGAGCCTGGAGTTCGCCGTCATCGATGTAGTCGTTGTAGATGTTGGGGTGGCGTGCGCCTTCCACGAGGCTCCTTCTCGCTTCACCGAAGAATCCGTTCAACTGGAAGAGCGGCTGGTTCGCGTTGTTCTTCAGGAGCGATACCGTGTAGTCCGCACCGAATACCGGGAGGTTCGCCATGTAGGTCTCGCCGCCCACAAGGCTGAAGTCGCCGAGGGCAACGTTGTTGTAGTTGTCCGTGTAGCGCAAGGTGACGGGGTTGGGGGAGAAGTGGTTCCAGGAATCCACCGTGAGGTCGGTGTTGAACTCGATGGTCTTGCCGTCAGGAGACTGCATGTAGAGGTAAGCGCTTGCCCTGCCTGCAAGTCCCGGGACCTGGAAGATGTTCTTGTACTTTTCGCCCGGGGCGATGGTGTCCTTGCCCGAGATGAAATCTTCGCCGGATTCGTTCTTGCTCGTGGTGACGAGGTGGAAGGTTCCGCCGAGCATGGCGTTACCGATGATAGTCCAGCGCTTGGCGGTCGTGTCGCTTGCTGCTGCCCTCTCGCTCACGATGTCGGCAATCTTGTCTGTCTCGCGGACGGGGCGCTGCTCGACGCCCGGAATTTCGGGGTTGGGCGGAAGCACCGATGCGGCGGCCACGGCCTCGTTGTTCATGTCGAGTTCGTTGTCCTTGACGTTCTCGATGATTTCGGGGGCGAGCACTTCGGCCGAAGAGACACCGACCTTGTTCTTCTCGATCTTTGTATTGCTGAGCGAGATGAGGCTGTTGTCCATGCTCAGGACGCCGAGCTCGTTTTCGGTAATCTCGGTAGAGGAGACGGCTACGCTTGCGAGTTTCGAGTTCAGGATGGCAATCTCGTTCTTCGTGAACTTGCTGCGTTCGATAGATCCGTCGGCGTAGTTGGATACGTGGACGGCCACGCGGTTCTTGCTGAATTCGCAGTCGCTGACCTTGACTTCGGAGTTGCGCGCAAAGACGCCGCGGACGGAGGTGTTCTCGACGCTTGTGCTCTGGAGGTCCATGGAGCCGTTCTCGACGGCGATGGCCACTTCGGCATCGCTGATCTGCAAGTTGCGGATTTCGGCGCGCTCGTCACCCGTGATGAACACTCCCTTCCAGTCGCCGCTTCTGGGGCGGTCGAATGCGGAACGCATCTGCACGGGCGAGGTCTTCGAACCGGCGATGACCAGCTGGCCCTTGTTGACGTAGAGCCCTGTCCCGGTCTTGAAGTAGAGGACGACGCCCGGTTCGATGACGAGCGTTGCGTTGGGGGCGACGGAGAGGTCTCCCGTGACGAGGTAGGGCGACTGGTCCGTCTTCAGGAATCCGTGGATGGCGCCCGAGATTTCCGTACCCGCGAGGAGAGACGGCGGAGGCGTAGTCGTGTCGGCGACAAATCCTGCGGCTGCGGAATCCGCATTGACTGCTGCGGTCTGCGTTGCGGCCGAGTCGACCTTGGCGGCAGTCGTGTCGGCTGCAGGTGCCGCGGTGGAATCTGCGGCAGGTTGCGCTGCGGCTACGGTAGAATCTGCTGCTGCCGGTGCTGCGGCTGTCGTGTCAGCCTTTGCAACCGTGGAATCCGCGGCAGGTTGTGCTGCGGTCTGCGTTGCGGCCGAGTCGACCTTGGCGGCAGTCGTGTCGGCTGCAGGTGCTGCCGTGGAATCTGCGGCAGGTTGTGCCGCTGCTGCCTTCGTAGTATCCGGTGACGGTGTTTCGGCGGGGGCCTGTGCTGGAGCTTCCTCTGCTGCCGGTGCGCCCTGATCTGCAGCGGGGACCGGTGCTGCCGGTTGGGCCGCCTGGGCAAACGCCATGGCTGAACCAAGTGCAATAGACGAAATAAGAGTCTTGTAGGAATACTTCATTAGCGGACCTCGTAAGTCTTGGTTGCAACGATCTTCATGCCGTTCTTCATATCAACGGTGACGGTGATGACTGTTGTTTCTCCGCGGGTCAGGTTGATCTGGAGGCTCTGGTCAAGATCGGAAATCTGGGTGCTGGTGTTCAAGAGCGACTTTTCGCCCTGTGTCACCTGGATGCGCCTGATCTGGGCCGGATTCTGGCCGTCGACGTTTGCAATCCTGAAGTGCAGGGTCCTGGTGAATGTCTTGGACATGTCCTTCGGCGGAGGCGGAACGCGGAGACGTTCCTGGGGGCCGCCGGTGAATTCCACGGAGACGTTCGTCTGCGGGTAGCAGCCAAGCTTCTTGGTGATGGAACCCTTGTTCCCGGCCAGGTCCTTTGCCTTGAGCGTGTAGGAATGGATGCCGCTCTTGGTATCGAACTTTATGGATCCGTCCTTCTGGAATGTTGTTTCCTTCATGAGGTCTCCGTCCATCTCCCTTTCGACGATGACGACGTCGCCAGTTGCGCCGGTGAGCGCGAATTTTGCCTTGCAGCGGACCGAATCGTTAGATGTGAATGCAAGGCGCGGACGTCCCTGGTTCACCTGCGGGCAGGACTTGTTGACTTCGATCGTGATGCGCTGGCTGTGGTTGCCGCTCTTGCCCTTGTATTCCACGGTCGCTTCCTTGACGTCCCAGTTCCCCAGGAGGTCGTTAATTGTGAGGGTGTGCGAGAACTCGCCGTTCGCGCTCAGCGGAACCAGGTTCCTGGAGGTGTATTTGCCGAGCTTTACGAAGAGCGTAGCTTCGGGGTCGGTCTGGTCGAAGGTGCCCTCGATGGTCACGGACCCGGGGTCGCAGACCGTTATCTGCGTGTTCTTGACGGAGAATTCCTTCGCGACAACGCTATCCTGCGTCACGGAGTCGGCCTTTGCGGTGTCCACCGCGGCGGTGTCCTGGGTGATGGGGGCCTTGTAGTAGGTGTGCAGTTCGCCGCAGCTGAAGGTGAGCGGCTTCGAGCAGACTTCGGGTTTCTTCTTGCCTTTCTTCTTCTTGTCGGCGTTGTCCTTGTCGCAGGGAACGACGGCTACGATGGAGCAGGTGGCCGGGAATTTCTTTTCGCCGTCTGCGCTCGGGGCCCATTCCGCCGGAATGTCGAATGCGTTACCCGAGCCGACCAGTGTCGCGCCCGCGATCTGCAATGTCGTACCGGAGGGGCAGGATCCCTTGAGGGAAACCTTGTTGGTGAGCACAGTATCTTCGAGGGCTTCGAACGTACAGGCGCTTTCCTTGCTGATAGTCGAGAGCATCTGCTGCAGGGCGGCGTCCACATCCTTGAGGGATTTCGTGATGTCCTCGATGGACAGGCTGTCGTTGTCGAGGATCTTTTCGAGTTCCTTGACGAAGCTCGGGTCGCCGGAGGTCTGGGTCTCCACGATGTTGCAGTTGTCGCTGTTCTTGCCGAAGAAGAGCGTCTGTCCGCCGCTCACGTCGCATTCCCTGCCGCTCTTGTGGTGGGTGGTGCGGATCTTGCCTTCGCTGGCGGAGACGAACGCCTTGCCGCCGGGGGTGATGCCGATGAATGCGACCGTACCGCGGATGGCAGCCGTCGCTACACCGGTCTTGAACTTGAGGTATCCGCCGTTCCGCTGCTTCTGGGCCTCGAACTTGACCTTGCCCGTCTTCACGTCGGTGAAGGCCATCTGGACGCCGTTCTCGGAATCCAGGGTGTCGAGTTGGACTAGGGATTGCTCTTGCACGGTGATGGAGGTTCCGTCGGGGAGGCGTACTGTCACGTAGGATTCTGCTCCGGTGCTGATCTGGTCCCTTTCACGGATGCGCATGCCCGTAGAGATGTTTTCTTCCCATTTCCCGGTCTTGGCGCTCTGGACCTTGACGTCACCGACGCGGTCGGTCACTTTGCCGGAGGTGCTCTTGGCCACGGCCATGGAGCCGAGTGCGACCAGGAGGATGACGGATGTTTTTAAATTTTGCGAAAAAGACATGTAGCCTCACTTGCAGTATGTATACCGCTAACAAATATATGTATTATTTTGCTCGAAGCGGAAGAAAATTGTATCTTTAGCGTGAGTGTTTTGTGATTTTTTAAAGAGAGGTCCAAAATGAGCATGGAAGTTGAAGAACCGACCGTCGAAATGGTCGATACCGAAACTGGCGAACAGGTTATCAAGGAACTGGACAAGGCCGTCCTCACCAAGGGCGCCTGGCAGACGATGATGTTCCTTTGTCAGGAAAAAAACGCGAAAACGGGCGAATTCGGGGAACCGAAGGTTTACCTCCGCCGCTACCAGAAAGCCGGTGGCGCATTCAAGGCCCGCAGCAAGTTCAATATCAGTGGCAAGGCCCAGGCCGAAGCCATTATTGAAAATCTCAAGAAGTGGTACAACATTTAATGGCAGACCCTGCTAGTAGTAAAAAGAAAGTTTACAATATAGAGTTCCTTTGCGAGGGGGAGATAAAGACCTTCCCCTGGAAGGATAAGTTTGAATCCATGGCCCGTAGGCTTCTCCGCGAGGAGGGGTGCGAAAAGGATGTAAATATCGTCCTTTGTTCGGACGAATTTGTCCGTAACATGAACCGCGACTACCGTGGTTTGGACAAAGTAACGGATGTCCTTTCGTACGAATGGCACGAGGAAGGTTTCTTGGGCGAAATCTACATCGCTCGCGACCAGGTGAAGCGCCAGGCCCCCGAGTACGGCAATACGTTCTACGCCGAGATGAAGCGCGTGATTGTCCACGGGCTGTTGCACCTTTCGGGCTACGACCACATCAAGGCCGCCGACCGCAAGGTAATGCGCAAGCGCGAATGTGAATTCCTCGGGCTCGACCCCTACAAGGAGCAGGCGTAATGGAAACGTCCGAAATCCTTGCCATCGTATTCATCTGCGTCTTTATCCTAACTTCGGCAACGTTCTCTGCGACCAAGTGCGCCTTTAGCTCGATATTTGCGAAGCGCGACCCGCACGACCGCAGCGAGCGCGAAGAGAAGATTGCGAAGCTCGTCCGCTGGCGCGGCTTCAACGAATGCGTCTCCATCGGCCGTATCTTCGGCAACGTGAGCGCGGGCGTGCTCGGCTTCTTCGTTCTCGGGAACACGAAGCTTGAATTTATCCATACTTACCCCTACCTCAGCGTCGCCGCGTACCTGATTGTCGCAAGTGCCATCCTCTACACGCTGACGGTGTTCTTCCCGTACCTGCTCGCAAGCCTCAAGCCCGACACGCTGTCCGTGATACTCGTGCCGCTGTTCCGGCTGCTGCGCCTCCCGTTTGTCCCCGCGGCCAAGTTCTGCCACGTGGTGTTTGTGAAAATGCTGAACCTCTTCGGCTACGACTCGAAGCTGAACTTCTTGCCCGAGGAAATGCGCGAGGCCGTGCAGGCCGACCTTTCCGACGTCAAGTCCGGCGATGCCGAGGGCCTCGAAAAGGAGGAGCAGCAGATGATCCTCAACATCTTCGACTTCGTGGAAACTCCCGTGCGCGAAATCATGACGCCGCGCGTGGAAATGTGCGCCATCGACGTGGATACTCCGCTCGAGGATCTGGTGAAGGTCCTGAACAACGAACGCCACTCGCGCCTGCCGGTCTACAAGGACACGATGGACAATATCGTGGGCATCCTTTCGAACCGCGACTTCTTGGAATGGTACACCGAGCATGGTGACGAACCGTTCGACATCATGAAGATCGTGATGCCGCCGGTATTCGTGCCCTACCACAAGAAGATTGACGACCTGCTTACCGAATTGCGCAAGACGGGTAACCAACTTGCTATCGTAATCGACGAATACGGCGGTACGGCGGGCCTCGTGACGCTCGAGGACATCCTCGAAGAAATCGTCGGTGAAATTAAGGACGAAGACGATACCGACGAGGAAGATGACGTGCAGAAGCTCAAGGACGGCCGCTACATCCTCGACCCGCTCATGACGCTTTCGGACTTGGAAGAAGAACTGGGTGTCGAGCTCGAGGCTCCCGAGAATTCCCACGTGGAAACGCTTTCCGGCCTTATCCAGGCGACTCTCGGCGTGATTCCCTCCCCGGGTGCCGAAGTCAAGGTCAAGGGCTACACGTTCCGCGTCCTCAAGATGGACGGAACCCGCATGGAAAAGGTCATGATGATCTTGCCGCCGGGCGAGACGACTCCGACGGGCAGCTTCAAGGCTCTGAACAATTAGTCCTTATACATCGCTTCGATCTTGTCGGCGTACATGGCCTCCGCGACCTTGCGCCGGATTTTCAGCGTAGGCGTGAGTAGCCCGGACTCGGTGGTGAGTTCGTCGCCGACGAGTGTCCACTTGCGAATCTGTTCCCAGTGGTTGAGCTTTTTGTTGACGCGCGCGATGTGGCGGTTGATTGCCTCGCGTACGCGCCCGGACTGGAGCGCCTTCTCGACGCTGAATTCTTCTTTCTGGAACTTGAGCAGGCGGCGCGCGCCTTCGGGGTTGAGCCAGATGACCGCGGAGGTGAACTTGCGGTCGTTCGCGATGACGAGCGCCTGTTCGATGACGGGGTGGCGGCAGATTTCGAGTTCGATGGGGCTCGGGCAAACGTACTTGCCGGTACTCGTCTTGAGGAGTTCCTTGATGCGTCCGGTGAAGTTCAGGAAGTCGTCGGCGTCGAAGAATCCCTGGTCGCCCGTCTTGAAGAATCCGTCCGCGGTAAAGGCCCTGCTGTTTGCCTCGGGGTCGTTGTGGTAGCCGCGGAAAACGCTTTCGCCCTTCACGAGGATTTCGCTGTTGTCGCCGATCTTTACCTGAAGGTGCGACAGCGGCTTGCCGATGGTCCCAGGTTTCGATGAATTCGGGTTGTTCGCCGAGACGACCGGGCTGCATTCCGTCATGCCGTAGCCTTCGAATACGGGGAGCCCGATGTTCAGGAGGAACCTGAGGATAGACTTGTTCAAGGCGCAACTTCCGCTCACGATGAGCTTGAACTTTCCGCCGAGCGCAGCGCGCATCTTGCGGTAGACGAACCGGTCGTAGATGCGCTGCATGATCGAATGGCTCTTTCCGGGCTCGCTGATCTTGGCGAGCTTGATGGCGTTCTGGATGAGGAGACGCTTGGGGCCCTTCGCCTTGTCGCCGATGATGGTCATGCTCTCGTAGAGGCGCTCGAGGATGCGCGGGACCACGATCATCACGGTGGGGCAGACCTCGGTCAGCATGGTCGCGACATTCTTCGGCGTGTCGCCGAAGTAGATGCGAACCCCGTTCAGCGTGTAGAAATAGACCGCCATGCGCTCGAACACGTGCGCGACCGGCAATATCGTGAGGCAGCAGTCTTCCTTGCGGTTCATGTGGTAGAGCTCGAGAAGGTTCTGGATCTGCACCAGCACGTTCCTGTGGGTGAGTTCCACGCCTTTGGGCGCTCCCATCGAACCGCTCGTGTAGATGATGCTGAAGAGGTCGTCGGGGCGGATGGACTGAATCTGGTCGTCCACCCAGCTGAAGTACTGGTTCGATTCCGCGAGCTCGCGGCCTTCGTCGATAAGGGTGTTCCAGTAGATGGCGTTCTCGGGAAGCTCGGAGGTGGAATCGATGCAGATGACAAGCTTGAACTGCGGCAGGAAAGCGCGGAGTGGGGGTTCCAGCTCGGAGACTGAATTCACGAACAGGATCTGGACGTTCGAATCCTCGCACTGGAACTTGAAGTTTTCAGACGAGATGTTCGGGAACAGGGGTGCCACCTGCGCATGGTTGATCTGTGTCGCGATGTCGGCGATGAACCATTCCGGGGAACTCGGCGCGATGATGCCGACGCTCTCGTGGGGTTTGAGGCCGCGGCTGTTCAGCGCGATGGAAAGGTGGATGGAACTGTCGCGGAGGAACTCGCGCGAGTAGTGGAGCCACTGGCCGTCTATCCTCTTGTACCACCCCCCGAAATCGTCACGGGAACAGTTGGCGAAGAACATAGACACAAGCGAAGTAAACTGTAAGGGCTCCATACCCCTAAAATACTATTCTTATTCGGAAAATACATGTTTTTTTTGAAAAATTTTGATTATTTTGCTCAAAAAAGGACTCGTCATGCTCAAGAAACTCTCCGACTACGAAAAATCGCTCCAGGACCTTGTCGCGGAGGGCCGCCCCCTGACCGCGGAACAGCTCCTGTCGGTGCGCACGCACATCGGGTTCTTCCAGCACGAACGTCTCGTGCACGAGATCGTGATGGTGCTGTTCGCCTTGCTGACGGTCGGCGGCTTCTTTTTCTTCGTGTCGAGCCCGGCCCTCACGGTGTTCTGCCTCGACGTGCTCTTCTTCGCGCTCCTCGTGCCCTACATCAAGCATTACTACGGCCTCGAGAACGGGGTGCAGCGCCTGTACGACCTGTACACCCAACTCGAAAAACTATAAAAAACGCGCCCTTTCAGGCGCGTTCTTCGCGTACACTTGTGTACGCGCGAGGCAAGCTTGCTTGCCGAAGGATATTCTTAATATTCCTCGCAGCTGTTGTCAACGCACTTGTACGTTTTCCCGTCTTCACACTTGACGATGGTGTACGTAGAGGTGATCGTAATGACGGTGGGGTCGTTACAGGTGTTGCCTGTGATCTTACCCATGCGCGGGGAGGTAATCGTGCTGTCGTCTGCGGCGGAGCATGCAGAAAGGACGACTGCTGCTAAGGACGCAAGAAGAATGGCAAATGTTTTTTTCATGATGATGCCTCCCTGTTAGAAGTAGATGAACCCGCCGAAGTTGGCAATGATGTTGTAGTTTTCATCCGCGAAGCCGCCGAACGGATTCGAGTAGAACGTATTGGCGATGGAGGCTTCCACGGCGAAGTTGCTGTATTGGAAGCGGGCGCCGATATCCACGTTCGTCGTTCCCGTGCGCATGGTGATGTTGGTCGCGTTGTTCTTCACGATGTCGAGTTCGTCGTTGTAGTCGGTAATGAACTCTTCGTCTTCCATGGCGAATACGGTCCAGTTGAAGTTCGCGCCTGCAAAGACCTTCCAGCAGTTGCCGAGTCTAAGTTCGGCAAAGATGTTGGGGACGGCGTAGACTCCCATGGTGAAGTAGGAATCCTTGTTCTTGTTCGTGTTGTCTTCGAATTCATCGTAGAAGACGAAGGGTGCGCGGGCATAGAGGCCGAGAAGGACCCTGGCGAACTTGTTCTGGAGGATGCTGGCGCCGATGTTGATGGACGGCTGGATGTAGATGTTCGCGTCTTCCCCGGTCGTTTCCGTGGTGGACGTGGACTTGCCGTTCTTCGCTTCCCTTTCGTAGGCGCTTTCGTGGCGCGTGAAGTTGATTCCCGCGTTCCAGAAGAAGGTCTTGGCGGAGGGGTCGTTGCTCACGAACACGTTTCCGCCGATATCCCAGTAGTCGCGGTCGATGTCGGTCGAAGTCTTGGTGTCGGCGTCCTTGAATTCTTCGCTAGTGGACGTTTCGTCCTGGTAGGTGAGCCAGAAGACGGAGGCGTTCAGGTCGATGCCGCCGAGGAGCATGGCGAAGCGGAGGCGGAGGATGTCACCCGCGTTGACCGTGTAGGTGTCCTCGGTTTCCATTTCGTAGGCGTCCTTGGTCTTGGTGAATTCGATCTGCTTGCTCAGGGCGTAGCTCAGGGAGATACCCATCGTGCTGTTGGCGATACCCGCGGTAGCAAGGCCCAGTCCGTTTTCCATATCGAACGAGAGGAACTTGGTGTTGCCGTTGCCAAAGGCAACCGCGCTGAAGTTGCTCGTGGGCTCCATATAGACAAGCTTGGCGCCGGCCATCTTGTAGGGCTTGTTCAGGTTGTCGCGGATGGTCGCGTCTGCGGCCTGGTTGCCGACCCTGTTGTAGGCGATGCCGTGGATGCGGTTAGCCTTCGGAGTCGCCGTGGTGGAATCGGTCGCCTGTGCGGTGGTGGGCGCAGCGGCTGCCGGAGCCGGAGTGGCGGGCGCAGGAGCGGGTGCGGGGGCCGGAGCCTCCACGGCAGGTTCTGCCTGCGGGGCCGCGCTTGCGTCTTCGCTGTAATCCTGAGCCATGGCGGTTGCAAAAGCGACTGCCGCAGTCAAGGTAATCAGTTTGATATTCATTGCTTGTCCTTTGTTATTGTTTTTTAAACTTTTTCGCTGCTAGAGGAGAAAATTTACGGTTAGGGTTCGGGGGTTCCTTCGCTGCTGGAGGATTCGCCGGACTCTCCGGCAGAACTCTCGGGGTCGGTTGCCTCCGCCGAAGAAGACGAGCTCCCGGGGGTGGTAGACTCGCTGGACTCCGGATCCCCGCCTTCGCTGGAAGAGCTCTTTTCGCCGGATTCGCTCGAGGAACTGTCTTCGGAATCTTCAGAGCTGGACGACGATTCTGCGATGGAGGAGGAACTTTCCGTAGTGTCGGACGAGCTGGAAGATTCCGGTTCGTCGCTTGAAGAACTTTCGATGCTGGAGCTGGATTCTTCCTCGCTGCTCGAGGAAGTTTCTTCGCTGCTGGACGATACTGTTGCGCTGGAACTCGATGCCGCGGACGAACTCGACCTTGCGGAGCTGCTGGAAATTTCGTCGTCTTCGCTAGACGAGGACCTTGCACTGGAAGAGCTCTCGGCCTTGCTGCTGCTGGAGGCTTTCTTCGAACTGCTGGAGTATACGTATGCGCTGTCGTGCGGGGTCCTGCTGTCGTGCGGGCCGTTGATGGTGGAGTCGGTGGTGCACGCGACGATGAGGGCGAAAACCAGGAACAGGGAAAGTATGATTGCTTTTTTCATGATTTTCCTCCTGATTAGAATTCAACGAGCCCGCTGAAGTCATACAGCATGGCCTTGCGGTTGAAGCCTCTGAAGGGGTTGTTGTACAGTTCGGATTCGACAGCCCCTTCCAGGGTCAGATGCTTGTACTTGAAAAGGACGCCCGTGCTCAGGTAGACCCTGCCCGTCGTTGTGGAAAATCTCGAGAACTTGTTTTTCGTTTCGTCCTCGTCTTTCCAGTACTCGGTGTAGTCTTCGTGGTTGGCGGTGGTACTCCAGGTGTATCGGGAAGTTCCCCAGATCATCCAGTTCTCGTTGAACGCGTATTCGGCGAGGATGTTGGGGGTGAGGTCGAGGGCCCCGCTCACGTAGAAGTCCTTGCGGTGGCTGTCCTTGTCCTCGATCTGATCGAAGAGGGAAGCGTAGAGGGAGGCGTTGTTGCCGACATGGAGTCGCGCGTTCCTGGATTTCAGGACGATGCAGCCGAAGTTGTAGAATAGGTTCGCGTAGATGTAGTTCAGTTGCCCGTTGGTCAGGTTGTGGTAGTTATCGTCGGGGTCGATGGTGCTCTTGTAGGTCTGCTCCGTTGTCCTGACGTAGCGTAGCGCCCTTAAGCCGGAGCTCCAGTAGAAGTTCTTGGCGGAGGGCGTGTTCGTGAGGGTGAGCGCGCCGTAGATATTGTAGTTGTTCCTGTGGAAGTCCAGCTTGTTCTTGCCTTCGCTGTCGGCGTATTCTTGCGTGGCGATGGAGTCGCCGAATTGCATGAATCTCAAGGTCGCCAGGAAGTCGAGCGTTTGCAGGGGCATGGAAAAGCGGAGGATAAAGGTATTGTCGCGCCCGGAGATTTCCGTGGTTTCGTCCTTATGGTAGGCGTCCTTCTCTTCGGAAAGGTCCACTTTTTCGTCGAGACTGAATTCGAAACTGATACCGAAGGTCCTGGTGGCGATACCGAGCAAGAGGTTGTAGTCCAGGAGGGCGATAAAGGAGGTATGGCTGCCGGAAGTGTAGCTTGCGATGCCGTTCGTGGTTGCGCCGATGTCGAAAGAGACAAGGTTGTGCCCGTACATGAGGTACGGGGTGTAGATGTTTCTGTGCACGGAGGGGGCTTCACTCGGCGTGACGACCTCGTCGTAGTACGACATTCCGTGGAGAATGTTGAAATTGGCTGTGTCTGAGGTATTTTCTGCAAATGTTGTTGCAAAAAATAAGGACAACATTATCAATAGTAGTCTTGGCTTCATCTTTGTTCCGAATTGATTTGCCACAAGAATAAAAAAAATAGGCGCGAAAAGGGAGCCGTTTTTGGAATAAGCGTTGTTTTTTGTTGGCGTTTGTATCATGTCTTCCCATGCTTTTTGTGATAATTGACGCGAAATTTGCGTAGAATGGCGTAATTTTATAAAAATTTGAGAACATATTGACTTGAAGATTTTGTATAATTCTAAAAAAGATGTTGCTTTTGTCTTTTCTTGAAATTATATTTATAGAAAAATATGAGAACATTCTGATGAGATGTCTCAGGAAAGTTCTTTATAAAGGGATGGATGTATGAAATGTTTGGTTATGGCGATTTCTTGCCTCGGTTTGGTGGCCGCCGCAAGTGCCCAGGTGACTCTCGGTGAAGCCGGAGGCTGGCTCGAATCTGCCTATGCGGAATGGGCCTCCGATGGCTCCGACAGCTACAACGTATACTATAGCGGCGCGGGAAAATCCGACGTGAAGGTCGATGCGGAACTTGTCCGCAAGTACGGTTCCACCTGGCGTGTTGACGTGCCGGGTCTCAAGGCAGGCGACTATACGCTGAAAATTGCCGGCGTGAAGGGCGGCAAGGAAGGTTCTACCGTCACGACGAAGACGCTTTCGGTGAAGGCCCACGATCGCAGCGGTTTCGCGTTCAGCGATAGCCACGTTCCCGGCGCGTACAAGGCGGACGGGACGCTCAAGGACGGCGCCGTCGTCATCTACATCAGCGAATCGACGAAGAACTCGGTCAAGCTCGACGTCACGACCGACAGCAAGGGCGGAACGACTAGCTGCACCGGCTTCCAGGCTATCCTTACCGCCGTCAAGAAGGGTTACGAGAAACGTCCGCTCGATTTCCGCCTGGTGGGCAACATCACGGACCCGGATTCCACGGACAAGGGCGATATCCTGGTGGACATGGGCAAGAAGGAAGGCCTGTCGATGACTATCGAGGGCATCGGTCCCGATGCGACCGCGAACGGCTGGGGCATCCGCATCAAGAACGCGCAGGACGTTGAAGTCCGTAACCTCGGCATCATGAACGTGAACAGCAGTGAAGGCGACAATATCGGCCTGCAGCAGGACAACAAGTACGTATGGGTGCACAACTGCGACTTCTTCTACGGCGATGCGGGCAGCGACAAGGACCAGGTGAAGGGCGACGGTGCGCTCGACTGCAAGAAGTCTACCTATATCACCTTCAGCTACAACCATTTCTGGGATAACGGCAAGTCTAACCTTCTCGGGCTTTCCGAGGGTACGACCGAAGGGCTCTATATCACGTATCACCACAACTGGTACGACCATTCCGACAGCCGCCATCCGCGAGTGCGCTACTACAGCGCGCATGTGTACAACAACTACTACGATGGCAACGCGAAGTACGGCGCGGGTTCCACGCTCGGTTCCTCCGTGTTCATGGAAAACAACTACTTCCGCAACTGCAAGTACCCGATGCTTACCTCGTTGCAGGGGAGCGACGTCTATGCGAGCGGCACCAAGCGCGACCCGACGAACAACGGCACGTTCAGCAAGGAAGCGGGCGGCACGATCAAGGCTTACGGCAATTACATGGAAGGCTCCTACACGTTCATTCCGTACGGTGCTACTTCGTACAAAGTAAAGGGAGCTGAAACGACGGCGGCAAGCCAGGGAATCAACACCTCCTCGGATTTCGACGCATACGTCGTGGATAGCCGCGATACGAAGGTTCCCTCGACGGTCAAGTCGTACGACGGGGCGAACACCTACAACAACTTCGATACCGACAAGTCCGTGATGTACAGTTACAAGGCGGACGATGCCGCGACGGCGAAGGCGAACGTGATGGCATATGCAGGCCGCGTGCAGGGCGGCGATTTCAAGTGGAGCTTCGACAATTCCAAGGATGATGCCGCCTCCGAGGTGAACCAGGCGCTCAAGGATGCGCTCGTGGCGTACAATGGCTGGAACGGGAGCGTCATTCCCGTCTACAGTTCGAGCAGTTCCGAAAAATCCAGTTCCTCGTCCACGCCGGCTTCGTCGAGCAGTTCCGAAAAGTCGAGTTCTTCGTCCGCGAAGTCCTCCTCGTCGGAAAAGGCCGAAAGCTCGTCGAGTGCGGAATCCTCGAGCAGCACGGAGGCGCTTATGCTTTCGAAGTCCCTGCACGGCGAACCCATGCGCTACATCGCCGGGGAATCCCGCCTCGAAATCTATGCCCCGGATGCGGTTTCCGTGGATGTCGCGCGCGTGGATGGCCAAAGGGTGATGTCGAGTTCCGCGCGTGCGGTCGATTTCTCGGGATTGCGGCCCGGTGTCTACGTGGTGCGGCTCGTGACTGCGGGCGCCGTGTTCCAGACAAAGGTTTTTAAACGGTAGCCTTTTGCTCCCCGCCTTTGGGCGGGGCGTCTTTTTTTTTACTAAATTGACGTACATGAATATTCGTGTATCTGCAGTTATGTTGGCGCTCGCGTTTGGCGCCGCCCTTGCCGCCGACCCCCGCTTGGAACAGGGTGCAATTTTCGAGGCCAAGGGTGAATACGAAATGGCTCTCGGTGAATACAGGGCGATCCTTGCGGAACAGCCCCAGAATTCCGAGGCTTACTTCCTTGCCGCGGAAGTCTACGTCAAGACGAAGAACTATAGCCGTGCGTTGGCCAACTACCGGCTTGCGTACAAGTTTGCGCCCACGATGAGCAAGGCCTACGAGGGGGCAGCGAAGGTCTACGAACTCATGGGCCAGAAGGCGAAGGCCGAAGAGGAACGCCTGAAGGACCCGAAGAACAGGCCCGCGGAAGAAGCTCCCGCCATGCAGCAGTCCGAGGCTCCCGCAGCGGCCGCCGAGCCGGTTGCGGAGGCGAAGCACGCCGAACCTGCGAAGCCTGCCCCGGCAGAGGCCAAGGCTCCTGAAGCCGAAGCAAAGCCTGTAGAACCTGCAAAGGCCGCTGAGCCGGTGAAAACGGCAGAACTCGCGAAGCCTGCCGAACCTGCAAAGCCCGCTCCCGAGGCTAAACCGGTGGAACCCGTGAAGGCCGAGGCTGTGGTGCCGACTGACCCGTTCGAGAAGGGCAAGGCGCTGCTTGCCGAGGGCAAGTACAGCGAGGCTGCTCCGCTCTGGCGCGAGGTGCTCTCCAAGAAGCCGGGCGACAAGGGTGCCTATTTCTATGCCGGTGTCACGCGCTACTACATGGGCGAGTTCGACAAGGCCGAGATCAACCTGAAGAAGGGTATCGAGTACAAGGAAGAGGGCAATGACGCCAACTACTACCTTGCGTTAGTTTATCAGAAAACCAAGCGTAACGACCTCGAAAAGAAGTCCCTGACGGCGTACCTGAAGAAAGCCGCTCCCGATGCGAAGTTCCGCCGCCCTGCCGAGGATCGCCTTGCCGAGATGAAGGCTGTTGCCGATTCGCTGAAGACCGCGGAAGCCGAGAAGAAGGATTCTGTTGCGAAGGCTGGTGCCGCGGAACCCGTGGCCGCCGCTCCTGCGGCATCCGCGCCGACAGCCGCTCCCGCAGTTTCGGAAGCGACGGTAACCGAAGGCAATTCCATTGCGAATGCGAACCTGCTCTTCAAGGCGGGTAGCTTCGAGGCCGCGCTCCAGATGTACAAGGCCTTGCTCAATACGGAAATTTCCCCGGACGAACGCTACTTCGCCATGCTCCAGATGGGCAACATCTACCGCGAACTGCGTGACTTCAACAGCGCGGCACAGCGCTATCGCGATGTCGTGCAGCAGTTCCCGGATTCCGACTGGGCGACCGAGGCGGAACGCGCGCTTGAAGATGCCGTGTGGCTCCAGAAGCATGCATCCGAACTCCCGCGCAAGACCCGCTAGCGCTCGGAGATGCCGGAATCCCTTAAACGACCCCTTAAAACGGGGTCGTTTGTCGTTTATGGGCGTGTCGGCCTATTGCATTTTTATACAAAAAAGTATAGATTAAGTAGAACAACAAAAGGGGGATGGTATGTCCTTGAAGAAGACGTTTGGGAGAAATGTCGCTGCCGGCTTGGTTGCGGCGGGAGCTGCACTCTGCATGTGCGCGTTTTCCGCATGTAGCAACGGCGCGGAGACTCCCAGCGGTACCGACGGCGATATGAGTGCCGTGGAAGCCGCCGAAGAAACGGTCGAAAGTGCGGCCGAAGAAGCTGCAGGAGAACCCGCTGAAGAAGGCTCTGCCGAAGTTGCCAAGAGTCCGGCGCTGGAACCTGGCGAAGGGGAACCGGAATCTTCTTCTAGCATCGAGTCTTCCGCTTCTCTGGATTCTATTCTCGCTATTCTTTTCCCCGATGGAATTGATATTGACACGGCTCGCCGCGATCCGGATAGCGTGGGCGTGTGGCATTTCTATGATCCCAGGGGTACGCACGACAATCCCGACTTTGTCTATGGCGAGATGACGGACCCGCGTGACGGGATGGTCTACAAGACCACGACTATCGGCGGCCAGGTCTGGATGGCCGAGAACCTGAATTACTTCGACATCGAAGGGGCTTCGAGCTCTATCAAGAACGACTGGTGCTACTGGGACAAGCCCGAGAACTGCGAATCTGCGGGCCGCCTCTATACGTGGAAAGTGGCGCAGAGGATATGCCCCGAAGGCTGGCGCCTGCCCTCGAACGAGGACTGGACTGCGCTGTTGACGGCTGTCGGTGCGGATTCCCTGAACGAGATTCTCTGGAAGGGCTCGAGCAAGCTCAAGTCCATGAGCGGTTGGGAAAACGACGGCAGTGGAACGGATGACTTCGGTTTCACGGTGTTGCCTGCCGGCAAGAAGTTCTTCACCAAGGTGCAGGACGGGTTTACCGGTCACGGTTGCTCGGCTCTCATGTGGGCTTCCACCGAGGCCGAAGGCGGTGCTGCCGATTCCCTCGCTTTCCGCATGGAACTGGATTGCAGCAACGACAACGTCACCATCAATACCGCAAAGAAATACGACGGGCTCTCTGTCCGCTGCGTGAAGGAATAATCCCGGTTTGAAGTCTTTAAAATACATTGCGCTTTTCGCGGCGTTCGCGTTTGCCGACCCGCCGTCCAACTTCAGCGGGTGGGAACTCGTGTTCGAGGACAATTTCGACGGTACCTCGCTCGACAAGAGCAAGTGGAACCCCACGTACAACTGGGGCCCCACGCACAACCACCGCGCCTACTGCGCCGAGGAGAACGTGATTGTCTCCGACGGTACGCTCAAGCTGAAGGGCGAAAAGA
>JAEEGG010001469.1_pt1 | contig 64126 bp, 63 predicted proteins | sample 9134161 | NCBI WGS metagenome assembly JAEEGG01 (sample SAMN16246543, study PRJNA631951) | gut metagenome | biome: gut microbiome; feature: rumen; material: CR-attached | host: Bos | place: Iran: Karaj | collected 2018-10
GTTCACATCATACTTGATGGCCGAGCCCTTGTCGAAGGCATCGACGACGATGCGGGCGATGCGCTTTTCGCTCATGCTGGTCTCAGGAAACGTAAACCGCAGCACGGCAGCGCGCTCCGTGGGAGCAATTTCAGCCCAGATGTCGTACTCAGCCAAGTACACCTTATAATAATACGGGCGCGCGACCTCGGTGTTGTGTGAGAACCACGAGGCACGCTTCTCCTCGTCGTAGATCAAGTCGGCCGTTGGACCCGACACCCTATCGACTTCGGGCATGATGGAGAACTGGCCGTAGTCGTTGATCCACGGCGACGGCTGGTGGGTCTGCTTGAAGCCTCGTATCTTGTTTGCCGTGAAGGTATACTGCCAACCGTCGCCCATCTTGCCGGTCTGCGGCACCCAGAAGTTCATGCCCCAGGGCATGGCGATGGCGGGATAGGTGTTGCCCGTTGAGAGGGCGAAAGAAGACATGGTGCCCACGAGCGGGCTGACGTAATCGACGGGTTGCTGCGCGCGGGCGGAGCCGGCCAGCAGGTTCATCAACAAGGTGATGAGAATTGTTTTTGTGAGGTTCATAATGATAGAATATTGCTAATTGTCTGCAAATTTACAAAAAAGATGAAAGATGAGAGATGAAACGTGAAAGTTTTTTTCAAAAAGGAAGAAATCTTTAAAACTTTTGAACATTAAACTTGGTACTTTTAACTTTTTGTTGTACCTTTGCATGCGATTTGAAATGTCGACGGGCATTTGCCTCCGACACAGTATTAACTTAAAACAGAAACATCATGGACGATTATCCGGCGGACAGTTATAAACGTGTCGCCCGAGGATAAAGCCCACCGCGGCTAATCCTCTGGGCGTAAAGGAGTTTTTTACTACGCTTAAAACCAGTGGAGGATTAGCATAATGAAGACATACTGGAACACTACCGGCAATCTTTCCCACCTCACAGAGTGGGAGCCGAACTGTTGGATACAGGTGACGTGTCCAACCGAGGAAGACCAGCGCGAACTCGAGGAGCGCTTCAACATTCCCGACTATTTCATCAGCGACATCAGCGATACCGACGAGCGTGCTCGCTACGAGTACGACGACGGTTGGATGCTCATCATCCTGCGCATACCTTATGTGAAGGAGATACGCTCGCGCACACCCTATACCACCGTGCCGTTGGGTATCATCCACAAGCGCGACGTCACCATCACCGTGTGTTTCTACGAAACGAATATGATGCTCGACTTCGTGTCGTTCCACCAAAAGCGCGGCGTGGGCTTCATCGACCATGTCGACCTGACGTTCCGTTTGTTCCTGTCGTCGGCGGTGTGGTATCTGAAGCGACTGAAGCAAATCAATACCCTCATCGACAAAGCCAAGCACAACCTCGACCACACGGTGAACAACGAGAGCCTCATCGGTCTCTCGCGCCTGCAGGACTCGCTGACCTACTTCAACACTTCCATCCGCGGCAACGAGAACTTGCTGCAGAAGCTGAAGTTCAAGCTGCAGGTCGATGAGTTGGACGACGACCTCATCGAGGACGTAAACATTGAGATGACGCAGGCCCGCGAGACCACCGCCATCTACTCGAACATCCTCGAGTCGACCATGGACACCTACTCCAGCATCATCAACAACAACATGAACACCGTGATGCGTACGCTCACGTCGGTCACCATCATCCTGATGATTCCTACGCTCGTCACCTCGATGTTCGGTATGAACCTCATCAACGGCATGGAGGCAGCACCGTTCGGATTCATCATTGCCCTGATCATCTCCGTCGTCGTCTCCGGCATTACCTGGGCGTTCCTGCGCCACAAGCGGTTGCTATAACAAGGTGAGACGATGACAGAGTGACATAGTGTCGCATTTTTTCGAATCTGCACGTCGAAAATCACCATAATTAAGAAAATATTCGACAAAAAGTTGAAAAAACGGAATTTCTTTTGGAGATTCCGTTTTTTTTGTTTAAGTTTGCAGGTTGAAGGAATATGGGTGGGGGAAATTGTGCCCCTCACCATTGTTTCGAAGTGTGTAAATAAAAACCGAATCATCAACTTAAACCAGTGAAATGATGAACTCTCAAGAGAATGCCCTGGAACAGGGACAGTTAGCAGAAGAGCAAGTTGCCGCCGAGGCCGCAGCTGAAGTACAGAACGTGGTAGAAGAAGCCGTAGCACCCGCAGAGGAGCCTGCAGTTGAGGAAGCACCCGCAGAGGAGCCCGTAGCTGAGGAAGCACCCGCCGAGGAGCCCGCAGCTGAGGAAGCACTCGCTGAGGAGCCTGTAGCTGAGGAAGCACCCGCTGAGGAGCCTGCAGCCGAGGAAGCACCCGCTGAGGAACCCGCAGCTGAGGAAGCACCCGCTGAGGAACCCGCAGCTGAGGAAGCACCCGCAGAGGAGCCCGTTGCTGAGGAAGAGGCTGAAAAGAAAGTCTACACCACGAAGCAGGAAGTGCTCGACCGCGTGAAGGAAATTGCTCACAGTGAAGAAAACCCGCAAAAAGACGAAGTAGACCTGCTGAAGACGGTATTCTACAAGTTGCACATCGCCGAGCGCGAACAGCAGCTGAAGGAATACATCGACGGTGGCGGCGACCCCGATAACTACGTCGTGCGCCCCGACGACCTTGAAGAAATGTTCAAGGCCGAAATGAACGTCATCAAGGAAAAACGCGCCAAGGTATTCCAGGCTCAAGAAGCTGAGAAGCAGGAGAACCTGAAGAAGAAACTTGAGATCATCGAGAAGATAAAGGGCATGGCTACCTCGCCCGACGAGGCCAACCGCTCCTATCAGCAGTTCAAGGAGCTGCAGCAGCAGTGGCGCGACATCAAGGCTGTGCCTGCCGAGAAGGCCAACGAGCTGTGGCGCAACTACCAGCTCTACGTTGAGCAGTTCTACGACCTGCTGAAGCTCAACAACGAAGCCCGCGAATACGACTTCAAGAAGAACCTGGAACTGAAGACAAAGCTCTGCGAGGCTGCCGAGAAGCTCGCCGAGGAGACCGACGTCATCAGCGCCTTCCATCAGCTGCAGGAGCTCCACGCCCAGTATCGTGAGATCGGCCCTGTGTCGAAAGACCTGCGCGAAGAGGTGTGGGCACGCTTCAAGGCTGCCTCCACCATCATCAACAAGCGCCACCAGCAGCACTTCGAGAGCCTGCGTGCCCGCGAGGAAGAGAATCTGAAGAAGAAGACAGAGCTCTGCGAGAAGGTGGAAGCCATTGCCAAGGAAGAGAACAAGGGCGCCAGCGACTGGGAGAAGCACACCAAGCAGATCATCGAGTTGCAGAACGAATGGAAGACCATTGGCTTTGCCCCGCAGAAGATGAACGTGAAGATCTTCGAGCGCTTCCGTGCCGCCTGCGACGACTTCTTCACCCGCAAGACTGAGTACTTCCGCGGCATGAAGGAACGCTTCGCTGAGAACACCGAGAAGAAGCGCGCCCTCGTCGAGAAGGCACGCGCCCTGCAGGACAGCACCGAGTGGAAGTCCACCTCCGACAAGCTCATCGCTCTGCAGAAGGAGTGGAAGACCATTGGCATGGTGCCCAAGAAGATTGGCGACCAGCTCTGGAACGACTTCCTCGCCGCTTGCAACAAGTTCTTCGAGGCTCGCAATGCCGCCACTGCCGGCACCCGCAACGAAGAGCGCGCCAACCTCGAGGCCAAGCGCGGCATCATCGCACAGCTGAAGGAGATTGCCGAGAACGTCACCGACGACGCACAGGAGAAGGTGCACGAGCTCATCGACCAGTACCAGCAGGTAGGACACGTGCCCTATCGCGAGAAGGACAAGCTGTATTCGGAGTATCGTGCCATCCTCGACAAGCTGTATAAGGACCTGAACATCTCAACTGCCCGCCGTCGTCTCGATAGCTTCAAGAGCAATCTGAAGAATGTGGCACGTCGTGGCGAGGACGCCCTCGACAACGAGCGCACACGTCTGATGCGCCGCTACGAGCAGATGAAGCAGGAGATTCAGACCTACGAGAACAACCTCGGATTCCTCAATGCAGCATCGAAGAAGGGTAACTCGCTCATCGACGAGATGAACCGCAAGGTGCAGAAGCTGAAGGACGACCTGAAGCTCACCTACGACAAGATCAAGGCCATCGACGACGCCAACGCAGCTGCCGAGGCAGAAGAGAATGGCGAGGCATAATCAAAACGCATTCCCTCACATTGAATACAAAAGGATTGGAGCCACCTGGCTTCAATCCTTTTTTCATCCGTCATAATACGCTTCGCGCCCTTGTTTTCTTATGTCCGTCTTGGTTTTCTTATGTTTTCTTAAAGCCCGCTTTGCGGATCATCTTGCAAGAGGTCGAATATATCACACACAAAAAAAGACTTCCTCATTTCTGAGGAAGCCTTCGTCAGCGTTGGGGTACCCGGACTCGAACCAGGAAAGGCAGGACCAGAATCTGCAGTGTTACCATTACACCATACCCCAATCTGTTGTGCCGCAGATTCACCCTTGAATCGTTCTCGGCGTTGCAATTTTCGTTTTGCGTGTGCAAAGGTACTGCTTTTTTTTGAATTACCAAGCATTTTCCTAACTTTTTTTATAAAAAAAACGAAAATACGCATTTTTCTCCTTGTTATTCGGCAAAAAGGCATTATCTTTGCAGGGAATAAAGTGAGCATCCGTTGCTCATCAGATAAAAACAGATTATCATACTCAACAGAACAAAAGAAACAGACAACAATACTGAATGGAACAAACAAAACCCATCGGCACTGCCGCCACACCAGCAGAGAAACTGGTAGACACTATTATTAAAGGTATACAAGAGAAAAAAGGACAAGACATCACCGTCGTCGACCTGCGAGGCATCGACGGCGCCATCGCCAGCTTCTTCGTCATCTGTCAGGGCAACACACCCACGCAGGTGGAAGCCATCACCGACTCCGTGGCCGAGACGGCCCGCATCGATGCCGGCGAGAAGCCTGCCCACGTCGTAGGTCTCGAGCTTGCCCACTGGGTAGCCATGGACTTCACCGATGTCATCGTCCACATCTTCGTGCCCGACATGCGCAGCTATTACAACATCGAGAACCTGTGGCAGGACGCCCAGCAAACCGAAATCCCCAACTTAGACTAACACCCATCATGGAACAACAGAACCAGAATAAGAACAACAATAACAACAACAATCAGCCGAAGATGCCCAGGTTTAACATGGGCTGGATCTACGGTCTGATTATCTTCACGTTGCTCATGCTGTTCTTCACCGACGGCGGCAACTCGCTCACCTCTGCGGCAGCCGGCTCAGCTCGCCAGGAAGCCACCTACACGAAGTTCAAGGAATACGTGTCGAAAGGCTATGCACAGAAGGTAGAGGTAAACACGTCGGAGAAGAAGCTGAAGATGTTCGTGAAGTCCAAGAACATTCGCGACGTCTTCCAGCAGACTGCCCAGCAGACCGGCCCCGAGCCGTTCGTCAGCGTGCAGTATGGCTCACCCGACGAGCTCGACAAGTATCTCACCGAGGTGCAGCAGAAAGGACTCCTCGTCGACTTCAGCTACAACAACAAGACTTCCAGCGTGCTCGAGAACTTCCTCTATAGCGTTGGTCCGCTCCTGCTCTTCTTCGTCCTGATGTACTTCCTGTTCAATCGCATGGGAAGCGGCATGGGCGGCGGAGGAGGCATCTTCAACGTCGGCAAGTCGAAGGCGAAGATGTATGAGAAGGGCAACGACCTCGGCATCACCTTCAAGGACGTCGCCGGACAGGCCGGTGCCAAGCAGGAGGTGCAAGAGATTGTGGAGTTCCTGAAGAACCCGAAGAAATACACCGACCTCGGTGGAAAGATTCCCAAGGGAGCACTCCTCGTAGGCCCTCCGGGAACAGGTAAGACGCTGCTTGCCAAGGCCGTTGCCGGCGAGGCTGGCGTGCCGTTCTTCTCCATGTCGGGTAGCGACTTCGTCGAGATGTTCGTCGGTGTCGGTGCCAGCCGCGTGCGCGACGTGTTCCAGCAGGCAAAGGCCAAGGCACCGTGCATCATCTTCATCGACGAGATCGACGCCGTGGGCCGTGCCCGCTCGAAGAACCCGTCCATGGGTGGCAACGACGAGCGCGAGAACACCCTCAACGCCCTGCTCACCGAGATGGATGGCTTTGGCACCAATAGCGGTGTCATCGTGCTTGCTGCCACCAACCGTGTCGACATGCTCGACTCCGCCCTGCTGCGTGCCGGACGCTTCGACCGCGAAATCCACGTTGACCTCCCCGACCTCACCGAGCGCAAGGAGATCTTCCAGGTACACCTGAAGCCCATCAAGGTAGACTCCAGCCTCGACATCGACTTCCTTGCCCGTCAGACTCCCGGTTTCTCCGGTGCCGACATCGCCAACGTCTGCAACGAGGCAGCCCTCATCGCTGCCCGCCGTGATGCCAAGACCGTCACCAAGCAGGACTTCCTCGACGCCGTTGATCGCATCATCGGCGGTCTGGAGAAGAAGACCAAAGTCATGACGGCCGCCGAGAAGCGCTCCATCGCCCTCCACGAGGCAGGCCATGCCACCGTGTCGTGGTTCTGCGAATTTGCCAATCCCCTCGTGAAAGTCTCCATCGTGCCGCGCGGCCAAGCCCTCGGCGCTGCTTGGTATCTGCCCGAGGAGCGACAGATCACCACGAAAGAGCAGATGCTCGACGAGATGTGTGCCCTGCTCGGCGGACGTGCTGCCGAGGAACTCTTCACCGGACACATCTCCACCGGTGCCATGAACGACCTCGAGCGTGCCACAAAGAGTGCCTTCGGCATGATTGCCTATGCCGGCATGAGCGACCGTCTGCCCAACATCTGCTATTATAACAACCAGGAATATCAGTTCCAGCGACCCTACTCAGAGACCACCGCGAAGACCATCGACGACGAAGTACTGAAGATGATCAACTCGCAGTACGACCGTGCCAAGCAGATTCTTACCGAGCACCGCGAAGGTCACAACGAGCTTGCCGAGCTCCTCATCTCACGCGAGGTCATCTTCGCCGAGGACGTAGAGCGCATCTTTGGCAAACGCCCGTGGGTGAGCCGCTCGCAGGAGATCATCGAAGAAAACGCCAGCCTCGAGGTTCCCGCCGAGGACGCCGAGAAGACCTTGGCTGACACAACGAAAGCCGAGGACGCCGATTCCGATGCTCCCCGCCTCGAGGACATGCCCGATGTCGTGCGCCAGGCACAAGCCGACTACGAGCGCAACCAGCAGTCCACCGAGAGTTAACGCTGTGGAATCGCCAATCCGTAAATTCTAAATCAATCGTCAATCCGTAAATAGTAAATCGATGAAGAATTTCATCACACGAACCATCACCGGCATCCTCTTTGTTGCCATCATGGTGACCGGCATCTGCTTGCGCGGCGATGCCATGATCCTGTTGTTTGCCCTCATCACCGGCCTCACCCTCTGGGAGTTCACAGGCCTCGTCAACGAACACGTCGCCGACACCACCGTCAACCGGTTCATCACCACTGCTGCCGGCGTCTATCTCTTCCTTGCCTTTGCCGGCTACTGCACCGGCATCGTGCCCCCGTCGGCCTTCATCCCCTATCTGCTCACGCTCATCTACCTGTTCATCAGCGAACTCTACCTGAAGCAGAAGAACCCCATCCAGGACTGGGCGTACACCATGCTCTCGCAGTTGTATGTTGCACTGCCCTTCTCCATGATCAACGTGCTCAGCTTCCAGGCCGACCCGCTCACAGGACAAATCGCCTACCACTGGCTGCTACCCATGAGCGTGTTCATCTTCCTTTGGGCGAACGACACCGGAGCCTACTGCGCCGGCTCCCTCTTCGGCCGACATAAGCTCTTCCCCCGCGTGTCGCCCGGCAAGACGTGGGAAGGCAGCATCGGCGGAGCCGTCATCGTGCTCATCATTGCCGCCGTCATCAGCTATTTCGCCGGCTCCGACGCGTCCCTCTCAACCCTCAACGCTCAACTCTCAACCCTCAAATGGCTCGGCCTCGGCCTCGTTGTTGTGTTCTTCGGAACGTGGGGCGACCTCGTCGAAAGCCTCTTCAAGCGCACCCTTGGCATCAAGGACTCCGGAAACATCCTACCCGGCCACGGTGGCATGCTCGATCGCTTCGACTCCTCCCTCATGGCCATCCCCGCCGCCGTCATCTACCTCTACACCCTGCAGTTCCTGGGATAATGGCCATCATCGTCACCTATCGCCGTACACGTCGCCTTTCCATGCGTATCGCACAGAATGGCGACGTGCGCGTTTCTGCCCCTATCGGCATGGCGAAACGTGAGGTGGAAGCATTCATCGAGAAGAACTACGAGTGGATGGAAGCGACCCGCAAGAAGGTCGCCAATCGCCAGCAGCAGCGTCATGACTTCTATGCCCAGCTGCCACTCGACACACCAGCCCAGCGACGCGACGCCACCCAGCGCTTGCAGACTATCGTTGCCCCATTGTTGCAACGATATGCCTGCGAGATGGGCGTACAGCCAGCAGCCGTCACCTTCCGCAGAACCATTTCCCGATGGGGTTCCTGCAACCACCGTACACGCCGCATCTCCCTTTCTCTCTACCTCCTTCTGCTGCCCGACTGGTGCATTGAACACGTCGTCGTCCACGAGCTTGCCCATCTGCTCGTGCCCAACCACGGTCCCGCCTTCTATGCCGTCATGGACCGCCACTTCCCCCGTTGGCGCGAAGCACGTGCCGAGACCCGCCGCCTCTGTAAATCCCAACCTACTCATTCCCAGTAGGGAGGGACTCAAAAAGACACCCTTTTGTTCGCATAAAAACATGCTCCCGTTCAACAGGAAGCATGCCTTTGTGTATCTATAGCATGAACCTTGTTCAGTAAATTAACTTAATTTGATGAGTAAATTAACTTAATTTGCAATGTAAATTAACTTAATTTGCGCGGTAAAATAACTTAATTTACTGAATAAAATAAGTTAATTTACTGAACAAATCAAGTTAAATTACAAAATAGACTCAATTTGTTTGCAAAACTGGAGTATTGCTTTGGGCCTTTCATCGCACTGCTTTGGTCGTTTAATCGCATTGCTTTAGCCACACAAAAGCATTGCGAATGGAAGTCTGAACCACGAATAGACGAGAACATTAAATGGTTACATGATTCTGATGTGACCCCGAAAAGTTGGACGATTCATTAAATGTTAATGATTGATCTCTCTATAGTAGTGAGCTCGGTATAATAATGTCTCCCTTTTTCTTGCTCTATGTATCCATCGTGGACAAAACAAGATAGTTTTTTGTCTTTACGGAATGAAAGTTGCGAAAAAATTTGGTGGTATCGGAAAAAGTTTGTAACTTTGCAGCCGCAACTGAAAGAAATAGGGGCGTAGCCCAGTTGGTTTAGAGCGCTGCAGTCACATTGCAGAGGTCCCCGGTTCGAGCCCGGGCGTCCCTACAACAGAAATGAAGAGAAGTCACACGTGGGCTTCTCTTTTTTTTCAACAATATCCAATCAACAGTCACAAGAAGAAGATGAAAACAAAGAATCTGTTCCTGATGTGCATCATGGCAGTGTTCATGGCCATCGGTGCTGAAGCGCAGACCAACATGGTGGGGCGCGTATACCACAATGCAAACATTCTGGCCGGCGAGTTCGACGAAAAGTTGAAAGAGCTGGAAAAGGATGTTGCGAAAAAGAAGGCAGAAACCATTGCGAAAGCCGAGAAGAAGAAAGGCCGCAAGCTCACCGCCGCCGAGCTGGCAGAGCTGGACAAAGAGTTAGAAAAGGCCATGAAGCAGGCCCGAAGCGTCATGAACGGCATGAAGACTGCCGTGACCATTGAGTTCAAGACCGCTACGCAGGTGGTGATGAAGATGGATATGAAGATTGACGACGAAGCACTGAAGGTTGCTGGTGTGGGCTGGTTGAAGCGCAAGGCTTTGAAGGCCGCCCTCGCCATTGCTCCTGAGACGGAGAAGGACACCTACGTGGTGAAGGGCAACGAGGTGATCATCGGTACGGGAAAGGACCAGGATACGCTGACGCTGAGTGCCGATGGCAAGAAGCTGTCAGGCACGATGGACGGAAAGAAATTCACGCTGACGCGCACGAAGTAGTGCACGCCAGCGTTTTTTCTATATTTCTATAGGATGGGGAGCAGGTATTCCCAAATGAGGTCGATGTACGGCTGATAGAGCGATGACGACGTGGTGAGCACGAGCACGGCATCGCGGTCGGGGAACACCATGATATACTGGCCTGCATAGCCGTCGGCACGATAGGCGTTGTGGCGGCATATCCACATCTGGTAGCCGTAGCCCTGCACCCATTCGTTGTTATCCTTGGTGAGCCCAGCCTTCTCGAGGTCTTCGAAGCGTGTGCCCGACGGTGCCGACGGCACCTGATAGCTGGACATCTCCTTCAGCCACTCGGCAGGCACGAGTTGCTTGCCATTCCACTTTCCCTGCTGCAGGAACAGCTGGCCCATCTTCGCCATGTCCTCAGTTGTGAGCGACAAGCCCCATCCACCGCAGTTGATTCCCTGCGGGCTCTCTTCCCATTCCGGACGATTGATGTGCAGGGGTTGGAAGAGACGAGTGTCGAGATAGTCGAGAAGCTTCTCGCCGGTGACCTTCTGCACGATGGCAGAGAGCATGTAGGTACCAACGGAATTATACAAATAGTACTCACCGGGCTTGTGCTTCACAGGCCACGAGAGGAATCCCTCCACCCAATCGATAGAGTCTCTGCGCATGCTGTTCGGCTCCTCGTCGTGACCACAGGTCATGGTGAGCAGGTCGCGAACGGTCATCGACTTGAGGTTGTCGCTCTGTTCTGCCGGCAGCTTGTCGGGGAAGAAGCTCACGACGGGATCGGTAAGCTGGAGCTTTCCTTCGCTGATGGCGAGTCCCACGGCAGTGGCGGTGAACGTCTTGCTAACGGAGAACATTGGGTGCGGAGTCTCGGCAGAGTGTCCGTTGAACCACTTCTCGAATACCACCTGACCGTGTTTCAGAATCATGATGCTGTGCAAAGTGATGGAGTCAGGTGCCACGGGACGCGTCTGCGTGGCATTCACAAACGAGTCTACTGCTGCCACGACTTCAGCGGAAGCGGTCGTTCTCGGCAGGTTGATGATTTCTTTTTCTTGTCTGCAGCCCGACAATAGCAGCGTTGCCAATGCGCAGAGAATCATTGCTTTCTTCATAAGGTAAAGATTGGATTGTTGATAAATCGTTGAAAATTTCGTACAAATATAGCTATTTCTCCCTTTACTTCCAAATTTTCTGACGTGAAATAAACTTTTTTTTATATCTTTGCGCAGTGAAACTAAAGTTAAGATTTAAAATATAAGATTTGAAACATCTACCTCCCCCTCTTGTCGCCATCATTCCGATTGTGGTGCTCATCGGTCTGTTAGGCATAGTGATATCGCTGTTTGGCAGTGACGCCCTCAGTGGTGGCAGCCAAGTGGCACTGCTCATGGGGCTTGCCGTATGTGTGTTTATCTCGATGGTCTTCTATCATGTGCCGTGGCAAGCATTCGAGCAACAGATAGCGAAGACGCTAGGCGGTGTGGCAGTGACGATTCTCATTCTCTTAGCCGTGGGCATGCTGGCTGGTTCATGGATGGTGAGTGGCATCGTTCCCACCTTAATATATTATGGTGTCCAGTTGCTGTCGCCACAACTGTTTCTGTTGTGTGCCTGTGTCATCTGTGCATTGGTGTCGCTACTCTCAGGCAGTTCGTGGACAACCATTGCCACCATCGGCGTAGCCCTGTTGGGCATCAGCCACGCATTAGGCATCAACGAAGCTGTGGCGGCAGGCGCCATCATCTCTGGCGCTTACTTTGGCGACAAGATGTCACCCTTGAGTGATACCACCATCCTTGCCTCCTCCACCACTGGCGTTGATCTCTTCACGCACATTCGGTACATGATGTTTACCACGATGCCGGCCTTCACCATCACCCTGATTATCTTTGCCGCGATGGGATTTGGACTGGCCAATGACTGCGAGGTACACGTCCACCAATACACGGAAGGGCTATCGGCCACCTATAACATTTCACTTTGGACGCTGATAGTACCCGTGCTCACAGCGATACTCATAGCACGGCGCGTGCCATCGCTCATCGTACTCTTCCTTTCCGCCATGATGGCAGGCATCATGGCCCTTATCCTACAGCCACATATCCTCATGCAGATAGGGGCCCCCTCCAACCTCCCCCAATTAGGGGAGGCTATCTTACCACCCCATCCCTCCAACCTCCAACAACTAGGGGAGGTGGCAGCGCTCATCAAGGGACTGGCCATCACCTTCTATGGTGCGACATCAATTGACACGGGATATAGCGAGCTGAACGAGTTGGTATCTACGGGCGGCATGACGGGAATGCTCAACACCATCTGGCTCATCCTCTGCGCCATGTGTTTCGGTGCCGTCATGGTAGCCAGTGGAATGATTGAGAGTATCACCCGCGTGGTAATCAGTTGGGTGCGCAGCCGTGTGGGGCTGGTGGCATCGACGGCCAGCACAGGCCTCTTCCTCAACATCACCACGGGCGATCAGTTCATTAGTATCGTCCTGACTGCCAACATGTTTCAGAATGTCTATGAGCGACAGGGCTACGAAGCGCGTCTGCTGAGTCGCACGGCAGAAGACTCTGCCACCGTGACCAGCGTACTGGTGCCGTGGAACACCTGCGGTATGACGCAGAGCACAGTCCTCGGCGTGCCTACCATCGCCTATCTGCCCTACTGCTTCTTCAACATTCTCAGCCCAGTGATGACCATCGTCGTAGCCGCCATCGGCTGGAAAATAAAACAAATTACTGCCGAAGATAGTGCACCATGAGTTGTGCGGCATTGTCGGGAGCAATGTCATCGCCGAGTTTCTTCTGGACGTCGCGATAGTCGAATAGCATTGCCGTGCGGGCATCGTGGCCAGGCAACAGGCGGCGCAGCTCGTTGCGGATGTTCTCAACAGAGAAACGGTCGGCCAGCAGCTCTTGCACTACTTCGCGGTCGGCAATGAGGTTGACGAGCGAGATGTACTTGCACTTGATGATGTGGTTGAACGCAAAGCGGACGAGACGTGGCACGGGCGTCTTATAGCACACCACCTGCGGCACATTGAAAAGGGCGGTCTCGAGGGTGGCGGTGCCGCTGGTGACGAGGGCGGCAGTGGCCTGCGAGAGCAGTTTGTAGGTTTGGTTCTTCACCAGCGTGACGGGCTTGCCTTCGATAAACGGTGCATAGAACTCATCGTCGATAGCCGGGGCACCAGCCACAACAAGCTGATACTCAGTGGCATAAGGGGCTGCTGCCTCGATCATAGCAGGCAGGTTGTCCTTGATTTCCTGCTTGCGCGAACCGGCGAGGAGGGCGATGATGGGAGTCTCCCCCGACCCCTCCAACTGGAGGGGATTCGCGCCAGCCTCGGAAGCTTCCTTCCCCTCAGTGGTGTTGAGGGAGGCTTTGTATTCTTTTACCTCATGAGCCGTGGGGTTGCCAACGTAGTGTATGGGATAGTGGTGCTTCTTTTCGTAGAAGTCTACTTCGAAGGGAAGGATGGAGAATAGCTTGTCGATGTCGCGCTTGATGCTGCGGATGCGCCACTCCTTCCATGCCCAGATTTTCGGGGAGATGTAGTAGAAGACCTGCGGGCCTGCTCCTGCCCCGCCCCGTATAGAGGGAGTCTGACCGACACTGAGCAACTCCTTTTGCCGCTTCACCCGCTCTTTGTGCAGATGCTTTGCGATTTTCAGGTTGAAGCCTGGATAGTCGACAAGGATGACGGCATCGGGCTTCCACTGCGCGATGTCCTGCTTGCAGAACGCGAGGTTGCGGAAAATGGTGGGCAGATGCATCAGCACGGGGATGAAGCCCATGTAGGCGAGTTCCTTATAGTGTCGCACACGCGTGCCACCGACCTCCGACATGAGGTCGCCGCCGAAGAAGCGGAACTGCGCTTCGGGATCTTCTTTCTGGAGCGCCCGCATCAGATGTGAGGCATGCAGGTCGCCAGAGGCTTCGCCGACAATCAGGTAGTATTTCATATAAGGGGTTCAGAAGAGTTCTGAAGAGTTAAGAAGGGTTATGTAACTTCGTTCCATGACTTTTGTCACGACTCGGCATAGTTGATGCAAGCATCACTCTGCTCTCGCTGCTCCAAAAGTTGAGAAGGGTTGAATCCTTTAAATGGAAATCAAAATTATCAACTATCAACTATTAACTGTCAACTATCACAGTTTCCACTCGCGCAAATGATCCATGAAGGCATAGGCGGTGACATCCATGTGGGTGGGCGTGATGGCGACGAAGCCGTGGTTGAGCGCCCACTGATCGGTGTCCTCGGCATCGGGCTCGTCGTTGCGGTATTGGCCCACCATCCAATAGTAGTCGTAGCCGCGCGGATGCGGACGGCGCACCACCTCGTTGACCCACTGGCCGTAGGTCATACGGCAGACGCGCACACCCTCGAATACCTCGCGGGCAGGGAAGTTCACGTTCAGACAGATGCCCCTTGGCAGTCCTTCGTCGAGCACGCGGCGCACAATCTGTTGCACATAGGGGCGCAGCGGCTCAAGGTTGGCGTCGTGGTTGTAGTAGCACGTTGAGAATGCAATGGAGGGGATGTACTTCATGCAGCCTTCCATCGCCACACCCATGGTGCCGGAATAGTGATTGTTCACCGTGGAGTTGTCACCGTGGTTGATGCCGCCGAGGATAAGGTCAGGCATACGACCCAGGCGAGCCTCGGGGAACGAGCAGTGCGAAGGGTCGTCGTGGTCGAGGCAGAACTGGTCGATGGCCAGTTTCACGGCATCGACGGGGGTACCGCTGCACGACCACACGGAGAGCGACGGATCGGGTTCTTCCTCGCAGTCGGAATAATCATTTCTCAGGAATCGGGCATTGGGCACGCGCTGCAGCGTGAGTGGGTCGACGGCGGTGAAAGCACACGAGAATCCGGAACGCGGACCGTCGGGAGCACACACCACCACATCGCCAAAGGGTCGCACCATGTCGACCAGTGCACGGATGCCATTAGCCTCGAAGCCATCGTCGTTAGAGATGAGTATCAGCGGTCGGCGACCGCCCTTATTATCAGTTGTTGAAATCATATAAAAGTATAATTTTGACTGCAAAAGTACGAAAAAAGGTTTAAAATACAAGATTCTCGTATAAAATTCGTACCTTTGCACCTTAAAAAGAGCCCTAAATAGCTCTTGACGGTATTTTTAAAGGTATAAAGTTAGGAAAAGATATGGCAAAAATCATAGCATTAGCAAATCAGAAAGGTGGTGTCGGAAAGACGACGACAACGATGAATCTGGCTGCCTCGCTGGCCACGCTCGAGAAGTCGGTGCTCGTCATCGATGCCGACCCGCAGGCAAACGCGTCGAGCGGTCTGGGCGTGAACATCCAGGAAGTGGATTGCTCGCTCTACGAGTGCATCATCGACCATGCCGACGTGCGCGATGCCATCTATACCACCGACATCGACGGCCTCGATATCATCCCCAGCCACATCGACTTGGTGGGTGCGGAGATAGAGATGCTGAACCTCGACAACCGTGAGCGTGTGCTGAAGAACATCCTCGACCCGCTGCGCCCGGAGTACGACTATATACTCATCGACTGCGCACCATCGCTGGGACTGATCACCGTAAACGCGCTCACAGCTGCCGACTCTGTCATCATTCCCGTGCAGTGTGAATACTTCGCACTGGAAGGAATCTCGAAACTGCTCAACACCATCCGCATCATTAAGTCGAAGCTGAACACGAAACTTGAAATCGAAGGATTCCTGCTGACGATGTACGACTCGCGCCTCCGTCTGGCCAACCAGATCTACGACGAGGTGAAGCGCCACTTCCAGGAACTGGTGTTCAAGACAGTTATCCAGCGTAACGTGAAGCTGAGCGAGGCTCCGTCACACGGCCTGCCCGCCATCCTCTACGATGCCGACTCCACGGGTGCGAAGAACCACCTTGCCCTGGCAAAGGAGATTATCAGCAGGGAGTAAAAGAACCTCAGCGGGTAAGGTCAGACTAGTCCGCCAAGTCCGACCAGTCTGACATGTCCGACATTATTAAAAAAACTGCAACATGAAATAATGGCTGTAAAGAAGAAATTTGCAAATACGAAAAGTGCACTGGGAAGAGGCCTCGACGAGATTGAAGGCGGTCGTGGTCTCGATGCACTCATCGATACCACCGGTGTGAAAACGCAGGGATCGTCGACCATCAACGAGATTCCCCTCAGCGACATCGATGCCAATCCCAACCAGCCGCGTCGGGAATTCGACGCCGCAGCACTGCAGGAACTGGCCGACAGTATCACACAAATAGGCATCATCCAACCCATCACGCTGCGCCAGATGCCAAGTGGACGCTATCAGATTGTAGCCGGCGAGCGCCGCTGGAGAGCATCTCAGCTGGCTGGCCTCAGCACCATTCCCGCCTACATACGCACCATCGCCGACGAGAACGTAATGGAGATGGCCCTCGTGGAGAACATTCAGCGCGAGGATCTCAACGACATTGAGATTGCACTGGCCTACCAGCATCTGCTGGAGGGTGAGGGCATGACACAGGACAAGGTGGCAAAGCGTGTGGGCAAGAGCCGTACCGCCGTGGCCAACTACCTGCGCCTGCTGAAGCTGCCTGCCCAGGTGCAGATGGCGCTGCAGAACAACGAGGTGGACCAGGGCCATGCCCGCGCCTTGTTATCGCTCGACAGTCCGTCGGCACAGATCAAGCTCTTCAAGGAAATCCTGAAGAATGGCTACAGCGTTCGCAAGGTGGAAGAACTGGTGAAGCAGCTAAAAGAAGGTGGCACGGGCAACAGCAAGGTGGTCGCCAAGGCGCAGCTGCCCGAGGGCTTCGACCTGCTGCGCAAGCGTCTGTCGTCGTTCTTCAACACAAAGGTGCAGCTGAGCTGCTCGCCAAAAGGCAAGGGAAAAATCAGCATTCCCTTTGCCAACGAAGGCGAGCTGGAACGCATCATGAACATGTTTGACAAGCTGAAGGCATAAACGCATCAGCAAAGAGAGGAACTGTGGAGTGAACAAGCGAGTGAGAACATTCCTGATACTGGCCTTGAGTCTGCTGGCCACAACGATGCAGGCTCAGGTGAACCCCGACACGATGGCCGTGCAACCTGCCATCATGGACGAGCTGGGTGACAGTATCTTCATGGACGAATCGCTGATGCTCGACACCATCAGTTTCGAGAAGAAAAACAAGAAGCCGAAGCGCGACTGGGCGACATGGCGACCCAACCCGAAACGGGCCATGTGGCTCGCACTGGCACTGCCGGGAGCAGGTCAGATCTATAACCGCAAATACTGGAAGCTGCCCATCATCTATGGTGGATTCGTGGGCTGTGCATATGCCATGCGCTGGAACAACCAGATGTACCACGACTACTCGCAGGCCTACCTCGATCTGATGGACGACGATCCGAAGACAGAGAGCTACAACCAGTTCATGCACCTCGGCGCACAAATCACGCCTGCCAACCTCAACCGTTACCAGACGCTCTTCAAGAAGCGCAAGGACCGCTTCCGCCGCTGGCGCGACATGAGTTTCTTTGTCATGGTGGGCGTGTATGCACTCTCGGTGGTCGACGCCTACGTCGATGCATCACTGTCGGAATTCGACATCTCCGACGACCTGAGCCTTCAAGTTGCACCGGCCGTCATCGACAGCCACTCGCAACGCAATCCCCTACACTCAGCAGGCCTGGGCCTGCAGTGCAGCCTCACCTTCTGAATGCAGGAGGCGTAAACACTTTACGGCGGCTCGCCGGCCGCTCAACTTACAACGAAAAAAGAACAACCGATTGATATGAAGAAGACATTTTGGATATTTGCCCTGATGCTGCTGTTTCCTTTCTGCATGCAGGCACAAGTAGTAGTCGACACCCCCGAAGAGACCGACGAGGACGATGTGGAGTTGGTCGATGAAGACGAAGAGGACGATGAGGATATCGACGATGCCGATAACATCGACGACGAGGAAGATGCTGACGATGAGGAAGACATCGACGACGAAGAAGATGACGTCATCAGCGATGAAGACATCGTGGTGATCAACGACGACGATGACAACAAGGACGACGACCTGGAAATTGATGTACCCGAGGGTCTGACCTTCGAGGTGGATAGTCTGCTCGACCTCTATCACACACAGCATTTCCTGCAGCCCGACAGTTCGTGCAACATGCCGAACATCAACCCTGAATACACCAAGGAGGAGTTCATGGAGCGACTGAAGCGCCTGCCCACAGCCATCGAGATGCCGTGGAACGAAGTAGTGCAGAAGTTCATCGACCGCTATAGCGGACGTCTGCGCCGCTCCGTGGCAGTGATGCTGGGCACGCAGAATTTCTTCATGCCCATCTTCGAGCAGGCCCTCGAGACATATGGCCTGCCGTTGGAGCTGAAGTACCTGCCTGTGATTGAGTCGGCACTGAACCCGAAGGCCGTGTCGCGCGTCGGTGCAACTGGTCTGTGGCAGTTCATGCTCACCACGGGTAAGCAGTACGGACTGGAAGTGAACTCGCTCGTCGACGAGCGCCGCGATCCTATCAAGTCGTCGTATGCGGCTGCACGCTACCTGCGCGACCTCTATAAGATTTTCCGCGACTGGCACCTCGTCATCGCAGCTTACAACTGCGGTCCGGAGAACATCAACAAGGCCGTGCACCGCGCTGGCGGTGAGAAGGACTACTGGCAGATTTATCCCTACTTGCCAGCAGAGACACGTGGCTACGTGCCCGCCTTCATCGCTGCCAACTACATCATGAACTACTACTGCGAGCACAACATCTGTCCGCTGCTCACCGACCTGCCCGCGAAGACTGATACCGTAATCGTCAATCGCGACATGCACTTCGAGCAGATTGCAGAGGTCATAGGCATTGACATCAACCAGCTGGCTGAGCTGAACCCGCAGTATCGCCGACAGATCATCAACGGCAACAACAAGCCCATGGCCGTGCGACTGCCCATGAACTACGTTGGTCCGTTCATCGACAACCTCGACTCCATCTATACACACCGTGCCGACGAGTTGCTCACAAAGCGCCTGGAGGTAGCCGTGAACGAGGCACAGCCCACCTACACCCCCACACGCAAGACCTATAGTCGCAGCAAGAGCAAGCGCTATTCCAAGAGCAAGCGCACCTCAAAGAGTAAGCGATCGCGCTACACGAAGAGCAAGAGTCGCAAGAAGAGAAGCTCGGCAGGTCGTAGCGTCACCGTCAGAAAGGGTGACACGCTTTCGTCGATAGCCAAGCGCAACCACACCACCGTAGCGGCTTTGAAGAAGAAGAACGGCATCCGTGGCAACAACATCCGCGCCGGCAAGAAACTGCGAGTCAAATAAGAACACCTATCTATATAAGGAGGATACAAGATATGGACGACCCTGACATTGACAAGAAGGAGCTGGAGCAACAGCAAGCCGACGAACGACTCGTCGACGAAGCTTTTCAGCGACTGCTCGACAGCTATCTGGCCTCTACCCATCGTAAGAAGACCGATCTTATCACCAAAGCTTTCAACTTCGCCCGACAAGCCCACAAGGGAGTGAAGCGACTGTCGGGAGAACCGTACATCATGCACCCCATCGCCGTCGCTCAGATTGCCAGCGAGGAGATGGGACTGGGTTCCACGAGCATCTGCTCGGCCCTGCTTCACGACGTCGTTGAAGACACCGACTACACGGTGGAGGACATCGAGAACATGTTCGGGCCGAAGATTGCGCAGATTGTCGACGGACTCACCAAGATCTCTGGCGGCATCTTCGGCGAACAAGCCTCGGCACAGGCCGAGAACTTCAAGAAACTGCTGCTCACCATGAGCGACGACATACGCGTCATCCTTATCAAGATCTGCGACCGCCTGCACAACATGCGAACGCTGGACTCGCAGCCTGCCAACAAGCAGTATAAGATTGCTGGCGAGACGCTCTACATCTACGCCCCGCTCGCCAACCGTCTGGGCCTCAACAAGATCAAGTCGGAACTCGAGAACCTGAGCTTCCGCTTCGAGCATCCCGAGGAATACGAGAACATCAGCCGCAAGCTTACGCTCACGAAGGAGCAACGCCAGCAGCTCTTCGATGATTTCACCACTCCCATCCGCAGCGCCCTCGACGAAATGGGCATCGAGTACGAACTGAAGGCTCGTGTAAAATCGCCCTACTCCATCTGGACGAAGATGCAGAACAAGCACGTGACGTTCGATGAAATCTACGACATCCTCGCCGTGCGCATCATCTTCACGCCCAACAAGCGCGAGAACGAAATCAACGAGTGCTTCCAGATCTACGTCGCCATCTCGAAAATCTACAAGTCACACCCCGACCGCCTGCGCGACTGGCTCAACCACCCGAAGGCCAACGGCTATCAGGCCCTGCATGTCACGCTGATGTCGCACTCCGGCCGATGGATCGAGGTGCAGATACGCTCCGACCGAATGGATGAGGTGGCCGAGCAGGGCTTTGCCGCCCACTGGAAATACAAGGAAGGCAACGAAGCCGATCAGGAAGCTAGCAAGAACGATGGAGAACTGAACGACTGGCTGGGCACCATCAAGGAAATCCTCGACGACCCGCAGCCTGATGCCATGGACTTCCTCGACACCATCAAGCTCAACCTCTTCGCCTCGGAGATTTTCGTCTTCACCCCGAAGGGTGAAATCAAGACGATGCCGGCGGGTTGTACGGCACTCGATTTCGCCTTCCAGATTCACACCTTCCTTGGCAGCCATTGCATCGGTGCCAAGGTAAACCACAAGCTTGTTCCGCTGAGCCACCGCCTGCAGAGTGGCGACCAGGTAGAGATTCTCACCTCGCAGTCGCAACATGTGCAGCCGTCGTGGCTCGAATTTGTTTCTACCGCCAAGGCCAAGGGAAAGATACAGGCCAGCCTGCGCCGTGCTGATCGTGAGACACAAAAGAAGGGCGAGCAGACGCTGAAGGACTGGCTCGAGAAGAATAGTCTGGAGTATACCTCGTCGGTCGTCGACAAGTTGTGCGACTTGCACGAGATACAGAAACACGACAACTTCTTCCTCGCCCTCGGCAAGAAGACAATCATCCTTGGCGAGCGCGATCGAGACCAACTGCTGGGCAAGAAGGAGTCGAAGAAAGGCTGGAAGAAATATGTACCCTTCATCAAGTCGGAGAAGAAGGCCGAGAAAACCATCAAGGCCGAGCGCGGACTCCTCGAAGTGGGCAAGGACTTCAACAAGAAGATTCCCTGCTACCTCACCGAGGAAACCATCCAGATGTACATCTTCCGAAACTGCTGTCATCCCATTCCCGGCGACGACATCCTGGGATTCATCGACAACAAGAATCATGTGGAGATACACAAGCGCAACTGCCCTGTGGCATCACGTCTGAAGTCGAGTTTCGGCAATCGAATCCTCGATGCCAAGTGGGAGATGCACCAGAAACTGCTCTTCGATGCCACCATTGAGATACGCGGCATTGATCGCAAGGGCATGATTCACGACCTGGGCGATCTCATCAGTGGAAAGCTCGATATCAACATTCGTCGCCTCACCATTGCCAGCGACCAAGACATCTTCGACGGCACCATCGAAGTGCGCGTCCATGACCGCGCCGTTGTGGCAGCCATCATGGAGGAACTGAAGAAGATTAGCGGCATTCTGGAGGTTTCGCAGATCATGTAGCCCCCCATACGGCCCCCGAGAGGGCTTCAATACCCTTAACTCTCCGCTCGGCCCAACGGACAATTTCAGCACAAAACCGGAGAAAGAACTTTAAACCCTAAACTCTCAACTTACAATGCATTTTCTTACCACCCTTCTCCTCCTAACCAGTCTGGCCAATGTGTCCCCCTCGGGGGACGAAAGGGGGACTTTCGACAACCCTGATACCATCGTTGTAGCACGCGATGGCACAGGGCAGTTTCGTACCGTTGGCGAAGCCATTGAGGTTTGCCGTGCCTTCATGGACTATCATAAAGTGATATTCGTGAAACGGGGCATCTACAAGGAGAAACTCATCATCCCCACGCATCTGGAGAACATCGAGATTCTCGGCGAGGACGTCGAACGCACCATCATCACCTATGACGACCACGCCAACATTCTCTTTGAAAACTCTCAACTCTCCACTATCAACTCTCCACTAAAAATGGGTACCTTCCGCACCTATACGCTGAAGGTGGAGGGCTCCGACATCACCTTGCGCAACATCACCATCGAAAACGATGCGGCACGGCTCGGACAAGCCGTGGCACTGCACATCGAAGGCGACCGCGTGCGCGTCATCGGCTGCCGCCTGCTCGGCCATCAGGACACCGTCTATACTGGCAAAGCGAGTTCGCGCGTCTGGTTCCAGGACTGCTACATCTGCGGCACCACCGACTTTATCTTCGGTCCTGCCACCGTTTGGTTTGAGCGTTGCCAGATTCACAGCTGCGCCGATAGCTACATCACCGCAGCCTCCACGCCGCAGGATGTTCCCTATGGCTACGTGTTCAGCCACTGTCGCCTTACCGCCGACGAAGGGGTCACGAAGGTCTATCTGGGTCGGCCCTGGCGCCCCTATGCCTACACCTTATTTATATATTGCGAGCTCGGCAACCACATCCGGCCCGAAGGGTGGGAGAACTGGCGCAACCCCGATAACGAGCGCACGGCCCGCTACTATGAATATGGCAACACAGGCCCAGGAGCCGCTGCAGCAAAGCGAGTTGCATGGAGCCATCAGCTCACGAAGCGTGAGGCACAAGCCATCACTCCCGCCACCATCTTCCACAGTGAGACCAACTGGCTACCGGAGTAAAATAGTGTAGGGACGCGGCGTGCCGCGTTAATGGATTTAGCTTTCTTCGCCAGTAACGCGGCACGCCGCGTCCCTACATGATAATCACTAACAATATGCCCAGATGCGAAACAGCATCTGGGCATATTGTTATGATGTGTCTTTGCCTCAGCAAAGAACGACAATCGCAAGTTGAAAACAACTCCGAAAGCCGTCAGACGATGGCGGCATCGAGATGGCGCTTCAAGTCCACCAACTGATCACGAAGCGAGATAAGCGTATCCAGCACGTCGTTGGAACGGTCCACACCTTCGCGGTTCTCTTTCAGGTATTTACGAGCGGCAGCAATTTTGAAGCCGCGCACCTTCACGAGGTTGTAGATGAGGCGTATCTGCTCGATGTCCTTGTCCACATACTGGCGCACACCGGTTGAACTCACAGTCTTTGGGTGCAAGTGGGGAAATTCCTTCTCCCAATAGCGCAACATGCTCTCACTCACTCCCATCATCTGTGCGACCTCTTTGATGCTGTAGTAGAGCTTCAGATTCTTGTTTCGATTCAGTGCCATCTGATTTATTTACAATTTACTGGTTTACATTTCTACGATGCAAAGATACAAAAAAATGAAAAATGAAAGACGAAAGATGAAAGTTTTTTTGAAAAAACATATGTCCTTTAACTTCTTTAACAGAAAAACACTCCACTCTAAACCATTAACTCTAAACTTTTTATTACCTTTGCACTCAAATTCTATAAATGGTAATTTCGTAAATCGTAAATATAAGTCATGACAGCAAAAGAGATTCGTGAATCTTACAAGAAGTTTTTCGAGCAGAAAGGCCATGTGATCGTGCCTTCGGCTCCGATGGTAATCAAGGACGATCCCACGCTGATGTTCACCAATGCCGGTATGAACCAGTGGAAGGACATCATATTAGGCACGCGCCAACCCGAGCCGCGCCGCCGTGCCGACACGCAGAAGTGCCTGCGCGTCTCAGGTAAGCACAACGACCTGGAAGAGGTAGGCCACGACACCTACCACCACACCATGTTCGAGATGTTGGGCAACTGGTCGTTTGGCGACTATTTCAAGGAAGGTGCCATCGACATGGCATGGGAATATCTCGTCGACGTATTGAAGCTCAACCCCGAGGACCTGTACGTAACTGTCTTCGAGGGCGATCCCACAGAGGGACTCGAGCGCGACGACGAGGCCGCAGGCTATTGGCTGAAGCACGTGCCCGCCGATCACATCATCAACGGCAACAAGCACGACAACTTCTGGGAGATGGGTGACACAGGTCCCTGCGGCCCGTGCTCAGAGATTCATGTAGACTCGCGCCCCGCCGAGGAGAAGAAGAATGGCAAACCCGGTCGTGAACTGGTGAACCAAGACGACCCTCAGGTCATTGAGATTTGGAACCTCGTGTTCATGCAGTATAACCGCAAGGCCGATGGCTCGCTGGAGAAGCTGGCGATGAACGTCATCGACACGGGCATGGGCTTCGAGCGCCTGGTGCGCATGCTGCAGGGCAAGCACTCCAACTACGATACCGATATCTTCCAGCCCATTATCAAGGAGGAAGAGCGGCTGACGGGACTGCACTATACGAGGTCGGATGAGGAGAACGAGTCCGACGAGTCGGAAGCCATCAACGTCGCCATGCGCGTCTGCGCCGACCACTTACGTGCCGTGGCCTTCTCGATTGCCGATGGCCAGCTGCCGTCGAATGCCAAGGCCGGCTACGTCATCCGCCGCATCCTGCGCCGTGCCGTGCGCTATGCCTACACGTTCCTCGGCCAACGCGAAGCATTCCTCTATAAGTTGCTGCCCGTGCTCGTTGAGGAGATGGGCGATGCCTTCCCCGAACTGAAGGCTCAGCAGCAGCTCATCGGTCGCGTCATGAAGGAAGAAGAAGATTCCTTCCTGCGCACCCTGGAGCGTGGTATCAACCTGCTCAACGGTGCCATGGACGAGCTGAAAGCTCACCAGCAGACGGTCCTCGATGGTGCATCGGCCTTCCGCCTGTTCGACACCTACGGTTTCCCACTCGACCTGACGGAACTCATCTGCCGTGAGAACGGCCTGACGGTGAACGTCGACGAGTTCGATGCCGAGATGCAGAAGCAGAAGGAGCGCGCCCGCAATGCCGCTCAAGTGGAGAGCACCGACTGGGTGGAGATTGCCGATGGCGAACAGCAGTTCGTGGGCTACGACTACACCGAATATACCTGCCACATCCTTCGCTATCGCAAGGTGACGCAGAAGAAGAACACGTTCTATGAACTCGTGCTCGACCAAACCCCGTTCTATGGAGAGATGGGCGGTGAGGTCGGTGACCGCGGCGTACTTGTCAGCGAATACGAAACCATCGACGTCATCGATACCAAGCGTGAGAACAACCAGAGCGTACACATCGTGAAGGAGTTGCCGAAGAACCCCGAGGCAGAATTCATGGCATGTGTCGACGTTGAAGCTCGTCGCGCCATTGAGTCGAACCACACCTGCACACACCTGCTCGACGCAGCCCTGCGCGAGGTGCTGGGCACACATGTGGAGCAGCGCGGATCGCTCGTCACGGCTGACGGGCTGCGCTTCGACTTCTCTCACTTCGAGAAGGTCACACCCGAGCAACTGCGCGAGGTGGAACACATCGTCAACGAGAAGATTCGCGCCAACATCCCATTGGAGGAATTCCGCGACTGTCCCATCGACGAAGCCAAGGAGATGGGTGCCATCGCCCTGTTTGGTGAGAAGTATGGCGACAAGGTGCGCGTGGTGAAGTTCGGCGACTCCGTTGAGTTCTGCGGTGGCTGCCACGCCAAGGCAACAGGCCAGCTCGGCATGGTCCGCATCACGAGTGAGAGCAGCATCGCTGCCGGCATTCGCCGCATCGAGGCCATCACGGGTAAGGAAGTAGAAGAAATGTGCGACATGATGCAGGACTTCATGACAGACCTGCGCACCCTTCTGAACAACGCCCCCGACCTGATGGCAACCGTTCGTAAGGCCATTGCCGAGAACAAGGAGCTGCAAGGACAGGTCGATGAGTTCCGCGCCATGAAGGCACAGGAACTGAAGAAAAAACTGGTGGAGACAGCCAAGGAAGTGGATGGCGTGAAGGTCATCAAGGGCGTTATGCCTCTGGATGCCCAGAGCGTGAAGGACATCGTGTTCCAGCTGCGCAACCAGTTCCCAGAAAACCTGCTTGTGGCCATCGGCTGTGCCGAGAATGGCAAACCCACTCTCACCGTTTCGCTGAGCGACGACCTCGTTGCTGCCGGCAAGAATGCCGGACAGATTGTCCGCGAGGCTGCCAAGCTCATGCAGGGTGGTGGCGGCGGTCAGCCTCATTTCGCCACTGCTGGCGGCAAGAACCCCGACGGACTGGCAGCAGCCATCGACAAAGTTATTGAATTAGCATTCTAAAATCAACATCAAATAACTGGGCAATATGGAAATCAACATCATCAATGGAGAAAAAACTATCGTAGAACTGATAGGCCGTCTCGACACCGCTGCAACGCCCGAAGCAAAGGCAGCGCTTTACGACATCATTCATGCCAAAAACGATGTCGTGATGGATTGTAAAGAACTCGAATACATCTCCAGTTCTGGACTTCGCATCCTGCTGGAAGCTCAGAAGTCGCTGAAGGCAGCTGGTGGAACGCTGAAGCTCATCAACCTTCAGGAAGCCGTACAAAACGTGCTCGACATGACGGGCTTCTCGCTCATCCTCGATCTCAACGCATAAATCAGACAGTAAGAGTAAAAAAGGTAAAAAAGCAGAAGAACATGACAAAGTGTCTTGACAACATCAACGTAAAAGGTTTAGAGAAATGGATCTTATCCTTTTGCCTCTTTGCCTTTTTGCCCTTCCATGCCTCGGCCATCGACGTCAAGGGAAAGAAGAATAGTGCAGTGGTCGATGGCATCAGCTATCAGCTGAATGCCAAGAAGGAAACGGCCATCGTCGTGAAAAGCCCGGATATTTATTCCGGCGATATCGTCATCCCTGAGAAAATCGAGGTCGACAGCCTGACTTTCTATGTTGAGGAGATTGCTGCGAGTGCTTTCGAGAAAGCAACGGGCGTGACCTCAATATCAATTCCCAAAGGCATCAGCAAGATTGGTCCGCGTGCCTTCTCGGGCTGTTCCAGTCTCACCGCCATCGAATTGCCGAAGAGCATCGAGGAGCTTCCCACGGAACTCTTCTCTGAGTGTTCAAGCCTCGTCGATGTGACGTTGCCGAAAAGCATTCGCAAGATGAGCAACGATGTGTTCAAAGGCTGCAAGTCGCTGGCAGAGATTGTCATCCCGGCCAGCATCACCTCGCTGCCTCATGGCACTTTCGAGGAATGCAGCAACCTGAAGGAGGTTGAACTGCCCACTGGCATGACATCGATTGCCAGCAATGCCTTCGAGAACTGCTCGAGCCTAGAGCAGATTGTCATTCCCACGGGAGTGAAGAGCATCGGCTCGGAAGCCTTTATGGGATGCAGCAGCCTCCGCGAGTTCACGTTCCCCAGCAGCTTGTCGAAAATCAGCAACAGCGTGCTGAAGAACTGCTCGTCGCTCGAAGAGGTACACCTGCCGAACTCCGTCAGCGAGATTGCCAGCGAGGCATTCCGTTCCTGCTCGTCGCTCGACAGCCTCTATCTGCCCAATTCCGTGGTGAAGATTGGCTCCGGTGCGTTCCGCGACTGCAGCAACATGCGACACCTGACGCTGCCCAACGGCCTCGTCAGCATCTCGAGCGACTTGTTCCGTGGTTGCACAAACCTTGAGAACATCGCCTTCCCCAACGGACTGAAGCAGATTGGCAGCTCGGCCTTCGAGGGCTGCACGAGTCTGGCGAAGATCACCCTGCCTTCATCGTTGAAGGAGATCGACGGCTCGGCCTTCGACAAGTGCAACAATCTCATGACGGTGAACGTGCTGGGTGCCACTCCGCCGAAAATCAGCAGCAACTCGTTCAGCAAGACTACTTTCCGCGAAGCCGCCGTACACATCCGCAAGGGCACGCTGGGCAACTTCCAGATTAATAAGCAGTGGGCGAAATTCCTCGATCTCATTGAGAGATAGCCTTTGCGCTTTGAACGCGGCTCTGCCGCATTGAACGGCCGTAGGCCTTTGAACCGCTGCGAAGCAGCATTGAACATTGAGCGAAGCTCTTGAACCGCGGCTCTGCCGCTTTGAACCGCTGCGCAGCAGCACTTGAACCGCGACGTAGTCGCATTGAACGCGCCGCAGGCGCAATTGAACGCGGCTCTGCCGCTTTGAACCGCTGCGCAGCAGCACTTGAACCGCGACGTAGTCGCATTGAACGCGCCGCAGGCGCAATTGAACGCGGCTCTGCCGCTCTTGAACCGCGCCGCAGGCGCATTGAATTCCCATCAAAAAGAAGAAAACAATGACTCATCGTATCGTGAAAACCATCATGCTGATGGCAGCCTTGTGGCTGACGGCAGGTCAGGTGCAGGCACAAAGTCAGCCTCAGGCCGAAGTACAGGCCGACCTTGTCAGCAAATACCTCTGGCGTGGCATGGAGAAAGGAGGCATCAGCCTGCAGCCCATGGCAAAGGTGTCATGGCAGGGTGCCTACGTGAAATTGTTTGGAAGTGCGGGCTTCGACAAGAGCGATGAAGAGGAAATCGATCTCTCGCTGGGCTATGAGTTCCCGTTCGGCCTGAACATCGGTGTCACTGACTACTGGCAGACGGGCATCGAGCCTAACGACCTATACTTCGCCTACAACAAGGAGACCACGGCGCATCGGCTGGAGGGAAACATTGGCTACACCTGCCGCTATGGCAGCGTACAGGCATACTGCATGTTCTATGGTCACGATACGAAAATCGACGGAAGCCAGGCCTACTCCACCTACATCGAGCTGACTGTTCCCTTCCGTCTCGGTGGACTCGACTGGACGGCGAAGGCGGGCTTCACACCCATGGAGAGTGCCGGCTGGACCGTTCCCGACTATGCCACTCTCTCCGAATCGCTTCACTACTTCTATGCCGATGGCCCAACCTGCGTCATGGCATCGGTGCGTGCAACGAAGAATCTGAAGCTTCGCGGTGTCACCCTTCCCATCTTCGCCGAGCTTCACACCAATCCTTACATGCAGACTGCCCACATCATGGGAGGCATAGGGGTCAAGGTAACAAAGTAACAAGGTAACAAAGTAACGGCCGAAACCTTGAACGCGACGCAGTCGCTTTGAACGCGGCTCTGCCGCATTTGAACTGCCGAAGGCCATTGAACCGCGACGCAGTCGCACTTGAACGCGGCTCTGCCGCTTTGAACGCTGCGAAGCAGCTCTTGAACCGCGCCGCAGGCGCAATTGAACCGCGGCTCTGCCGCCTACGGCCAATTCACGAGAAACACACACTCCGTGGCACGTGTAAAGGCGGTGTAGAGCCAATGCACGTAGTCGGCATCAAGCATTTCTGATGTCACATATCCCTGGTCGATATACACATGTGCCCACTGGCCGCCTTGCGCCTTGTGGCAGGTGACGGCATAGGCAAACTTCACCTGCAAGGCATTATAGTGTTCGTCTTCCTTCAACTTCTTCAGGCGCTCGCTCTTCGGGCGTACGTCGGCATAGTCTTCCATCACCTTATTAAATAATTGCTCACTCTGCTCACGCGTCAGGGCGGGAGCCTCGGTAGTCAGCGTGTCGAGCATCACCAGCGACTGCAATTCATAGTCGTCGTAGTCGGGGAACTGCAGCCACACGTTGGCAAAGCGGAAGCCGTAGAGCTCATGCACATTCCGCACGCGCTGCACAACGGCTTGGTCGCCATTGGCAATGAAGTCTAATCCTTCAGAGCCTGCCGCGCCTCCTCCTGATGAAGAACTGTCAGCAGCGCCACTGCTCCCCTCTCCTTGGAGGGGTGGTTGGGGGAGGCCATACTTATTCTTCACCACCATCAGCCGATCGCCGGTGGTGAGTTCCTCCTCACGACCGAGAATGCTATTGCGAATGCCCATGTTATAGATGTTTGCCCGTTTGTTGCTACGTGTCACCACAATGGTCTCGTCGGTGCCCACATGGCTATAGCTGGTGTTCAGCGACTCGATGAGTTCATCGCCGGGAACCCTTCGCACATCGGCAAACATCTTGATGCGCAGGGCAATATCGAGCGGTGAGAGGCGAGGCTCCTGCAATTCTTCTAGTCCATTTGGCTCAGGAAGGAAACTGCGAATCTGCGTGGCATTCCAAAGGATACCACTCTCTTCCTCCTGGCGCACCACCTCGTTGAGTGTGCTCTCAAAAACGCGAAGCCCATAGTTGCGCAGCACCTCTGCCTCCAAGGCCGGGGCTTCCTCCTCGCCCACGGGTGGCAGCTGTGCAGGATCGCCGATGAGAATCATCCGGCAATCGCCCGGACCGCCATAGACGAACTGCACGAGGTCGTCGAGCAGGCTGCTTCCCAACAGACTGCCATCGCCAAACAGCGACGAGTTGCCAGTGCTGATCATCGAGGCCTCATCGACGAAGAACAATGCATTGCGCAAGCTGTTGAAGCCCAGGCTGAATCCTCCTTCCAGACTTTTCTGCCGATAGATGCGGCGGTGAATGGTGGAGGCCTGCTCACCGCTGTTCAGCGAGAACACCTTCGCCGCACGCCCCGTGGGAGCCAGCAGCACCATCTTCTGTCCGAGTCGTTTCAGTGTGCGCACCATCGCACTAGCCAGCGTGGTCTTACCCGTACCTGCCGACCCACGCAGAATCATCACCGGCTGTCCTTCGCGACAAGCCAGAAATCGCGTGAAGCAATCCACCGCCAAGTGTTGCTCGCGTGTCGGTGGGAATCCCACCTCCTGTTCTACCCGAAATATAAATTCATCTATCGTCATGCTTTGTTAATCATCTTTACTGCAGTTTGTCTATTCATTTGTATTACAATAATTCTCAAATTCTCTAATTCTTGATGAAATAAAAAAATGCCAATTTCTATATCATTCCCTAAAATAAAGTCTAAACATATTTTGCATTTCGCTCACTTAATCGTAACTTTGACATCCATCGAAGTTACTTTCGTTTGGAAATGAAAAAGAAAATCCTTTTTCTTTTTGCATTTCGCTCACTTATTCGTAACTTTGTAGCCGACATCTGAGTAATCAGCTGCAAAGGTAGCAAAAAATCTCGAGAATGAAATATAAAATCAACCATAATTACCTGCTGTTGCTATGTGCCATCATCCTGATGGTACTCTGCGTGCTCAGCGTCCTATCATAAACTAGAAACTCGAAACTAGAAACTCGAAACTAAAAGCACATGAACAACCGACTCATCATACGCGTCACCAAGAGCTCGCTGCTCTTCGCCGTTGCCGACCCTGCAGAACAAAACAAGGTGGCCTTCGAGCCATACATCATGAAGAGTGGCATCTCCCTGGCTGCAAACCTGCGCGAGGCATTCCGCACCAGCGACCTCCTGAACAGAGACTACGAGCGAGCCATGCTCGAGGTGAACACGCCCACCATGCTCGTTCCCATCCAGGAATTCGACGAGCAGAGCCTCCGCGAACTCTATAACGCCACCTTCACCGGCTACGAGAGCTATGCGCTCATCCACCAGGTGCTGCCGCATCTGAATGCCATCGTGGCATTTGCCGTGAACAAGGACCTGCGCCTCGTCGTTGAAGATCATTTCACCGACGTGCGCTTCCAGCATGTCATGCAACCCGTGTGGAGCCACATGCTCAACCGCAGCTTCACGGGTACACGCCGCAAGCTCTACGCTTATTTCCACGACAAATACGTCGACGTGTTCAGCTTCGACAAAAACCGATTCCGCTTCTCTAACCGCTTCGAGATGACATCGGTCAACGATGCTGTTTACCACATCCTGCATGTGTGGAAGACGATTGGCATGGATGCACAAAGCGACGAACTCTACCTGTGCTTTGCCACCCTGCAGCAACTCAACGAGGCTACGGCCAAGCCAACTGCCGACGCCCCGGCTCAAACCATGGGCATCGTCGACCTACTGCGCCGCTACGCCAGCAAGACCTACACCATCAACCCCTCGGCAGAGTTCAACCGTGCACCCGTCACCCTCGTGAAAGGCATCCCCTTCGATCTCATGGTGCAGTTGCACAAAGCATAGGGCCCTGCGCGTAGGGGCAGACCCCTGTGTCTGCCCGCTCCGCTTCAAAGGCTGCTACGCAGCGTTCAAGGTTCAAAAGGTAATCATAACTTTTCTTAACCGCGCCGCAGGCGCCTCTCAACTCTTCTCAACAGCGCCGCAGGCGCCTCATAACCCCTCTTAACTGCCCGAAGGGCATGTCTCAACCGCCCGTAGGGCTTATCTCAACCGCGCCGCAGGCGCCCACAAAAATGCGTATCATCACAGGCATCTACAAAGGTCGTCGCTTCGACATACCACGCTCCTTCAAGGCGCGTCCCACCACCGATTTCGCCAAGGAGAACATCTTCAACGTGCTCAACTCCTACATCGACCTGGAAGGCGTGCGTGCCCTCGACCTCTTTGCAGGCACCGGCAGCATCTCACTCGAACTGCTCTCGCGTGGCTGTTCCCAGGTGGTCAGCGTCGAGGCCGACCGCGACCATGCACGCTTCATCGGCGAATGCGTGCGCAAGCTCGGCGTCACCAACCACCAACTCATCCGCGGCGACGTCTTCCGCTACTTGAAAAGCGCCCAAAAATCCTTCAACCTTGAACGCGACGCAGCCGCCTTGAACGCGGCGAAGCCGAAATTGAACAGCGACGCAGTCGCAATTGAACGCGGCTCTGCCGCTTTGAACGCTGCGCAGCAGCACTTGAACCGCGGCTCCGCCGCCTTTTCTTTCATTTTCGCCGACCCTCCCTACGCCCTGCCCAACCTTCCCGACATTCCCGATCTCGTGCTGCAGTCGGGCATCCTTGCGCCCGGCGGCGTCTTCGTCTTCGAGCACGGCAAGCAGAACGACTTCTCCTCCCACCCCTGTTTCCGCGAACATCGCGCCTATGGAAGTGTGAACTTCACAATATTTACTACATAATCACAAAATGACAAAAAAATAGCAAAATTATTCCATTTATATTTGGTAGTTCCACAAAAAAGGTATATATTTGTGCCGTCAAACTGACAATCTGATTATTTAACCGTAAACCCATAAAACCAAAAAACATCAATTACTATGGAAGTTGAGAAAATCATCCAAGACCTGGAGCGTAAACACCCGGGCGAGCCTGAATTCCTGCAGGCAGTGAAAGAAGTATTGGAATCCATCAAGGACGTCTACAACCAGCATCCTGAGTTTGAGAAGGCAAAGCTCATCGAGCGCCTTGTGGAACCCGAACGCATCATCACGTTCCGTGTACCCTGGGTCGACGACAAAGGCGAAGTACAGGTCAACATCGGCTATCGCGTACAGTTCAACTCCGCCATTGGCCCGTACAAAGGCGGTCTGCGCTTCCACCCCTCTGTCAACCTCTCCATCCTGAAGTTCCTCGGTTTTGAGCAGACATTCAAGAACGCACTCACCACACTCCCCATGGGTGGTGGCAAGGGCGGCTCTGACTTCGCTCCCCGCGGAAAGAGCGACGCTGAGATCATGCGTTTCTGCCAGGCCTTCATGACCGAGCTCTATCGCCACATCGGTCCCGACGAGGACGTTCCCGCTGGCGACATCGGCGTAGGCGGTCGCGAAATCGGCTACCTCTTCGGCATGTATAAGAAGCTCACACACCAGTTCCAGGGCGTGCTCACCGGCAAGGGTCTGGAGTTCGGCGGCTCGCGCATCCGTCCCGAGGCCACCGGTTATGGTGCCATCTATTTCGTACAACACATGCTCGCCACGAAGGGCGACGATCTGAAAGATAAGACCATTGCCATCTCCGGCTTCGGCAATGTTGCCTGGGGTGCTGCCAAGAAGGCTACCGAGCTCGGCGCAAAGGTCATCACCATCAGCGGTCCCGACGGCTACATCTACGATCCCGCCGGCCTCGATGCCAAGAAGATTGAATACATGCTCGAGCTCCGTGCCAGCGGCAACGACGTCTGCCAGCCCTACGAAGAGGAGTTCGAAGGCTCGAAGTTCTTCGAAGGACGCAAGCCCTGGGAGCAGAAGGCCGATATCTATATGCCGTGTGCCACACAGAACGAGCTCAACGGCGCCGATGCCGACATGATTCTCGCCAACAACCCCATCTGCGTAGCAGAGGTCAGCAACATGGGTTGCACCGCCGAGGCTGCCGAGAAGTTCGTAGCTGCCAAGACACTCTTCGCTCCTGGCAAGGCCGTCAACGCAGGTGGCGTGGCTACCAGCGGACTGGAGATGACTCAGAACTCCATGCGCCTCAGCTGGGCCAACGAGGAAGTCGACGAGAAGCTCCACTACATCATGTCCTCCATCCACGAGCAGTGCGTGAAGTACGGCAAGCAGGACGATGGCTACATCGACTATGTACGCGGTGCTAACGTCGCCGGCTTCATGAAGGTTGCCAATGCAATGATGGCGCAGGGCATTGTGTAGGAGCCCCACCCTGGCCCTCCCCCGTAGGGAGGGAGATTGAAAAAATGCCACCCAGCGTTGTCCCCTCCTCCTGGGAGGAGGGGTTAGGGGTGGTAGAGAAGAATAACAAAAACTGAACATTATTGATTAAGAGACAGTTCACATATCAAAGAGTGTTACGCGCAGTCACGCTGTGCGTAGCACTCTTTAATTTTTCACTTTTCTCTTTTCACTTTTCACTTCTTTCTGCACAAACGGTGCAGAAAGGCAAGGCTACCTTCTACTCCAAGCGTGCCACCGGTGCCCGCACCGCCAACGGTGAACGCCTGCACCACGACAGCCTCACCTGTGCCCACCGCACCTATCCTTTCGGCACGCTCCTCCGTGTAAAAAACCCCGCCAACGGCAAGGAAGTCGTTGTGCGCGTCACCGACCGCGGACCGTTCGTCCGTGGCCGCATCATCGACCTCTCGTGGCGTGCAGCCAAGGAGCTCGGCATCATCGCTGCCGGTGTGGCAATGGTGGAGATAGAGAAGGTGACAACGCAAAACGGCATTCCCTTCCGTCAGACCGACGACGACACACAGCTTCCAGACTTCGAGATCACTCCCTCCTCCACCCTCTACGACGAGTGGCAGGAACGCATGCGTGAGCGCAACACCACCCCTTCGGAGGAGCTGAAGTCCACCCACACGCCCGACGAATCCTCTCCTGCCGACACCCCCACCCCGCAACCCGTGCAGCCGCAGCAGACCCTTCAGCCCAAACAAATAAAAAGCCACCCGCAGCTGAAGCACACCACCCCTCTGCCCAAGCACACTTCGAAGAAGTAATCCCCCACTCCATTCTTCCCTAAGCAGATAAAAAGAACAAGCGCCACCGTGCATCGGTAGCGCCTGTACTATTCTTATGTGATATGACTGTCGGGAATCATCTCCCACTCAACCCATAGCCTTTCTTGAACGGCCGTAGGCCATTGACCTTTGAACGCGCCTTCGGCGCATTTGAACGGCCGCAGGCCCTTAGTCTTCCCAGACGTCGTGGGTAGAGGGCATGTCGACCTCCTTGGACAATTCATCATCAGGATCGGTGATTGGGTCATCGCCGTTAGGAGTGCTTGCGGGCTGCATCAATAACATGTTCACTGCCTTCACCCTCACTGAGGGCATGATATATTGTTTCTTTTCCATTTCCTTTATAAGTTTCAAGTTTTATTGTTTTTGCCTTTTTCCCTTACCCCTCCCTACTGGGGAGGGTAAGGGTGGGGCTTACTTAACAACGACCTTTTTGCCATTCACGATGTAAACACCCTTCTGGGCCTTGTTCACACGCTGACCAGAGAGGTTGTATATCTCAGCATTGCTGGTCTGACCCATTTCTATCTGACCGATACCATCCGTCTCGTCGTTGATGCTAAAGAAATCCTTGGCTTCTGCAGGAATCACGAGATATGCTTTACCTTGCTTCACAATGGTACCATTGGCAACTTTATAGAAGCCAACACCCTTCGACTTATTGGCAAGACAATAGTAGGTTCCATCACTGGTCTGATTCTTCTCAAGATCCACCTGCAGGTTGTTGTTTTCCAAAGCAGCAGCCGAAGCAATCACTGTTGCATTATAAGTACCCTGGTTACCTTGCAAGATAACAGGCTCGCCAGCAGGCACCTGCTTACTTGTAACCTCGGTATAAGTAATCTTTCCATTAGCATATTGAGCTGTCATTACTATTACGCCTGTGCCAGTGAAGTCAACAGCCTTGGCATTAGCAAACGTAGCGTAGCCAGCAGCAGAAATAGTAGTATTAATGTATGTAGTAATATCGTCAGCTGAACGTGGAGCAATTTCCCATGTATCAACAGAATTAGTCTTATAATAAATAGCTATACCTGTCACGTCAATAACATCATCTTCAGCAACAGAGAATTTGTAGTACTTATTATAGAGTTGAATATTACCATTGCCAACATAGAAGCGATTATTACTCGTAGAAACAGTTTGGTTCTTGATGGTTACAAGTTGACAAGAGTAATTAGAGATTTCTTCTGCGTTGATTTCTGTTGGTACAATAGTTGTTGTTCCAGTCTTTTCTAACGTGTTTACTGACATAGCCGTCAGTTCTGGCATACCGTTATAATATGTATACGAACCCTTTATAGTTCCATTAATTACATCGCCAGCCTCGAAATCCAATCCTAAATCATAGAAGTTAATGGCACCGCTTGCGTCTTGCACGTACATGTCTTTGCCGCTTACATATAGCACCTGAGCATCGGTTAGAGTCAAGGTTATATTAGCAGTACCACTTTCGAATTCTTTGAAAGCAGCAATATTTGCTGCTGTGGCAGGCTTGTTGATAGTAATGGTCACACTCGACACATTACTCTTCTGATCACCCAGATAGGCAACAGCCTTAATGGTCGTCGTCTCTGTTATTGTGATAGCTGTTGTATACTCCATGCTTTCATTTGTCGGCTCAGAACCGTCCAGTGTATAGTAAATCGTTGCACTCTCTGCCTTACAAGATATTTCAACAGTCTGGTCTGCATCATAAATACCTTCCTCTACAGAGAAAGTAGGAGCGGCAACGCTCGGTCTTTCCACTTCTACGTAAAGTTGGATAGGCTTCTGGGATGCGGAGGCATAACAAGCAAATAACTGGCTATTATATTGCATGACATTTCTGGTATTTGTTCCCTGAAACACTACGGAAGCATTACCATTAGAAATGCTAATTGCAGCTTTGGCATTATCGTCCTTTTCTTCTTTTGTTCTCAAATAGTTACCGGAAGAAGAAGCTGCATACAAATAACCAGACCCCGTATAGAAGTACCAATAATCTCCCTCCTTAACCAAGGTAAGTCTTTGAATATTACTATTTTCCTTATCAATAACACCATCATTGATTTCTGAGGGTGACAAGCCATATGCTCCTCGGTTGTTATTTTTTTGTTCTGTACTCATCACATATCGGCTCTCTTCATTTGCAATCAATACTGCATCACCATTTTCGAGTTCAGAAACATTCGTGACTTTCTTATAATAATAGGTGTTGAGATTCTTAGCAAACACATTATTATTGACATACTTTTCAGAAGCTATCTGACTCACATTGCCATATTCATCAACTGCAATAGCCTTGACTGTACAGGATTCCTCCAAACTGAACGTTCCTGTGTACGAGGCACTTTCAGTCGTAGGATCATCACCATTAATTGTATAATAAATAGACAATCCGTCTTCTGCCGAAATCGTTACAGCCCCATTGTCAATAGAAATGGTAGGCTTATCAGGCTGAATGGTATAAGTGGCGCTAACAATTGGCGAATTGTCCATTCCTTCTTTTGCAGCCATTGCTTTCAGGGTTGTTCCAGATAAAGTAATAGTAATAGGATCCCTATAAACAGAGCTGCTTGTGGTCGGATCTTCACCATTTTTAGTATAGTAGATAGTAGCACCTTCTGTCTCACACGTTATTTCTACATTTGGTGCAGATGTATATGATCCTGTTGAGGGGTTTAATACAGGTAGCTTTACAATAGGGGTAACGGTACCTGTGGTATATGTTACTTTAACGCTCTTTACATACAAGGCTTTCTTTGTGCTTGATTGCGTAACACTAACCACAATTTCACCACTACCTGTACCTGTTAAAGTGTATTCTGTTGCAGTAGCAGTAAGAGATTGCTCTGTACCGAAAGAAGAACCACCTACACTTACATTCAATACTGCAGTAGTTCCACTGGCACCACTAGCATTTACTGTAATAGACGTAATTGTTCCCGGGATGCCAGAGGTTGATAAATTCAGATAGCTGACAGCCACTTTGGATGTACCATAGTGTATACCTTTAGTGCTATCATAAGTTGATTCTGCTGCATCAGATGTAATAGTCCATTCGACATCGTCGTCAGCAGTCCCACTACCATTACATGCTGCTGTGAAAGTTAACGTAGATTCATCTCCCCATCCCACACTAGCTACCGCACATAGCAGTAGCGTTAAGAAAACGCGTAATTTTTGTTTCATAAGTTTGTTGTTTTATTAATTATTATTGATAATTTTCTTTTAAGTTTCTAGCTCACATCCCTTCAGAAAGGGGACGGGGATAGGTCCTTGAATTGAGGCAGGCTAGGGGGAGGAGTCGCAAACACAATATTATAAATAAGGTTGTGAGCAGGCACAACAGCCAATAGTCCACACTATTTTCCGGTGCAAAATTACTCATTATTTTCGAAACGGGAAAAGGAAACGCAGTTTTTTTATATAAAAAGGTGTAGACGTTAACCTTATTTTCACATCGCCGCAGAAAGTGAATAGGATTTTCACACGAATGAGCACGAATCTGTACGCAGCTCGCCGGCTGAATTGTTGTTGTTAGTTGTCTATGTTGTTTTTAAAACAAAGCATTCTTAGTATTGAAGACAACTTGAACAACCCGAACAACTCATCATAGTCTTCGAGTAATTGGAGAATGATGAATCATCGACGAGGTATCAGCTTTGTAGGTCGCAAAAACACAAGGCTAGGAAGCCAGACCACGTCTATAAAGATTGAAGAGCTATGAGTTAGATTCGCTAGAGCAATGCTTTCGTGTGTCAAGATCAATACTCTCGTGTGTCAAGATCAATGCTCTCGTGCATCTACTTCAATGCTTTCGTGAATCTACTTCAATGCTTTCGTGCGACTACCTCAATACTATCATAAAGTAAATTAACTTGTTTTATTCAGCAAATTAAGTTAATTTATTCAGTAAATTAAGTTATTTTACTCCGTAAATTAAGTTAATTTACATTGCAATTTAAGTTAATTTACCGTACAAATTAAGTTAATTTACTAAACCAACTCATTGCTCCCGCAACACCGGAGCAATGTTCCAGCATCACAAGAGCACTGCTCTGGCAACACCAAAGCGCTGCTCTATCTATAGAAAACAACACAGAGGGGAACAAAAGAGGTTGGTATATGTGATCCTTTTTGTCTTTAAAGTGCTTACATTTTCCGCCAATTCATGAGTGATCACTGGGGATTTGTGCTGATAAGATATTCATGTCGAGGAGGGGAAAAGAGTATAAAGACCCTACTTTTTTGTAAAAAAATTCTTAATATGATTTGTAGTTTCAGAAAAAGTTAGTAACTTTGTCGCGATTTTCTGAGTGTGCGTGCGCGTACACATACAGAGAGATATCCTCCAGCAATGGAGGCGATAGAAGCGAAATGCTCTTTCTTTGCAAGCTGAGAACCTGAGAAGTTTTCACAATTGCATTGAAGAACGAAAGCCCTTCGGGGCAGGACCTGATCCGGGATGAATAGGCCTCGGAAGACAACTCTTTCACGCACCGCGTGGAATGATTGTGTTTCCCATATCTGTTCTTTTCGGCTCCTACGTAAGCAAATAGCAAGCCATAAACTAACAATTTGCATAACAATAAAATAACATAAACAACAAAACAAAAAACAATCCGATTATGGTGATTAAAAGAATTTTATGCGCAGCCCTCTTATTGGCGGGGCTGATGAGTAGTGCGGAGGTAAACGCACAAACTACTCGTTGGACAGGAACAGACATCAACACTCTTAATGATGGTGATGTGGTGTTCTTTTACAATGTCGGTACTGGCCGCTTCCTAATTCACGGTGGAGACTGGGGTACCCAGGTGCGTTTGTTTAATGAGGACTGGGGACGTGCATTTACGTATAGGAAGAGTGTTTCCTATACGTCTGGTTATCGAACTTATACAAAATCCGGTAATTTCTTTGACACAGGTGTCCTGACGGATGGTGATGCCAAGTATTTGGGATGCAATGTACCTTTGCTCACAAGTCAGCATGATTGGAAAGGTAATGATGATGCCGAAACATGGACTCTTCTGATGGATGCCCGTGTTTTCAGTGGCTATCATGCAGCAAGCACTTCTTCTGGTCGCCCTGGTTGGACATTTACCCCCGTTGACGAAGGAGATGGCACTTTTACGTACTACATGTCAGAGCACCTGACCTATCAAAATGTCGACTCCACGTGTTACCTCGGTGTTGCTTACGGCGAAAACTGGAAAGGTCATGAAGGTGACCCTGGTGGTAATCTGGCTTTGTTGTCAAGCAGTTTCGACAAAGCTGTATGGTCAACGGCTAACCCTACACAGAGTGTTAACTACGTGAACGGGGTAAAGAATGCAGTATTGGAGGGCCTTGAGGCTGGAACGACGAGCGTTACCCGTAACATGGGAACGGAAGTTCCTATATTCAATGTGGACACAAAGATACCTTTGCGTGACCTTTATAAATGGCGTATTGTCACGAGAGCGCAGATCGAGGCAACCATTGGAGCCATGGATGCTGGTGACGGACTTTCTGTAAACTTATCATATCTTATCACCGACCCAGGATTTGAGCGTAATGACCAAAATTTCTTTAACACCACTACTAATGGTTGGAACACGGGACGGGTTAGTGGCGTAACCTATAGCAATAGTCAATACCGCTATGGATATACGTGGGGTTGGTCTTCTCAGGGAACGAATCAACAGAATTCTCCCAGGAAAAGCGAAGCTTGGAATGCTCCCGTACGTCTGAAGACCCAATGGAACGACAAGGCTAAAGCAAAATCAGGCTTCATGGAATTTGAGGGAGCCGGAACTGTATCCTCGTATATTGAAGCACCTGCAACTGGATGGTACAGAGTTTCTGTTTATGGATTCTATTCAGGTAGTAATGAGGCTTATCTTTTTGCAACAACAACTAATCCACAGGGAACATCAGCAGTAAATACGTCTGGTTTTACCAAAAGCGCGCTGTATAAAGAAAACTCATCACCATTCCTTAATGCCGATAAGGGAACCGAGGACCAAGTATTAGCAGCAGGTGGTGTGTTCATTAACAACTACGCTGATAAACAGCAGTATTATCGCGAAGTGGACATATATGTAACTGGAGGGACTAGGATTTACTTTGGTGTAGGCAAAAATGGAGCAACAAAAAGTAGTCGTGATGATTATGATTCTTGGGGGGATGAATACTTCCACGACACTGATTGGGTTGGTGTAGACCAGTTTAGCATTAACTATCTGGGTAATGACATTGTTGTGTTCGACGAGGACGAGGAATCACTTAATTACTTGAAAGAGGAAAATGGTGAGGACAAGCAGTACAACAACCAGACCGTACGCCTTAAGCGTACAATGGTGACTGGAGCTTGGAACTCCTTCGTATTCCCGCTTGACCTTACAGCTGTTCAGGTGCGTGCAGCCTTTGGTAACAACACGCGTCTGGCCAAGTTGAACACGCTGGGTCGTGCAGAAGATCCCCAGCAGTCGCCCTACTACATTGATTTCGTAACTATTCCTCTGCCTGCAGAAGGTACGGCATTGAATGCAGGAGAATTCTATCTCATCCAGCCTGAATATAATCCTACTGTCGGAACAGATTATTCGTACTATACCATGGGACGCTCTACATTCAATACTGGTGACTTCACAGCAACAGCTGAGACTGTCATTAATATTGCAGAGGGTATGACCCATGAGAATAAGGCTAAGTCGAAGGGCACATACGTGCGTACGAAAAACTATGATAGCTTCGACAAAGACAATCCTACTGAGCCTTATGTTCCAAAGAGCTATGAACAAGATGGTGTGATTTACGGATCCTATGTGCTTGGTAAGGCTTCTGCAGACGCCACGACAACCGACATGTATCGCTTAAAGAACAACATGAGAATCAAGGGCTTCCGTGGTTGGATTGAGGATGTACCTCTGGGAGCAAGCGCCAAGGTTATTTTCAATGGTGTTTTTGATGATGATGAGATTACAAATATCGAAGGCACAATTGTGACACCTTCTCGCATTACTGACAACCGTATTTATTCCATTAGCGGACAGTTGGTGAACTGCGACGAGAATGCGCTAAATACATTGCCGAAGGGTATGTATATTATGAATGGAAAGAAGTTTGTAATAAAATAAAAAAGGAGGAGCAAACAATGAAAAAGACAGTATATACAAAACCCGAGATTGAAATAACAGTTTGTCTGCCAGAAGGACTGCTTGAAGAAAGTCGTTGGGGTGTAAACGGCGAAGGCGGTTACATCAAGGACGGTGACAATGATGAGGGCGAGGACCCCTTTGAGATTACGTCTAAAGAAGGTAATAACATGTGGGACGGCTGGGATGACTAATCCCTTGTCGTCGTAGAAGCAATAACGATTTTCAATAAAGAAGAAAGCTGCCACTGAAGGAAACGAAACCCGATGTGGCAGCTTTTCTTTTGATAACAAATAAACAGACGATATGACATTCAGAAAGTATTTGCTGATAGCTGCCGTGCTGCTGCCCTCAGGCTCTTGGGCTCAGCTGGCAGTGGATGAGACGCAGACGCTGGCCAACGAGGACAACCGACCGGCACCTGTACATCCCGTTCCATCAGAGCGGCAGTTGCTATGGAACGAAACAGAGTTCTATGCCTTCTTCCATTATGGCATGAACACCTATACGGGGCAAGAATGGGGCGACGGCTCGGAGAGCGAGACCACATTCGCCCCAACGAAGACGCCCAATCCTGAGCAGTGGCTCTCGGCAGCGAAGGCTGCAGGCATGAAGGGCGGCATTGCCGTGGTGAAGCACCACGACGGTTTCTGCCTCTGGCCCACAAACACGACGACTCACTCTACGGCACGCGCCTCGGGCTATGGAAAAAACGTGAACATTCCACAGCTTTTTGCCACAGCGGCACAGAAACTGGACATGAAATATGGTTTCTACATTTCACCGTGGGACCGCAACTCTTCGCTCTATGGCACACAAAACTACATCGACCAGGTATTCATCCCGCAATGTGAGGAGCTGGCTGGATACGGATCAGACCAGTTTGAGATGTGGTTCGACGGCGCCAACGGCGGCTCGGGCTACTATGGTGGCAGGAACACCACAATCAGCATCGGCTCGAACTATATTGATCGTGTATTGTACTACGACGTGGCCAATCTGCGGAACCGAATCCACCAACTGGCTCCCAACTGTGTGATGTGGGGTGTTGGCGGTGAGGCACGCTGGATAGGCAACGAGGACGGTCATGCCAATGCGACGAACTGGGGCACCGACAGCCGCAACGATGAAAACAATAACGAAGAGGGCACGGAGGATTACTGGCTTTGGAACCCAGGCGAAAGTGATGTGTGTGCCACCGACAAGGGATGGTTCTGGCACAGTGGAGAAAACGTGAAGTCGGCCGAACAACTTTTCACCTACTACATGCAGACAGTGGGCCGCAATGCCACACTCATCTTGAACATTCCACCCGATAGGACCGGTGAGTTGCCTTCGGCCACGGTAAACAGGATGACGGAACTGGGCTATCTGCTGAAGAGCCGTCTGGGCTCGAACCTCGCTCAAAGCGCAACGGCCTCGGCCACACGCAGCGGCGGCAGCTATGATGCATCGAACATGCTGGACGGCGACAAGGACACCTATTGGGCCACCGACGACAACGTGAAAACAGCCACGCTGACACTTGACCTGGGAAGCACGAAGACCGTGCGCTATGTGATGTTACAGGAGTACATACGCCTGGGACAGCGCGTAAAAGGTTTTTCTATTCAATACAGCACCGATGGAAATAGCTGGAGAACGGCTTCATCGCAGGAGGCGATGACGACCATTGGCTACAAGCGAATCATTCCGCTGAACGGCAGCGTTTCCGGCCTTGCCTCTGGCTACTCGGCCCGCTACATCCGTGTGAACATCACCAATAGTAAAGCCTGTCCGCTACTGCACACGGTAGAAGTTTACTAGGGCCGACCCCTACCCCTTCCTAAGGGAGGGGTGTAAGGGAGTTTGCAGTATTTGGTTTCTATATTCAAAAAGAGAACAAACATGAAGAAAAGATATATCATCAATACGGCTCTGGCCTTCTGCTGCATGACAGCGCAGGCGCAGTCGATGAACGAAGACTATGCCGGCATCGGCGTTTACGACACCTGGGAGCAATCGCCATTTCGTACAGGAGAACTGCAAGGCAATGTGCAGGTCATCAAGAACCACTTGTACAGTGCCTCTGGCGTAAACCGCACGGGGCACATATTGGGTATTCAGCGTTCACGCTTCGGCAGTAATACGTTCGGTGCACGGGTAACACTGAAAAGCCCTGTTACAATCGGGCGCAACGGGAAGTATGTCCATGCTTTAGTTTACACGCCGAAGGCCTCGAATGTGCAGATTATCGGTCTGGGCCGACGTACCACCAATACATGGAACGAAGATACCGACGTGGAACAGTTCTGGAGCGAACCCGTAACCATCAGGGCTAATGCCTGGACGGATATCGTGGCACAGGTGAAGACGAATGAGAATGTAGAGATACACAGCATCGTTGTTGTTCCCGACTGCTCGTCGCCACACGCCCTAACGGAAGATTTTGTGGCATATATAGATGAGATTGTAGTGAACACGAGTAGCAGCAAGCGTTCGTCGGTGACTGCTACGGCAGATCCCTACGAGGAAGGCGGCGACAATCCAGAGAATCCAGACGATCCTTCTGAAGACGAGGAATACTATAAAACTAACTTCAGTGTGACAAAAGAAAATACGCGCGCCTATGATCACTACATCCGCTCCGTGAGCATGACTTCGGCCGACAATCAAAAGCAACAATACCCATCAGGTTACGCCATGAACGACCTGCTGTCGGGACTGCACTATCTGAATGCTACTGCCACAGCGGTGTTCAATGTAACGGCAGGTCAGACCTATACGCCGTATATCGACTATAGCACTGACTGGATGCATGCATACGCCTACGTAGACTACAACCGCGACGGTGAGTTTACAAACAATATCGGCAGCGACGGATACTCATTAGAAGATGGCAGTGAACTGGTTGCCTATTCTGCATATTCGACCGATTATACGGGTGGTGCCACAGGAAACTGGTATAACAGCGCTGGCCATTATTGGGGTAATATGGCACAAGGCAAATACGATTGCAACACGATGACGATGCCTTCGTTCACAATTCCCTCTGACTTGCAGAGCGGCCTCTATCGCATGCGGTTCAAAGTGGACTGGTGTTGTCTGGATGCCGGAGGCAACGATGGCAGCGACGGTACGAATAATCAGATATGGGCCGACGGCGGTGGTATTGTTGATGTTCTGCTGAAAGTGACGGGTGTAGACGAAGTGCCGGTCTCTGCCAGCAGTTATCGCAACGGCACTATTTGGAACGACGAAGGAGTACAAATCACCAGTACTGCTCTCGCAGCAGACTACAACAAACCTTATTCTATTGTGATGAGTCCGGCCAATGGTTTCGTCTCAGAAAGCATAACGGCTATCTACAAGCGTAATAGCACGGAATATAGCGGAATGATGGTGAACGACACGGTGACTTATCACACAACGGATACCGCCTATGATGCCACTCGCCATACTTTTACACTGCCTGCAGAAATGATGAATAGCGAAGTGAGCGTTGAACCGATGTTCAATCAGGCTCCTGTAGTTGAAGGCGACGCCAACGGTGATGGAAACATCAACGTGGCTGACATTACTGCTACGGTGAACCATCTACAGGGAATGCCACAAAAGGCGTTTACGACGAAGAACGCCGACATAAATGGCGATGGTATCATCACGCAGGAAGATGTGAAGGAACTGGTGAAAATAATGCTGGGAGAGTAATATCCCCACACGTTTTTAGGCATTTCCCTACGTTAAAATAGGGAAATGCCCTTTTGTATATAAAAATTTATGCGTACTTTTGCACCGTGAAGATAGGCTCCGATGCAAAGAGGGCCTGAGTGTTTTACGAGTTTAACGCCATAAATAGGAATATGAAGAAAAGTGTGATCATCATTGCTGCCAGTGCACTGCTCATCAGCAGCTGCGGCACGTACACGGGAAGCGGAGCCTATGCAGGCTCAACGCTTGGCTCTATCCTCGGCTCGGCCATCGGCGGTATCAGCGGCGGCCCGCGAGGCAGCGACATCGGAACTATCGTTGGAATGGTGGGCGGTGCTGTTGTGGGCGGTGCCATTGGAGCTGCTGCCGACGAGCGCGAACGACAGGATGTGCACGACCACTATCAGCGTGTAATGGATCAGAAGGCTCAGCAGAATGCTCGCCAGGGCAACTATGGTGGCTATCAGAACAGATACCAGGACGACATGAGCAGTGGCTTCGATGAGACGAACAGCGGCGACGACCGTATCTACGACTTCCAGAGCAGCGACTACACGGGCAACTACAGTGCTCAGCCTGGCACGGAGATGATGCCTCTGTCGTCGAGCGTGGACCAGCTGGCCATGGGTCTGGAGTATACGCCTGCCATCGAGATCAGGAATGCCCGCATCGTTGACGACAACCAGGATCGGATGATCAACCGCAACGAGCTGTGCAAGGTGATTTTCGAGATATATAACCACAGCAAGGAGCCTATCTACGACGTGCAGCCCACGGTGGTGGAGGCCAACGGCAACCGGCACATCTATATCTCACCGAACATGCACGTGGAGCGCATCGACCCGGGACGCGGCGTTCGCTACACAGCGATGCTCAAGGCCGACAACCGCCTGAAGGACGGCACTGCTCGCATCTGCGTATCGGTGCTGCAGGGCAACAAGGCCATCTCGAAGGTGTGCGAGTTCAATGTGCCGACACGTAGATAACGGACGCACGAAGCTGAACTATAGGCAAACTGCCTACGACTGAAATAAGAACAAATCGCAATAAAAAAACATGGCCCTTCGGGGCAACGAACAAGATCGATTATCAATAAGTGTGAGGAGGCCGTGACCCCAAAAGGGTCGCGGCCTTTTAGGGCCTACCCCCAGCCCCTCCCCAAGGGAGGGGAGAAGGGCGAAGCGCGAGGAGGGGTGCAGTCTCCCTCAAGCCCTCCGAGAGGAGGGGGGCATGAAGGGCGAAGGCCTGAACGGAATACAGGCAGGTGGTGAAGCGAAGCGAAACCCCTGTAAGCTAGGCAAGCGGGAATGTAAACCCCGACAGGGTGACAGATATTATGTCGTGCCTTCGGCACTTTTATACTTATTGCATTCTTAGCAGGGGTTTCGCTCCGCTCCACCGCCTGCCTGTAATCTTACCGCCCCTTCGGGGCTGACGCAGCGTTCTTATTGAGTCATCTCCTATATCGTCAAGCTTGTTTTCCTACTCCAGTAACGCGGCACGCCGCGTCCCTACATTGGCTGACGACAGGTTTGACTTTATGTCTGATAGCGCCTGCACAAAAAAAGCACTGGCTGGAACTCCAGTCAGTGCCTTTTATGATTGTGAATGCGGATTCAGCCTTATGCTTCTTCAGCGGGTGCCTCGGCCTGAGCCTCTTCTGCAACGGGAGCTTCAGTAGCTTCTGCCTTCGGGGCAGCCTTGCGGCTACGACGGGTCTTCTTGGCAGCCTTCTGCTCCTTGGCCATGTTCTCATCGAAGTCAACGAGCTCGATGAAAGCGATGTCAGCAGCGTCGCCCTGACGATGGCCGAGCTTGATAACGCGCGTATAGCCACCGGGACGGTCACCTACCTTCGGTCCGACAACGCCGAACAACTCCTTCAGGGCCTCTTTGTTCTGCAGGTAGCTGAACACGACGCGACGCGAGTTGGTGCTGTCATCCTTCGAGCGGGTGATGAGGGGTTCTACATATTTTTTCAGTGCCTTTGCCTTGGCGAGGGTCGTAGTGATTCTTTTGTGCATGATCAGCGAGATGGCCATGTTGGCAAGCATGGCGTTGCGGTGGTCTGCAGTACGGCCCAGATGGTTGAATTTCTTACCGTGTCTCATTGTTTACGTTTTTTCTTTAATTGGACTTTCAGTAAATCAATTACTCCTTGTCCAGTTTGTACTTTGAAATATCGGTTCCAAACGACAGATTCAGACCCTCGAGCAAATCATCAAGCTCTGAGAGCGATTTCTTACCGAAGTTGCGGAACTTCAGGAGGTCGGTCTTGTTGTACTGTACCAGGTCGCCCAGCGTGTCGACATCGGCAGCCTTCAAGCAGTTGAGGGCGCGAACCGAGAGGTTCATGTCGATGAGCTTCGTCTTGAGCAACTGGCGCATGTGCAGCACTTCCTCGTCGAACTCCTGGTTGGTCTCCTGATCGGGATTCTCAAGTGTGATCTTCTCGTCGGAGAACAGCATGAAGTGATAGATGAGGATCTTGGCAGCTTCCTTCAGTGCATCCTTCGGGTGAATGGAACCATCCGTCGTGACTTCGATGACGAGCTTGTCGTAGTCGGTCTTCTGCTCAACACGATAGGGCTCGACAGCGTATTTCACGTTGCGGATAGGGGTGTAGATTGAATCGATTGGGAGTACGTTAACATCGGTGCAGTACTCACGGTTCTCATCGGCGGGCACATAGCCACGGCCTTTGTTGATTGTGAGGTCGAGCTGCATCGAGGCTTTGGCATCTAAATGACAAATCACCAAATCGGGGTTTAACACTTCAAATCCAGTCAGATACTTACTGATATCACCAGCTTTGAATTCTGTGGAATTCTCTACGGTGATACTAACTTTCTCATTCTCGAATTCTTCTACTACTTGCTTGAATCGAACTTGTTTGAGATTCAAAATAATGTTGGTGACATCTTCCTTCACGCCGGGGACAGCCGAGAACTCGTGCTCTATACCACCAATCTTGATTGTATTGATGGCATAGCCCTCGAGCGATGAAAGCAGAATGCGGCGCAGGGCATTACCAATGGTCACACCGAAGCCGGGCTCAAGCGGACGAAATTCGAACTTGCCGAACTTGTCGTTGGCCTCCAACATTACAACTTTATCGGGTTTTTGAAATGCTAATATCGCCATTAATTTAATGATTTTATTTAGAGTACAACTCAACGATTAACTGCTCCTTGATGTTCTCAGGAATATCGGCACGCTCGGGCTTGTGCAGGAACTTGCCGCTCTTGGTCTGCTCGTCCCACTCAATCCAAGGATACTTGCTGTGGTTGAAGCCAGCCAGTGCATTCTCGATGACCTCGAGCGACTTAGCCTTCTCACGCACACCAACAACCATACCTGGCTTCACAGCGAACGATGGGATATTCACAACCTTGCCATCAACAACGATATGCTTGTGACCAACCAGCTGACGGGCAGCGGCACGGGTCGGGGCAATACCGAGACGGAACACTACATTGTCGAGTCGGCACTCCAAATTCTGGAGCAGCACCTCACCCGTAATGCCCTCGGCCTTGGCAGCCTTCTCAAACATATTACGGAACTGGCGCTCGAGCACACCATAGGTATACTTGGCTTTCTGCTTCTCTGCCAACATGACACCGTACTCAGACATCTTACGACGACGATTGTTGCCATGCTGTCCAGGAGGGAAGTTTCTCTTGGACAAAACTTTGTCGGCGCCGAAGATGGGTTCACCAAATCGGCGTGCAATTTTTGATTTCGGACCTATATACTTAGCCATAATAAAAAAGATAAATCTAAATGAAAAATTGGGATTGCTAATTATACCTTACGACGCTTCGGAGGACGGCAGCCATTGTGCGGCAGCGGAGTGACATCGACGATTTCGATGACCTCGATACCAGTGCCATGGACGCCACGGATAGCGGACTCACGACCGTTGCCGGGACCCTTCACATAAGCCTTCACCTTGCGGAGACCAAGGTCGTAGGCTACCTTTGCGCAATCCTCAGCTGCCATCTGGGCAGCATAGGGAGTATTCTTCTTGGAACCGCGGAAGCCCATCTTACCGGCCGACGACCATGAGATGACCTGACCCTCGCTGTTTGCCAAGGATACGATGATGTTATTGAATGAGCTATGCACGTGGAGCTGGCCGATGGCGTCGACTCTCACGTTTCTCTTCTTAGATGTTGCTTGCTTCTTTGCCATGATTTTGAACTTTAATCTACATGTTAAACCTTAAAATTACTTCGTGGCCTTCTTCTTGTTAGCAACAGTCTTCTTCTTTCCCTTACGGGTGCGAGCATTATTCTTGGTACTCTGACCGCGAACGGGAAGACCGTGACGATGACGTACTCCACGATAACAACCAATATCCATCAGTCGCTTGATGTTCATCTGGATCTCGCTACGGAGATCACCTTCTACTTTGAATTCAGCGCCGATAATTTCACGGATCTTGGCTGCCTGGTCATCGGTCCACTCGTTGACCTTCAGGTCGCGGCTCACGCCGGCCTTGTCCAATATCTTTGCTGAACTACTTCGACCTATACCGTAGATATAGGTCAATGCGATTTCGCCACGCTTATTCTGGGGCAAATCTACTCCAACAATTCTTATTGCCATTTGTAAAAATGATTGATTTAAAAATACTTAAAATTTTGATTTTTTGCTAAAAGCATGCAAAGGTACGCATTTTTTTTTGAAAATCAGCGTATTTTTGCATTTTTAACATTAGCCTTGGCGCGTCTTGAACTTCGGGTTCTTCTTGTTGATCAGAAACAGGCGGCCTTTACGACGTACGATTTTGCAGTCGTCGTTACGCTTTTTTAATGATGCTCTTGTCTTCATATCTCTTTCAATAAATTATTTATATCTGAAAACGATTCTGCCTTTTGTCAGGTCGTAGGGACTCATCTCTACCTTCACCTTGTCGCCGGGCAGGATTTTGATGTAGTGCATTCTCATTTTTCCCGAGATGTGTGCAATGATCTGCACGCCATTCTCGAGTTCCACTCGAAACATCGCATTCGACAGCGATTCGAGAATCGTACCGTCTTGCTCAATAGCGGTTTGCTTTGCCATAAATTTGTTGTTACTCTCCTAAAGATAAAAATGTTAGACTGAAGTTGATTCTATTTTGTCAAACGACGACAGGATCTCGGCCTTTCCGCGGCGAATGGCTACCGTATGCTCGAAATGAGCGGCGGGCTTGCCATCGCGGGTGCGGATGGCCCAGCGGTCGGCATCGAGCCACACTCGACGGTCGCCCATTGTGATCATTGGCTCAATGGCTATGCACATTCCTGCCTTGAGAAGCACTCCGTTGCCGCGCTGCCCATAGTTGGGAACGGGCGGATCTTCGTGCATCTGTCGTCCGATGCCGTGTCCGGTGACCTCGCGAACCACGCCGTAGCCGGCCTGTTCGCAGTGTTCCTGAACAGCAGCACCTATATCGCCGATGTGATTTCCCGCAACTGCCTGCTCGATGCCCTTGTAGAGCGACTCTTTTGTAGTCTGGAGCAGTCGTTGCACTTCCTCTGCGACCTCGCCGACGGCAAACGTGTAGCACGAATCGCCGTTGTAGCCGTCGAGCAGGGTTCCACAGTCAATGGAGACGATGTCGCCCTCGCGAAGAACGGTTTTGTCGCTCGGAATGCCATGCACCACCACATCGTTGACCGATGTGCAAATGCTGGCGGGAAATGGCCCTCCAAATGGATTCGGGAAGTTCTTGAAGGTCGGAATGGCTCCGTGATCCCTGATGAACTCCTCTGCAATGCGATCCAATTGGAGGGTCGTTACACCTGGTTTGATATGCTTCGCTAATTCACCGAGGGTCATCCCAACGAGTTGGTTGGCCCTGCGCATCAGCTCGATTTCATCTTCGGTCTTCAGAAATATCTTCATCCCGCAAGATCAGATCAATAGGCTGAGACTCCGCCGCTATTACGTGTGTGGCCCGAGTTCAGCAGGCCGTCGTAGTGGCGCATCATCAGATAACTCTCAATCTGCTGCAGCGTGTCGATGACCACACCCACGAGGATGAGGAGCGACGTACCACCGAAGAACTGTGCAAATGCCTGCTGCACGTTGAGCAGTCCGGCAAGAGCGGGCATGATAGCGATGAAAGCGATGAAGAGCGAACCGGGCAGTGTGATACGCGACATGATTGTGTCGATGTAGTCTGCCGTGTCCTTTCCGGGCTTAATGCCGGGAATGAATCCGTTGTTGCGCTTCATATCCTCAGCCATCTGCGTGGGGTTCATGGTGATTGCTGTATAGAAGTACGTGAAGAGGATGATGAGGATCACGTAGATGATGTTATACAGCAAGCTACGGTTGTCGAGCAGGGAGCGCACCACCCAGCTTGCATTCTCCGACTGATAGCGGACGAAAGCGAGGGGGATGAACATCAGGGCCTGAGCGAAGATGATAGGCATCACGTTGGCGGCGAAGAGCTTCAGGGGGATGTACTGGCGTGCACCACCATACTGCTTGTTGCCGACGAGACGCTTCGCATACTGCACGGGAACCTTGCGGACGCCTTGCGTAAGAAGAATTGCTGCACAAATCACAGCGTAGAGAATGAGCAGCTCAGCGATGAACATGATGATACCACCACCGGAGATGGCCTGCAGACGGGAGGTGAACTCCTGGAAGAATGCCTGCGGCAGACGTGCGATGATACCGATCATAATGATCAGCGAGATACCATTTCCCACACCCTTATCGGTAATGCGCTCACCCAGCCAAAGGATGAACATGCTACCTGCTGCGAGGATGATGGTGGCGGGGAACATGAAGACCGTCCATGAGATACCCGTCGACAGAGCCTGGCTTGCCTGCATCTTCAGGTTCAGCAGGTAAGACGGAGCCTGGAAGAACAGGATGGCTACTGTGAGATAGCGAGTATACATGTTGATCTTCTTGCGTCCGCTCTCACCCTCGCGCTGCATCTTCTGGAAGTAAGGTACAGCAACAGCAAGGAGCTGCATGACGATAGAAGCTGAGATGTACGGCATGATTCCCAGTGCGAAGATAGACGCATTGGAGAATGCACCACCAGAGAACATGTCGAGCAGGGACATCAGTCCACCCTCTGTCTGCGAATGCAGGTTGCTCAAACTACTCGGATTGATACCGGGAAGTACCACAAACGATCCGAAACGGTAAATGGCGACGAACAGAAGGGTGATGAGGAGGCGCTGACGCAGATCCTCAACCTTCCAACAGTTCTTCAGGTACTCAATTAACTTCTTCATTTTTCTTAGATAATAGTTGTGTTACCACCTACTGCCTTGATAGCCTCCTCGGCAGTTTTTGAGAATGCATGAGCCTCAACTTCGAGCTTGGCCTTCAGTTCACCGTTGCCAAGAACCTTGACGAGCTTCTTGCCGCTGAACAGTCCGGCTGCCTTCATTTCAGCAATACCAACCTTCGTGATGTTCATCTTCTCTGCAACAGCCTGGAGAGCATCCAGGTTCACAGCGAAGTATTCCTTGTGGTTGATGTTCTTGAATCCGGACTTCGGCAGGCGGCGCTGCAGAGGCATCTGACCACCTTCGAATCCTACCTTCTTCTTATAACCAGAACGAGCCTTTGCACCTTTGTGACCACGGGTAGAGGTACCGCCGAGTCCCGAACCGGGACCACGACCGATACGACGACGTGAATGAGTTGAGCCAGCTGCCGGTTTCAAATTATTTAACTTCATAATAGTTCTTTTTAATTGATTACGTGTTGTCAAATTTGTGAAAATTACTCAACTACGGTCACCAGATGATGCACCTTTGCAATCATGCCACGGACACTGGGATTATCCTCAACTTCAACAACCTGTGAAATCTTGTGGAGACCAAGTGCCTGAAGCGTGCGCTTCTGATCGATTGGATAGCCAATCTTACTCTTGATTTGCTTGACTTTAATTGTTGCCATTGTTTTATTCTCCCTAATTTATCCGTTAAACACTTTATCGAGCGACACACCACGGTTGGCTGCAACGGTGAAGGCATCGCGCGTCTCAGAGAGAGCAGCGATGGTGGCCTTTACCAGGTTGTGGGGGTTCGAGGAACCCTTCGACTTTGCAATCACGTCAGTGATACCGATGCTCTCGAGAACGGCACGCATAGCACCACCGGCCTTCACACCCGTACCAGGGGCAGCGGGACGGAGGAGCACCTGTGCACCACCGAAAGAATACTCCACCTCGTGGGGAATGGTGCCCTTCAGGATGGGAACCTTGACGAGGTTCTTCTTAGCAGACTCAACGCCCTTGGCGATGGCAGCGGTGACTTCACCGGCCTTGCCGAGGCCCCAGCCGATCACGCCCTTACCGTCACCAACAACGACGATAGCAGCGAATGTGAAGGTACGTCCACCCTTGGTCACTTTCGTAACACGGTTGATGGCTACCAGACGGTCTTTCAACTCAACGTCACTATTTACTTTTACTTTATTCATTGCCATAATCGTTTAAAATTTAAGACCACCCTTACGAGCACCATCAGCGAGCTCCTTCACACGTCCGTGGTAGAGATAGCCGTTACGGTCGAAAACAACGGTCGTCACACCGGCAGCCTGTGCCTTCTCAGCAACGAGTTCGCCGACCTTGGCAGCCTGCTCCTTCTTCGGCATCTTCTCGAGTCCGAGCGACGATGCGGAGGCAAGGGTCATACCGGTCAAATCGTTAATAACTTGTGCGTAAATCTGCTTATTGCTGCGGAAGACGCTCAGGCGGGGACGCTCTGCGGTTCCGTTTACGCTCTTACGAATTCTGTACTTTATCTTGATTCGTCTTTCAACTTTCTTTGTTGTCATAATAATTAATGCTTAATGTCGTTAATCTTCTAATTATTATTTAGCTGCGGCTGACTTACCCGACTTGCGACGGATAACCTCGCCCTTGAACAAGATACCCTTACCCTTATAAGGCTCAGGCATACGGAAAGAACGGATCTTTGCACAGATGAGACCCAGCAGCTGCTTGTCGCAGCTCTCCAGAATGATCTGGGGGTTCTGGTTACGCTCCATCTTTGTCTCAACCTTCACTTCCTTGGGAAGCTGGAGGAAGATGGGGTGTGTATAACCGAGGGAGAACTCAATGATGTTACCCTGGTTAGAAACACGGTAGCCAACACCAACAAGCTCGAGCTCCTTCTTGTAACCCTCGCTGACGCCAACAACCATATTATTGATGAGTGCGCGATAGAGTCCGTGGAAAGCCTGCTTCTGCTTGATGTTCACGGGGCTGTTCTCATTAATCTCAAATGTAATATGACCATCTTCCATCTTCATATCGATGGCGCGGTCTACTTTCTGCGAGAGTTCGCCCTTCGGGCCCTTCACGGTGACGACTCCGTCCTTATCCTGCGATACGGTCACGCCTGCAGGAATACTAATTGGCATTTTTCCTATTCTAGACATATTCAATCCTCCAATTAATAAACGTAGCAAAGCACCTCGCCACCAATCTTCAGGTCGGAAGCCTCTTTGTTCGTCATGACACCTTGGGAAGTGGATATAATGGCAATACCCAGTCCGTTAATAACTCTCGGCATGTCCTTGTAGCCAGTGTACTTGCGAAGACCTGGAGTGGACACGCGCTTCAAATGCTTGATAGCGCTGGTTCTTGTTACAGGGTCGTACTTCAAGGCAACCTTGATGGTACCCTGAGGGCCGTCCTCTACGAACTTGTAGTTCAGGATGTAGCCCTTCTCGAAGAGGATCTTGGTGATTTCCTTCTTCAAGTTCGACGCAGGAATCTCTACAACACGGTGATGAGCCATGATTGCGTTTCTGAGCCTGGTCAGATAATCTGCTATTGGATCTGTCATAAAAAATTGATGTTTAATTAATCGGGACTCCCCCGACAATATTAAAAAAATAACTCTTGCTGTGTTCGGGTTGATTACCAGCTTGCCTTCTTCACACCGGGGATGAGACCTGCAGAGGCCATCTCACGGAACTGAATACGCGAAAGGCCGAACTGGCGGATGTATCCCTTCGGACGACCCGTGATCTTGCAGCGGTTGTGCAGACGGATGGGGTTAGCGTTCTTGGGGATAGCCTGCAGCTTGCGAGCAGCCTCGTAAGCTTCGGCGGGATCCTCAGCGGTAGCGATAATCTTCTTCAGAGCTGCGCGCTTCTCAGCGTATTGGGCGACGAGCTTTGCACGCTTCACCTCGCGAGCTTTCATTGATTCTTTTGCCATATCTCTTAATCGTTTTTAGCGTTCTTGAATGGAAGTCCGAATGCCTTGAGCAGAGCGTAGCCCTCTTCATCGGTCTGAGCCGAGGTGACGAAGGTGATGTTCATACCCTGGATGCGATCGATCTGGTCGATGTTGATCTCGGGGAAGATGATCTGCTCCTGCACGCCGAGCGTGTAGTTGCCACGTCCGTCAAACTTGCTCTCGATACCCTTGAAGTCGCGGATACGGGGCAGGGCGATGCGGACGAGCTTCTCAAGGAACTCATACATGCGCTCACGGCGGAGGGTAACCATCACGCCGATAGGCATCTTCTTACGAAGCTTGAAGTTGGCGATATCCTTCTTCGAATAAGTGGTAACGGCCTTCTGACCGGCAATGGCAGTGATCTCGTTCATGGCTACGTCGATAATCTTCTTATCCTGCGTAGCGTCGCCAAGACCCTGGTTGATCACAATCTTCTTCAGGACAGGTACCTGCATTGCTGAAGAATAGTTGAACTGCTTCTGAAGTTCGGGAGCGATCTGCTCCTTGTAAACTTTCTTTAACTGTGCTGTATCCATTACTTAATCTCCTCCCCTGACTTTTTAGCGATACGAACCACGTTCTTGCCTTCGCGCTTGACGGCGATGCGGGTGGGCTTGCCACTCTTCGGGTCGATCAGACTCAAATTTGAGATATGAATCGGAGCCTCCTGCTTGATGATGCCACCCTGGGGGTGCTTGGCTGAAGGCTTGGCACTCTTCGAGACGATGTTCACACCCTCGACGATGGCACGGTTCTCTTTAACCAGCACCTTGAGCACCTTTCCAGTCTTGCCCTTGTCCTCACCGGCCAGGACCATGACTGTATCGTTTTTCCTAATGTGTAACTTACTCATTACTGTACTTTGTTTAAAAGATTAAAGAACCTCAGGTGCCAGTGAAACGACCTTCATGTTGACGGCACGCAGCTCACGGGCGACCGGGCCGAAGATACGGCTACCGCGGAGCTCGCCTGCGTTGTTCAGCAGCACACAAGCATTGTCGTCGAAGCGGATGTACGAGCCGTCGGCGCGACGGATCTCTTTCTTCGTGCGAACGATCAAAGCCTTTGATACGGTGCCCTTCTTCACGTCTGACGTGGGAATGGCATTCTTCACGGTGACGACAATCACGTCGCCCACGCTGGCGTAACGACGGCGCGTGCCACCGAGGACACGGATGCAGAGAGCCTCACGGGCGCCGCTGTTATCACATACTGTAAGTCTTGATTCTGCTTGTATCATAATTACTTAGCTTTTTCTACGATTTGTACTAATCTCCATCTCTTTGTCTTAGAGAGAGGACGGGTCTCCATAATGAGCACGGTATCACCGATGTTGCACTCATTCTTCTCATCATGTGCATGGTACTTCTTCGTCTTCTGGACGAACTTACCATAGATCGGGTGCTTCTCCTTGAACTTAGCGGCAATAACGATGGTTTTATCCATTTTGTTGCTGATCACGACACCCTGTCTTGTTTTTCTTAAATTTCTTGTTTCCATCTGGACCATTGTTATTTGTTAAGTTCTCTCTGGCGAAGCTCAGTCTTCATACGGGCGATGTCACGACGCACAGCCTTGATCTGTGAGGGATTCTCGAGCGGAGCAATCGAATGGTTCAGTTTCATCTGCTGGAGCTTTTCCTCAGCGTTCTCCACTTTCTCGAGCAGGTCTTTCAACTCGAGGTCTTTCAATTCATTCATCTTCATAGCTTATGCGTTTTTATCGTAGTCACGTCTTACAACAAACTTAGTCTTCACGGGCAGCTTCTGGGCACCGAGGCGGAGAGCCTCCTTGGCGATGTCGAAGCTTACACCTTCTACTTCGAAGAGGATGCGGCCGGGAGTTACGGGAGCCACCCATCCTGCGGGGTCACCTTTACCCTTACCCATACGCACGTCGGCAGGCTTGCGGGTGATAGGTTTGTCCGGGAAGATGCGGATCCACACCTGACCTTCACGGTTCATATAACGGTTGATGGCAACACGAGCGGCCTCGATCTGGCGGCTGTCAATCCACTTGGCTTCAAGTGTCTTGATTCCGAAGGAGCCGAAAGCCAGCTGTGTACCTCTGTGGGCGTTGCCTTTGTTGCCACGACCATCCTGAGGTCTTCTATATCTTACTCTTTTTGGCTGTAACATGATAACTTCCTTTTTTAACGGTTATTGTTTCTCTTACGGTCACCACGTCCGCGGCGCTCGCCACGGCCGTTGCCACGGCTGCCACCCTGCTTCTCCTGCGAGAAGTTGGGAGTGAGGTCACGCTCACCATAGACTTCGCCACGGCAGATCCATACCTTGATGCCGAGCAGGCCAACCTTTGTGAGTGCTTCCGTCGGGCAGTAGTCGATGTCAGCGCGGAATGTGTGCAGGGGAGTACGTCCTTCCTTGTACATCTCGCTGCGTGCGATTTCTGCGCCGTTCAGACGACCGCTGATCTGCACCTTGATACCCTCTGCACCGGCACGCATCGTGTTCTGAATAGCCATCTTGATGGCACGGCGGTAAGCAATCTTACCCTCCACCTGGCGAGCGATGTTATTAGCCACGATAGTAGCGTCGAGCTCGGGTTTCTTGACTTCAAAGATATTGATCTGAATATCCTTCTTATAGAGCTTCTTCAGCTCTTCCTTCAGTTTGTCGACATCCTGTCCACCTTTACCAATGACAATACCCGGACGGGCAGTGCAGATCGTAATGGTGACGAGTTTCAGCGTGCGCTCGATGACAATCTTCGAAACGCTGGCCTTTGCCAGGCGCTCGTTCAGATACTTACGGATCTTCATGTCCTCAACGAGGTTGTCACCGAAGTTCTTGCCACCGTACCAATTTGAATCCCAACCACGGATAATACCCAGACGGTTGCTGATCGGATTAACTTTCTGTCCCATTCTGCTTAATTATTTTTCGTCATTAGTTTTGGTATCTACAAACAGCGTCACGTGGTTCGAGCGCTTGCGGATGCGGTAGCCGCGGCCCTGGGGGGCGGGACGCATGCGCTTCATCGTAACACCTTCGTCAACAAAGACGCGGCTCACATAGAGCTCGCCGGCCTCAGCCTTGCGGTCATTCTTTGCTTCCCAGTTGGCAATGGCCGAACGCAGCAGTTTCTCAACGTCTGCAGCAGCCTGCTTCTTCGAGAATCTCAGCACGCCAAGGGCACGGTCAACCTCCATGCCGCGAATCATGTCTACAACGTAGCGCATCTTGCGGGGCGAGGAAGGAACACCTTTCAGCTTGGCGAAATATTGTGTTCTAAGAGCTGCCTTTCTTGCTTCGGCAGCAAGTTTCTTTCTATTTCCCATTATTGCTTCTTGTTTTAAATGGTTCTACCCTGCCGATTATTTCTTGTTACCAGCATGGCCGCCGAACTTACGTGTCGGTGAGAACTCTCCCAGCTTGTGGCCAACCATATTCTCGGTAATGTAAACAGGGATAAATTTGTTTCCGTTATGAACTGCAACAGTGTGTCCCACGAAATCCGGGGAGATCATTGATGCTCTGGCCCATGTCTTGACAACTGTCTTCTTGCCGCTTTCGTTCATGGCGAGAATCTTCTTCTCGAGCGAAACGTTGATGTACGGGCCTTTTTTAAGTGAACGACTCATAATTTACTCTTGTTAACTTGTTTACTTCTTGTTAGCTCTTTCGATGATGTACTTGTTCGAAGCCTTCTTCGGTGCACGAGTCTTCAGGCCCTTTGCATACAGACCCTTACGTGAACGCGGATGTCCACCAGACTGACGGCCTTCACCACCACCCATCGGGTGATCGTGCGGGTTCATGACAACACCACGGTTGTGAGGACGACGGCCCAGCCAGCGAGAGCGGCCTGCCTTACCCGACTGCTCAAGGGCGTGGTCGGAGTTGCCAACACTACCTACAGTAGCCTTACAAGCAGAGAGCACCTTGCGGGTTTCACCCGAAGGGAGCTTAATCACACAGTAACTGCCTTCACGAGAAGTCAACTGAGCAAAATTACCAGCCGAACGAACGAGCAGAGCACCCTGGCCCGGACGCAACTCGATGTTGTGGATCACGGTACCAACGGGGATGTTTGCCAGCGGCAGGGCGTTACCAACCTCAGGGGCAGCCTCTGCGCCCGACATCAGGGTTGTACCTACCTGCAGTCCGTTAGGAGCAATAATGTAACGTTTTTCACCATCAGCGTAGTACAGAAGAGCGATGCGAGCCGAACGGTTCGGATCGTACTCGATTGTCTTCACTACTGCTGGAACACCATCTTTCTCACGTTTGAAGTCGATCAGACGATACTTTCTCTTGTGGCCGCCGCCCATGTAGCGGACAGTCATCTTACCGGTGTTGTTACGACCGCCGGTAGAACGCTTGCCGAAAACGAGAGACTTCTCTGGCACGGATGCAGTAATATCCTCGAACGTGCCAATAACCTTGTGTCTTTGTCCCGGAGTAACCGGTTTTAATTTACGTACTGCCATTTCTTATTAAATATTGCTGTAAAAATCAATTGTCTCGCCCTCCTTCAGAGTGACGATTGCTTTCTTGAACGCGGGCTTCTGGCCTTTCACAAGACCTGCCTTCGTATAGCGACTTGAACGCTTACCAGCGTAGCGAGCCGTGTTCACGTCCATCACTGTAACTTTATAGGTGTCCTCGACCTCTTTCTTAATCTGGAGCTTGTTAGCCTCGGGACGCACCACGAAACCGAAACGGTTTTCCTGCTTCTCAGTGATTTTGGTCATCTTCTCAGTGACCAGGGGCTTAATGATAAACTTCATATCTCAATTCTCCTTTTTACTTGTTTAAGATTCCGTCGATTGACTCCAGCGACTTTTCAGTCACAACAAGCACATCAGCATTCAAAACCTTATAAGCATTGAGTGCCGACGCAGTCATAACTTCAGCGCGCTGCAAGTTACGAGCCGACAAATATACGTTTTTATTCACTTCCGGCAAAAGAAGGAGAGACTTTGCATTCTCGATTTTCAGATTTTTAGCAAAGTTTACGAATTCTTTAGTCTTCGGGGCCTCGAAGTTGAAGTCCTCGACAACGATGATTGCGTTCTCCTGTGCCTTGTACGAGAGAGCAGACTTGCGAGCCAGCACCTTCACCTTCTTGTTCAGCTTCTGGCTGTAGTCGCGGGGCGTCGGGCCAAACACGCGGCCACCACCCTTCAGCACGGGCGACTTGATGTCACCACGACGGGCACCGCCACCACCCTTCTGACGGATGAGCTTGCGGGTCGAACCGGTGATTTCACTTCTTTCCTTCGATTTAGCCGTACCCTGACGCTGGTTGGCAAGATACTGCTTCACAGCGAGATACAGAACGTGGTCATTAGGTTCGATTCCAAAGATGGCCTCGTTCAGAGTTACCTTTCTCCCGGTCTCCTGACCGTTGATGTTCAATACACTAACTTCCATCTTACTTCTGAATTAATACGGTTGAACCATTGCATCCGGCACAGCTGCCCTTCACGAGAAGCAGGTTGTGCTCCGGAATCACCTTTAACACTCTGAGATTCTGGGTCGTCACACGGTCGCCACCCATCTGGCCGCCCATGCGCATGCCCTTAAACACCTTAGCGGGGTACGAGCAGGCACCGATAGAACCCGGCTTGCGGGCACGGTCGTCCTGACCGTGAGTAGCCTGACCTACACCACCGAATCCATGGCGCTTCACAACACCCTGGAAACCTTTACCTTTCGAGGTACCAACAACGTCGACAAACTCAGCATCGCCGAACAGATCGACGGTGATTGTGTCACCGAGGTTGTACTCCTCGTCAAACTTGAACTCGGCCAAGTGGGCCTTTGGTGTCGTACCAGCCTTCTTGAACACACCCATCATAGGCTTCGTGGTGTTCTTTTCCTTCTTCTCACCATAAGCCAACTGCAGGGCTGCATAACCATCCTTCTCGACGGTCTTCACCTGAGTAACAACACAAGGACCAGCTTCGATAACAGTACACGGTACATTCTTACCGTCGGCACTGAAAACGGAAGTCATTCCGATTTTTCTTCCAATTAATCCTGGCATTTCAGTTAAAAATTAAATAATAAAATGTGAATTATATTCTGTTTCTTTTTAAGCGTCGCACTTTCTCGCACACACAAACCCGCTTAAAAAGAAACGCTCGCTTCTTCGCAATTGAAGGCTAAGTCGCTCTCTTTCAGGGTATTGATAGCTTTTGAGCCAGCGCAATACGCTTTTTGCGGGTGCAAAGGTACAACTTTTTTACCATTCCACCAAGCCTTACTATCTCCAAAAATGCAGATTTACGGATTTTTAACATATTTAGCAGTTGCGGAGCATTTCTGTCTCAAACAAAAAGCGATGGAATTGTAAGCATAGAGCAATAAAATCGTAAGTATAGAGCAATAGCGTCTCACGACAAAAGCTATGGAATTGCAATTAGAAAGCCATGCTGCCACATTTGCGCAACTATGCTGCCACATTTGCGCAGCAGTATTGCCACATTTGCGCAGCTATGCTGCCTAACTTGTGCAGCAATACTGCCTAACTTGTGCAGCAATGCTGCCTAACTTGTGCCACAATGCTGCGTAAAATGTGGCACAATGCTGCATAAAACCTGGTTCTGTGGAACTTGAGTTCATCCAACTGGGATGCCGTAATGTGCAGATTTGCACAGCCGTCATGCAATATGGCTATCGCATCATCGACGATCTGATCTTGGGTTTGCAGACCTACATGGCAGAACGCGGCATCGAACATGTGGAAGACCTTGTGGGAGAACTCCTGCCCAAGTTCTTTCTGCCTTCAAACTTGGATCGCGATACCATCGTATTTCCGAAGATCGACTACGAACGCTGCATCGGATGCGGACGCTGCTACATTTCTTGTCAAGATGGCGGTCACCAAGCGATTGTTTTCAACGAGGAAACGCGCCAACCCCGAATCATCGGCACGAAGTGCGTAGGCTGTCACCTCTGCCGCCTCGTATGCCCCTCTTCTGCCATCGGTCTGACAAAACGCATCAAGAAGAGGTGACATTCTATGCGACCTCTCCTGAGGTCACACATAGATAAGCGGCACGCCAGATGTGATGTCTGACGTGCCGCTTATGACTGCGATACGAAATGTCTTACTAGTCGCCCGTATACTTGCCAACAAAAAGGATGACGCCAGAGGAGGCTTCCCTGATGACGTAGACAAAGGGGCGATTGGCGTGGAACTCAGCCTTGGGATAGGAAGGAGTGGGACATACTGCCGTTGTAAAGTTTGCCCCAGCAATGGTGACGGCCGCAGCTTCTGATCCTTCCTCGTTGACCTTCACCTTGGCTTTCTGCCTCATCATGCTGATATAGACACTCCCCTTTTCACACATGTTGGGTATCTCTGCAAAGTCTGTGTCAAAAGCCAGACGGATGCCCATTTTCTTCATCAGAGGGATGAGCCCGCCTGCTTCGTCGGTATCCGATGCCGTTTCAAATCGAGGCAGCTTCAAATCCACCTCATAGCCCTGGAAAGTGTTCCCTCCAGCATCGCACCAGCCAGGGTTGTTCAGGATGTAACTGTTCGTCACTTCGTTAATGACGTCATCGGTAGTCTTTCCTTCCTCTGGCAGCAGCACCGTCATGTTCCACAAGCCTGAGCCATAGGGGATGATCACAGCCGAATAGGTGCTGTTCTTCAGATAGCTGATGAGCACGTTCTGATGCATCATGGGCAACTGCGTCTTTCCGCTTTTGGTAGTGAACGTCTCAGTCTTGGTATTCTTCATGTCAAACTTCGATGCCCAGTCGGCTTTGAAGTAGATGGCATTGAGCAGATAGGTCACCACATCAGGCTTTACCTCATCGAGAATGGAGGGAATCATGCCGTTTGTCTTCTCTTTACACCAGTTGTTGATATGGTCGAGCGTCGTTGGCGACTTGAAGTCGAGGGCTTCGGCCTTGGCATTGTAGTATGTCAGCATGTCCTGCTGGAACTGAGTCTTCAGCGTAGCTTTGTTCTTATTCACGAACAGGGCATTGGCAATGTTGAGCGTCA
>JAEEGG010001470.1_pt1 | contig 64089 bp, 51 predicted proteins | sample 9134161 | NCBI WGS metagenome assembly JAEEGG01 (sample SAMN16246543, study PRJNA631951) | gut metagenome | biome: gut microbiome; feature: rumen; material: CR-attached | host: Bos | place: Iran: Karaj | collected 2018-10
TCCGCGGCTTCGTGACGAACGAAGGCAAGGGCGGCATGGTTGAGAACATCGCTCTCGAGCAGCCTGCAGTGATGGAGAGCAGCGTTGGCATGACTTTGAGCCACACTGAAGTGGTGAGCAAGCCTGCTGACCTGAGCTTCATGAACCGTAGTGATATTGTGAAGTACAACGTGTATCGTTCCAACGACAACGCCAACTACACCATGATTGGTGAGGTTGCTGCTGTTGCTGGTCAGACCTACTACGAGTACATCGACACTCCCGCTGGTGCTGGTACGTACTACTATCAAGTGCGCGCCGACTATGGCGACTGCGAATCAGAGCCCGCTACGGCCGCTGAAGACCCGGCAAACAACTACGTGACGGCTACCGTTGACGCTATCGGTGAGAACAGCGACAATGTCGCCCTGTTCCCGAACCCGACCAACGGCAACGTGACCATCCAAGCCAACGGCATGAGCCGCATCACTGTGGTGAGCGTCCTCGGCCAGGTGGTTTACGACAAGGAACTCAATGCTGACGAAGTCACCCTGAACATGGGTCAGTTCAACGCTGGCTTGTACATGGTGCGCGTCTACACTGAGAGCGGCGTGACCGTCAAGCGCGTTACTGTCATGCAGTAAATGACAATCGGTTGATTCTGTAGATACGCACGGTTGTGCGTATCTACAAACCGACCGACAAAAAAGGAAAGGCAATCCGTTTGGGTTGCCTTTCTTTTTGTATTTTTGCGCCAAAATTCAGGATATGACTATCAAGGAAATACAAGACAGCATCGTAGAAGATTTTTCCATGTTCGACGACTGGATGGATCGCTACGCCATGCTGATAGAGATGGGGAAGGAGTGCCCCATCATCGACGACCAATACCGCAACGACCAATACCTTATTAATGGTTGCCAGTCGCGCGTGTGGCTTCATGCCGAGCTCAAGGACGGCAAGGTATATTACACCGCCGATAGTGACGCGGTCATCACCAAGGGCATCGTCAACTTATTAATAAAGGTGTTCAATGGACAAACCCCGAAAGATATTTTGTCAGCTGACCTGTCATTTTTAGATGAAATTGGCTTGAAAGAGCATTTGAGCCCGACCCGCTCCAATGGCTTGCTCTCGATGCTGAAGCAGATGTTGCTTTACGCCGAGGCGTTTAGTTTGAAATCATAAGTAGATGCGCAAATTTAGTTTGCATAAAAGACTTGAGACTTCGAGATGCGGGACGCGAGACATGAACTTCGTCCCGTGTCCTGTAGTCCCGTGTCTCGTGTCAATATAGTGAGGTAAGTCAATACAGAAAATCCATCGGGGAATAATTGGCATAATCGCCATCCAAGCCCAGTTCGGCCTTGGCCTCGTCGGATAACATGCTGATATCCCAAACGGGGTCGAAGGTGAGTTCTACGTCAACGTTTTTCACGCCCATGACAGCCTGCACACGAGTCTTCACTTCTGCGGGCAAGGTCTCTGCCACAGGGCAGTTGGGCGCCGTCACCGTCATCACAATCTTCACGTTGCCTTCTTCATCCACATCAACGCCATAGATGAGATGAAGAGTCCAAATATCTATCGGAATCTCAGGGTCGTAAATGGTTTTTAAGACGCTGATAACGGTTTCCTTCAGGTTGTTTTTTTCTTCTTCGTTCATTTCTCAAGTAAATCTTTCGCCATACCCAAGAACATCAACGCCACGGCATTGAAATCCATGTTCAAATCCTTACTCAGGCCGACTCTGTCCTTGAAGATAGCCACGTTATACCATTGCAGACACTGGAAGGCGCGATGGAAATAGAGGCGTTTCAATTCTTCCTCGGTCGGTTTGTGGCCCACGTAAGCTTCCAATAAGGCCAAGGCCTTGTCGAAGCCAGCGTTGCCGTAGCATGCGATGTCGTAGAACGGGTCGTTCATGCCGGCAAACTCCCAGTCAAGGACATACAACTTGTCTCCGTTGATAACGAGGTTGGTGGGCTGATAGTCGCAGTGGCAGGGCACCATCGGTACGCTGACATATTGCTTGCGCAACACTTCCAACTTGTTACGGAGATCGAGATATTCTTGAGGGTGAGTGAAACCCATCTCTATGCAATAATTTTGGTAAGTATCGAGGCGGCCAAAGGCATTGTAGTCCTTGAACTTCAGGTCGCTGTTGTGGATTTTCTTCAAGGCTTTCACTGACATCTCGTTGTAGGAGACCACATCGGTGGTGCTCATGATGGTGCCTTCCACATATTCGGCTAACTTCTCGCCCGAACGGATTTCCACGTAGGTGGTCACGTTGTTCAGACCAAGGCGGTCCACTTCTTGGATGTTGGCCCATTCATCGTCGCGGTCGACGAACCTTTCGGCGAACTTGCCCGGCACGCGGTAGGTGTATTTTTTGCCTTGGCATTCAACGACATAGGTGTAATTGCTCATGCCGCCTTCCAAGCGCATCACGATTTTGGCATCGTGGGCATGGAGCAGGGCGTTGACTCTAAAAATGATATAGTCTTCAATAGTCATTGTAGTATGGTTTTATATATGATAATTCTAAACGGTCGGCAAAATTACATTTATTTCTTGTAGTTTGTTCAGATTGGGAAAAATATTGTACTTTTGCAGCCGCTTAGGTCACTGAGCATGTCGAAGTAAGGGGGATTTAGCTCATCTGGTAGAGCGTCAGGTTCGCAATCTGAAGGTGGCCGGTTCGAGTCCGGTAATCTCCACGGAAATGATAAAAATCCGCTGAATTCAGCGGATTTTTGTTTTTACCCCCTAAAATCGCCCAAAATGGAGACTGGTTTTAACTATCTTGCGTATTCTTCCCAACACGTATTTACAATTCTATAACATCTAAAGCAATTATATGGTTTGATGATGTGTTGTGTTGAATGGAATTTATTTGTATTTTTGAGAACTTAAAACTAGTCGCTTTTTTATACTGATATCTAAATGGAAACCTCACATAATCAAATAGTTTCTTTTATTTGGTCTATTGCTGACGATGTGCTGCGTGATGTGTTTTTGCGCGGCCAATATCGTGATGTCATTTTGCCTATGGTCGTGTTGCGCCGCTTGGATGCTTTGCTTGAACCCACCAAAGAAGAAGTGGAGCAGGAAATCAAGGAAAGCGGAATGGACGATTTGGATGAAGGCGTGCTGAAGGACATCACAGGGTTGAGCTATTTCAACACCAGCAAATGGACGCTGAACCGACTGAAATCACAAGCCTCGGACAACAACGATATCCTTTATGACAATTTCATCGAATACCTCAACGGTTTCAGCGAGAATGTGCGCGATGTGTTGAAGAACTTTGAATACTACAACAAAGCCCGCAAACTGGCCGACAACGACCGCCTGTTAGCCATTATCGAGAAGATTACCGACCCGCGCATCAACCTCACCGACAAGGAGGCCAAAGACCCAGACGGCATCATCCTTCCCGCCATGACCAATATCGGCATGGGCACGGTATTCGAGGAACTGCTGCGCCGCTTCAATGAGGAGAACAACGAGGAGGCGGGCGAACACTTCACACCCCGTGATGCCATTTCATTGTTGGCACATCTCGTTTTTGAACCAGTGAAGGACAACCTGCCCAAAATCATCTCCTTGTATGACCCTGCTTGTGGTTCAGGTGGTATGTTGACCGAGGGTCGCGAATACCTTTTGGACATCGGTGTGAAGAGTTCGGCCATCCAATTGTCAGGCACTGAGATCAACCCTGAGACTTACGCCATCTGCAAGTCAGACCTGATTATCAAAGGTGTGGATCCAAGCGGAATGCATTTGGGCAACACTATCACTGACAACGGCTTTTCCGACCTTTCGTTTGGTTATATGATTACCAATCCGCCTTACGGCAAGTCATGGAAAACCGACAAGGAGAAGATTTATCACGAAAAGATCTTGCTCGACCACCGTTTTGAGTTGCCGTTGACCAATTTCGCTGGCGAGGTGGAAGTTCTCGATTCCACGCCGAGAACTTCTGACGGACAGTTGTTGTTCCTTTTGGAAGAGGTCGATAAGATGAAACCGTTGGAATACCAACCTCAAGGCAGCCGTGTGGCCTCCATTCACAACGGCTCTTCGCTCTTTACTGGTGATGCAGGCAGCGGCGAGAGCAATATCCGTCGCTATCTGATTGAAAACGATTTGGTTGACGCCATTATTCAATTGCCTAACAATATTTTTTACAACACAGGCATTACCACCTATGTGTGGCTGCTCACCAACAAGAAAGCCGCCAACCGTAAGGGCAAAGTACAGCTGATTGACGCTTCGCAAGCCTTTGAGAAACTGCGGAAAAACCAAGGCTCGCGTAACTGCACCATCACGGCGGCGCATCGTGACGCTATCCTCAAGACCTATATGGATTTCGTGGAGAAAGAAGGTGACGACAACAAGGTGGCCTCCAAAATTTTCGACGGCGATGATTTCCGTTTCTACAATGTGACCATTGAGCGGCCGTTGCGTCTGCGCAGCCAGTTCAATGCACTGAAGATTGATGAGATGCTTTACGACAAGGGTGAGATGGAACTCTCCAAATGGCTCTATCAAACCTACGGCGAAAAAGTCTTTACAGGTTTGGATGCTGAAATGTCGAACATCAAGGAATATCTGAACGACAACGAAATCAAGATGACGGACAAGAAGTTGTCCAAGTTGGTTTCGGCCAAGGATTGGAAAGACCGCCGCGACCTGATGAATACAGCCAAACAGTTGATGCATGCCATCGGAACCGAGGTTTACATGAACTTTAACGCTTTCAGCGAGAAGATTGCCACGACCGCAAAAGCACTGAAACTTGATGTAAAGTCCACCACCCTCAATGCCATTGCTCGCGCCATGAGCGTGACCGACCCCGAAGCCCAGCCTGTGATTAAGAAACGGCATCATGTGGGCAGCAAGGAGGTGGCAAGCCTTGTGGATACTTTCGGCGTTGACGAAAAGCGTTTGTCAGACTATGGCTTCTTCCCAGGTGAGAAAGGTAGTTATGTGTGCCAATACATTGAATATGAGCCTGACAGCGATTTGCGCGACACGGAGAAAGTCCCCGTAAAGGAAGACATCTACGACTATTTCCAACGCGAAGTGCGGCCCTACGTTGCGGATGCATGGATTAACCTGCCGCCCACCAAGATAGGCTGTGAGATTTCGTTCAACAAGTATTTCTACAAGCCCGCGCCGCTGCGCACCCTTGAGGAAAACGAGCGCGACATCCTCGAACTCGACCGCCAGAGCCAAGGGTTTATTCAATCATTGTTTGAAAATCTGTAAGCGTATGGATAATTATTTTAAATGAGAACAAGATGGAATTAGAAAACTATAATGAAGCAGTAAGCACCATCAAACAAGCGATATTGCAAAGCCAATACAGGGCTGTAAAGTTGGTGACCGGAGAGCAACTTTCCCTCTATTTTGGCATAGGATGTTATGTGTCAGCCAATTCACGCAAAGGAACTTGGGGCACAGGAGCCATAAGCCGTATCAGCGAACAACTGAGAAAAGAGTTGCCGGGACTGAGAGGGTTTTCGGAGCAGAACATCCGTAACATGCGTACATTTGCTGAGTTTTGGTCGTCGTATCTAAATTGCTCGCCAACGGCGAGCGATTTGCAACTCACTGAAAACAAGACATCTATAGATATTGACAGATTCTCCTTGCAAAAATGGTCGCCGATGGCGAGCGAAATCAACCGTGATGATTTTTTGAGCATCAGTTTTTCTCACCACATGGAAATACTGCACAAGACAAAAGACATTGGCAAGATTCTTTTCTACATCCATCAAACAGTTTTGCACAAATGGGACAAGTATGACTTGCGCGATGTGTTGAAGGCGGCAGAGGATGGCAGCATGGATGCCGTTGCCACCAACAATTTTATGCAGACAATGCCGGTGAGCGATGCCCGCAAAGCGGTAGGAATGTTTAAGGACGAGTATTTTCTGGACTACATCAATGTTGAGGAAATCGAGGTCGGAAAGGCTGATGACGTGGACGAAAGAGTTGTGGAACAGTCCATCGTGCGGAATATCAAAAAGTTCATCATGACTTTTGGTAAAGATTTCGCATTCATCGGAAACCAGTATCATTTGGAGATGTTTACAGAGGAATTGTTCCCCGATTTGCTGTTTTTCAATCGCGAATTGAACTGCATGGTTGTTGTGGAATTGAAAAAAGGAGCATTCAAGTCGGGTTATATCGGACAGTTGCAAACCTATATGCGAGTGCTTGACGACAAAGTACGCAAGCCGCATGAGAACCCCACGATTGGAATTCTGCTGTGCAAAAGTGCCGACAAGGCTTTTGTAGAGTATGTCATTCGCGACTACAACAGCCCCATGGGTGTGGCGACATACAAAACCGCTGCCGATATGGATGAGAAGTTGCGCAAGTCGCTTCCTGATGTGGAAGATATGCGCAAACTATTGGTTGACAACGATGAAATAGAATGACCATGAACCGATACCCCTCATACAAACCTACTGGCGTGAAATGGCTTGGAGAGATTCCGAGCCATTGGGAGATGAAACGATGGCGTTTTCTTATGTCGGAGAACACAACTAAGAATTCCAATTGTAAAGAAAGGTTGCAACTTCAATTCCGTTATGGCGACATCGTTAGAAAGTCTAGCCAGAGTGAAGAATCTGATGTACTTGATACAATCAGCAAATACACGATTGTTGAGCCTGATGACATTATGATAAATGGTTTGAACCTGAATTATGACTTTATTTCACAAAGAGTTGCACAGGTTCAAGAGCATGGGGTAATTACTTCTGCTTATATTAGCTTACGCCCTACAGAGATTGCAAATTCAAGGTATTTCACATACTTCTTGAAATCCATGGATGCCAAAAAGATGTTTCATGGTATGGGAACAGGAATACGTTTGACTTTGTCTTATAATGAATTGAAAAACCAGTTTATTCCTTGTCCTTCGCCCGATGAGCAATCCGCCATAGCCGCCTATCTCGACACCGCCACCGCCAAGATAGACGTCGCCATAGCCCAGCAGCAGAAGATGATAGACCTGCTGAACGAGCGCAAGCAAATCATCATCAACCGCGCCGTAACCAAAGGCCTCAACCCTAATGCGAAAATGAAGGACAGCGGTGTGGAATGGATTGGGGAGGTGCCGGAAGATTGGGAGGTGAGGAAGTTGAAGCATATTGCAAAACTACAAAGTGGTGACACAATCAGTTCTGATAGTTTTACGGAAGATGGGTATCCTGTTTATGGGGGAAATGGATTTAGAGGTTATACGAATAGATATACAAATGATGGAGATTATGTTTTGATTGGCAGGCAAGGCGCACTATGCGGCAACGTCAATTATGCTCATGGTCAGTTCTTTGCATCGGAACATGCAGTTGTTGTATATCCATATCACAAAGAAAACCTGATTTGGTTAGGTGAAGTTATTAGAACATCTAACTTGAATCAGTATTCACAATCCGCGGCTCAACCAGGTTTAGCGGTGAGTATGATACAAAACATTAGTTATCCGTATCCACCTGAAAATGAGAAAAATGAAATTGCAAGTTTTTTAAAGAATCATTTATCGCAGATAGATATGGCGATTGCGAATTGTCAAAAACAAATCTCCCTCCTTCAGGAGCGGAAGCAGATAATCATTAATGAAGTGGTAACGGGAAAAGTGAAAGTAGTATGACAGCCAGTCCTCAAATATATCATGGCGAATGGTGGGTTCCAGCAGAGGCTAATCCTAACAGAAGCATGTTTATGACAGTCTCTGTTGGACATGAAAAGCATCATATTGGCACGTTGACTTATTATGAAGATGATGATTCAATACTTGAACTCTATCATATTCCAAGCGACATCCATGCCACGCATTATGGATACAATCAGGTTATATGGGGCATAACAGCAAATGGAATGGTTTTCACATTGTTCAATGTGGTGATGGAGAAAAATTTCTCAGGTGATTTCACGAAAACCAAGTTTACAGTTGGATTAATCTTGGTAGGAGAGCATCTGATTTCAATGAGAAAACCTCATTATAATAGATGCATTGTGCAATTTCCATATTTGAGAAATTGGGCATTTCACGACAATCTGGTTAATACCCAAAAAGAAGGTTTGCAAAATCAAACCATTTTAGACATTCGTAATATGGTTACTTTAGCAGAAGCTAATGTTGCCAATGGTATTAAGTGGGTTCTACACGACAAAATTAGTTGTAATCGATCTGTTTATGATTTAAGCATCAATCAACTAACTGAGTTCGTTATAGAAACAAGCAATGCTATTTCCGTTGATGCATTTTTGAAACATATTGGAGAGTTTTCCCAGTTTCTTTCCATCGCTTTATATTGTGAACAAAATCCCATAGAGATTAAGTTATATGGAACGGAGCAAAACCCTAGCGTTCAGCTCCTTTATAAGATTGATAGGTCTATTGACCCCAAAGCCAATAAGTTGATAGATTTTGACGCTTTGAAAGAAAAAGTGTCGACCATGCTTCTTATTTGGCATCAAAACTATGATAAGATAGCACCCATAAGTAGCTATTTGGTGGATTCCTTACAGAAAAAGAAGACATTCGGCGTGCCAGATTTCCTGATTATCGCACAAGCACTTGATGGATATCACAAACGTTTTGTAAACAAAAGCAAAGGGAAAGACAAAAGGAAATATGACGAGCAGATAGAAGTGCTTTTGAACCAGTTCGATGATGTAGAAGTGATTCAAAGATGCCATATTGATCCAAAGGTCCTGAGAGACACTCGGCACAAGTATTCACATCTTTTTCCAGATGATGAAAAGTCATTGGCAGTTGATGGTGACGAACTATATTGGCTTACAGAAAAGTGCAAGATATTGTTGACGTGCTGTATTCTTAATATGATAGGCTTGTCTAACGCTGAAATCAATTTGTGTTGTGAGAATTCACCAATTGCCAAAATGATTAAGTCTAATCCATTTGAGTTTGAATAATAGTTAAATAGGCAATATGGGTGTCTGCAAATAAAAAAATACTATTTTTGCAGATTCAAGTAATAAAACTGAATAGTCATGAAATTGAAAATCTCAAATCTAGGTCCCATTGATTCAATGGTAATTGATATGTCGAAGCCTTTCATCCTTTTTGCTGGAGATAATGGAACGGGTAAGACGTATGCTGCGACGGTTTTGTATACTTTGATATTGGATTTGAGACAGTACTTGTTCTTCAATTATTTTACATCAAGATCGGAATTGCCAATAATAAAGCGGTTGAAAAATGGTGTTAATGGTAGTTTGGATGCAGATACTTTATATGACTTGTTTGGCAGTTTCCAAAAGAAATACAGGGAGAAGGTGTTCTCATCCATGAATTTGAATATCCTATCCAATGCTTTCAAATTTGAGATTATAACCACAAAAGAAGAGTGGAAAGAGGAATTATGGAATAAGTCGGTGTCAGTTTTATCTAATGCAATAATAAAAAAAGCAAATTCTTTTGATTACCAGTTGCGTTATAATGCGTCGGATGTAGATTACTTGTCTGTTTTGCAAACTTGGCTGATTATTTCATTGTTTTTTGATGGTATTATTGGTGCTAAGATGTTTACTGCTGAGCGTAGTGGGATTTATACTTTCAGTAAGGAGTTGTCGGTAGGACGACTCAAAAATCCTGACGAGTTGCTCAATATTCGCTATCCAAGACCTATTTCTGATGGGCTGGCAGATGCTGCAGATGTGGTTGAACAGAAAAAGAAAGAGTCGGAATACCACCAATTTGCTGATGAAATTGAGCAGATGATTCTGCATGGTAGTATTGCGATTTCGGATGATGGAGAGATTAAGTATCACGCTTCCAAAGACACTGAACTTGGTTTTAACGAGTCGTCTTCAGCCATCAAAACATTGGCACCATTGGTGTTTTATCTACGTCATTCGGCAGGCCAATTCAACCTGCTGTTTGTGGATGAGCCCGAACTGAACCTTCACCCAAAGAATCAGATTCTGTTGGCCAAAATTTTTGTCAAGATGATTAATGCAGGGCTGCGTTTAGTTATCAGTACCCATAGCGATTATATCATCCGTGAAATCAATAATATGATTATGGCCGACGGATTGAACAAGGCGGGCGACAAGATCTTTACTAACATGGGATACGACGAAAGTCTTTGCCTTTCGCAAGACAAATTCGCTCCTTATCTATTTGAGAAGAATTCAAACGGTAAGGTGAACGTGAAACCTCTTGAAGTGGACAGGTATGGATTCAACATGCCCTCCATTGACGATGCCATCAATAAACAAAATGAGGTGACGAATACCTTCTATGAAGTGTTGAAATACGACCATCCAAACGCCTGAGTTATGCAATACATTGACTATTTCGAATGGATTCTTAACTCAGACTTCCTGCAAAAAGGGGACGATGCTTTGACCATGATAGAGCCGGCTGATGCTGAAAATCCGGAACAAAGGGTGTGCATCAAAAGTGCAACTAAGGCCATTTCAAGCATGAAGTTATATCGTTTCAACAACCTTGAAGAAAATGGTAAAGTGTTGTTTCCTTTCTTTAACCAATCCACAGTTGAGCCTACGGCACCACATGGGTTGAACAGTTTTTGTGATTATATACTATTGGTACAGCACGACAATGGCCTGTTTGTGTTTTTCATGGAAATGAAACGCGGTAGGCATAATGATGCAGAGAAGCAAATCGAAGCATCTTCTTCGTTTTTCGATTGTGTTCTTCGCTCGGCAGAACGAATAAAAGGGGAGAATGGCTTTTCTGATTTTGATGCCAATCAAGTTCAATATCGCAGGATTATCATCAATGAAACCTATAGTAATAAAAGGATAACAAAAGACAAAGACATTGAAGACTTTGATTTGAATTCCACTATGCTTCATAAATGCCATTTGGAATTTCGCCCTATCGGTTATTGTAAGAGAGTTTGAATGATACCATTATCTAAAACCAACGAACAGGCTTTTGAAGCCTTAATAGAACAGGCTCTTGTGGGCAGCACCCATGAGGAACGCATGGCAACAGGCCAAACCGATGTGGAAGCCCAAACGCTAGCGGAGAACCAGTATTATTGGGGTCAGCCCAAGGATTTCGACAAGAAACTGGCTCTGGACCTGAGGCGGCTATGGGCTTTCCTTGAAGCCACGCAACAGGACGTGCTCAACGAATACAAGGGCAAAGAACTGAAAACCGCGCTGCCCAAGCAGATTGCCAGAGACATTGAGACTTTCGGCGTCATCAAGGTGCTACGCGAAGGCGTGGATGTGGACAACATTCATGTCTCGTTGTTCTATCCCAAACCCTCGGCAGCCGATAGCGAGGCTTCGAAACAGAAATATGCCCAAAATCAGTTCTCCCTCACGCGCCAGCAGACCTTCTCCACGGCCAATCCCGGCTTGGAAATTGACATGGTGTTATTTGTGAATGGTTTGCCGCTCTTCACCTTCGAACTGAAGAATCCTTGGACGCACCAAACCGCCAAATACGACGGTCAGAAGCAATACAAATCGGCGGAGCGCAGCCCCAAAGAGGCTTTGCTGAACTTCGGTCGCTGTTTGGCTCATTTTACCATGGACAAGGACGAGGTGTTTTTCACTACGCGCCTCAACCTTGACAAGACTTATTTCATGCCCTTCAACAAAGGTCTGCCCAATGGTCAGGGCGCAGGCAACCCTGTGAATGTTGAGGGTGGCTACAAGACCTCCTATATATGGGAACAAATCTTGCAAAAGGATATCGTGGCCGACATCATCATGAATTACGTCTGCTTCGACTACGATGAGGCCAAGACGCAGAAGAAGGTGCCACACATCATGAAGAATGCCAAGAAGTTGATCTTCCCTCGCTACCATCAGTTGGATGTGGTGAGCAAGTTGGTTGAAGATGTGGCGGAAATGGGAGTGGGGAAGACCTATCTCATCGAGCATTCAGCTGGTTCGGGCAAGTCTAACTCGCTGACGTGGTTGGCGTATAAGCTCATCAAGACCTGTCCCAATTCTATGGATGCTGTAAGGGCTAAAGCTGTGGATGCGCCTTTGTTCAACTCCGTCATTGTGGTCACCGACCGCCGCTTGTTGGACAAACAAATCTCCGACAACATCAAAATGTTCGGGCAAAGCAGCAAAATCGTCGCCCATGCCGACACCTCGAAAGATTTGAAGGAAGCCATCGAAAAGAACAAACGCATCATCATCACCACGATACAGAAGTTCCCCTTCATTTGCGATGCCATCAGCGACGTGAGTTCCCATAACTTTGCCGTCATCATCGACGAGGCACACAGTTCGCAGTCGGGCATCGCCGCCGACAAACTCAACGCCACCGTGCAAAAAGATGCCGACACCGACGGCAGCGACACCGATGCCTTGTTGGAAAAGCTGATGAAAGACCGCAAAATGAGCACTAATTGCTCCTATTTCGCTTTCACGGCCACGCCGAAAAAGGAGACTTTGGAGCGTTTTGGCAGCGAGGATGCCGAAGGCAAGTTTCATCCTTACCATCTTTACAGCATGAAACAAGCCATTGAGGAAGGTTTCATTCTCGACGTGCTGACCAATTACACCACCTATCGGAGCTACTATGAACTGACCAAAAGCATTGAGGACAATCCCGAATACAACAATGATAAAGCTCAGAAGTTGCTCCGAAGTGCCGTGGAGCGCGACCCCAAAACCATTGCGGCCAAGGCTGAGGTGATGTTGGCGCATTTCGACGCAAAGATTTTCCGCAGCCACAAGTTGAAAGGCAAGGCCAAGGCCATGGTGGTGACCAAGGACATTGAGTGCGCCATCAAGTATTATTGGGCGTTGGATCGGATTATTACGGAAAAAGAACTGCCTTACAAAATCTTGATTGCTTTCAGCGGTGAGAAGCGGATGCCTACACAAACCATCGCCATGAACACGATGACGGACAGCACATACGGACACATAGCAGCCGAAGGAAGCTATTATTCCGACTTTACCGAAGCAGGCATGAACGGCTTCCCTGAGTCGCAAACCGCCGAGAAGTTCGACACGGACGAGTATCGCATTTTGGTAGTAGCAAACAAATATTTGACAGGCTTCGACCAGCCCAAACTCTGCGCCATGTACGTCGATAAGCCTTTGGATGGCGTGCTGGCGGTGCAAGCGTTATCAAGATTGAACCGTTCTGCTCCCGACTTGGGCAAGTTGAGCGAGGATCTGTTTGTCCTCGATTTCTACAACACCCAAGAGGACATCAAGGAAGCCTTCGATCCGTTCTATACGGCCACGACTTTGTCGGAAGCTACGGACATCAACATCTTGCATGAGTTGAAGAACACCTTGCTGTCGTTTGGTGTATTCGACATGGACGAAGTCAATGAGTTTATTGAACTATATATACATGGTGCATCAGCCGACCAATGGGCACCCATCATCGACACCGCTGCCGACCGTTTCAACTTTGAGATTGATTGGCCGGAAAACGGCAAGGCAGATTTCAAGATGAAATGCAAGCAATTCGTGAAGATCTATTCGAGGGTTGCCGCCATCATGCCGTTTGAGATGAAGGATTGGGAGAAGTTATTCTGGTTTTTGCGTTATCTCATTCCGAGTCTTGTAGTCATTAATCCAGAAAAGGATGGCTTGAAAGACTTGCTCGATTCCGTTGACCTGAACACATACGGCTTACGGCGCACCGCCTTGAATGAAAACATCACCTTGGACGCAGGTGAAACCACCATCGATCCATTGAATCCCAAGATGGTGCATGCAGGTGGAGGAGAAGGGGAACCGAAAGACCCTCTGGATGAGATTCTTAAGCAGTTCAACGAGCGTTGGTTCAAAGGTTGGGATGCCACACCTGACGACCAAAAAATGAAGATGATTAGCGTTGCTCAAGCCGTTGCCGAGGATGAAGACTACAAGACCTTAGTGGTTGGCAATCCCGACCAGCAGGCCGTGGATGCGCTGATGATAGAGATTATTGACCGCATCATCCGCAAGAAGCGCAAGGGCGATATGTCATTGTACAAAGAGTACCAGCAAAACGAGGGTTTCAAAGTCGATTTTCGCAGTGTCATTACTCGGATGCTGGGCGATTTGGATTATTTGAGATAAGTTTGAACTTTTGCTTTCGGAACACTTATTTTCCACTTCTTATCGTAAGCATCCCTCCTCACTATAATTACATAACGGAAATAGAGATAAAAAAGGATGTAACTATAATCGTCCAAGGAAAAAGAGTGGTTTTTGTGGCAGATTGACTACTTTTGCACCCATGAAGCAACGAACCTACATAGCCATTGACCTTAAATCCTTCTATGCATCAGTCGAATGTGTAGAACGAGGTCTTGATCCGTTGAATACCAATCTGGTCGTTGCTGATGAAAGCCGTACTGAGAAAACTATTTGTCTCGCCGTTTCTCCTTCCTTGAAATCATACGGCATACCCGGTCGTCCTCGTTTGTTTGAGGTCATACAAAAAGTGGATGAAGTCAATCGTGAAAGAAAAAGACAAATCTCAGGTCATCAATTCACTGGCAGGTCCTGTTTTGAAACTGAACTGAAGGCTAATTTTGATTGGGAGGTTGATTATCTCATTGCACCACCGAGAATGGCCTATTACATCGATTACAGCACCAAGATTTATGCTGTATATCTGAAATATATTGCGCCAGAGGACATCTATGCTTATTCCATCGACGAGGTTTTCATAGATGCTACTGATTACTTGGATAGCTATAAGATGACTGCCCATGAGCTTACACTGAAGATGATTCGTGATGTGCTAAAGGAAACAGGTATCACGGCTACGGCGGGCATCGGAACCAACATGTATCTATGCAAGGTGGCTATGGACATTGTGGCCAAGCATATCTCAGCCGACAAGGATGGTGTAAGAATCGCTGAATTGGACGAAATGACCTATCGGCAAAAATTATGGGATCACAGACCTTTGACGAGTTTTTGGCGTGTAGGTAAGGGTATCGCACAAAGAATGATGGAACACGGTTTGGATACGATGGGGATGATTGCCAGATGTTCGATTCATAATGAAGAACTGCTGTACCATCTTTTTGGTGTGAACGCTGAACTACTTATCGACCATGCTTGGGGATGGGAGCCTGTCGGGATGAAGGAGGTGAAAGCATATAAGCCAGAGACCAATTCCATCAGCAGCGGGCAAGTGTTGTCTGTCGGTTATGATTACAGGAAAGCCAAGGTTGTGGTACTCGAAATGGCCGATGAGATTTCCCTTAACCTCGTGAAACACCGTCTTGTAGCGGATCAAATTGTACTGACCATCAACTATGACGCTGAGAACCTGACCAACCCGGCGTTAAGGTCGAAATACTTTGGCGAAATTACGACCGACTATTATGGCAGACAGGTCCCCAAACACGCCCACGGTACAGCAAACCTTGACACGCCCACGTCATCAAGCAAGGTCATAACCTCGGCGGTTAAGGATTTGTATGCAAAGATAGTCAACCCCAACCTTCTTGTGCGTAGGATGAACCTAACCGTAAACCATGTTATCAACGAAGCAGAGGCAGCATCATACACCAAACCATCCGAACAGCTTGACCTCTTTACCGATTATGAAAAGAAAGCACAGGTTGAAGAAGAAAAGGCTGTCGTTTTGGCAAAGGAGAGAAAAGTGCAGGAGGCCTTGCTTGACATAAAGGCAAAATTCGGGAAGAACGCCATACTGAAAGGATTGAGTTTTGAGGAAGGAGCAACAGCCAAGGATCGCAACCAACAGATAGGAGGACACAAGGCATGACGGACAACTACGATGATATTATCAACCTGCCGCATCATGTATCGACGAAGCATCCGCAGATGAGTATGATGAACCGTGCGGCACAATTCGCCCCTTTTGCCGCTTTGACAGGTCATTCCGCTGCCATCGAAGAGACCGCCCGCCCGACCGAATCGCAACAGGAACTCGCCGACGAGGATAGTGAAATCTTGAACCAGAAAATGGCTTATCTTCGGGAAGCCATCAATGAACATCCTTCAATTAGCATCACTTATTTTGAGCCAGACAAGAAAAAGGCTGGTGGCAAGTACAAGTCTGTCGAAGGCCAACTGCAAAACATCGACGACTACAACCAAACCATCGTCTTGAAGAGCGGTGAGGCTATACTTTTGAAGTCTATTTTGGATATTCAGTTTTAAAGCTTTTCGTGGCATACAGATTTATTGATTATTTTTGCGTCCTGAACGAAAAAGAAACAATGAAATCAGAAAAGAACAGAAAACTAAGCGCAAAAGAGCAAAGGCGATTGAATGTTTTTGAAGAAACTTGCGAAAGGCTCTCCCAGGAGGGCTACAAAAAGACGGATTTAACCATAAGCATTGTCAAAGCCAATCTGTTTGTAGTCTTGCTTGCCATTCCGGTTGTGGCGATAGGTGTGCTCCTTTTTGCATGGAAGAATCCCATATCACTTCTAACGCCCTCCCCACATGGAAGCCTCCTGTTTGTCGTACTGTTTTTCGTGCTCGTCGTAGTGCATGAACTCATTCATGGCCTGACCTGGAGTTTGTACGCTGAACATCATTTCAAAAACATTGAGTTTGGATTCATGAAAGAGTATCTCACTCCTTACTGCACATGTACGACACCTCTCTTGAAAAGCCACTACATCATGGGCGCATTGATGCCTTGCGTTGTTCTCGGCATACTTCCCATGGCGATAGGGATTCTGTTGGGTTCGCACCTCCTGTTTTGGATAGGGATTGTAATGATATTGGCGGCAGGTGGTGATATAATGATTGTAATCAAGGTTTTGGCATACAAGAGTCAAAGGGATTCTAAAGAAATCCTTGTCTATGACCATCCCACCCAGGCTGGTTCAGTGATTTTTGAAAAGTGATGAAAGTTTGGCTGAGAAATACGGCGTTTCCATCGTAGTGATCACTGATAATCAATCATGATAATCGCTGTCTTTCCATTCGAATTTTACTTTCTCCGGGACAAGGTAATGGCCAATCTTGTAGTCGATGTTAGCCTTGTGGGCTTGGCTGAGCTGGTAGCATCGTGGAACGCGGAACATTTTTCCGTCCTTGATGAAATGGGCACCAGTCTGGTGAAAACGAAAAGGAACGTCTTTTGAAACGCATTGCTTCCTGATGTCAAGTATCCAGTCGTAATCGCATGGCCTTGCATCCACTCCCGACTCTCCACCAACCGATACTTCCTCAATCGTCTCATTCAGATAAGGAGTAAGGTCAACGGCGGTGAGAATGGGAGAGACAATGATGCTCTTATGCTTGATGGGAAGAGACAGAAAAATGGGCAAACGATAATCAACCATATCTTGGTTTTCCACAGTGCATCCCACAATGACATTGTCATAGCCCTCGCCCCAGTCGTCGGGCACACATTCCATGAAACGGTCGATGCGTTTGGTGAAGAAAAAGAACCAGAGGTCGCTCCGTTGCTTCATCATTCTCCAGCATTCAGGTCGCCATTCATCTGCATCTTTCAGGAGGAAGTCGGAGGTGAAACAAGTGAAGACTATCTTGCCGCTCTCAATCTTCCATGACCTGTCGCGTTTTCTTTTCATCGGCAGGTTGAAATTGCCCGTCTTGCGGCACTCACTGCTCGAAATCTCACTGCCGTACATCTCATCCTGACGGTAAACGTAGCAGTATTTGCACCCAGAGCTAATCTTAGTGCAGCCGTGCCATGGATTCCAGTCGGCGTATATTTTCCAATGCTCGGACATTCTTTGGAATAATGAGCCTTTTACTTAGCATCCATTTCTATTTCCGCCAATTGACAAACCAGTATCACATTCTCGTTATTCAGCCTCACCTTCAGCCAGCGTTCGATGCGGTCGTGAAGTTCGGTGTCCATCGGTTCGTTTGTAGTAAGGATGGCGACAAGTTGTTCCGTGGTTGTACCATCAGTGGCTTTCGTAGACGAGCCTCGGCTTAGACTGACCTCGGAGATAGTCGAGTATTGCGCAAAAAGTTCTTTGGAGATGGCCTCAACGGGAATCTCTTTCGACTTGTAATCAGAAATCGTGGCTTCCATTTTGCTGATGCTGTCGTTCAGCCGTTGGATTTGCTTGTCGGTTTGTTCGTAAATGCCTTTCACGATTTCCACTTCCGAAAACTCCTGGCGCATACTGGTGGCGTCCTCGTGGAAAATGATTTGGCTGCGCGTAATGCCGTATTCCTCAGCACTTTTGTAGAGTTTCTGCTTGGCTTCAGGTGTCAGCGTTTCGCCAGCGAGGAAAAGCTCCAAAGTAGGCGACTTGCGCGAGTAGGTGGCCTTGTGGTCATAGATGAAGCACTTGCCAAGGTTCTTGTTTTCGGACACCACTCTCTCGGCGTGGATGTTGAAGTTGTTCTCCTTGATGACGCTGATGGCGGAAAGGATGCTGGGCACGATGACGACGAGCAGGATGATGTAAACCGCACTTTTGGGCAGACGAATCCGTTGCTCGCCATCTTCCACGGCGGGGAACCTGAAATATTTCACGGCAAGGAAAGTGGCCAAAGAGATGAAGATGCTGTTGATGGTGAACAGGTAAAGGGCTCCTAACACAAAGTTCCAATTCAAGATAGAGATGCCGTAGCCTACCGTGCAAAGGGGCGGCATGAGGGCAGTGGCGATGGCAACACCCGAAATGACAGTGCCTTTGTCCTTACGCGAGATCTCGATGATACCGGCCAGACCGCCGAAGAGGGCTATTAAAACATCGTAGATGGTGGGGTTGGTACGTGCCAACAACTCCGATGGATTGGCCAAACTCAAGGGACTCAACAGGAAAAATAGCGATGATGCGATGATGCTGATGCCCACCATAACGCCGAGGTTCTTCAACGATTCTTTCAGGAGATGGGCATCTTCTGTGCCAAGACCCAAACCGAAACCTAAGATAGGTCCCATCACAGGCGAGACCAACATGGCGCCGATGATGACAGGGATGGAGTTGACGTTCAAACCCACCGAGGCGATGATGATGGCGCAGGCCAAAATGAACACGTTGGTGCCTTTGAAAGCGATGTTTTTGCGGATGGATGCGCTGGCGTTTTCATAATCAATCTCGTCGGAAAGATGGATAAGGAATTTAATGTATTGCAGTATTTTATGAAAGATTCTATTCATTGTTTCTTGTGTTGTTTTGCTAAAAATTTGTGCAAAGAACTGCAAAATTCTTGAATTGCGCAAGAGTCACCGACTGAAAATACTTCTAAAAGCAATCAGCATGGGGAAAATCTCGACACGGCCCAAGAGCATGATGACCATGGCCACCACTTTTTGGAAGCCGAGAAACCCGGCATAGTTGTTCATGGAGCCGACATCACCGAAACCTGGCCCGACACTGCCCATGCAGGCGATGGAAGCCGACAACGATGTGGTGAAGTCCATGCTGATGGCAAAGATGATGGTGCCGATGGCGATGATGGCCATGTAGGTGCCCATGAAAGTCAACACGGAGGTGAAATTTTCTTCCGTTTTTACCTTCCCTTCTATTTTGATATTGGTGACGTTGTGGACTCCAATGAGCGACCTGACCATACCTTTCAGGCTCTTGATGACGATGACGAAACGGTCCATTTTCATGCCGCCCGAGGTGGAACCCGAACAGCCGCAGACCAAGGAGCAAAGCAAAAGAATGCCCATGCTGCCTGTTGGCCAAAGGTTGGTGTCGGCAGTGGCAAAGCCTGTGGTCGTTGAAAGTGAGCAGACCTGGAAAGCCGCCATGCGCAATGCCCTCGGGAATGAGGAATAATAGCCGCTGAAATAGAGGTCGGCGGTGACGATGAGTATGGCAATCGCGACGAGGGAAAGAAACCAGCGGATGATATGCGTATTGAACAGGTTCTTTTGGGTGCGCTTGTCGGGCCAAATGGTGGAAAACATGAGACTGAAGTTGGTGGCACCCATCAACATGGCCACGATAATGATGATTTCCACTGCGACATTGTTATAGAAGCTTATGCTGATGTTTTTCGAACAGAAACCACAAGTGCTGCAAGCCGACATGGCCAAAGTGGCAGCATCGAACCAAGGCATCTTGGTGAGTCTCAGCGCGATGGCAGAGATTGAAGTAATGACGAGATAGACGGCAATCATGCGATAAACGAACTGCCTTTTGCGTCCTCCGTAATAAGTTTTGGCTAAGTCCGACAATTCTGCGCTGGCCAAGACGGAATGGCGGTCATGTTGTGCAGAAATGACCAACGAGACGAGGGTGACAATACCGATACCACCAATCCAAGCCGAGGCGATGCGCCAGAATTGCAAGCCCTTGGGCAAGGCCTCGATGTTGTTGAGAATGGATGCTCCAGTAGTAGTGAAGCCCGAGACACTTTCAAAAAACGCATTGACGACCGTGAACTCACCGCCAAACATCAAATAGGGAATGGCCCCAAAGACGCAGGCGGCTATCCAGCAACCCGTGACGATGCGATAGCCATCCTCAATGCCCATGTTCTCTTGAGGTTGGGTGCTTATGATGGCGAAAAACCCGCATAAGGTGGCCGCCATCGCGGAGAAAATCAAAGGAATGAAACTGTCGTCGCTGTCATTTCGGAAGGCTATGAATGCGGCCAAGTACATGAGTAGTGAGATGCCTATCAGTGAGAATCCGGCATAGCGTAGAGTGGTATTCCATTTCTTCATTGCTGTCGATTTTGAAAAACATCGGCAAAAATATTTCGGCGTTTTTTATGAGTCAATACAATATTATTTATCTTTGCATTGATAAAAATCAATAAAGATGACGCTGCAACAGTTGGAATACATTGTCGCCATTGAGAATTACGGCTATTTTGTGGAGGCCGCCGAAGCCTGTGGTGTGACCCAGTCCACGATGAGCTTGATGGTGAAAAAACTGGAAGAAGAACTCGATGTGAGGATTTTCAATCGAGACACACATCCCGTGACGGTGACGGAAATCGGTCGGAAGGTGATTGACGAGGCCAGAGAGATAGTCTATCACTCCAAACAATTAGTCGAGCTGACGCGTTCGGAGAAGGAACTCAGTTCGGGTGATTTGAATATCGCTATGACGACTACGGTGGCTCCCGTGCTGATGGCTGGCATGTTCAAGTTCATGAGACTACGTTATCCCGCGCTGCGGTTGCGTACGGAGGAGATGATCACGACTACCATCATTGCCAAACTAAAAAAAGCGGAGATTGACATGGGCATTTTGGTTTCTCCCATCAACGACCCCGACTTGTTGGAGATACCTTTATATAAAGAAAAGTTCTTCGCCTACGTTTCTCCCGAAAATGCCATGGCGCGGCAGGAAAGTTTGGAACGGGACCGTGTCTTAGACAACCCAATCTGGATTATGAGAGATGGCGTTCGCCTGTTCGATAAGTCCATGTTGAGGCCGGGCGAAACTTTCACTTACGAGAAGATGTATGAAGGTGGACGTGTGGGAATCCTGTTGCAAATCGCCAATGAAAGCGGTGGCATCACCATCATCCCTGAGACGCACATCAAGTTTCTTCCGACGTCGATGCAGAAATGCTTGAAGCCCATTGTCAACCCTGTACCGAAAAGGACGATCAGCCTCGTTATCAGAAATGATTACATTCACGAGCAGATTATGAACATCGTGATAAGGTCGATAAAATCTATCATCCCATACGAGTTGTGGGATAGCGTGATTATGTCCGAGTATTTGAGGTTATAAAACACCGGAAGTCACTTCAGCAATCTGCTCCAGCCATTCCTTGTCAATCTCATTGAAGGTAGCCAAACGCTCGCTGTCGATGTCCAACACGCCGATGACTTCTTCATCTTTATATAAAGGCACCACGATTTCGCTTTTCGACTCACTGCTGCAAGCGATGTGGCCTGGGAATTGCTCAACATCCTCGACTACAATGGTTTTCTTTTCTTTCCATGATGTTCCACATACACCTTTCCCAAAACCAATGCGGGTGCAGGCTACAGGCCCTTGGAAGGGACCGAGTACTAATTGATTATCAATGACGCGGTAAAAGCCTGTCCACCAGAAATGGAAAGCCTCTTGAATCAGTGCGGCCACATTGGCCATGTTCGCGACAGGGTCGCTTTCGTCTTTCACCATCGCCTTAACTTGCGCGAGTAGGAGTTTATAGGTTTCGTTTTTGTCCATTTTTTGTAATTTTGCAACGTGTTGCAAAATTACAAAAAAAATGAAAAAAGATATTCCAGTATTGCTGCTCACCGGTTACCTCGGTAGCGGCAAGACCACCTTGGTCAACAAGATATTGAACAACCGCAAGGGTATCAAGTTCGCCGTGATTGTCAACGATATAGGCGAAGTGAACATCGATGCCGACCTGATTGAAAAGGGCGGTGTCGTGGGTCAAAAAGATGATAGTTTAGTCGCTTTGCAGAACGGCTGCATCTGCTGCACTTTGAAGATGGACTTGATAAAACAACTGCACGACATCATCGTCATGCAGAAGTTCGACTACATCGTTATTGAAGCCAGCGGTATCTGCGAGCCGGAACCGATTGCCCAGACTATTTGCTCCTTCCCCGACATGGCATGGCAGCTCACCAAGGACGGTATTCCTATTTTGGACTGCATCGTGACCGTGGTCGATGCGCTGCGGATGCAGAGCGAGTTCGGTTGTGGTGACGACCTGATGAAGAAAAACTTGGCCGAGGATGATTTGGAAAGTCTTGTCATCCAACAGATTGAATTCTGCAATATCATTTTGCTCAATAAAGCCTCAGAAGTCACGCCCGAGGAACTGGGCCGCGTGAAGAGCATCATCCGTGCTTTGCAGCCCACCGCTGAAATCATTCCTTGCGACTACGGCGAGGTGGACTTCGACAAGATTCTCAACACCCACTTGTTCGACTTCGATAAGGTGGCCACTTCCGCCACTTGGATTAAAGAGGTGGAAGGTGCTATCGTCGAGGACGATGACGACGATGAAGAAGAGCACCATCATCACGACCACGATGAGGAAGAGCACGAACACCATCACCATCATGAGCATCATGACCATGACGACGATGATGACGAGGAAGAGGAGCACGGCCATCATCACCATCATCATCACGACCATGAGGGCGGCGAGGTGGAGGAATACGGTATCGGCACCTTTGTATATTACCGTCGCCAGCCGTTCAACATGGCGCGTTTCGATGAGTTTGTGGCGCGCAAGCTGCCGAAGAATGTCATCCGCGTGAAGGGCATCTGCTACTTCAAGAACGAATACGACACTTGCTACATCTTCGAACAGGCAGGCAAGCAGGTGCAACTGCGCGATGCTGGTCAGTGGTTCGCCACCATGCCCGCCAACGAGTTGGAGACCTTCATGGACCGCGAGCCCACCCTCCGCCGCGACTGGGACGACACCTACGGCGACCGTATGCAGAAGCTCGTTTTCATCGGACAGCACATGGACAAGGAGGCCTTGACGCGGGATATGGATGCTTGCTTGACGAGGTAAGTTTTGTAATTTTGCCGATTGAAATGAGATACAATGGCAAGTTGGTTAGCGGAAGCAAGATGGCTTTGGTGGCAGTTTTCACCTCTGCCGCGGTGGTCTATGCCCTTATCTCCTTAGTCAATCATTACCTCTTTAAGACATACGCGCTCGATTTGGGGCTGTATACCCACGCGATGTACGACTATGCTCATTTCCGCATCGATGATTGCTGCATGTTCAAGGACGTACCACAGAGCATCTTGGCGGCACATTTCGACCTTTATCTCGTGCTACTTTCGCCGTTGGTGTATGTGTTTGGCAGCTATACCCTGCTCATTGTCCAGATTGCGGCTGTGCTGTTGGGCGGCTGGGGTATTTTCAAATTGATTGGACTTTATACCGACGACCATCGTATGCCGCTTTTGGCAGTCATGGTGTTTTTCTTCTCGTTCGGCATCCTCCATGCGCTTTCCTATGATTATCATTCCAATGTACTGACAGCCATGATGTTGCCTTGGCTGCTTTATTTCATCAAACAAGGTCGTTTTGGTTGGGCTTCGTTAATGGTGGTGCTTTTTGTCATCGGAAAGGAGAACCTCTCGCTTTGGCTGTTTTTCATCGCCGTCGGTTTGATGTGGGACTATCGTAAGGACCGGAAAGCGCTGTTGTATTTGCTCGGTTATGCGGTTTTTGCATTGGCTTATTTTCTGGTTGTCAACATGTTGATACTTCCAAAGATAGGAGGAGCCGGCATTAGCAGGTATGACTATCTTGGCAGCAATTATATGGAGATTGGTCGTCGTTTGCTTACACATCCTGCTGAAACGCTGCGGATTTTGTTCACCAACACAAGTGGCATTCCGGCGCTTGACGGACGCAAAGCCGAATTCTATTGGTGCGCCATGGCGACAGGAATGGCACTTACTTTGTTGAAACCCAACTATTTGTTTATGCTGATTCCGCTTGTTGCACAAAAGATGTTTGCCACCGACGCGATGTTTTGGGGCGTTTCGGTTCATTACAATGTGGAAGTCATGCCTGTCATCATCATCGCTTCTTTCTTGGTGATTGTCAAGCTGAAAAAGCCTGTTTCACGCATGGTCTTGTCGTTGGTGCTATTGCTTTCCACGCTGCTGACTACTTTTTATACCCTCGGCGAGCCGCGTTCTTTTGTTTTCTTTGACCAAGTCTGCATTTATCAAGGGCGACATTATGAGCAGCGGAAGTTTGACGCTCGGTTTGCGCGTGAGCTCATCAAACAGATTCCTGACGAAGCCTCGGTGAGTGCCGCATCGATGTTTGTGCCCCATTTGGCTTTGCGGAACCAAATCTACGACCTCGACTACAGACCCAATCCGAATGCTGATTATGTGCTGATTACCCAACCTTATTTTGACAAAAAGGTGTATTGGAAGAGAGCTTTCCCTGACCGTGAGGATTATGAAACCGTAGCTTCTGACAGCACTATTTATCTCCTGCGGCGGATTGTGCCATGAAATACTGCAAGGTAGGCGGTAAATCCATCAGGTCTTTGCAGGTGTAAACAAAGAAGTTTTTCACCGTTTTTCCTCCACGTTCAATGGGAATAACCCCCACCAGTTCAATCTCCTTGAAATACCATTGGTAAGTCTCCTTCGGGTTTTTAAAATAACGGCTATCGGAGAGGAACCAATAATTTTCTCCTAGATGGAATCCATCTCGTTTATCATTGATCCACAAATATTTGTGCAAAAATTCAGGCCAGCCTAAGCCCATGACCCTCATGCCCAAAGGACGCGCCACATAATAGTCGAGGTTGGCGAGTGGGAACCATTGGTTGGCCACAATGCCGTCTTCCGCTTTCATCACGCCTTCTGCGATTTTTTGTTCTCGGAAATCGGCGAATTTCTCACCCAATTGTCGCCAACCATACATGTCCAAAGTGAAGTCGTCGCGCCCCAGCATTTCGGGTTCGGTGTGTTTGTCCAAAGGAATGAAGCCTGTCTTGATTTCGGCCACGCCAATCACCAAAACAACTCCAAGCACAGATAAAGCCGCAATGATGGATTTGGGCAATTGGTCTGGTTCGATCTGTTTATCTCGCAGATATACAGCGGATAACAGGATGAGTGAAACGTAGGCAGGTGCGTTCCAGTGCGGCAAAGTCGGGCGGGTGAGAGAGAAAAACAGGAAAACCAAAATCAAAGGCAACGCGATGCAAAGGATAAAACGTTGTGTGGATTTTTCGATGTTGATTTTCTTTTTGAAAGCTGCGATGATGGTGATAATGGCAAGCACAAAGTTGACAGGGTTGTTATAGAGAAATTCACCTGCTAATTCGGTGCCGAAAGTGCTGAAATTGAGTTTGTTTCCACCAACACGAGCACCGTGGAAGCTGAAACTAATGAAGTCATATTGGAGATTCCATCTCAAAATGGGCAAAACCAAATTGATGGAAACAAACAAGGTGCAATAAAAAGCCCAGGTTTTGAGCGGCTTCCTGTCAAAAATGAGGATGTAAAGCATCAGTCCAATCCAAAGGAACACGCCCGAATATTTGGAGAGCATGGCCACTCCCGCAAATGAGCCGAATAAAATGATGAAACTATCGGAATGTTGTTGAGTATGAAGCCGTTTGAAATAGATGATAGCCATCCAAATCGCCAGCAACCAAAACAGCATCAGTGGCGTGTCGGGCATGATGAAGATGCCAGTGATGACAAAGGCGTAGATGGAAGCGGAGTAGAGTAGCGCGGCATAAAGTCCTGTTCGTGCGTCTTTGATTTCTTTGCCGATGCGATATATAATATAGGTGTTGGCAGTCATGAAGACCACTGAGGCCAATCGGATGAAGAATTCGCTGTCAAACAATAGGTTAAGGCTGAAAACTTGGATGACTCTGCCCACCATGGGCGGGTGGTCGAAGTGGCTCCAGTCGGGATAGAGAGCGTAAGTCCAGTAATACACTTCATCGTTGCCAAATTCCATCCAAGCGGCCAAAATGCCTCTCACGACCGTGCTGATGGCCAAGAGCCAGATCAGTATCTTGTTGATATTTTGCTCTTTAATGTTCACTTGTTTCCTCTTTTCTCTTTTTGACGAGATACCATGCCAAGGCCGCAAAGGCAACCACATACACGAACCAATACATGTAGGTTTGTGCCTTGTTGACGACATCCAAACGCTGGTCAATGGGTTCGGGTGTCGGATGCCGCGTGATGGGATTCAGATAGAAATGCTGCAGCCCGTTGACATTGATTTGCGTCCTAACATAGTGGTCTTCAGGTTGGATGACATAAAAGGCTGTCGTAACATTTTCCTCGGTTTTCAGCAGCTTTCCGTCCTGTCCGATGAACTTCACTTCCTGCATCTTGTTGTTTGAAGTCTCGATAAACAAGGTGTCGCCAACCAACTCAGCGCGAGTTAGATAGGGCAAGGTTCTGGCTTGCGTCACTTTTTCTTCAAGCGTCATGGGGAAATGGAAAAAGTTGTCAAACTCCACTGCATAGCACAAACCCTTATCCAAGGCTTCATAAACATGCTCTGGATGGAGGTCAGACGTGTTAATCATGGTCAAGTTGTGGCATACTTCGGTGACTTTGTTGATATTGTGGGTGTCGTCGTCGCCGAGGGCATACACGCGGTGACCGTGGGAAAGAGCCATGTCCCAATGCTCGAAGGCGTTGCCGTAAGGATTCAGCACCTCAATCAAATGGTAGTTGCTCAAAAACATCATGTCGTTCACCTTGTAGCCTTTGGTAAACGAGGCATGGGCGGGCATGACGAAACGACAATGTTCGCTTAACTTGTTGAGCATGTGTTGCTTCATGTTGAGATTCTGCATGAAGAGGAAATCGGGCCAATACACCGACTCTGCTCCAATGCAAATCTGGTGTGTCTTGCGGAAGAGGCCGTAGCCATGTTCGTAGGCGGGGATATAGCCCTCTTTTTCAGCGTTATGTGGGTTGATATGCATATAATCGGAGATGCCATAATGGTCGTAGCCCAAGGCTTGATACACGCTGTCAATGGTCGTCTCTTTGCTCTTGCGTCCGTTGGTCAGGCCGAAATACCTGCGCGAATGGCAATGGAAATGGTACTTCTTCCATTGGTCGGGTTTCATGTCTTGGTAAGGGTTGTAGAGATACTCGCCCGAGAAAGGTCGCGGTTCTTTGAAACTGTAGGTGGGCACGGAGAGGTAAATGTATAAGATGAGCAGCAGCAAGGCGATGCCGAGACCTGCCATCACCCTACCGAAGTAGAACCAAAAGCCATGTTTCTTTTTCTCTTTACTCATACAGCCTGCAAAGCTAAAGGAAAAAATCGGAAAGGGCAAAAAATGGTAAAAATTTTCGGTCGCACCTGCGCACTGTCGGAATTTAAACCACCTTTCCACCTGCGCACTATCGGAAAAAATAATTACTTGAAGGGTGCGCACTATCGGAATTTTAATATTAACATGTTGATAATTAGTATTTTATTAAAATCATCAGTTTTTACCTATTATATTTTTAAAAATTGTCTATCTTTGCCCCGATAAAACACAAATAGTAACTCAAAACAAAACAGATATGTAGGAAAAGCGCAAGTTTGCGTGAAACGAAACAACATAAACAAACGGCATTTATACTGAATTCTTCTGCTTAGAAATTTGGCGATTTTTAACAAGGAAGGAAACACTGTCTAAAGTTTTAGTCAAGATGCTCGCGCGTTAGCGTGAGATTGACTTATTTCTTGGGATAGTGGGTTCGCCAAATACCTTAAGCAGCGGGAAACAAGTAAGTTTCACGCTTTTTTTGTGCTTGTTTGGAGATGAAGACAAGTAATTCACATAGTATCAATCTAAAACTTTCGCTTATGAAGAAGCAAACCAAAAAGAGAGGGAAGGCTGTTGCGCTTTCCTTGGCGATGGCAGCGGCATTGTCGTTGCCGTTTGGCGCATTGGGGCAAGGCTTGTTCGGAGAGGGTAGCGATAGTGGAGGTAACCAAGGGCTGCTTGGAAGAGGAAACCATAGTACTACGGAAGGTGCCTACACGCACCAAACCTTTGGGAACGACTACGACGGTACCTTTACGCACCAGACCTTTGGAAACAACCACGAAGGCAACTTCACGCACCAAACCTTTGGCAACGGTGTACCTGTAGGCAGCGGACTGTTCATCCTATTTTCAGCTGGGATAGGCTATGCCGCAACGAAAAGAAAAAAGCAAAACAAGACAAATCAACAAAACAAAAGGAATCAAATCAATTAAGGAGACAAAACAATGAAAAGAATTAGTATGATTTTGGCGGCAGTCGTCCTCATTTTGGGCCTGTCGCAATGCAAGAAGCAGGAGCAATCCGCCTCGGAAACTGATGGAACCGTGGCCATCACCCTCGATGTGAAGGCGCACGACGGCTCAAGGATAAACGTGAACCCCAACAACGGCATGGTCGCCTTCGAGTATGGCGACGTTGTGTATGTGGCAAGCGGGCAGAAGTTCGTGGGTACACTGACCAACAACGGCAACAGTTTTTCTGGCAACATCACCAACCCGACCGAGGGAGAACCTCTTTATTTCTTCTTCCTTGGCAACAAGACCCCGGAAGAAGCCCTCACCCCGGGCAGCAGCACTACTTGCTCGGTGAACATCAGCGATCAGACGAACGGTTATCCAGTGATTTCGTTTGCCACTTCCAATGAGACCTTCACAGGCGCGGGACTTTACACAGCGTTCTTCCTCAATAAGGCTGCTTTGGTGAAGTTTGATGTTACGACCCTTTCACCTACACCTACTTGTATCTTGGGAATGAACAACAAGGTGACAGTCGATTTCTCGACCAACGCCTTTGCCTATAACCAAGTGGACAACGGACTTGTCAAGTTGCCTGGTTGGAGTGGTGAGCATTGGGCCATCTTGTTGCCTCAGGCGGCTTTGGCGGAAGGTGACGAGGGTACTGTCTATACCGAAGACGGAAATTATATGGGTACACGCCCAGCCATTTCCGCAATCACCGCCAACGATTACCTGAGCGAAGGCTTTGCATTGACGGCAACGGTTGAAACCAATCCTGGAACCACTCCTATAGGTGCTGTTAGTGGCAAGTTCACCATCAACGACAATGGTGACCGTGTCTATTTCTCGCAAGGCAATTTACAATATATTGGCAGTGCTACAACCCCATACTGGAAATTTGCAGATAACCAATGGGATTACCTTGGAACCACCACAGGACAGAACAGTGACGACCAAAATGTTGACCGTGATCTTTTTGGTTGGGGCACGAGCGGCTACAACCATGGCGCGGTGTGCTACCAGCCTTGGAGCACTAGCACGAACGACAATGACTACTGGGCCTACGGAGAAGCCAACTACAACCTGTACGACCAGACCGGCCAAGCCGACTGGGGCTACAACGCGATAAGCAATGGAGGCAACACGGAAGGCCTGTGGAGAACCTTGACCATAGATGAATGGGATTATGTATTCTACAACCGTCCTACGCTTTCTGGCATACGCTTTGCCAAAGCCACTGTGGACGGCGTGAACGGTGTCATCCTTCTGCCTAACGATTGGGATGCTTCCACCTACGACCTGAACAGCACGAACTATAGCGGTGCCAACTTTACCGCCAACACCATCACCGCCGCCGACTGGACGAACACGCTTGAAGCCAACGGTGCAGTATTTCTGCCTTCAGTAGGTGGCCGCGACGGGACTTCGGTACATCATGTAGGCAGTATAGGCTATTACTGGTCGTCTTCGTGCACCAGATACGGCGGCAGAGCGTACGACGTACTCTTCCACAGCAACAGCATCTTCACATACTATGATTACATGTGCTCCAGCGGTCAATCTGTACGCTTGGTTAGTTCTGTTGAGTAGTTTTTAGTTCTTCCCAAGTTTGGCAAGAACGCAAATTGTTTGTTAGGCTTCGCCGAGAATGGGCGAAGCCTTTTTTTCAAAAGAACATGATGCAGCAACAAGAATCAATACAAAAAGCCGAAAAGCCACAAAGGGAGTTTGTTGCCAAAGGCGTATTCTATCCGCCCGAATTTGCTTAATCTAATAAGCAATTTCAAGAAAAAATTGCTTAATCCAATAAGCAAATTGCGCCATCTTTCAACGGCTTCGTTGAAAAAGCTGAAGCCTTTTTTATGCAATAAAACATCTGTACTGCACAAAAAACACACTTTTTTATGCAGTACAGATAAAATATTGCATACTTTCGGCACTTTATTGGTATGTCCCCCAATCCTTCCACGACACATAATCGATGCCGTTGATGGTACAAGTCAGGTCGCCGAGATAGAAAACTGCACCTCGGCTACCATCGTCACCGCGAAGCGCAAGGTAATCGCATGTGTTTTTCGAGAGGTTTTGCTCCGCCTCGATGGTGCTCTTGATTTCAATCGCGAAAGTACGTTTCCAGTCCGCAATGGTGTCCACCTCGAAACCTTTCAGGTCGCGGTAATAAGTCAGATTGGGCTGTTTGCCTTGGTTCAAGCGGCCTTTCAGCAGTTCGGCAATCGCAAAGGTTTCCACGATGGCACCTTTGTTCGGATGGAGAATCAACTCCTCCACCGACTCAATCCGCAACAGATGGCACAGCAGGCCTGAATCCACAAAATACAGTTTCGGGGTCTTCACTAACGCTTTGCCAAGGGTTTGAGTATCAGGCTCCAAGAAGTGGATAATGAACGACGACTCCAAAATGGAAAGCCATTGCTTCACGGTTGGAGCCGAAACGCCGATGCCACGAGCGATACTGTCCATTGAGAGCATTTGGCCGCTGTAGGTGGCGCAAAACTGGATGAATTTCTTGAACACCGACAGGTTGCTGTAGTTGATTTGGCTCTCTACATCCAAATCAAGATAAGTGTCGATGTAACTGTTGAACCAATCGTCAGTCGTGAAATGTTTGGCCGTGTCGTACAAGGGCGGGTAACATCCCTTGAAAACCGTCTCATACACATTGGTTCCCAGTAAATTATCATGTTGAAGTTCGCCAATGGAGAACGGAAGAAGTTTCAGAAAAGCCGCACGTCCAGCCAAGGAGTCTGTCATGTTCTGTTTCAAATTGAATTGGTTTGAGCCGGTCAAAATGTATTTGCCTGGCGTGAAACTGCCTTGATCGACATGATATTTGACCGCATCGAAAATTTCTGGCACTTTTTGCGCCTCGTCGATGATGGCTCCATCGGGAAAAGCCAGCAGGAAGTCTATTGGGTTGGCAGTGGCCAATTCACGGATGGTCTTATCATCAAGCGAAATGTATCGTTTCTCGGGAAAAGTCATCTTCGCCAAAGTTGATTTTCCGCTTTGCCGCGGCCCTGTAATCCCAATCACGGCGAATTGTGAAGCAAGCCTCAAAAGGGCCTCTTTTGCTGTTCTCTGAATCATCGTTTTACCATTTTTGAGGTGAAATTTATGGCAAAAATAGTAAAAATCTAAAGTTTGGAGCGGAAAAATCTAAAGTTTTGAATAGAAAAATCTAAAGTTTATAGTGGAAAAATCTAAAGTTTTGAAATTATGTATTTTTATAATATTGTATATCAATTATTTATTTTATATTTTGTATAGTTTGAGAGGCAATAAAAGCATCATTGTTTTGCCGTCAAAATTCGGCCATCTGAAAAATTTTGCATAACGACCTTCCACACCGCTTTATTTCTTATCTTTGCAGCCTAATTTGAAATCATTCTTAATAAGGAAGTGGTAAGGGTCCCTGAGCCTGTCGAAGGGCCCATTTCAAAAAAGAAAAGTATGGATCAGAATCCGAAAGACAATATCATCAGCGAGGTCACAAACAAAGACTATGAATACGGTTTTGTGACCGACATTGAGACCGATTTTGTGCCGAAAGGCCTGAATGAAGACATCATCCGCTTGATTTCCAAGAAGAAAGAAGAACCCGAATGGCTGTTGGAATTCCGCTTGAAGGCCTTCCGCCATTGGCAGACCTTGAAACAACCCAACTGGGCGCATCTCGACATCCCCGAAATCAACTATCAGGACATCATTTACTACGCTGCCCCGCGCAAACGCCAGCAAAAACAAAGCCTTGATGAGGTCGACCCCGAATTGCTGGCCACCTTCGACAAGCTCGGCATCTCGCTCGATGAACAGAAAAAGCTCTCGGGCGTGGCCGTCGATGCCGTCATGGACTCGACCTCGGTGAAGACAACTTTTCAAGAGACGCTTTCAAAACACGGTGTTATCTTTATGTCGTTCAGCGAGGCCGTCAAGCAGCACCCTGACTTGGTGAAGAAGTATTTGGGCAAAGTGGTGCCTTACACCGATAATTTCTTTGCCGCGCTCAATTCAGCGGTCTTCAGCGACGGCTCGTTCTGCTACATCCCAAAGGGCGTGCGTTGCCCATTGGAGTTGTCCACCTATTTCCGCATCAACGCAGCCAACACAGGGCAGTTTGAGCGCACGCTCATCGTGGCCGACGAAGGCGCGTATGTGAGTTACATGGAAGGCTGCACGGCTCCACAACGTGATGAGAACCAATTGCATGCTGCTATTGTAGAAATCATTGCCGAAACCGACGCCGAAGTGAAATACTCCACCGTGCAGAACTGGTATCCAGGCGACAAGGAAGGCAAAGGTGGCGTGTACAATCTCGTCACCAAACGCGGCCTTTGTCGCGGCGACCGCTCCAAAATCTCATGGACGCAGGTCGAGACAGGTTCAGCCATTACGTGGAAATACCCGGGCTGCGTGCTGATGGGTGACCATTCAGTTGGCGAGTTCTATTCTGTTGCCGTGACCAACAACTATCAGCAGGCCGACACAGGCACAAAGATGATCCACTTGGGCAAAAACACCCGCAGCACCATTATCTCAAAAGGCATCTCGGCCGGTCACAGCCAAAACGGCTATCGTGGTTTAGTGAGAGTGGCTGCCAAAGCCGAAAACTCCCGTAATTACTCGCAGTGCGACTCGTTACTCCTTGGCGACAAATGTGGTGCACACACTTGGCCATACGTTGAGTGCGGCAATGAATCGAGCATCCTTGAACATGAGGCTACAACCTCGAAGATATCAGAAGACCAACTCTTCTACTGCCAGCAGCGCGGCATTCCGACAGAAAAGGCCATCGGCTTGATTGTCAACGGCTACGCTAAGGACGTGCTGAACAAACTGCCCATGGAATTCGCGGTCGAAGCACAGAAATTGTTGTCAATCACCTTGGAAGGCAGCGTAGGATGATCACTCATTCAAATAACACGCCTTTTTGGTTGTTCCTCATCGGATTGTTCCTCATTCTGGTGTGCAACAGCTTTTTGACCGAAGGCATGTTCTTTGACGGCGTGACCTATGCTAGTATCTCACGTAATATGGCAGAAGGACAGGGGACATTTTGGAACCCGCATTACACACAGACCTTGTATCCCAAATTTCGTCAGCATCCACCTCTGGCATTAGGCGTGGAAGCAATAGCTTTCAAGGCTTTCGGCGACCATTTGTGGGTTGAAAAGTCCTATTCCGTTTTGACCTTCTTGCTTTCAGGTTTGTTCATTGCCTTGATTTGGAAGCGAACGACCAACAATATCCGTTGGGCATGGTTGCCGTTATTGTTTTGGATAGCCATGCCTTTAGTCACTTGGAGCGCGACGAACAACTTGCTCGAAAATACTATGTCAGTCTTCGTGTTACTATCGGTTTATCTGATGATTGTCGGTTATCAGCGGAACCACAAAATTTGGCTGGTTTTATCGGCAATGGCTTTGTTTTTGGCTTTTCTCACCAAAGGTTTCACAGGATTGTTCCCGCTGGTGTTCCCCATACTTTACTGCATCTTCGACGATAAGCGCCGTTGGATTCAAGGCCCGATTGACACCTTGTTATTATTCGTCACTTTGGCGGTGTTGTCAGGTGTGATGTTTTTGGCGTTTCCGCCGTCGTTTGCCTATCTGAAGGACTACATCAACCTTCAGGTGATTGGCGGCGGACTGCATGAAGCCACAGTCTCATCAAGGTTTTACATCGTTTTCAGCCTTTTGTTGCAACTGATTGCGCCATTGGTGATTTTTGCTATCATTTTGATAATGAGTAAAATTGTTAATAAGGAAAAGCATAAAATCTTTGAGTTCCCGCTTGACAAGGCTTGGTTTTATATCTTTTTGATTTTGGGTCTCGTGGGCGTATTGCCCATCATGGTGAGCGTGAAGCAGCGAGATTTTTACATGCTGGCCGCGTTGCCGTTTTTTGCCTTGGCTTTTGCGCATCTTACTCTTTCCATGGTGAATATGATGCTGTTGGAAATTAGGCCGAAAACAAAAAAATGGATGCTTTTGGGTGCGGGTGGAGTTTTATTGTTGGGTATTGTATTGAATCTGTGCCACATCGGGAAATATGGTCGCGATGAGGCCTTTTTGGTGACGATGAAAAAAGCGTTGTCGGAAATTCCTGAAAATGAAGTAATTGAAATAAAACCCGAAGACTTCACCCAATGGGCATGGCATGCCTATTTCATGCGTTATGGCAAAGTCAGCCTTGATGATAGTCAACCACATCAATATAGTTTTTCATACCACCCCTAATATTGAATCTTAAATTTTGAATTAAATCTAAATCAATATGTTACTGAATATAAAAAACCTACACGTCTCCATCGGAGGCAAGGAAATCCTGAAAGGATTGAATCTGGGCGTCAACGAGGGCGAAATCCACGCCATCATGGGCCCCAACGGAACGGGAAAAAGCACTTTGGCGGCGGCCATCACAGGTCGTGAGGGCTACGAAATCACTGAGGGCGAAATCTGGTACAAGGGCAAGAACATTGTCGGGATGTCGCCCGAAGACCGCGCCAACGAAGGCATCTTCTTGAGTTTCCAGTATCCTGTTGAGATTCCGGGCGTGAGCATCCAGAACTTCATGCGTACTGCCGTCAACTCGAAGCGTGAGTATCAAGGACTTTCGCCTATGAGCACCGTCGAGTTCATGAAGATGATGAAGGAAAAACAGGCCATGGTTGAAATCACTGAGAAACTGCAAAACCGCTTTGTCAACGTGGGCTATTCTGGCGGAGAGAAGAAGAAAAACGAAATTTTCCAAATGGCTATGTTGGAGCCGAGCCTCGCTATCCTCGACGAGACCGACTCAGGACTTGACATCGATGCGCTGCGTATTGTGGCCCACGGCGTCAACCAACTGCACAATAGCGAGAATGCCTTCGTGGTCATCACGCACTACCAAAGGCTGTTGGACTACATCGTCCCCGACTTTGTCCATGTGATGTACGACGGACGCATCGTCAAGACGGGCGGCAAGACCCTCGCCCTTGAACTTGAAGAAAAAGGCTACGAATGGATTAAGGAACTTTGACTATGGACAACCAACTTATCATAGCCGCCAACCAAAGCCGCGAACTCATTGAGTATGACGATGATGCACACCTCTCGGCCGAGCCGAAAGTGTCGGAAATCGTCCTTAACGAGAATTCCAGCCTTGAGTTGTATGTGCTTCAGAATGTGAACAATGAGGCTTCCATCCGGCGTGAGTTCAAAATCAGGCAGCTGGCTGACAGCCGACTGAAGATTGTGGTCATTACTTTTAATGGCGGCGACATCCGCAACACTTATCGCGTGAATTTGGATGGAGAAGGTGCTGATACTCAGATTTATGGCCTTTATCTCATTGACAAGACCCAACATGTGGAGAACTACTTGAAAGTGAACCACAACGTGCCGAACTGCACAAGCAACGAGAAATTCAAGGGTGTGCTTGATGAAGAAGCCTCTGGCGTTTTCAATGGTCATGTCTATGTGGCACCGAATGCCCAAAAGACCAACGCATACCAGAACAACAGCAATATCATCCTGACCCCGAAGGCAAAAATCAACAGTCAGCCATTCTTGGAGATTTATGCTGACGACGTGAAATGCTCGCACGGCACTTCCACTGGCCAACTCGATCAGGAAGCCATGTTTTACATGCGTCAGCGTGGCATCAGCAAGGCCAATGCAAGGATTCTGTTGATGTATGCCTTCGCTGCCGAAGTTAGTAATCACATCGGCAATGAGATGTTGCACGAGCACATCGACGACATGATCAAACGTCGTCTGCGTGGCGAATTGTCGAGTTGTGAGACTTGCGTGTTGCGTTGCAGCCACCCGAAGGAATATAATTTTGACATTGATTATTCGAAGATATAGTTAATAATGTTATCACAAAACATTCAAAACAAACAAAACTTGTTAGATAAGGAAAGTTGCCAACCGGCTCCTTTCCATCGTATCCTAACGGATGCCATGAGCCAATGATGAAGTTTTCAGTCGCCGTAGGCGGAGAGGCAACGGCGAGCGGTTGTAAGCCGTTGCATTGTCCAATCAACAAAACAGGTTTTGAAAGTTTTGCAGGTTTTGTGACAAAAATAAACATACAATGCTGAACATCAATGAAATACGCCAGAGATTTCCCGTCCTCGACCAGCAGGTCTACGGCAAACCTTTGGTCTATCTCGATAATGCCGCCACTACGCAAAAGCCGTTGTGCGTCATTGACCGCGAGCGTGATTATTATCTGCACGAAAACTGCAACATCCATCGTGGAGTGCATTACTTGAGCCAAAAGGCGACGGAAGCATACGAACACGCGAGGCAGACCGTAGCAGATTTCATCCATGCCAAAGAATCAAAGGAGATAATTTTTACTCGAGGCACTACTGAGTCATTGAACCTGCTCGCCACCTCGTTTGAACACCTATTAATTAATAAAGGTGATAAAGTTTTGGTCACCGCTATGGAACACCATTCTAATCTCGTGCCTTGGCAGCAGATGATTCAGCGGCATCATGGACAGTTGCTCGTGGTTCCGATGGACGACAAGGGCGTTTTGGATCTGGAACAATACGAAAGATTATTGAAAGAAGGCCCGAAAGTAGTTTCCATTGCACATATTTCCAATGTGTTGGGAACGATTAATCCTGTTAAGCAGATGGTCGCTATGGCACATCAGTATGGCCTTCCTGTGGTCATTGACGGTGCGCAGTCCATTGCACATCATCCTATTGATGTTCAGGATTTGGATTGTGATTTCTTCGTCTTCTCAGGTCATAAGATGTATGCTCCAATGGGTATTGGCGGTTTGTACGGCAAGGCGGAGTGGTTGGAGAAGTTGCCTCCGTATCAGTTTGGTGGTGAGATGGTCGACACAGTGAGTTTTGAGAAGACGACCTTCAATGTGTTGCCTTTCAAGTTTGAGGCTGGCACGCCCAATGTGGGGGCGGCTCTCGGCTTGGAAACAGCCATCCAATTCCTGCAAAGTTTGGATAGGGGAGATGTTGAACGTTATGAGGCCCAGCTGCTGCAATCCGCCATCCAGCAACTTTCCGAAATTGAGGGTATTCGCTTCATTGGTGAGGCGAAACAACGGTCGGGTTTGGTTTCTTTTGTCATTGCCGGAATTCACCCCTATGACCTCGGCACCATTATCGACAAAATGGGCGTGGCGGTGCGCACAGGTCACCATTGTGCCGAGCCAGTGATGACACGTTTCGGTATCCCTGGCACGGTCAGGGCCTCATTTGCCTTGTATAACACGATGGAAGAGGTGGAAGTTTTTGTGAATGCGGTAAAGAAGGCCGCGATGATGTTGCGCTGAGATATAAACTATAAATAAGCAAAACACATAAGTCGTGTCAAAAGACATAACTTATGTGTTTTTATTTCAAATAAATGCACTCTGCTTGAGTAGCCTTTTTTCTTATTTTTTTCTCTTTTTGCCAAGGAGGTAAGCACCACCGAGACAACTCAGAAGAAGGACACCATTACCCACAGGAGCAAGGTAGTCAATAGTAATGTTCTGTTTTTCAGGTTGGGCCATCTCAACGGTTTCATCCTTGATGCTTCTGTCCAAAAACTCTTCCAGACCTTTAGTATCATCGACTTCTTCAGCAACAGCAATATTCTCTTTGAAGTCTTCTTTACTGACCTTTGTGATTTGAGCTTGAACAGAGGTAGCTGTCATTGAAAATGCAGCTATCAAAGCTAACGTAGTAATCGTAATTTTTTTCATGACGATTTTATATAAATATAATCATTTCATTTAAAAAGCGTAGCATATATACTGCTACTTCTAATGCTTTGCAAAAATACTAACTTTTTACAAACCAACAAGCAGTTTTCTTCCATTTTTTTTGAATTATTTTTATCTCTCTGATTAACAGGATAAAAGATACTCAATTTATGACAAAAAATTGGAGTTTTGCATCTGGTATTACTGTGATAAGAAGCAAAATCTGAGGTAAAAGGCATTTTAATAAGATTCGTTTTCAGGTTGTAGGTTTGTTGTGGTGCCTGCTTCGCTTTTACTAACACCCTTGATTCTGATTTTCTTTTTGACTCTGATGGGCGCAATAATCAATACCAAAAGCACTTCGAGGGCGTATTTCATCCACGGAACGAATCCCGTGGTGACAAACTGGAAAGCGATGAGTAGGATGGAAAAGGCAAGAAAAAGCGCTTTTCCGTATGACTTCTTTCTAAAAATTTGTATAATACTGAAAACCAATATAATAGAAAGAAAAAGCTGCGCGATTTGTATCAAAAGCTCTATAGTGCCTTGCTCTTGGTTACCTTCATTGAAATAATAGGAATCAATGAAATACCGACTATAGACCAAAGTGAATACCTCAAAAATGAGTAACAGGCCATAATAGGTGATGGCAAAACTCGCCGCCAGTTTCATCGCTGTGGTAAGTTCTGGTTTCAGATTGAAGATTTTGCCTTCACGTTGTTCCATGGTCAGTCTATGTTTTGAGCGTTTTGTTGCATTTCCATCCGCTTGAAATACAAGTAGTAAAGCAGAATAAAGATGATGGTGAGCAGGAGGTCTGAGACAAATGGCGATGGTTTCTGCAAGGGATAAACAAAGACGGAATTGTCAATCAACATGCAGATTTGGGCGATGGAATAGATATGGAAACCGCGTTTGTCGTTTTTGAACATTTTGATGACACCTACCAACGAGGCGATGAACAACACTATCAGAATCAGATAGTAGTTTGGATTAATCTGGGTTAGGATGTTCATGCTGTCGGTCATGGCCTTGGTGAAATCTTCGCCCATGGCCGAAAAAGGTTGCATCATCTCCTCTAATTGTCCATCGTCAAGCATTTTAGACATAATTGGGGTTGTGAAATACATGATGATGGACCTGAGGATATTCCAACAGGCATTGATGGACGACATCACAAGGAGGATGGTCATCCCTGTGGGGCGTTTTGGAGGTTGTTGGATGGTGGTTTCCATATCGTTATGTTTGTAGAGACGCGATTCATCGCGTCTCATTTTTATGGTTGTCCCAAGAGAGACGCGATGAATCGCGTCTCTACAAGGGCAAACGATTATTTGTTTTCCAATTCATCAAATGCCAGCGGATAATCCTTCACGAACTGCACGCTCTTGGCGATTTCGGTGTACATCACCTTGTCGATGCGGACGAATTCCACCTGCTTGCGGTATTCGGCGACAAACTTCTCGATGATGGGCGAGGATTTCAGCGGACGGCGGAACTCCAAAGCTTGTGTTGCGTTGAACAATTCGATGGCCAATACACGTTCCAAGTTTTCGGCAACGCGCAATGCCTTGGTGGCGGCATTGGCACCCATGCTGACGTGGTCTTCTTGACCCTGTGACGACTCAATGCTATCCACCGAGGCGGGGGTGCAGAGTTGCTTGCTTTGGCTGACAATGCTCGCGGCGGCATATTGCGGAATCATGAAACCGCTATTGAGGCCAGGCTCTGCAACGAGGAAGGAAGGCAGGCCGCGCTTGCCGCCAATCAATTGATAGATACGGCGTTCGCTGATGTTGCCCAACTCAGCCATGGCGATGGCCAAGAAGTCCAAAGTAATGGCCAAAGGCTGACCGTGGAAGTTACCTGCACTGATGACCAAATCTTCATCGGGGAAGATGGTCGGGTTATCAGTGACAGCGTTGATTTCCTCGCTGAACACGGAGGCCACATAGTCGATGGCATCCTTCGAGGCACCATGCACCTGCGGCATGCAACGGAAGGAGTAGGGGTCTTGAACGTGTTTCTTCTCTCTGACAATCAACTCGCTACCCTTTGTGAACTCGCGTACACGCTTGGCTGTGACGATTTGTCCATTGTGGTGACGAATCTGGTGCACTTGGTCGAAGAAAGGTTCAATGCGGCCATCGAAGGCTTCCAAAGAAACCGTGCCGATAAGGTCAGCGAGATAGCTGAGACGGAAAGCTTTCAGCAGGACGTATGTGCCGTAACTGCTCATGAATTGCGTGCCGTTGAGCAGTGCTAAGCCTTCTTTCGATTGTAAGGTGATGGGCTCCCAACCGAACTTCTTGAGGACTTTCTCGGCAGGGACAACCTTGCCCTCAAAATGCACTTCGCCCAGACCGAGCAAGGGCAGCATGAGGTTGGCCAAAGGAGCCAAGTCGCCGGAGGCACCGAGTGAGCCTTGGTTGTAGACCACAGGCAGCACATCGTTGTTGAAGAAGTCGATGAGGCGCTGGACGGTCACGACTTGCACACCGCTGTTGCCGTAGCTGAGGCTTTGCACCTTCAGCAAAAGCATGAGGCGGATGATTTCTTCAGGTACCATCTCTCCTGTGCCGCAAGCGTGCGACATGACGAGATTCTTCTGCAAAGTGCTCAGGTCTTCCTTCGAGATGCTGTGGTCGCAGAGGGAGCCGAAGCCGGTGGTCACGCCGTAGATGGGCTTCTCGGGGTTCTCCATCTTCTTGTCGAGATAGTCGCGGCATTTTTGGATGCGCTTGATGGCATCGGCGCTGAGTTCCAGCTTGTAGCCCTTGGTGAGTATTTCGTTTACCTGTTTGAAGGTCAGTTCCTTCGATGAGATTTTATGGACTTTCATATTGTTGATTGTTTGTTGTTGTTTGTTCGTTGTAAATGCAGGGGTTTCGCTGCGCTTCACCGCCTGCTTAATGTCCTGTCGCCCTACGAGGCTTTGCTTTATAATATTGTTTCCACTAATTTGTTGGCTTCCACGGATTCTTGTTTGCCTTCTTTCATCCATTTCACGGTGAATTTCTGCTCGTTCATCTCCTGTTCGCCCGCGATGATGACGATTGGGATGTGGCGTTGGTCGGCGTATTTCATTTGTTTTTGAATTTTGGCGGCATCGGGATAAATTTCCGCGTTGATGCCGTGCTTGCGCACTTGGTTCAAGTATTTCAGGCAGTATTTCTCTTCGTTCTTGCCGAAGTTGAGGAAGATGACTTTGGTGCTTTCCGACATGGTCTCAGGGAAGAGGTTCAGGCCTTCTAAAACGTCGTAGATGCGGTCGGCACCGAAACTGATACCCACACCCGAAACGTTGGGCAGACCGAAGATGCCTGTCAAGTTGTCGTAACGGCCACCGCCCGAGATGCTGCCAATGGCGAAGTCTTTGGCTTTCACTTCGAAGATGGCACCAGTGTAGTAGTTCAGACCACGTGCAAGGGTGAGGTCAAGTTCAGTGTCAATCTTCAACTCCATGTTGTCGATGTAGTCAAACAAGGTCTCTAATTCGGCGATGCCTTTTTGACCTACTTCGTTGTCTAACAAAGGCTTCAGTTGGGTCAGCTTTTCGCGTGTGTTGCCCTTCATGAAGAGGATAGGCTGTAGTTTTTCGATGGCTTCGGGCTCCAAACCCTTCTCAGCAAGTTCTGTGTTGACGGCCTCAATGCCGATTTTGTCCAACTTATCAATGGCGACGGTGATGTCAACCAAAGCGTCCGACTTGCCAATATATTCGGCGATACCTGCCAATACTTTCCTGTTGTTGATTTTCAGTGTAACTCTGATTTTCAGAGCGTCGAATACCTCGTCAACGATTTGCACCAATTCGGCTTCATTCAATAAGGAATCGCTGCCGATGATGTCAACGTCGCATTGGCAGAACTCGCGGTAACGGCCTTTCTGGGGACGATCGGCACGCCAAACAGGCTGGATTTGGTAGCGTTTGAAAGGGAAGGCGATTTGATCGCGGTACATGGTGACGAAACGTGCAAAAGGCACGGTCAAGTCGTAACGCAGACCTTTTTCCGTGATTTTTGAAGCTAATTTCAAGGATTCAAGCGGTTCTCCATTTTGTTCCACACCGCTCATGAAGTCGCCGGAGTTGAGCACGCGGAACAAGAGCTTGTCGCCCTCTTCGCCGTATTTGCCTAAAAGGGTGCTGAGGTTTTCCATCGAAGGAGTCTCAATCGGTTGGAAACCAAAGCGTTTGAACACGGTTTTAATGGTGTCAAAGATATAATTGCGGCGCACCATGACTTCGGGCAGGAAGTCGCGGGTGCCTTTGGGGATGCTGGGTTTTTGTGCCATTTTTGAAAATTTTTGCAAAAATAGGAAAAAATAAATTGCCGTGCATGTCATTCCAATAACAATCTCTTATAGATTCCATTCGCACAAGCCCTTGCAAGGAATGACATAAGAGATTGGGCTAAACGGAATCTATGCACGGCGGCATGTTATTTCAGTTCAAACTCTTCGCCGGGTTCGGGAATCACGATATTGTCCCAACCTTCCTTGCGCAGTTGGCGTCTGTAGAACTCTTGCGCTTCAAGGTCGCCATGCACGATGAAGGTCTTCTTTACCTTGCTTGGGTCTTGGCAGCTCAGGTAATGAATCATTTCCTTGTAGTCGCCGTGTCCGCTGAAGGCATCGATTTCGAAGATTTCGGCTTTCACCGGGTGCTCCATGCCAAAGATGGAAACGCTGGCAGGTGTTGGTTTTTCCAATAGTTTGGCACCCAAGGTAGTAGGGGCGCAATAGCCGATGGCAAGGATGCTGTTGTTGGGATTCTCGATGCTGTTGGCGATATGGTGTTTCACGCGACCGGCTTCCATCATGCCCGAAGCGGAGATAATGATGCAAGGTTGCTTGGCGGCATTGAGTTCTTTCGATTGGTTGATGTCGCGGATGAAAGTGAGTCCGTTGAAGCCAAAGGGGTCGGGGTCGTATTCGATGACATCCTTCACGTCGTCGTTGAAGAGGTCGACATGCATACGGAATATCTCGGTGGCGTTGACGGCCAAAGGACTGTCGACATATACTGGAATCTTCTCGGGCAGTTTGCCTTCGTTGTAGAAGTTATTCAGCAGATATACAATCTCTTGCGTGCGACTGACGGCGAAGGAAGGGATGATGAGTTTGCCGCGTTTCTCCACGCAGGTGTGGTAAATGATTTCCAACAATTGCTGTTCAGCGTTTTCGCGGTCGCTGTGGAGACGGTTACCGTATGTGGATTCAGTGATGAGGTAGTCGCAGTGCGGGAAGGGCTCGGGCGAACGCAGCAGGTAGTTGTACTCGCGCCCGATGTCGCCAGTATAGGCAATGCGGGTCATCTTGCCGCCTTCGTCGATTTCAAGAATGGCGCAACCGCTGCCAAGCAAGTGACCTGTGTTGTTGAACTTCACCTTTATATTATTGTCGATGGTGAAATAGCGGTTGTAGGCCACGCTGACGAATAATTCCAAGCTGGCACGCGCATCTTTCTCAGTATAAATGGGTTGCAAAGCGGGAAGTCCCTGTTGGCGGCGTTTCTTGTTGAACCAAACCATATCGTTCTCCTGGATGAAGCCGCTGTCGGGGAGCATGATGCTGCAAAGGTCTTCCGTCGCTTTGGTGCAGATGACCTGTCCTCGGAAGCCCAATTTGTAGAAGTAGGGGATGAGGCCGCAGTGGTCGATATGGGCGTGGGTGAGGATGATGGCATCGATTTCCTCGGGGTTGACCATGATATTGCGATTGGCGGCATCGGTTTCGAGGCCCTTGCCTTGGAACATACCGCAGTCCAACAGGATTTTCTTGCCGTGGTCGGTGGTGATGAGGTGCTTACTGCCCGTCACTTCCTGGGCCGCACCGATGAATTTGATTTTCATAAGCTGAAATCGTTAGATTCAACATCGTTAAATTTGACCCCAAAATTAGGAAAAAAACACGAAAAGCAAATCATTTTGATAGAGTTTCACACAATTGCAGTCGAAATTCCAATCAAAGACTGTTTGGATTCACATTTGGAACATAACGGTTGAATACCAAGGTGAAGAAATTGTAAATCTGCGGGAAATAATTCAGCTTTTGTCTGCCTTTAGCTGCGAAGAAGATTTCAGCAACTTTATCCATACCCATCAGGTTGAATAAGGCTTTTACATCGTCCATGGTGCCGTAGTTCAGTATTGTTTCCACCAAAAGGCTATCGCTGATGTCTTTCTTTTTGGCTTCGGGCGTGTACCAAAATAGGGGAGCATGTTCGGCTATGTATTTTTCTCGCGTTGTCATGCTGCAAAATTACAAAAAACTAAGTGAAGGACAAACCTATTCTACAACAATTTTCTTACTAACTATTGTTCCTTCATCTGTGAAAATGCGTATTGAATAAAATCCTTTGGGTAAAGTGCTTAAATCAATCTCATTCGTCCCCCGCACCGTCTTCATCATCTGCCCTGAAGTATTGTAAACCATTACCTCAACAGCTTCCATACCTTCAATAACAACCCTATCTTTTGCCGGATTGGGATAAATGCCAACACTTTTTGCCTCTTCCTCGATTCTATCATACGCCCCTTCAATATAAATGTCGTCAATGCAAATGGCAGATTGAGATATTTCAAAACCCTCCCAAAAGAAATGACGAATGGCGATATAGACATCCTGACCAGCATATTGGTCTAAATCAACATAGTATGCCGTCCATTCGCCAGGATGAAAGGGATTGCCAGTAAGTGTCCATTCTTGCAATGTGGTAAAAGCCATAGGGTCGTCATTTGCCGTGGTAGAGACGCATATAGCCCAATGTTCGGCGGGACGGGACTCGTCCAAAGGATATGCCCAGAGACTGATATAACTGCCAGGGGCCAATGTCAATCGTGGAGATACTAGGAAGTTGTTTGGTGCTAGGGAGTCGCCAGTGACAGGCTCCTTGGAATATGACAGCACCATCCCGTCAGAGTTGTTGTGGCTCATTCCGTTGGCAGACTGCTGTTGCCAGTTGTGGCCGTCTCCATCTGCATCAATAGTGGTCCAGCCCTGAAGGGTGCCGTCTTCAAAGTCGAACGAGATTTGCGCTTGCATCGCTCCGCATACCAGAAATGCGGCAAGAATAAATGATAGTTTCTTCATAGTTTATTCTGTTTTAATGATTTGTTATTTACTAGTTTTCTGCGCTTGTCGTCACTGCGAGGAACGAAGCAGTCCAGACTATTGGTTTTCGGAAAACTTGTTCCCTGGATTGCTTCGTCGTGCCTCCTCGCAAATCGAAGATTCGACGAAGTCAATGACGCGAAGCGACGATTCAATCCCTCAGCACTTTCCGTGTGAGGCACACTTCCGCATTGCGGATCCTCAGCATGTATATCCCTTTGGGCAAGTCGCCCATCTCCATCCAACCGCCCATGCCGCTGAAGGTCTTTGTGGCCACCACCTGGCCGCTCATGTTGATGAGTTCCATTTCCGTGGCCTCGGACTCGTTGGGCAGCAGCACGCAAACCGTGTTGTTCGTCGGGTTGGGATAAACCTCCACCGTAGCCTCTTCCTTTGGCATCGGTCGTTCTGGTACCTGCAAAGTGGTGTAGTCCACCGTGTCCGTGACATGAAGAACCCAATAATTCATAGTGTGGCCATCAAAAAGTGTGTCGTTCGTGCAGTAGTAGTCGCCATTGTGCTCGCCAAGCATGGTTTCGGAGGTTGCCGCAATGACATATTCCCTATCACTCTCCTTTAATACGTCGCCAATTCCTATCCTCGAGCACATGGTGTGGCCTATGGCTCTTTCCCAAAGCAGGTTGCCATCCGCATCCGTGCGAAATATCCAAAGCTTTCTGCCCAAGTCTCCAGTGAGATAGATTAGGTTTTGAGCACTTTGTACATCGCCGTTTTTCGATTCGGTGAGTCCAAACACAGTAAATCCGCCATCTTCGTTTTGGAAGACCCTCCAAGGGGTATCAAATCCGCTGCCGCCATAGCAACGGCTCCAGAGTATGTTGCCATCCGCGTCGGTACGCAAAAGCCACACATCGGTGGTGCGGACACCAGTATGCCAATAGCCTAAGTGGTAGTTGGCACCTTGGAGGTCTCCGTCCTCGGAATCACTGATTCCTGCTAGGAGTAAACCATCGTCCAGTTCCATAAGACAATAACTGTTCTCACTATTGCTCCCGCCATAACATCGGGTCCATTCCACTTCACCTTGGTGGCTGAGCTTGACGAGGATGTTGTCATTAGTGTAGAGCCCCACATGGATGTCGCAGGCCCCGATGGAGCCATCCCCTATGGTATAGCCCGACAAGAAGGCATAGTAACCTTCATCGGCTGCGTTGGAAAGATGATGTATGGATTCAGTTCCCGCCGTACCAATCGAAATCTCCCACTCTGTTTGCCCAAGACTATCAAGCTTGACAATCCATCCATCGCTTTGACCATAGTAGTGTCCGACGTCTCCTCCCTCCGAAAAGGTCAGCTGCGCCCCTCCTATCACACCACCATCGGTGGTGGCACAGCCATATTTCTCGTAGGGAAAACTGTAGTTCTCGTTCCCCAAGTTCCGTGACCACAGCATTTCTCCATCCGCATTGTACTTGGCTATGCCGAGTGATGCTTTTCCCGTTGTGGGATACCTTCCTTCGCCGATAGAATAATAGACATTCTTGTTGGTTATCGATCTATCTAAATCAAGAGGATAGATTGCTGGATAGCAAGCCTGCCAAAGCAGCTCACCATGGTATCCGATTTTTAGGAGCCAGTTTCCTGTAGTTTGTTGACCAAAATCGCAAGTGACCATCACAGAATTAGGCGAACGCCCAACTCCTGCAACAAGATACCCACCGTCAGTGGGTGCTATTCCCCAAGCTTCGTCATAGCAGTTCGGCAATTGACCACCGTAGGTCTGCTGCCAATCGATTCTGATTTGGCCGAAAAGAGAGGACACAATAACAATAACAAAGAGGAAAGATAATAATATGACATTTTTTGTTTTCATTGAATGAGAATTATTAAGTCCTTTTTCCTCTATGAAGGGATGTCGCTTTGCGGCGGAGAAGTCTGCAAAATTACTCAAAATCCAATAAACTCAATCAAAATCCCATCTAAAACAGATCAATTTAGGTTCACAAGCACTATAATTTAGAATTGTTTCTAATTAACGCGAGTTCGATATAAAATAATTATCTGAAAAAGAATAACATAGCGATGTTTTTCGTATATTTGTAGTGCAAAAAAAACAAACGAAACACGCTATGTTATCAGAAGGCAAAATTACGGAAATTTATTGCATGGCAGACGATTTCTGCAAGTTTTTCAATGAGACGGTGAAAAAACATACTCTACAGGTGACCGACGGGAAGCGTCACCGCGACAAGCCCAACCGCATGTCGGATGCCGAGGTGATGACCATACTCATCGCCTTCCACATGGGAGGACACCGTTGCCTGAAGCACTTCTACCTTGGCTATGTGTGCAAGCACTGGGGTCACCTCTTTCCCAAGACCGTGTCGTACAACAGGTTTGTGGAACTGGAGCGGGAAGTGGCCCTGCCGTTGCTGGTCTTCGTCAAGCAGGTGCTGCTGGGCAAGTGTACGGGTGTCAACTTCATTGATTCGACACCGATGCGCGTCTGCCGCAACCAGCGCATACACGGCCACAAGGTGTTCAGGGGCATCGCCATGAGGGGCAAGTGCTCCATGGGATGGTTCTTCGGATTCAAGATGCACCTCATCATCAACGAGAAGGGCGAGGTGCTGAGCTTCATGATCACCCCTGCGGATGTCGACGACAGGGAGCCGCTGAAGGTCAAGGACTTCGTGAAGGAAATCTACGGCAAACTGGTCGGCGACAAGGGCTACATATCCAAGGAACTGTTCCACGAGCTGTTCGTCGATGGTATCCAGCTCATCACCAAGGTGAGGAACAACATGAAGAACTGCCTGATGAGCGTGTCGGACAAGGTGTTGCTCCGTAAGAGGGCTGTGATAGAGTCCGTCAACGACGAGCTGAAGAACATAGCGCAACTGGAACACTCGAGACACCGCTCCTTCAATAACTTCATCGTCAATGCCGTCTCAGCATTAGCTGCCTAATGCTTTTTCCCAAAGAAACCGACCATCTCTCTTGAACGCCTCCATGATAATCAACTGACTCTCTTTTGATTACTTATATCGAACTCACGTTAATTAGTTTTTTGTCATTTTGGCGCATCCCTCTCCGTCCTGTCTCCATCATCACGAGGAACGAAACAATCCAAGAAGGCAGCCAATTCCCCCTTTTTAAAATAGAAATCCCGCCGTCACCGGCGGGATTCTTTTTGTAAAGTGTAGTGCGTGTTTATTCCACCACAATCTTCCTCACGGCCTGACCGCCATTGGCCTCGATGTGCATCATATAGATGCCCTTGGCCATTTGCGAGAGGTCGATGCGGACTTGTTGGCCTTCCACATCGGCGTTGTAAACGGTCTGGCCGTAGGCGTTCACGATGCGGACATGGCTCAGGTTTTCGCACTCAACGGTGACTTCGCCTTGGGTCGGGTTGGGGAAGATGTTGACAGAAACGCTGTTCTCGCCGATGCTTTCGGTGTATACGAAGTGGGCTACCAAATTACGATTTCTTGTTACTAAGAAGGTGTAGGTCATTTCTTCCGAAACCACTTCTCCGTTTTCGGTCCAGTTCTGGAAGGCCCAGTCTTCGTTGCGGATGACGGTCAAAGTGACCTCGTCGCCAAAGAGGTAAGACCCGGTTCCACTGATGCTTCCAGCTTCAGCTGGGTCGACTGTGGCCGTGACTTCCTTAGTTTCCAACTCGAAGTTGCCGATCAAAGTGCGGGCACCCGTGACGGTGAAACTATAAATACTGTCGGTTGAAATCACCTCGCCATCCTCAGTCCAGTTGGCGAAATAATGGCCGAAGAAACTCATGGCGGTTACGGTGCAGATTTCTCCATAGGGGAAATATCCGCTTCCGTTACAATCACCACCTTCGTCAGAGTTGGGAAGGACGAGGATGGGGTAATATTCTAGGTCAAATTGTGCCACACAATTGGTGTTCCCAGTTACGGTGAAGGTGTAGGTGGGGTTGGTGCTGGAAATGTCACCGCCCCATGCGTAGAATGTGTATCCTGTGGCTGGAGTGGCGGTTATCGTGCAAGTTTGGCCGTAAATATATGTACCACCACCTGTGACGGTTCCACCGTCAGTCGGATCAGATGAGACTGTAACGGTGAATTGCTGCTGGATAAAGTTGGCCACCAAAGTGCGGTTGCCAGTCACGGTGAAGGTGTAGTTGGCATTGGTGGAGACCACATTGCCGTTTTCCGTCCAGTTGGTGAAGGTGTAGCCGGTGTTAGCCGTAGCGTGTACGGTGCAAGATTGTCCTTGTTGATAAGTGCCGCCGCCAGAGACGGTGCCACCGAGGACCGGGTTGGCCGAAACGCTGATGGTGTAGCTCTGTACAGTGAAATTGGCCACCAAAGAGCGGTTGCCTGTCACGGTGAAGGTGTAGTTGGCATTGGTGGAGACCACATTGCCGTTCTCCGTCCAGTTGGTGAAGGTGTAGCCGCTGTTGGCCGTGGCCGAAACTGTGCAGGATTGTCCTTGCTGATAGGTGCCGCCTCCTGTGACGGTGCCGCCATTGGTCGGGCTGGCCGAAACGCTGATGTTGTAGTTTTGCGGCTGGGCTTGGAAGTTGGCCACCAAATTACGGTTGCTCGTGACATTGAAGGTATAGTTGGCTTGGTTGGAGACCACATTACCGTTTTCCGTCCAGTTGGTGAAGGTGAAGCCTGCATTGGCCGTGGCCGAAACCGTGCAGGATTGTCCTTGCTGGTAAGTGCCGCCACCAGAGACGGAGCCGCCATTGGTCGGGTTGGCCGACACGGTAATGTTGTACTGTGTGCTACCACCGCCAGTAATGTTGATGGTTGCAATGTAGGTAATCTTATTGTAGCCGAACACGGTCAGCGTGGCAGTGCCGGTCTGTCCGGGAGCAGCAAAGGTGATGTTGGCCGTACCATTATTAATGGTGGCTGAGCCCATGATTTCATTGTTGCGGGTCAGGGTGGCCAAGGCACCGTTGCCATTGGAGGCGTTCACGGTGAACGAGGTCGCGCTGCTGCTCATAGAGGAAGCGTGTGACACGTTCATGTCGGTCGGGACGGCGTTGCGCAGGGTCAGGGTCGGGTCGCCATAAAGGATCCACGACATGTAGGTACCGTGACCTTGTCCTGCACCTTGACCATATTGGTCCAAAATCTTCATGTTTCCGTCAAACGAACAGCCGCCAAGCGTGCGCTTGATGTTGGGGCTGTTTTGCTCTGTCAGCACATCCACCATCTCGTCTTGGCCGTACATTGGGGGAACCCAAGGTTGGGAGATATAGGAGAACATGCCGCCGATGGCACCGGTAGGTGTGCCGTTGCTGTTGTTCGTGGCACGGAGCCAGGTCTCAGCAAAACATGGCTGATAGTGGTCATATTTTCCATTCAGGCAAGCCACTGACCAGATGATGGGCAGCTTGTCATCGTTCACCAAAGCGTTCACATTGGAATTGCTGTAGTTGAACACGCCCCAGCTGGTTTCAGAGCCGTGGTTGCAATAATTGATGATGCTCACGCCGTTGTTGATGTGTTGGGTCAGCGTGGCAGAGTTGGAGTTTGCACCACCGCCGCTGGGATAGTCTCTGAAGACTTCGGTGTAGTTGTAGGCAAGCAGGTCATTGCGGATGTTGTCGATATGTTGCCAGTCGTCCTCACCGAAATGACCGCCGCCGCCGGCTACCGTGGCCACACCTGTACCAGTGCTCAACCACGTATCGTTGGCGTTGATGTCTCTCTCGTAATGGATAACCTTGTCCACCTGGGTGGTGACATGAGTCTCGTTCTCAGCGGAGAAACGGCCAACGATGATGTCATTGTAAGAGTCGTTGCCCGCCACTTGACCGTACCAGTTGTCGGATTTGCCGCCATAGCTTCCCGAAGAATAGCTGTGTCCGGGGATTTGGGCCACGTCGCCGACTAACAGCACATGGGTGAGGTTGCTGTTGCCGTCATATTGGCTTTGAATGTAGGCCTTAATGGCAGTGTCGGTATTACCAGTGGTGCTGGTTCCGATTATTGTGGTATGACGGCCAATTTGTTTTTTCCAGTTGACCAAAGGCTGCATGGCGGTCATGAAGGCATCGTGGCAAATGATGAGCAAATCGCCTGTCTCAACCACAGGGGTGTATCTGCTCATGCTTTCACCGAAGTTGATGAAGTGGTTGCCGTACAAGGCTTCGATTTCGGGATCCAAACTCACCATTGAAGAATGGCGGTCAAGGACATTTTCGCTCGACAAGCCGTCGCTGTACATCTCAACAGTCATGTTGTAATATACGCGCAATGTGTGTGTTATGGGATTGTAAGCGAAAGGATAGACCACCATGTTCTGTCCGCGGAAGTCGCGCAGGATGTAAGGCTCATAAAGGCCCACATTCTGAGCAGGGAAGAAGGCATCGCTCGAATAAGCCTCGCCGTAGGTGTAAGGCACATCTTCAGGGTTGATGGTGCGCGGGAAATCGCCTTTCGAAGGGGCAACTTCCATCGGGTAATCAGCATATTGCGCATCAACGACACGGATGTTGTAATGTTGACGGTCGCCAACGATGGCCGGAACGGCAATCATGGGCAGGTCAGGCTCACCGGCGGCAGCGGTGCTGACCGTCTTGGGAACCGAGATGAGGTTGGCTTCACCACGAGGAGTGGTCACCTCAAAGGCATAGAAGCCAGGAACTTGCAGGTTGACGGTGATTTGGTTTTCGGAAGAGGAAACCAAGGTCGTCTGAATGGTACTCGGGTTATCGCTCTTGATGGCGACCCACTGTTGTCCGAAGGTCACGAGAGAAAGCATGACCAGGACAACGGAAAAGAAAAGTTTTCTCATTGTTAAAGCGCTTTAATTTGGGCGCAAAAATAAGAAAAAACTTGGAATACGGATGCTTTTTTTGACAAAATGTCAAAACCTATCGTTGTGAAGGCAATGGAGTGCTTTCGTCTTTCTTTGGAACGATATGTCCGATGTCAGTCAGGCACTTACGGATGAGGTCGAGCGGAACGTCGCGAGGGTCGCAATGATGGCTTGCAGCAAGTGCAGCGACCACACCGGCAGCTTGTCCCATGGCCATACATGAAGCTTGAACACGTATTGCCGAATTGGCACCTTGGTCACTCGAAATGGCGCGTCCGGCAACCAGCATATTACCCACACCTTTCGGCAGCATCGCACCTAATGGTATGGTGCCGACTTTATTTTCTTCAAGGAAAACGAGACGAGCAGATTTGCCTGCATTGTGCTCGTCGACCATCCAGTATGACCATGCGAGCGCATCGTCAGGGACAATGCCTTGGAGATAATCTTCTTCGGTGATAGTCTTCTCACCCACAACGCGATAGGTTTCACGCACGCCCACTTCGTTTGCGGGTGATTCAAGCTCGACATTCTCCAATCCTTTCTGGCGGCGAATGAAGGCAAGGACACGATCACGAGCCTCTATGCCTCGTTGGTTGGTTTCCACTCGCGCTTCTGGTGTGGAGTTGTCGGCCAACGGAATGTAACATTCAGACCCGCCGCCCTTGCTGATGAAAAACGACATACCTATAGGCATATCCGTCGGTAAAAGTTCACCATCTTTAATGGCCTCTTTCTGCGCACGATTCACCGCCTCCCAATCGAAGTCCAGACCTTTTGACGAAATCCAGAAGAAAAACGATCCTGGTTGTCGGATGCTGTCGGGCGACTTGACACGTTCGGCTCCTGCCAATGCTGCAATGGTCGCGTTTCCTGTGGCATCGATGACTTGACTTCCTGTTATGGAGTCAATCTTCCAGCCGTCAGCTGTACGTTCGACGGAGGTTACCTCGTTATTCATTATCAGAACAACACCTGCCTCACGTAGTGTTTCCTTCGCAACACGCGAATAGACTTCTGGATCAACATGCACGCAACTTTCCATCCACTTATCTGGCTCCTGCTTGGAGAAATCTGGTAATTCTCCGTGTGCTGCCTCCACTGCATTAACGACTAAATCCCATGCCGGACCAGCAATAATTTGCTTCTTCCATGTATAGAAAAGCCCAATGTCGCAGACCTCAGCTTGGACAGTCGTCCCACCGATAATGGAATCGCGTTCGATGAGCACGGTTCGCGCACCAGTTTCCGCAGCTGCAAGTGCAGCACCAATGCCTGCGGGACCTCCGCCTACTATGATGACATCATAGTCGCTATCGATAATGACCTGCTTTTGATTGCAGGCAACGAGGCTCAGCAAAACAAGCAGTATGACAAGGTGCTTCCTCATAAGTGAGCTTGTTTTGGAAATCAGTGCTTTTTCGTGAATGCCACAGAGTCACCCCAAGCGTTGTACAAAACCTTGTGCCCGATGGCGGCTAAACGCACATCTAGGCATGTTTGGCATTGGTCGGGCTTGTCCTTCACGCAGGCCTTGTCGGGGTAGATAAGATAGTTTTCGCGAAACTCGTTGGGTGTCAAATTCGGCATGATGACATTCGCCCCAACCGCGATGGCTTTTTCGCGCCCCATAGGATCCACGGTCTGGTTGGCGGTGGCGGCCACCATGTTGATTTCAGGCATCATCAGTCTGAGGATAGCTATCATCTTCAGGGTCAGTTCCATGCGTTCTTCGGCTGATGGGATTTGGTCTCTGTATTGCCACAGGGGTGTATCGGGGTGGGGAATGAAAGGCCCCATGCCGACCATGGCCACGTCTTTTTGTTTGAAAAACAGCAAGTCGTCGGCGAGGTCGTCCAAGGTTTGGAAGGGGAGGCCGACCATCACGCCGGTGCCAGTTTGATAACCCAATTTGAGTAGGGTGTCGATGCAGTTCAAACGCGTTTGAAAATCGTGTTTCGCGTCGCGCGGGTGAATCTTATAATATAGGTTTTCGTTCGAGGCCTCAATGCGCAGCAAATATCGGTGTGCGCCTGCCTCAAACCACTCGCGATAGACTTCTTCAGTTTGTTCGCCCAACGACAGAGTAATACCCAAACTTCCACCATCTATCTTCTTGATTTCCTTGACCAAATGGGTGATTTTGTCGGTGAAGTCCTTGTCGGAGCGTTCCCCACTTTGCAAAGCCACAGAGCCATAGCCCAATTCATGAGCGAGTTTGGCACACTCAATCACTTCCTCGTCACTGAGTTGATAGCGCGTGAAGTTCGGGTTCTTGTTTCTCACCCCACAATACAAGCACGATTTTGTGCAAATATTGCTGTATTCGATCAGTCCGCGCAGGTGCACATAGTTGTCCAAATGCGCCAGCTTGGTCTGTAAAGCCTTGTCGAACAGCAGTTTCTTGTCTTCGCCTTCGGCAGCTAACAACTGTTTGATGTCCTCTTTTTCAAGGCAGGGTTTATTTAGGATTTCGGTGATGGACATGGGTTGAAATTTGGGGCAAAAGTAGTGATTTCCGAAAAATGTCTATATTTGCGAACTAAAATAATCGATAGTTGAACTAAACGAATATTGTATTGGTTATGAAATCAAAATTGAATTTTTGTGAGTTATTGATTATTATATACTCCTTGTTTTTAGTGTTTTGTTTGATGAAAGAAATTGCTTGTTTGGGCTATTATTCTTTTGTGTTTGACAAGGAAACTCGGGCATACTTTCCTGAAAAAGTGATATTACCAGAATATGACAAAAAAACCGGCGAAGTTACGAATTCTGATGAGGTCACCGCTTGGGAATATTCAGGTTTTGTTCCGGAATCCCTTGTTAAAGTCCACAATTATTTCACCAAGTATGCTGGTGGTAGAGCTTCTGTTGAAGCTTTGGTTTTGTTGGGTCTTTTTTTGCCCATGCTGATTTGTTACAAACGAACCGACACGAAACCCTATTTTCCCATCGTGCTTCTCATGCTGATTCTCGTCATCGCATGGTTTGTTATGCCGCGTGTTTGTGGGGGATGATAAAGAATCTTCCTATTGAAAAAAGGTGTCTTGAGGCTCCTTATCAATATTTTCCCTATCTTTGCCGCCGATTTTGAAAACGAGTTTTATTTTTTATTATGACAAAACCATTGAAAATCGTGGTGCTTGCCAAGCAGGTGCCCGATACTAGAAATGTGGGTAAAGAAAAGAAAACATAATGCGGCTGCCGTGGTACGACAGTCCTACATTTTTTTGTACAGATTTACGATTGAATCGAAAATTTGTACTATCTTTGCGGAATCAATTGAATTTGTGATGATAGAAAGAACGATTACCGCAAAACTGCAACGGATGACAACGCTTTATCCGATTGTGCTGCTGACAGGTCCGAGACAGTCTGGGAAATCCACTTTGTTACGTGAGAAATTTCCTGAATATCAATATGTTTCGTTGGAAGATTTGGATAACCGAAGTTTCGCTTTGGACGACCCGCGTGGATTTTTGGACACCTATCCCGACAAGACCATCATCGATGAGGCGCAATATGCTCCCAATCTGTTTTCCTATTTGCAGACTCATGTGGACAGAGTCAATAAAGAGGGAATGTATATCCTCTCAGGCTCTCAGAATTTCCAGTTGATGCAGCAGATTTCCCAGTCTTTGGCCGGTCGCGTGGCCATTTTGGAACTGTTGCCGTTTTCCCGCGAGGAGCTGAAATCCGCTGGCTTACTTCCTCAAACAATTGAAGATGAATTGTTTATGGGCGCATACCCGCGTCTGTTCGATAAAGGCATCCCTCCTACGGAATTTTATCCTTATTATATCAAGACATACGTGGAACGCGATGTCAGGCAGTTGAAGAATGTCGGAGATTTGGGCCTGTTCGTGAAATTCATCAAGTTGTGCGCTGGTCGCATCGGGCAGTTGCTGAATTATTCTTCGTTAGCCAATGATTGCGGAATCGCGGTTTCAACAGCGCAGTCGTGGCTTTCGCTGCTCGAAACAAGTTATATCGTGCATTTGTTGCGGCCCGATTTCAACAATTTCTCGAAGCGGTTGATCAAGTCGCCTAAACTTTATTTCTACGATACAGGCTTGGCTTGTTCGTTGTTGGAGATAAAGAACCCAAAACAGGTTGATTCACATTATCTTAAAGGAGGTCTATTTGAGAATTATGTCATCAATTTGTTCTTGAAAAAGGCATTCAATAAAGGTGAAACTCCTCAATTGTCGTTTTGGCGCGACAACAAAGGAAATGAAGTTGATTTATTGGAAAGCATTGAAGGACAGCAGTTTGCTTACGAAATCAAGTCGGGGAAAACCTATTCGGCAGATTATGCCCATTCCTTGAAATATTGGGCTGGTTTGTCGTCGGCTGATGCTGAGCATTGCAATATCGTTTATGGCGGTGACAAAGCGATGAAGATGTCAGAATTTAATTTATTGACAATAAATGATTTGTAATAAATCAGAACAGATTTACGATTCAATCGTAAATTTGTACTATAACAAGGTTTTATTTGTATCTCAAAGATTTTCCCTATCTTTGCCGCCGATTTTGAAAACGAGTTTTATTTTTTATTATGACAAAACCATTGAAAATCGTGGTGCTTGCCAAGCAAGTGCCCGATACGAGAAATGTGGGTAAAGACGCCATGACGCCTGAGGGCACTGTGAACCGCGCCGCTTTGCCCGCCATCTTCAACCCTGAAGATCTGAATGCCCTTGAACAGGCTTTGCGCCTCAAGGAACAACATCCCGGTAGCACCGTGGGCGTGCTCACCATGGGCCCGCCGCGCGCCGGCGAAATCATCCGTCAAGGCCTCTTCCGTGGCGCCGACACAGGCTGGTTGCTCACCGACCGCCTCTTTGCAGGTGCCGACACGCTGGCCACCTCTTACGCCTTGGCCACCGCCATCAAGAAGATCGGTGATGTGGACATCGTCATCGGAGGCCGTCAGGCCATCGACGGCGACACTGCCCAAGTGGGTCCGCAAGTGGCACAGAAACTGGGCCTCAACCAGGTGACCTACGCCGAGGAAATCCTCAAGATTGAGAACAACATCGCCACTATCCGTCGCCATATCGACGGTGGCGTGGAGACAGTGGAAGTGCCACTGCCCTGCGTCATCACTGTGAATGGCAGCGCGGCACCTTGCCGTCCCTGCAATGCCAAGCTGGTGATGAAATACAAATATGCCTCCTGCCCGCTGGAGCGTCAGCCCGAGGATCCTCGCGCTGACCTCTACGAGAGCCGTCCCTACCTCAACCTCAACCAGTGGAGCGTGGCCGACGTGGATGGCGATCCCAACCAGTGCGGCCTCTCCGGAAGCCCCACCAAGGTGAAAACCGTGCAAAACATCGTCTTCCAGGCCAAAGAGAGCAAGACCCTCACCGCCAGCGATGCCGATGTGGAAGGATTGATTAAAGAATTGTTGGACGAAAAGATAATTGGATGACGCGAGACTACGAGACGCGAGACACGAGACTTTGGTTTGTCCCGCGTCCCGCAGTCCCGTGTCCCGAGTCTAAAAGAAATTGACTTATGAACAACGTATTTGTATATATCGAGACCGAAGGCACACAGGTGGCCGAAGTCTCACAGGAGTTGCTCACCAAAGGGCGTAAACTGGCCGACCAGTTAGGCGTGGAACTGCACGCCGTCGTGGCTGGCACGGGCATCAAGGGTAAGGTGGAAGACCAAATCCTGCCTTACGGCGTGGATAAGCTCTTCGCTTTCGACGGCGAAGGACTGTTCCCTTACACCTCTGCTCCGCATACCGATATCCTCGTCAACCTCTTCAAGGAAGAGCAGCCGCAGATCTGCCTGATGGGCGCCACCGTCATCGGTCGCGACCTCGGTCCGCGCGTCAGCTCCTCGCTGACCAGCGGCCTCACCGCCGACTGCACCCAACTCGAAATCGGTGACTTCGATGATGTCAAGACCAAGAAACATTATGACAACTTGTTGTATCAAATCCGTCCCGCTTTTGGTGGCAACATCGTGGCGACCATCGTCAATCCCGACCACCGTCCGCAGATGGCCACCATCCGCTCGGGCGTGATGCAGAAGGCCATTTATGAAGGCAAGGCCAAGAACGAAGTCGTCTATCCCGAGGTGAGCAAGTATGTCTCGCCAGAGGCGTATGTCGTGAAGGTCCTCGACCACCACGTGGAGGCTGCCAAGCACAACTTGAAAGGCTCGCCCATCGTCGTGGCTGGTGGCTACGGCATGGGTTCCAAGGAAGGCTTCGACATGCTGTTTGAACTCGCCAAGGTGCTCCACGGCGAAGTTGGTGCCTCGCGTGCCGCCGTCGACGCGGGCTTCTGTGACACCGACCGCCAGATTGGACAAACGGGTGTTACCGTTCACCCCAAGGTGTACATCGCCTGCGGCATCAGCGGCCAGATCCAACACATCGCTGGTATGCAGGACTCCAAAATCATCATTTCGGTGAACAGCGACCCTGATGCACCTATTAATAAGATAGCGGATTACGTCATCGTTGGCACCGTGGAGGAGGTCGTTCCAAAATTGATTAAGTATTACAAGCAAAATAGTAAATAAAATGGTAATTGTTTATATTATTCTCTGCGTCTTGGCCGTAGGGGTCACGCTTTTCAAGATTTTAGGGGTGTTTGATTTTATCAATATGCCAGGAAGAAAGAAAAACAAATCGAATACAGAGGACAAAACAACTTCCATAAAAGAGAATGACTTAACGAAAAAAGAGTAAAACTAATGGCAAACTATTATAACGATAACCCGAACCTGCAATTCTACCTCGACCACCCGCTGATGAAGCGCATCGTCGAGTTGAAGGAGCGCAATTTCGCTGACAAGGATACTTACGATTATGCCCCAGTCGATTACGAAGACGCGATGGAGAACTACCGTCGCGTGCTGGACATCACGGGCGACATCACTGCCAATATCATCGAGCCCAACTCCGAGAGCGTTGACCTCGAAGGTCCGCATTTGGAGAACGGCCGCATGATATATGCCTCCAAGACCGTTGAAAACCTCGATGCCTGCACCAAGGGTGGCCTTTGGGGAGTCTCTATGCCTCGCCGCTATGGCGGTCTGAACCTGCCTATTACCGTTTTTTCCATGCTGAGCGAGATGGTCGCCTCCGCCGATGCCGGTTTCCAGAACATCTGGTCCTTGCAGTCGTGCATCGACACCTTATATGAATTCGGCAACGAGGAGCAGCGCATGAAATACATCCCGCGTGTCTGCGCTGGCGAGACCATGTCGATGGATCTCACCGAGCCCGATGCTGGTTCCGACCTGCAGAGCGTCATGCTGAAGGCCACCTATTCCGAGAAAGACGGTTGCTGGCTGCTCAACGGTGTGAAGCGTTTTATCACCAATGGCGACTCCAACATCCACTTGGTGCTGGCTCGCTCCGAGGAAGGCACCAAAGATGGCCGTGGCCTGTCAATGTTCATCTACGACAAGCGTCAAGGCGGTGTCAATGTGCGTCATATCGAGCATAAGCTGGGCATTCATGGTTCACCTACCTGCGAGTTGACCTATAAGAACGCCAAAGCTGAGCTTTGCGGTGAGACTCGTCTGGGCCTTATCAAGTACGTGATGGCCCTGATGAACAGCGCACGTCTGGGTATCGCAGCCCAGTCCGTCGGTTTGGGACAGGAAGCCTACAACGAGGCTCTGAGATATGCCGGCGAGCGTCAGCAGTTCCACAAAAAGATTATCGAGTTCCCTGCTGTCTATGATATGCTCTCCCGTATGAAAGCCAAGATTGACGCAGGTCGTTCGCTGCTCTACATGACGGCTCGTTATGTGGACATCTACAAGTGCCTTGAGGACATACAACGCGAGCGTCCGCTGACACCCGAGGAGCGTGCCGAGTGCAAGAAGTACTCTCGCCTCGCCGATGCCTTCACGCCTTTGGCCAAGGGCATGAACTCGGAGTACGCCAACCAGAACGCCTACGATGCCATCAGCATTCACGGTGGCTCGGGCTTCATCATGGAGTACAAGTGCCAGCGCCTCTACCGCGATGCCCGTATCTTCTCCATCTACGAAGGCACGACGCAGTTGCAGGTGGTGGCCGCCATCCGTTACATCACCAACGGCACCTACCTCACCATCATGAAGGAAATGCTGGAAAACGAGGTCTCCGAGGACTTGAAACCTTTGCAGAACACAGTGCGCACGCTTGTGGAGCTCTATGAGCAAAGCATCAACTACGTGAAAGGCGCCAACAACCAAGAGGTTCAGGATTTTCTGGCTCGTCGTCTCTACGACATGACTGGCGACATCATGATGTCGTTGCTCATCTTGGACGACGCCACCCGCGCCCCGCATCTCTTCCTTCGTTCGGCCAGCGTCTACGTCCACGCCGCCGAAGAAGATGTCATCGGCAAGAGCGTCTATGTGAAAAACTTCATCGAGGAGGACTTGGTGAACTTCAGGGCGAAGGCTGAAGAAGTGGCGGAGTAATTACAAGTTTTGAATAATTGAAAAGTGTGCTCTATACCATGGAGCGCACTTTTTTGTAATTTTTACATTTTGAAATGTAAAAAAGTGGTGAATTTTTGCATTTTGAAATGTAAATTTGTATTTTTGCACGGCCAATCAACAATAAAAGACGATGGAAAACATAGAATTACAGCCCCTTTTTGACAATTATCACCGTAAGATTGCGAAAATTAGCCTTCGGTTCAAACGTTATCTATATGCTCAAATCAATTGGCAGGCTAGAATTATCGCCATTAAGGGAGCACGTGGTGTAGGTAAGACAACCATGCTACTGCAACATATTCTTGAGCATTACCAAGATATTGATCAGACACTTTATGCTTCGCTTGATGACCTTTGGTTTTCCACCCATTCGTTGCTCGAACTTGTGGATTGGGCTGACCGTCATGGTATCTCCCGCCTTTACCTCGATGAGGTTCATCGGTACGACAATTGGTCGCAGACGCTGAAAAACATCTATGACAATTATCCCGACATGAGCATCGTCTATACCAGTAGCTCCATCTTGATTATGGACAATGCTCAAGTCGACCTATCACGCCGTCAAACAGTTTACACATTACATGGGCTTTCTTTTCGTGAGTTTCTCATCTTCGAGGGTGTGCTTGACATAAAACCGATTCTGCTTGAAGACTTGTTGCTGAATCATGTTCGTCATGCCATGACAATACTTCAAAACATCAAAGTGGCTCCTTTGTTTGAGGATTATCTGGTCCATGGCTACTATCCTTTCTATCGCGAGTCCGTTGAAGATTTTCCTGGCCGATTGCGCCAAACTGTTTCTGTCGTCATCGACACCGATTTGCCGGCCGTAGAAAATGTGTCTTTCGACACTATTCAGAAGACCAAGAAATTGCTTATGATTATCAGTGAGCGTGTGCCGTTCGAGCCAAACATGTCGGAACTTTGGAAACAGCTCTCCACCAATAACGACTTGGGATTGCGTATGCTTTATGCGCTTGACAAGGCTCAAATATTGTCATTGTTGACTAACCAGACAAAAAGCTATAAGTACCTCTGCAAGCCCGACAAAATTTTCTTGAACAACACAAACCTGATGCATGTTCTATGCCCGACAGTTGACAAAGGCAATGAAAGGGAGACATTCTTTTATAGTCAAATGCGTGTGGTTCATGATGTCAAGTTTCCAAAGCAGGGAGACTTTCTCATCAATGACAAGTACCTATTTGAAGTTGGTGGCAAGAAAAAGAGTTTTGACCAAATAGCAGATGTGACCAACAGTTTCCTCGCTATTGATGATACAGAGGTAGGTTACGGTAACCGCATCCCTTTGTGGTTGTTTGGGATGATGTATTGAGAAGCGCACCAACTCATTGTTGAATTTAGTAATACTCCCTGATATACATATAAGCCTTATTAAACAACGCTTCTTCCTTATGCAACTTGTACTTTAACAAGGTCTTGCGCAATGCTTTCTGTACCTCGCGTTCGCCTGCGTTGGTGGTCTGCCAGCCGGGGAAACGCACCACTTTCACGATGCTGTCGATGTCGGCGACGATGCGGCCCACCACAGCGGGCGTGTCCTCGGTGCGCAGCTCCAAGAATAGCTCGGTTAAGGCTTCCTTGCCGGTTTTGCGTACTTCCACCTCGGCTTCCTGCTTTTCAGCTTGCAAGGTTTCTCGGGCAATCTGGCAGAGCTCCTTGATGAACTCGATGCTCGAAATCAAGCCCTGTTCGGCTTTGTCGCGCAGAGCTTCCAGACGCTTGCTCAACTCGATGAATTTGGGCTTGTCGGCGTGTTTCTTGAACCGCTTGATGAGTTCCCGCTCCATTTTCTTGGCGGCTTTCATATCCTTGTTGCCCATCAACGCCGAAACCATGGTTTCATCCAAAATCACCTCTTCCATGTCGGTGTGGATGCCCGATACGTGAATGTTCTCGTACATGATTTTCTTGGTCTGTGCGCCCAAAGAAAGCCAAATCAATTTGCCCAAAGCATCGGGTCCGGAGGGCTTAACGGATTGATATACATTGGAAAGCCATTTGTAATCCACGCGATAGGGTTCCAAAGCGGGGTCAGGGGAAAGCGATTCCCAGATGTTGGACAGACGACGATAGTCGGCGGCGAAGGCATCGCGCTTTTCGTTGGTGTTGATGGCTTCCTGCGCGGCTTGTAAACCGTCGAAGCCGTCCACAGTGCGGTCCACGCCTTCGAAATGCGACAATGTGTCGGCAATGGCTTGCGGAAGTTCGTTAATCAAATCGTTGAGGTTGGTGATGACCTTCTTCATCACGTCCTCATCGAATTCCAAAGCCTTGGCGGCATCATCAAACACACCAAAATAATCCACAATGCGCCCGAAAGTCTTGTTCGGGAACTTACGATTGGTGCGGCAAATGGCTTGCAACAACGTGTGGTCTTTCAACGATTTGTCCAAATACATGGTCTGCAAGATGGGCGAGTCGAAGCCCGTAAGCAGTTTGGCGGTGACAATCAGGAATTTCAGTTCCGAATCGGGCTTGTTGAATTTCTCAATCACCTTTTCCTGTTCGTCTTTGGTGAGGCTGTAGAGCCGTTTCAGCTCATCCTCGCCTTTGCCCGAGGTGGAGATGACCACCGCAGAAGCGGAATCGGGGAAGTAGTTGTTCAGCTCCATCTTGTAGAGATGGCAGGCCTCGCGGTCGGGTGTAACAATCATGGCTTTGAAGCCTTGTGGCTCCACCTTGTCGCGATAATGTTCGGCGATGTCCTTGCAGACAATCTGTATGCGTTCGGGCGATTTCAGGAACTCCAGCATCTTGGCTGCCTTGCTGCTGAGAGTGATTTTGGCATCTTCGTCCAGTTCGTTGGAAAGTCGCTCAAACTCCTCGTCCACGGCATCGCGATCGATGTGGATGTCCAACAGGCGCGGCTCGAAATGCAGCGGCAGGATGGTGTTGTCGCGCAGGGCGTCCTCGAAAGAGTAGCGGCTCATGTATCCGCCTTTGTCCTCTTGTGCGCCGAAAGTCCAGAAGGTGTTGTGCTCCGACTTGTTGATGGGCGTTCCCGTAAGACCGAAGAAGAAAGCGTTGGGCAGGGCGGCACGCATACGCTGTCCGAGGTCGCCTTCTTGGGTGCGGTGTGCTTCATCGACCATCACGATGATGTTGTCGCGGCGGTTGATGTTGGGCTTGGCGTCCTTGAACTTGAAGATGGTGGTGATGATGATATAGCGGGCGTCGTTCTCCAAAAACTTGTTCAGCGTGTCGATGTCCTCGGTGGGCATCACGTTGGGCGCCTCCTTGAAGACGTTCTGCGTCTGCGAGTCCAAGTCGATGCGATCGACCACAATCATCACCGTGGGACTTTTCAGCTCGGGCATACGGCGCATCTTCTGTGCGGCAAAGAGCATC
>JAEEGG010001471.1_pt1 | contig 64038 bp, 57 predicted proteins | sample 9134161 | NCBI WGS metagenome assembly JAEEGG01 (sample SAMN16246543, study PRJNA631951) | gut metagenome | biome: gut microbiome; feature: rumen; material: CR-attached | host: Bos | place: Iran: Karaj | collected 2018-10
CCTTTGCGGTGGGGCAAAGGGTTCGAATCATCTCACTGGTTGTGCCGTCGATATTAAGTGCTATGGCCCTGAGCAGATGATCCGTATGGCTGGCATCCTACTCGACATCTCTGATGGTACCCATCGCAATTTCGATGAACTCATCCAAGAGAAGCGCGGCACCACCTATTGGATCCACTTCGCGGTGAGGCCCGAGGACCGCTCGGCGACGAAAGGAGACGCTTGCCAGAGCAAGAATCGGAGAAAGATTCTGTTCGATTGCAGGTAATCAAAAAGGGTGTGCCATTTCTGGCACACCCCCTCTTGTTGATTTCAGCTATAAAAGATTTACTCGATGTAGACAAGGGCCTCGTCTTCCATCACGCTCTGGCCGACCTTCACCACGATGGCGCTGATCTTACCAGCCTTCTCGGCCTGCAGGGCATTGGCCATCTTCATGGCTTCGAGCACGACGACAGTGTCGCCGGCTGCGACCTCCTGACCAACCTCCACAGGGATTTCTGTGATGACACCGGGCAGCGGAGCCTTGATGGCGGTGCCTGTAGCAGAACCGGAGGCAGCGGCTGAACCGCCCTCTTCGGCTTCGTCTGCGGCTTTGCGCACTACAGGCTTCGGTTTCTCGGGCTCGGCCTGCTTCTCCATCTCCACGGTATATTGTTCACCATTCACGGTCAGCGTGGCGATGTTGTCAGTGATGTCGCTGATCACCACCTCGTACTTGTTGCCGTTGATTGTATACTTATATTCATTCATAACCTTTACTTGTTTTTAGGGTTGTGGTGTAAACGACAGCGCGTAGCCGTTCCACTGAGTCGGATGGGCATCGATGGTGATGATGCCTGGCTCGCGGTCGTGAACGTTATTGCCCAGGTGCTCGTGCAGAGCCAGGGCAATGGCTGCATATACTTCGTTGTTCATAAGCGATTACATTGGGATATTACCATGTTTCTTGGCGGGCAGGGCGTCGCGCTTGGTAGCGAGCTGTGCCAGACCGCGGCAGATGCGGAAACGGGTGTTGCGAGGCTCAATCACATCATCGATGTAGCCGTACTTGGCTGCCTGATACGGATTAGCGAAGAGCTCGTTGTACTCGTCCTCCTTCTCGGCGATGAAGGCCTTCACGTCCTCACCGGCTTCCTTCTTGGCCTTTGCCTCCTTGGCATACAGCACGGCAGCGGCACCAGAGGCACCCATCACGGCGATCTCGGCAGAGGGCCATGCGTAGTTCAGGTCGGTGTGGAGCTGCTTGGAGCCCATCACGATGTGAGAACCACCGTAGGACTTACGCAAGGTAACGGTGATCTTGGGAACGGTAGCCTCGCCGTAAGCGTAGAGCAACTGTGCTCCGTGCAGGATGACGGCATTGTACTCCTGGCCTGTACCTGGCAGGAATCCGGGCACGTCGACGAGCGATACGATAGGAATATTGAAGGCGTCGCAGAAGCGGACGAAACGAGCTCCCTTACGAGAGGCGTTCACGTCGAGCACACCAGCATAGCATGAAGGCTGGTTGGCCACGATACCTACGCTCTGACCGTTGAAGCGGGCGAAACCGACGATGATGTTCTTGGCGAACTTAGGCTGCACCTCGAAGAACTCGCCATTGTCGGTAATGGAAGCGATGACCTTGTACATATCATAAGCCTCGTTGGGGTTCTCGGGGATGATTTCGTTGAGGGTATCCTCCATACGGTTGATGGGATCGTCGCACTTACGACGGGGAGCCACCTCCATATTGTTCGAGGGGATATAGCTCAGCAGCATCTTGATCATCTGCAGGCCTTCCTCCTCAGTCTTTGCGGTGAAGTGGGTCACACCCGACTTTGTGGCGTGGACGGAGGCACCACCGAGGTGCTCCTGGTCGATATCCTCGCCAGTCACGGTCTTCACCACCTTCGGACCTGTCAGGAACATATAGGATGTGCCTTCCATCATCAGGGTGAAGTCGGTAAGGGCAGGGCTGTAAACGGCACCACCTGCGCAAGGACCGAAGATACCTGAAATCTGAGGAATCACACCTGATGCCAGGATGTTGCGCTCGAAGATCTCTGCGTAACCAGCCAGGGCGTTGATACCTTCCTGAATACGGGCACCACCTGAGTCGTTGATACCAATCACGGGGGCTCCCATCTTCATGGCCATATCCATGACCTTGCAGATCTTCTGGCTCATGGTCTCAGAGAGAGAACCTGCATGAACGGTGAAGTCCTGTGCGAAGATGAATACGAGACGGCCTTCGATGGTACCGCTACCGGCTACGACACCGTCGCCAAGGAACTGCTTCTTCTCCATGCCGAAGTTGTGGCAACGGTGCTCCTTGAACATGTCGTACTCCTCGAACGAACCTTCGTCGAGCAGCATCTCAATGCGCTCACGGGCTGTGTACTTTCCACGTTCGTGCTGTTTCTGGATGGCTTTCTCACCACCACCGAGGCGTGCTTGTTCACGCTTCTCGATCAATTGCTTGATCTTTTCTAATTGCTTGCTCATTGCTTTATTAATTATTCACTTTTCACTATTTCATTCCGGGTGCTCGCAGAGTTCTGTGAGGATACCACAAGTTGACTTCGGATGCAGGAAGGCGATGTTCAGACCCTCAGCACCTTTGCGGGGCTTCTCGTCGATGAGGCGTACGCCCTTCTCAGACACTTCTGCCAAGCCTTTGGCAACACCGTCTTCTACGCAGAATGCTACGTGGTGAACACCTTTGTTGCCTTTGTCGAGCCACTTCTGGATGGTGCTCTCGGGTGATGTCGGCTCCAAGAGCTCCAGCTTCACCTCGCCACACTTCAAAAAGGCTGTCTTTACCTTCTGGTCCTCTACTACTTCTGTTGCATAACACTCCAAGCCCAGTACCTCTGTGAAGTACGGCAGGCTTTCTTCAATGCTCTGGACTGCGATGCCCAGGTGCTCAATGTGAGAAATCTTCATATCTTAAAAAATTAGTGTATATTTATAAATGATGTGCAAAGGTAAGAAATAAAGTGGAGAATAAGGAGAAACCATGTTTTTTTTAGGCTTTTTTTATACTAAAACAAAGATTGCCACCCAAATGAGCGGCAATCTTCGTATCTATCGGCTTGTTTTTACCTTATTGTTACTTGATAAAGAGTGTCGGGAATCTGTCAACGCCCTCAAGACTTCTGTACCAGTCTTTTTTAACATTCATATCATGAGCCCATTCCAGGAACTCAGGATAGGCAGTCTTGATACTCGATCCTTCTTTAGGATAGTTGAACCGCATGGGGACGATGATGGCGAATGGAGCATGGCCTTGATCAGGCATATGTACCTCTTTGCCAGTAGTCACATTCTCGATATAGATGCTTGCAAGGAAATCTTCGATTTTCACACCTTTTTCAACAGTAATGTCTCTTGAAAAACCACTTGAGGAATAACCGCCAATCTGAGTGTTGCAGAATGGGTTTTCATCTGTGAGACCTAAAAGCTCATGAATCTCCTTACCATTGAACGCGTCAGCATTCGTTTTTCCAACTACACCATGTATCTTTACGAAATCCTTAGCTCCGCAGGCAGCAAGCGTCAGCTTGATTTTTGTATCGTTCACACGCTTTGCCACAAGTACTACATCGTTCATGTCGTAGTCTGCAGTCTCGGCTCTGTCCTCAAAGCACATGGTGTACATTGCCTGTTCTACATCTGGCGACACCTCTGACAGTTTAATCTGGGTACCTTGCTTGACCTCAATAACCATATCGCTGAAGTTAAGGTCTGAACCATCTTCGAAGCAGAGATAGGTGCGGCCGTTTACACTGTGCATACAGATACGGGGACTGTTCCAATCCATACCATTGGCGGATTTACCATAGACCTTTTCAGTATCACCCTTATCATTGCTAATAACATCCTGTGCAATTTTATTATCGATGACATTGAAATAGTGCCCGATGAGATGGTTTACCTCTACGTTTAGTTCACCAAAACCATAAGTACATCCACAGGAGTTGTTGAAGATGTTACCCTTGCTCTTTCTATTCATGAATCCGATCTTGTAGCCCTTTGGGATCACGGGACTTCCCCATGCACCAGAAACGGGAGTGCCATCACCATAATAGGGGAGAAGATATTCTCTTTCTCTCTTGAATGTGGCGGCGTTATCATTCCAAAAACACCAAACAGCCTTGAACTTAGGCAGACTCTTGATATAGTTGGCGAGTGCTTTGGCTTCCGTTGGAGCCGTGGCCGGATTGTAATAATAATAATAAATAAAATTTGAACCGGCCTCATTCGAATTGAACTGAACAGGGACAAGAAGAAGGGGGTTGCCGTCGCTAGTCAACTCGTTGAATTCCTGGAAATACGCATTCTGCTGAATGGTGTTATACCAGTTGTTGGATTTGCCATTAATACCATCTCCCACCTTTTTGAGGTATTTTTCCACATCGTATTTAATTGTTGTAAGATCCACAACGTCGGTGACATCACGTCGGATGGCGCCTTCCTTCATCACCCATCCACCTTCTCCTTCAACGGACTTATGCGCCCATACCATGTCGTTAGCCCATGAATTGTCTTTCCATGCTGTATACCATCGGGATTTACTTTTGTCATCTTTAATACATATTCCATACTTGTTGTTCTGAGATTCCTCAGCACGCAAAGCGTTGAATGACTTGGTGCCTTCGCCGAGAACAATTGTTGCGGGGAACCCGCCTACTGCTGCAGCAGCACGCGTACGGGCACCGTTACTGTTATTAGCCTGGAAATCAACTTCCTGGCTTTCAATGTCGAATACCTTGATGAAATATTCACCTTCGTCGCTCACACAGGCAGCCACCAATTGTGTCAGATAATCAGGTGCCTCGTAGGAGAGTGTTACCTGCTGTCCGGGCTGGCAGTCCATGCTGCTGAGCACCATTGCGTCTTCATTGCTGAATGGCGTTTCGGTGAGCACTTCCACCCTTACGATATTCTTCAGATCTGCATTGGCGGTAATTGTCACGCTACCCTGACGGATAGGTCTCCAATTCTGATTGGGATCAATGTCAATACCCAACTGATTTTTAGCTTGTTGATTAGCAACTTCCGTAGCAACTTGGGTTGCGTCAAATTGATATTTGCCACATGACACCATCATAGCTGTTGCAGCTAAAAGGAATAGACTTTTGAACTTCATTGTTTACTATAATTTTATTTATTTCATTGTTTTGGGTGCAAATTTAAGAAAATCTTTTGAATTATATCTATAAACACAAGAAAAACGTATCAAATTAACATTATTTAAAATTCAAAAGTAACTTTTCCGTTAATTTGGCGTCCTGTGAGGTAATTTGGTACTGCCCATTGGCGTGAACTGACATCTGTGACCCAATAGTAACTATTTACGTTGGAGATGCCAAACAGATTGAGACAATCGACACCTAGCCAAAGGTTTTTCAGTCCCTTTCCGTCTTTGATAGCCCGGAAGTTCAAACCGATGTCTGCACGCTTGTAGGCTGGAGCCCGGAAGTTCTGTCGCTCAATGCCTCTGTGAGGTGCACCGAATGGGAGTCCGTCAGCATAAGCCAGTCTGAGTGTCATCCGCCATCGGTCAGTGCCTGGGAAATAGTCTGTGAAGTGCAGGTTGATGGCCCATTTCTGATCTGTGGGCTGAGGGAAAGAAACCCCGTTCATCTTCATCTGTGCTTTCATCAGCGAGAAGGTGAGCCATGAATCTGTGCCAGGCACGAACTCTCCGTATAGCTTCAGGTCGAGACCAGCGGTATAGCCAGAGGCCAGATTCTCACCGTAATAGGTCACCTTCACGTTCTGGATGTTGTAGGGAATGAGGTTTGACAGCGCCTTGTAATATACTTCTGTGGTAAAACGGAAAGGACGGTCGAGCATCTTAAACCGATAGTCCATCGCAGCGATAAACTGTAGTGAGCGCTGGCTCTTAATCTTCTCATTCAGTTTGGCTATTGTAATGCCGTTCTCTGTTACTGTATCACGCATCTCCTTGTAGAAAGGTGCCTGATAATAGAGTCCCGTGGCAAAGCGGAAGGTCAGATCCTGGTTGAAGGCAGGCACGATGGCCAGCGATGCGCGGGGCGAGACGATGGTTTCCTTGCTAAACGACCAGTTGGCGAGTCTTACTCCATAGTTGAGGGTGAAGAAGTTCTCTCCCTTGGCAAACCGGTAGGTGTCTTGCACGTACGCTTCAATCCGGTGACTCTTCACGTCGTTTTTCGAACTGAGGGTGTAGATCAGGTCGAGGCGTTCGGCAGAGTGGGGGATGGAGTAGCCGCTGGAGTCGCGCATTTCATATTCACGGGCCTGTTCGCTGATGCGCTCCGTCTTGTAGGTGATGCCCGCTTCCATGTCGTGCTTTTGCGTCTTGTGGTTGGCCATGAGTTTGAAACTGACCACATCTGCTGTCAGATAGTTGCGGGCATGTTCCATATAGGTACCCACGCCCAGTTGCTCCGACGATTCCGTATCATCGAGCCAATACTGTCCCAGGATATCGTAGGTCTCCTTCTCTTTTGTATGGAAGGCTGATGTCAGGAATTTTATCTTGGTGGAATCGCCAAAGTTACGGGTGATGGAAGCTGTGCCGAAGAGGGTGCGGAAGACATCCTTTTCCTGACCGTCGAAATAGACCTTAAACGACTTTACATCTTCCATCGTACCAAACGATGTCTCTCGATCCGTGGGCTTGAAATTGTAATGATTCTCAGATATGTATCCGATGATATCCAAGGCCCATCTGTTATTAGGTGTATAGCTTATATATGTCTGATAATCAAAGAAATTAGGCCTATACTCTCCAGTTGTTTCTAGGGAACCTAGCAGATAGCGGTTGGTCTTGTAGCGCAGACCGTGACTCATGGAGAATTTCTTATTGCTCATGCCTAAGTATCCGCTGGCTCCCAGCAGCGATGCTGTGGCCGATGCCTCAAACCGCTTTGGACGACGATAGTTGATATCGAGTGCTGACGACATTTTGTCACCGTATTTCGCCTCGAATCCGCCACTCGAGAATCCGATTTTCTCCACCATGTCGGGATTGATGATTGAGAGACCTTCCTGTTGTCCGCTGCGTATGAGCAGGGGCCGGTATATCTCCACATTATTGATATAGACGGAGTTCTCGTCGAAGGAGCCTCCGCGGACATTGTACTGTGACGATAGCTCATTATGCGACGAGACACCTGCCTGCTGCTGGATCAATTCTTCAACCGCATTGCCAGTGGTCGAGGGACTTTGTTTCGCGTCTTCGATGTCGAGTTGTTCAGTGCTGGTGGTTTGTCGCCGTTTCTCGGTGATGGTCACTTCGCGCAAGGCTTCCATCGGTCGCATCACGATCTGTACGGTCAGATTGCCCCTCGGCCTGCGGAACACCCGTTTCCTTGTGGCATAGCCAATCATCGAGAAGCGTACCTCTACGGAGTCGGCACTGCTCAGGGTGATTGAGAATTCGCCCTGTAGGTTGGTCATCGTCACCTTGCCCTGTTCCAGGCACGACACCGTCACCAGTTCCAGGGCATTGTTATCCTCATCGATAACCTTGCCCTTCAGTGTGAAGTTGTCGGCCCTGACCGTCAGATGTATCAGCATCATGACTGTCAGCAAGAGATATGTCTTCGTACGCTTCATCAGATATTATAACGCGTTTTTTCGCCGTTTTGTTGTGCTGTGGATAAAAAAGTGGTCAAAATGTTTGGCTTTCTCGTGAAAAGTCCGTATCTTTGCCCAACTTATTAGCAACAACGGAAACCAACAACATGAATAATATGACTCAAAAGTTTTTCAAGACTGTCATCCTGTTAATTGTTCTGATGACGGCCATTCCCGCAGCAGCCACCAAGGTTTTAAGGCTCAGCGTAATCGACAAGAACTATCTTATGGTTCATTTCCGTGATGGTGAAGTGCATTACCGCGATGACGGTACGGGTCCCAGCGCCTATCTGGGCCATTCTTTTTCCGAAGGTGACGACACGCTCGTTGTCTTTGGCGAGCGTATGAAAACCGACCGTGCCCAGCAGGCAGCCCTTTGGCGCATCAGTTCCAGCGACGATAAAGCCTTCGGTTCCGTCCGTCCCCAGCATGTATGGCGTAAGTCGAAGCCGATGAACTTCGACCACACCCTCACTGCTGAGCTCGATCACTGGTTGTTCCTCCAGTTGCCGAAGGCGATGAAGCAGGGATGCACCTATACCGTCACTATTCCCAAGGGCATCGGTGCCGACGAGACCACCTCGCTCTCCGTCTGCTTCGACATCTGGAACACGCAGTCGGAAGCGGTCCATGTGAATATCATTGGCTATGTACCTTCCGAGGAGACCCATGCTGCCGATCTCTATCAGTGGTTGGGCGATGGCGGACAGCGCGACTACAAGGGCTTCGAGGGACGGAAAGTTTATTTATATGATGTTAAAAAGGATATAAAGTGGGACGCCGGCACGGTGAAGTTCTGGAAGTCCGCCGCCGCCTCTGAGCACGAGGCCGGCAAGAAGGCCCTCATCGGCACCGATGTGTGGAACATCGACTTCCGCGGTCCCTTTGCAGGCCGTTACCGTCTGGTGGTTGAGGACGTGGGCTGCTCGATGGACTTCGACATCTCGCCGAACGTCTACTTCGAGCCTTATCGCTACTCTGTTCGTGGCTATTATTACATGCGTCTCGGAGAGCCGAAGGATCCCGAACACGTCTGGCCAGTACCTCGTCAGCCACAGTTCATCCCCGATGAGGATCCCAAGGAACTGACCGTCTATAAGACCGACCTCACCCCGTGGAGTCCCGAGTGGCGCCAGCTGCGGACGGATGTATGGGATGAGCCTCATTTCAAGAAGGCCGAGGCTTCTATCTTCTGGCAGCACCGCCTGCCAGGCAACCCCGTGAATACCGTTGTGAAAGGCGGCCATTCAGATGCCTTCGACTGGGATCGCCATCTGGCTCACGTCAGCAATATCTACGACATGCTGCTGCCTTGTATTCTTTCCGACGGCCGGCTTATCGACGATAATCTCGGTATCCGTGAGAGCGGTAACGGCATTCCCGACCTCATCGACGAGGCCCGTAACGAGGTAGACTTCTTCCTTTCTATCCGTGATGGCGAAGCCTATTCACAGGGCGTTACCAACCCTTGCTCCGACTGGACCGTGATGTTCCAGGCTGGCTGCACCACGATGGCTGCCTGGGCGAATGCTGCCAACTGTGCCGTGCTTGCAGAGGCCTTCCGCTTGCAGCATAATGACTCCCTCCGTACCTATTACACTACCGAAGCCATCAGGGCCTTCCGCTTCGCAGAGAAGCAGGAGAACCTGCAGCTCGACGACCTGCAGGACATCGGTAGCATGCAGATGCGTGGACGTGATTTCCGTCAGCTGGCTGCTGCCTTCCTCTATAACCTCACCGGTGAGCAGGAGTGGGAGACCGTCTTTGCAGAAGAGAGCATGATCAAGTCGCCCACATCGCCGCTCTTCAGTCGTGGTCGTCAGGGCTTCTTCGGTGTTGGCGTCACCAATCAGTACGGTGCCCGCGAGGTGCCTTTCTGCCAGCTCTGGGCAGCTGCCGCCTACCTTACTTGTCCTCATCCCCGTCACCACGCCACGCTCTACGACAATCTCCGCGCCAGCATCAACGCCCAGGCCGAGAGCTATAACATCAGCCACATGGCCGAGCGCCCCTCGCGTAGAAGTGCTAATGACAGTCGCTGGCAGGTGTCGCAGAACCTCCAGCTTGTGATGATGGCCCACTACATGGCCGACAATGATGCCCGTAAGCGCGAGCTGGAGCATGTCATGTTCACCGAGGCAGGGTGGGCGATGGGACGTAATCCTGGGAACATCGTTGAGATGACAGGTCTGGGTGAGCGTCATATCACCGACTGCTATACCACAGGTCGTAACGATGGTGCGCCTGAGTGCCATCCCGGACAGACACCCTTCAATGGCACAGAGACCTGGTCTCCCGGCCATAACGGTGGCGATGCGCAGGTCATTCTGAAATACTGCTATCCCGAGTGGGATAAGGGCTGGCCTCGTCAGGAGTCCTATTTCAACCAACGCTATTTCTGGGTTAACGGTGAGTTCACGCCTCGCGAGACCATGCGTGGTAAGATGGCTCTGCTCGGCTACCTGAATGCCGTCGCCCAGCAGCAGAAGACCATTGCGGTGCTTTATGAGAACGATGTCCATTGTGCCATCGACAACTACGCCCGTCTGGCAGGCTTGCGCGAGACGTTTGCCTCTGACAACAGCGTGGACATAGCCCTCGTCAGCTGCGGTGATTTCCTGCAGGGCGGTGTGGCAGGCTCCATCTCCAAGGGACAGTACATCGTCGACATTCTCCGTGAGATGGATTACACGGCCATCGGTCTGGGTAACCACGAGTTCGACTACGGTGTGCCCCGCATGAATGAACTGCTCAGTCAGGTGGATGCCCCGATTGTCTGTGCCAATTTCTTTGAAGCAGGATCGCCCATTCCTTTCTATGCGCCCTACATCATCCGCCAGTTGGGTGGCCGACGTGTTGCCTTCGTGGGAGCACTCACCAGCGAGACCATGCGTGCAGAGGCCTATTCCTTCTATGATGACGACGGTCTTCTTCTCTACGACCTGAAGCCCCGTGAGATAGCCCGCATCGTGCAGCAGGCTGTCGATGATGCCCGCAGCAATGGTGCCGACATCGTGGTATTGCTCTCACATCTTGGCGAGGAACCCGTGCCCAATCATCTGAACAGTCATGAACTCGTGGCCCGTACCCGTGGCATCGACGTGGTGCTCGACGGCCACAGCCACTCTGTCATCGAGAGCAGCGAGGCACCCAACCTTGATGGTCGTATGATTCCCATTTCGCAGACAGGCACGCAGCTGCAGAACATCGGTAAGCTGACGATTACTCCCAGCGGTCAGTGCATCACGAAGCTCATTCCCATTGCTGATGCCGTCTATCGGCAGCCTCGCATCAAGGCCGTTACGGATAGCGTCAAGGCACTGATGAAGCAGGTGACCGACCGTGAAATCTGCCGTAGCGACTTCGACCTTACCATCTACGAGTCTGATGGCAAGACACGCCGTGTGCGACAGAATGAGACAAACCTCGGTGACCTCGTGGCAGACGCTTTCCGCTCGATCATGAAGACGGACATCGGCCTGCAGAATGGTGGCGGTATCCGCAACTCCATCGCAAAGGGATCCATTACCTACGGCAAGGTGCTCGATGCGCTGCCCTTCGGCAACGCGATGATGACCCTCGAGGCCACAGGCCAGCAGATTGTCGATATGCTTCAGAAATGTGCTACTTACACGGTTGAGGATGGCAGCTTCCCGCAGATTTCCGGGCTGCAGTTCAAGATCCGTCAGAGCACTCAAGGCCGTAGCATCGCTGATGTACAGGTGCTCGACGCTGTCTCTGGCCAGTTGAAACCCATTGATCTCTCCCGTCGCTATACCATCGGTACCAACGAGTACTCCATCAAGGGCGGCTTCTACGACACGTTGAAGTCTGCCCGCGTGGTTACCTCTACGTCGAAGAGCTATTGCGACTGTCTGGTGGAGTACCTCGAGACCTTAGGTGGCACGATACCACAGAAATACGCCCAGCCTCAGGATCGCGTCAATATCATCAAAGAATGAGGCTGCCTATCTGGTAGACGAGTGCGGAGACGACCCAGGCCACAACGGTGGTGTAGCCAGCGGCTACGATTGCCCAGCGCCACGAGCCCGTCTCGTTCTTGATGGCTGCGATGGTAGCGATACAGGGGAAATAGAGCAATATAAATATTAGGTACGCGTAAGCTGACAGAGGTGTGATGCCGTCGCTGAGCATCGCCTGTCGCAAGCGTGTGTATTTCTCTGAATCATCACTAAACTCATCGTCGTCGAAAAAATCGTCGTCATCTTCATCATTGTCGTCCAGACCTTCCTCACCAGAGTAGAGCACTCCGATGCTTGAAGCCACGATCTCCTTTGCCCCCACGCCTGCGAGCAGGCTGACGTCGAGCTTCCAGTTGAAGCCCTGTGGCGTGAATATCGGCTCTATGGCCTTACCCATATGCCCGATGTAGCTCTGCTCCTGCTGTTGTTCGCGGGGCAGCTCATCGTTGTGCGGGAAATACCCCAGCGCCCAAACGATGATCGATGCTACGAGGATAATGCCTCCCATCTTCTTGAGATACTCCTTTCCCTTCTCCCATGTGTGGCGCCAGATGCTTTTCGGCGTGGGCCAGCGATAGGGTGGCAGTTCCATCACGAACGGTGTGTCCTCGCCCTTGATGATGAGCGATGAGAATATCTTGCTGACGATTACCGACATCGCGATGCCCACCACATAGAGCGACATGAGCACCCAAGAACGATACTGCACCGAGAAGAACGTACCTGCTATCATGATGTAGATGGGCAGTCTTGCCGAGCAGCTCATGAAGGGCAGTATCATCATGGTGATGATGCGTGACCGCCGGCTCTCGATGGTGCGTGTGGCCATCACTGCCGGCACATTGCAGCCGAAGCCCATGATCAGCGGGATGAATGATTTGCCGTGCAGGCCCATCTTGTGCATCAGCTTGTCCATGATAAAGGCGGCGCGCGCCATATAGCCCGAGTCCTCCATCAGCGAGATGAAGAAATAGAGTATCAGTATCTGCGGGAGGAAGACGATGACCGATCCCACACCGCCCACGACACCGTCGACGAGCATTGCCTTCAGCGGACCTTCGGGCATCGTTGCCGTCAGCCGTTCGCCCGTCCAGGCTACGAAGGCGTCAATCCAGTCCATCGGATACTGTCCCAGGGTGAAGGTCACCTCGAACATCACGTAGAGCAGGAGGAAGAAGATGGGGAATCCGATGTATTTGTTCGATAGTACGCTGTCTATGCGGTGCGTCGTACGATAGGTGTCCTCCTTCGTGCCTGTCTTGTAGCCCGCCTCCGTCAGCGCACCGTTGATGAAGCCGTACTTGGCATCCATGATGGCCGTTTCCGAGTCGTTGCCCGTTTCCTCCTTCACACGTGCCGAAGCCTTGTCGCGGGCGTTCGTCAGATTGTGGAAATCCTTCATGCGCTGCTCTCCGGCCATGTGCTTGCCCAGATAGTCGAGCACCTGACTGTCGTGCTCCAGCAGCTTCAGCGACAGGTATCGGGTGGAGTAGTGCTGCGTGATATGTTCGTCGGCCTTCAGGTATTTCTGGATGTGGGCGATACCGCCCTCTATCTCGTGACCATAGTTGATGTGCAGGTGTCGCGCTTGTTTGCTCGTGCCTTCATACACCTGGATCACTGCCTTGAAGAGTTCCTTCACGCCCTCGCCGCTCTTGAATGAGGTGGGAATCATCGGCATACCGAACAGTCGGCTCAGCACCTCCAGGTCAAGATGGTCGCCGCGACGCTCGAACTCGTCATACATGTTCAGCGCGCAGACCATACGGATGTTCATGTCCACCAGCTGTGTGGTCAGATAGAGGTTGCGCTCCAGGTTCGAGGCATCGATCACGTTGATCACCACGTCGGGCATCTTCTCCGTGAGATGTTCGCGCACGTAGAGCTCCTCAGGCGAGTAGCAGCTGAGCGAGTAGGTGCCTGGCAGATCGGTAAGGTTGAACTCATAGCCGAACATCGAAGCATGAGCCTCGGTGGCGTCGACGGTCACACCGCTGTAGTTGCCCACATGCGCGTGAGCTCCGCTGGCGTAGTTGAACAGCGAGGTCTTGCCACAGTTGGGATTGCCTACCAGTGCCACGTTGATCGTACGGCGTTCCTGCTTGGCAATATGCTGGAGGTAGTCGTCTTGGTGGAGTGACGAGTTAAGAGTGATGGGTGAAGAGTTATGATTACCTTGCACACCATTCTGCCCAGCGTTTATCAGGTAATCATAGTTCTTAGTTCTTAGTTCTTCACTATTCACCACCTCAATCATGTCTGCCTCCTGATGCCGCAGCGACACCTCGTAGCCCATGAGTTTATAGATGACGGGATCCTGGAGCGGTGCGTTCTGCAGCACCTCTACCTCCTTACCCTTGATGAAGCCCATCTCGATGATGCGCTTGCGGAAGCCACCGTGCCCCAGCACCTTCACAATGACACCCTTCTCACCGGTCTTTAAATTCGATAGTTTCATGAACGTTTCTTTTTCTGCTGCAAAGTTACATAAAAATTTCCTGCAATCGGGTTGCATTTTGCATTCTTTTCAAAAAAATACCTACTTATGATGATAATAAAAGTTAATTGTGCACCTGCACATTAAACTTTTGTCAAATTTTGCATCAATATAGTATATGAACCAACGCAGCATTATTACCTTATTAGTCATGTTCTTTTTGAGCATACTCCCAGCAGCAGCCCAAAGAGACGTATTGTCAGGCCGGGTGCTTGACAAGGAGAACAACCAGCCAATGGCCAAGAGTACCTTACAGCTTTATCGTCTGACACGGAAGACGGACGGCAAACTCGACACCACCTTCGTGAGAGGCGTGCTCTCCGAAGACAACGGTCGCTTTACATTTAATAATGTGTCGGCAGGTCAGTACCTGCTCAAGATCACCTTCCTCGGCTATAAGTCCTACTATCAGGCCCTGAACAAGGAGCGGGGTAGGGAGATTACCCTGGGCAACATCATGATGGAGCCCAATAGCGTGCAGCTCGACGAGGCAGTGATCACGGCCAATCTGCCTAAGATGATCATCCGCGACGATACGGTGGTGTATAATGCCGATGCCTTCCGTGTGCCGGAGGGTTCGGTGATCGAGGCACTGGTAGAGGCACTCCCCGGTGCGAAGATTGACGACGACGGAAAGATCACCATCAACGGCAAGGAAGTGCGTAAGTTCAAGATGGACGGCCGCGACTTCATGACGGGCAACAACGATGCCGTGATGAAGAACCTGCCCTCGTATGTCATCGACCAGGTGAAGGCCTACGACGATAAGAGCGACCTGTCGCGCATGACGGGTATCGACGACGGTAATGATGACTTCACCCTCGAATTTGTGACCAAGCGCAGTGCCCGCAACGGCATACAGGCCAATCCCGATCTGGGCTACGGTACCGATCATCGCTATGGCATACGCCTGACGGCGATGAAACCCTTCGGCGACGTGCGCTACACCTTCATGGGCAATGCCAACAACGTGAACGACCGTAACTTCTCGGGTCGTGGCGGACGAGGACGAGGCAACAACCAGGGACAGCGTGAGACCAAGACGGCAGCCCTCGACGCCAGCTATGAGAACCAACGGAAACGCAACGGCAGCCAGGTGCGCTGGAGCGGACGAGTCACATGGAACCGCAACGATGCCGACAACTGGAACCGCTCCGCTTCCGAGAACTTCGTACAGACCCGTGGCGGTGCCTTCACCAACAGCATCAGCCAGAGCTACTCGCGCAACAACAGCTGGACCGCCAACATGAACCTGCAGTGGAGCATTGACTCGTTGACCACACTGTCGTTCCGCCCCGATATGAGCATCTCTTCAAACGACAGCCGCTCGCACAACAGCAATGCCTCGTTCAATGCCAATCCCTTCGATTACGTCGAAGACGCCCTGAGCGAACAGAGTATCAATAAGATGAACGAACTGGGTCTTATCGTCAACAACCGTCAGGGCAAGTCGCTCGGCTACGGCGAGAACAAGAATGCCAGCGCCCAGTTACAGCTCACACGCCGCATCGGCACAAAAGGCCGCAACGTGGCTCTAAGCAGCAACTTTAATTATCGCGACGGCGAGAACAAGAATGCTAACCTCTCTGCCGTCCACCTCTTCCAGCAGAAAGACCGCTTCGGCAACGACTCCACCTATCAGACCAACCGCTACACGCTGTCGCCTACCGACAACTTCAGCTACTCATTAGGCCTTACTTACACTGAGCCTCTCTATACTTTCAAGCCGAAACCGCAACCCGTCGACACCACGCAACAGCAGCAGCGAGGTCCCTTCGGCAACCGCAACCGTATGCGCAGCTTCGGTGCCCAGGGAATCTTCCTGCAGCTGAACTATCGATACAACTACAGCCATCAGAAGAGCGACCCTTCAACCTATGACTTCCCCGCCGTCTATACCGATGAGGCCTTTGCCGAGGTGCTCAATGAATACCGTGAGTGGGGACGCCTATTCGGCTATCTTCCCAACCCCTACGAGAGCTATCTCAGCAGCGACCTGAGCCGATTCTCAGAGCGTACGGAGCACAACCATAATATCGACGTGCAGCTCCGTGTGGTGCGCGACAAACTGAACATGAACGCCGGTATCAACATCCAGCCCCAGAAGTCACACTTCATACAGCAGTATCTGGGCCGTCCCGTCGACACCGTCAGGACCGTCACCAACGTCTCGCCGACGCTCAACATGCGCTATCGCTTCAACCAGCAGACCAACCTTCAGATACAGTTCCGCGGACAGTCGCAGCAGCCACAGATCACACAGTTGCTCGACATCCGCGATGATACCAACCCCCTGAACATCTCGGAAGGAAACCCCGGACTGAAGCCCTCGTTCAACTCCAACCTTTCGTTTAACTTCCAGATGCAGCGACAGCCAAAGCTCGTCACCGACAGCATGGGATTCACCGTGCCTAAGGCACAACGGCATTGGAGCTTCAGTTCGAACGGCGGCTGGCAGGTCACCAAGAACTCCATCGGCAATATTGTCACCTATGACGAGAAGACCGGTGGACGTACCACGCGGCCCGAGAATATCAACGGCAACTGGAGCGCCAACCTCGCCGTGTCGTTCAACTTCAACCTCGACACGCTGAACCGCTGGGACGTGAGCGGCTCCGTCAACGGACGCTACGACCACCGCGTGGGCTATGTCAACCTGAACCGTACGGCCATTCCCGACCGCAACGTCACACATACCTACAATCTCTCGCCTGAACTCAGACTCAGCTATCGCATCAGGGCGATTAACTTCTCGCTCAACGGACGTGCCACCTACGCCCGCACCGAGAACCGCCTGCAGGCCACGAACAACCTGACCACATGGAACTTCCAGTACGGCGGTAACGCAAACATCCGCCTGCCTTGGGGAACGGAACTGGCCACCGACTTCCACATGTTCAGCAAGCGAGGCTATACCGACGAGACGATGAATACCAACGAGCTGCTGTGGAACGCCCAGCTCTCACAGGGCTTCCTGCGCGGGAAATCCCTTACCATCATGCTCCAGTGGTATGACATCCTGCATCAGCAGACCAACCTGACGACCAACGTGACGGCCAACGGCTGGACCGACCGCGAGGTGAATGCCATCACCAGCTATGCCATGCTCCATGTGACTTACCGCATGAACTTCTTCGGAGGACGTAATGGACGTGGCGGATTCGGTGGCCAGCGAGGCGAAGGCGGGCGTGGCGGACGTGGCGGTGGCTTCCCAGGTGGTGGCGGAGGCTTCGGCGGAGGCGGTGGCTTCGGTGGCGGAGGCGGATTCGGAGGCGGAGGAGGCCGCTTCTGATGAAGGATTCGACAAAAAACAACAGTTCCCTCGCATTTTTTGCGGGGGAAATTTGTTTTTTTCCGATAAACTTCCTATATTTGCAGCATCAAACGATATCCAAATGGAAAAGAGACAAAAAACCATAGCTGGGAAAATCACGCGGAAGATGTTTGTCTGGATGATAATCATCGTCATCCTGGTTTCCTACGCCCTGTTCTATTTCGAGGGACAGTCGACACGCCAGTTCTATTCCGAGATCTACCACAACAAGATGCTCGTCACCAACGAGTACACCCGTCGTGTGATCTCCGATGTCTATGTGGCCGTGACCAACAACCTCTATTATCTGGAGCAGTCGCTCAACAATCCCGACAGCCACAAGGCCACCATGAAGCGCATCGTGAGAAGCGGTACGCGCATCCGGAGCTGCGGCGTCAGTTTCATTGAAGACTATTATCCGCAGAAAGGCCCGCAGTACTGTTCCTACGCCTGGCGCGACCCATACCGCCCGGATTCCGTCTATTCCCAGGACAGGACCAATGACCTTCGCAACTATCTCAGCGCCGATTGGTTCCTCACCGTCCTCAAGACCGACTCGGCACAGTGGTCGGCACCTTTCTACGACCATTATGACGAGCGGACCACGCTGTCGGCCTATATGGTGCCCGTCCACGACAAGACGGGTAGGGTGGTGGCCGTGCTCGGAGCCGATGTCTCTCTCGACTGGTTTACCAACAAGCTCAATGAGGCCGACTCCGTCATCAACAAGAGCAAGATGTTCATGGCGAGCATGTTCAGGATGAAGTCCAACAGCTTCATCATCAACCGCGACGGCACCTACATGACCCATTCCGACAAGTGGCGCATCATGAAGGACAATTTCTTCATGCAGCTCGGCACCTGCGACGGCAGCAATACGGAAGGCGTGGTCAACAGGATCATCAACGGCATCGAGGATAACAAGAGCCTGGAGCGCTTCCTCGTCGATGGTCAGGAGTGTTATCTCTTCTACAAACCCGTGAAGTACACCCAGTGGATATTGGTGACCGTCGTGCCATGCAAGGCTGTCGACACGCTGTGCTATCTCAACGGCGCCACCGTTTTCCTGATAGTCCTGCTGCCCATGCTCCTGCTGGTCTTCATGAGCTATTATTACACGAAGAAGGCCACCAAGCCGTTGAAACAACTCATTCAGGTTACCAACGACATGACTTACGGCAAGCTGGACACCCATCTGCCTAATGTGGATGGCGACGACGAGATCTGTCAGCTTACCGATTCCCTGGAAGACGTTCAGGCGATTCTCTACGAACTGGAAAACAAGAAGGGCGCATAAGCACCCCTCTTGTTGTGAATCATGGGGACTGGCATCATCTGTGATGTCGCTTGCGATGTCACAGTGGTGCCTGTCCCCAGTAGGAGGTCGGACATCCCCGTCGTTATCTCCAGCGGGTTCAGGAGCGAGGAGGTGAACAGGATGTGCGGGGGAGCGAGGGGGGGCAATCACCTGACGGGTTGCGCTGTGGACATCAGATGCTATGGCCCAGAGCAGATGATCAGGTATGCGTGTCTGCTGCTCGACACCGCCGACGAGAACGGCTGGGTGTTTGATGAGCTCATCCAGGAGAAGCGCGGCACGACGTACTGGATCCACTTCGCGGTGAGGCCCGAGGATCGCTCGGCGACGAAAGGAGACGCTTGCCAGAGCAAGAATCGGAGGAAGATTCTTTTCGACTGCCGGTAAAAAAGAAATCCCCGCTCGTTTTTGAAGCGGGGATTCTTGTTGGGATTATTTCAGTCTGTAGAAGAGGCTGATGGTGCCATAGATGGGGTAGAGGGTCTGCTCGATGGTATTGAAGTCGCCCGGGAAGACACCCGTCAGTCCCCAGTTCAGGTCGGCTGAGAGTCCTAAACCCTTATACACCTGCCAGTCGGCTCCGATGCCGATGCCAAACTGCAGGTCGCGCATATCGTCATCAAACTCGTAGGTGGCCCATTCTCCCTCTTTGTTGCCCATGAGTATCTTTGCACCCGTGGGGTTTCCCTCGCGCAGATAGCCGTCGGAGGCAATGCCGCTGAACTCCTTGCCTGTCAACACGGAGAGATAGGGACCGCCCCGGAGCATCACTTTCTGGCCCAGCAGGAGTGTGGCCTGTACGGGAATGGTGAACATCCACTGCTTCACCTTCTGGTTGACGTGGCCAGTGAAGAGTCCCGACAGCCTGGAGCCGCCTTTTACCACCTCCATGCGGTAAGCCTTGGTGGTGACGTCGCCCTCCATGCCTTTGTTCTCGAAATGCACACCCACGGCGATGCCCCATTTCTGAGTGAGGGGCAACTGGGCGTCGACACCCACCATGAACGACGGCGTGAGACTGTAGCTGTCGATGCTGCGGATGGTCTCGGGCAAGGGGATGGGGGCCGTTCCGCCGATGCTGTAGCCGGCACGGGCCCTGAGTTGCAGTTCTTCGAGGATGCCTGCCTTGGCGGTGCTGACCATTCCGAACGTCAGCATCATCATTGCTGTTGCGATAATAACAGTATGCTTCATATCTCTCTTACTTCTCGTATGATATTTCTACTTCGTCAATATACAGTGTGCTGCCCAGGGCGCCCTCGAACTGGGCTCCTCTGATGCTCGACGAGAATACGATGGCCAGGCTGAACTCCTTCTTGGCCACCATGTCGTCGGGGGCATCCTTGCCGTCAAAGAACATCTCAAAGAAAGTCCATGTGTCGGTAGGCGGCAGGGAGGGTACGCGGGCCACCTTATAAATCTGGGGATTGTCGAGCATCTTGTCGAGGTCTGCCACCGCTGCGCCATCGAGCGTATATGTCTCGCCCTTTTCATCGAGGTTGCGATAGAACACGGCATAGACGCTGGCCTTGTCGGTCACGCCGGGCATCTCTTCCTCCATAGAATTGATCATGGTCTTGCCGGGCTTGTATTTGTAATAGCCTGTGATGCGCAGCGGCTCCTTGTCCCAGGGCAGTCCGAATGCAGTGGCTTTCAGTGGTTCGCTGGCCGCATATTCAATGACGAACTTGCCCAGGAAGAGGTTTCCTGCAGCAATGGGCTTATGCATGGCGCTGCCGAAGACGCCTGTGGACATGGTCTCCAGACGGACGCATTTGCCCTCATATCCGTTGTCGGCCCTTTGTGTGGGGAATTTGTCAGGACCGGAATCGTCGAGCTGTGAATAGGCGAAACCGGCATTGCCCGATGCCCAGAATAACTGTCTCGTTCCGCTCTGGTCGTAGTCGTAGAACACGTGGTAATAGTTGTCTTTGAACAGGCCGCCTTTCACGGTGTCGGCATTCTCGAACGAGAACTTGTTCTTGGGCAGCACGGGTTCCGTAAATGCCACCTTGTAAGTACGCTTCCACTGCCCGTCCTCGGAGGTCACTGTATAAGTGACACTGTCCTTGGTGAAATCCTGCATCGAGCCGTTGGCAGGTTCGATGGTGGCACCCGGAGTGAGCTTGAAGTTCACGGGGATCTGCTTCGGCAACATGGGTTTCGAACGTACCGTAAACGTGATGTTCGTCTCTGCTGAACTGATGTTTTCCTTGCGCATCTCGGCTGTCTGGTAGAAGAAATCGGCATATTCCTCGCCTTCTATCCACGCACTCTCGATGTCGCACTCATTGTTCGGGGCTTCGTCCTTGATGCATGAAACCAGGCAGCAACAAAGGATGAGGGCTATAATACTCTTATTCATTTTCCTTGTTATTTGTTCGGGATGCAAAGGTACGAAATAAATTCATAATTCATAATGCAAAATGCATAATTTACAAGTGCGGTAGCAAATTTTTCACTTTTCACTCTTCACTTTTCACTTATTTTTGTACCTTTGCACGCAGATTCGCATACAGTTATGAAAGAAGTGATTGTCAAAGACGAGAGGCTGCAACAGGCAGCGATGGAAGGCATGGACGCTTTTGTGAAAGTGTTCACCGATGCCATCCGTGAGGCGATAGGCGGAGAACTGACGGCCGAGACGATGGGTGAACTGAACAGCGACCAGATCACCTTGCTGGCGTGGGATATGCTCCATGAGGAGGTGATGGACGGCGGTTTCGTGCAGCTGATCCACAACGGCCTGGGTGAGTTTATCTTCAAGAATCCCTTTGCCAAGGCCGTGAAGCTGTGGGGGCTGCGCGACCTCTCGAAACTGATCTACGAAGGTCACACCCTCTGGCTCAAGCATCGCGAGGAGATAGAGAAAGACTGCACCGAGGATGAGTTTATGGCGCTTTTTGAGAAGTTCCCGGAGTTTGACGACCTCGACGACCAGTTCGTGGAGAGCGAAGAGGAATGGATGGACGATATTGCCCACTACATCGATGACAATCTCGACCGCTTCGCGATAGTGAAAAGTTAAAAGTGAATAGTTGTGAACAAGGAACAGGAACAACTGCGGAAGAAGAGCCCAGTACAGATCAAGAATAAGAAGGCCTCGTTTGAATATTTCTTCATCGAGACCTATACTGCCGGTATCGTGCTGACGGGAACGGAGATCAAGAGCATCCGTCTCGGTAAGGCGAGTCTGGTGGACACCTACTGCACCGTGATCAATGGTGAGTTGTGGGTGAAGCAGATGAGTGTGAGTCCGTATTTCTACGGCTCCTACAATAACCACGAGATGAAGCGTGACCGTAAGCTGCTGCTCACGAAACGTGAGATCAGGGAGCTGGAGAGTGCTACCAAGCAGACGGGATACACGATTGTGCCCCTGCTGGTGTTTATCGACGATAAGGGGCGTGCCAAGATGGATATCGCCCTCTGTAAGGGTAAAAAAGAGTATGACAAGCGTCAGACGCTCAAGGAGAAGGAAGACCGCAGGGAAATGGACCGGGCGATGAAGACATATAAATAGAGGTAAGAGGTAAGAAGTAAGAGGTAAGAAGTGGGGAGTAGACTTAACGATATTATTAAGGAACGCGTGCTTATCCTCGACGGAGCGATGGGAACGAAGATCCAGGCCTACGGTCTTGGAGAGGCAGATTTCCGGGGGAACCGTTTTAAGGATATCGCGGGTCAGCTGAAGGGCAACAACGATGTGCTCTCGCTGACGCGTCCCGATGTCATTGCCGATATCCATCGCGCCTACCTCCAGGCTGGTGCCGATATCATCACTACCAATACCTTCAGCTCGCAGCGCATCTCCCAGGCAGACTATCATCTGGAGGACGCCTCGTATGAGATGGCGCTCGCAGGGGCAAGGATCGCAAGACAGGTGGCTGACGCGTTCTCTACAGAAGACAAACCTCACTTTGTGGCGGGCTCCGTTGGTCCCACGAACAAGACCTGCTCGATGTCGCCGGATGTGAGCGACCCAGCTGCCAGAGATCTCGACTATGATACACTTCTGACAGCCTACGAGGAGGAGATAGAAGGTCTCGTGGAGGGTGGGGTGGATGCCCTGCTGATTGAGACCATCTTCGACAGTCTTAATGCCAAGGTGGCTATCGATGCTGCCATGCGGGTAATGGAACGCAGGGATTGTGAACTGCCCATCATGCTCTCCGTTACCGTGAGTGATCTGGCGGGGCGCACGCTGAGTGGTCAGACGCTCGAGGCTTTCCTCGCCAGTGTCAGCACATATCCCATCTTCTCCGTCGGACTGAACTGTTCGTTCGGTGCCACGCAGATGAAACCCTTCCTCAGACAACTGGCCCGTGTGGCACCTTATTATATTAGTGCCTATCCTAATGCCGGACTCCCCAATTCGATGGGACTCTACGACGAGACGGCTGAGACGATGGCGCCCAAGATGGGTGAATTGGTGGACGAAGGTCTGGTGAATATCATCGGTGGCTGCTGTGGTACTGACGAGACATTCATTGCGCGGTATAATGAGCTGGTCGAAGGCAAGCAGCCTCACATGCCTGTGGCTAAACCTCAGACGATGTGGCTCAGCGGTTTGGAGCGACTTGAACTCACGCCTGAAGTGCAGTTCGTGAATGTGGGCGAACGTTGCAATGTTGCGGGTTCGCGGAAATTCCTCAGGCTCATCAAGGAAAAAAACTACGACGAGGCACTCAGCATTGCCCGAAAACAGGTGGTTGACGGTGCCCTCGTTATTGATATCAACATGGATGACGGTCTGCTCGATGCGAAGGCAGAAATGGTGAATTTCCTAAACCGTATCGCTGCGGAGCCCGATATCGCCCGTGTGCCCGTGATGATTGACTCTTCAGACTGGGAGGTGATCAAAGCGGGTCTGAAGTGTGTGCAGGGTAAGAGCATCGTCAATTCCATCTCATTGAAAGAGGGTGAGGCGAAGTTCTTGGAGCACGCCCGCGATGTGATGCGTTACGGTGCTGCTGTGGTGGTGATGTGCTTCGATGAGCAGGGACAGGCCACGAGCTATGAGCGCAGGATTGAGATAGCCTCCCGCGCCTATCGGCTTCTCGTTGATGAGGTGGGCATGAATCCGCTGGATATCATCTTCGACCCCAATGTGCTGGCCGTGGCGACAGGAATGGAGGAGCATGACAGCTATGCTGCAGACTTCATCAGAGCAACCGGTTGGATCAAGGAAAACCTGATTGGTGCCCATGTGAGTGGAGGTGTGAGTAACCTGAGTTTCTCGTTCCGGGGCAATAACTATATCCGTGAGGCGATGCATGCAGTATTCCTCTATCATGCCATTCAGAAAGGCATGGATTTCGGTATCGTAAATCCCTCTACTAAAGTTATATACGCTGATATACCTCAAGAACAACTTGATATCATTGAGGATGTGATTCTGAATCGCAGAAGCGATGCCTCAGAGCGATTGACAGAGCTGGCGAATGCCCTCGCAGCAGAGAATGTCACAAAGGGGTCAGGATACTTTGTGACATCTCCTGACGCAAACAATGTCACAAAGTATCCTGACCCTAATGTGACATTGGAGGAGCGGTTGGCGCAGGCGCTGGTGAAGGGCGTGGGCGATCATCTGGAGGAGGATCTGCAGGAAGCGCTGAAGAAATATCCCCATGCAGTGGATATCATCGAAGGACCGCTGATGACAGGTATGAATACCGTCGGGCAGTTGTTTGGTGAGGGAAAGATGTTCCTGCCCCAGGTGGTGAAGACCGCCCGTACGATGAAGCAGGCAGTAGGTATCCTGCAGCCTTACATTGAGGCGGAGAAGGCAGAGGGCGGCAAGAGTGCCGGTAAGGTGCTGTTGGCAACGGTGAAGGGCGATGTGCATGATATCGGTAAGAATATCGTGGGTGTGGTGATGGCCTGCAACGGCTATGAGATCATCGATATGGGTGTGATGGTGCCTGCAGAGCAGATTGTGCGCAAGGCTCAGGAAGAGAAAGTGGACATCATCGGTCTGAGCGGACTGATTACCCCCAGTCTGGAAGAGATGGTGAATGTGGCTCGTGAACTGCAGCGTGCGCATCTGAATATCCCCATCATGATCGGTGGTGCTACGACCAGCGAACTCCACGTCGCTTTGAAAATAGCACCTGTCTATGAGGGCGCTGTGGTCTGGTTGAAAGATGCCTCTCAGAATGCTCTTGTGGCAGCCCGTCTGATGAATGAGGAGCAGCAGGTGGAGCAGGAACTCTCGGAGAAATATGAGCATCTGCGCGAAGACTATCAGCAGCAACAGGACAACTTGCAAAGTCTTGAGGAGGCACGAAAGCATAAATTGAACCTGTTTTAAAAGTATAAAGGTAAAACAATAAAAACGATAGATATGAATAAAAGACAATCATGGAGTGGAGTAATAGGGCTGGCAAAATGGTTCTTACCTTTTTACCTTTTTACCCTTTTACCTTTCTCTTCTCTCGCCCAAAAGCGAGAGATGCGCGGTGCGTGGATTCAGTGTGTCAACGGACAATTCCAGGGTATGGGTACCCAGAAGATGCAGCAGACGCTGACCTATCAGCTCGACGAGTTGCAGAAGGACGGTGTGAATGTAATCATCTTCCAGGTGCGCCCTGAGTGCGACGCCCTCTATGAGAGCAAGCTCGAACCGTGGAGTCGTTTCCTCACTGGTCAGCAGGGCAAGGCCCCGCAGCCTTACTGGGATCCCCTGCAGTGGATGGTCAATGAGTGTCACAAACGCGGAATGGAGCTGCATGCCTGGATCAATCCCTATCGTGCCAAGACGAAGACCACCAAGCAGTTGGCATCGAACCATATCGCTACGCGCAAGCCGATGAGCTGTTTCGCTTACGATGATATGTTTATCCTTAATCCCGGCTTGCCCGAGAACCGCGACTATATCTGTGAGGTGGCCAAGGATATTGTGACCCGCTATGATGTGGACGGCATCCACATGGACGATTACTTCTATCCATATCCCGTGAAAGGTGAGAACATCCCCGATGCTGAACAGTTCCGTCAGTATGGCAACGGTATCAAGGATATCAACGACTGGCGTCGTTATAATGTGAACCTCTTCATCGAGCAGTTCTATAAGACCGTGCACGAGGCAAAGCCTTGGGTGAAGGTGGGTATCTCACCCTTCGGAATCTATCGTAACAAGCGTAGTTCGGAAATCGGCAGCAATACCAATGGCCTGCAGAACTACGATGACCTTTATGCTGATATCCTGCTTTGGGTGAACAACGGCTGGCTCGACTACAACGTGCCTCAGATCTATTGGGAGATAGGCAATAAGGCCGCTGATTATGATACCCTCATCCGTTGGTGGAACCAGCACGCCTCAGGTCGTCCCCTGATTATCGGTGAGGATGTGGAGCGTACGGTGAAATATACCGACCCCCAGAATCCTAACAGTCATCAGTTGGCAGCCAAGATGCGACTCCACCAACAGTTGCCTGGTGTGAAAGGTACAGTCTTGTGGTATGCGAAGGCTGCCGTCGATAATGTAGGCAACTATGGCACAGCCCTTCGCAATACCTATTGGCGCCTGCCAGCCTTGCAGCCCGACATGTCGTTCATCGACAGTAAGACACCGGGTAAGGTGCGTAAGGTGAAGCCCGTATGGACAGAGGACGGCTATATCCTTTTCTGGACGGAACCTAAGGGTAAGGACTGGCGCGATACGGCTACACGGTATGTGGTGTATCGCTTTGCCAAAGGTGAGAAACTGAATGTCAATGACGGCTCGAAGATTGTGGCTATCACCAGTCAGCCTTTCTACAAACTGCCTTATCAGGACGGCCGTCAGAAATATACCTATGTGGTAACGGCGCTCAACCGTTTGCAGAACGAGAGTAAGCTTGTGAAAAAGAAGGTGAAGCTATGAAACAGATAGGGTTGTTTTTTATTACGCTATCAGGCATTGTCCTGCTGGCAGCCTGTGGCAACAGGCAGATGTCGCCCGGTGAGATGCAACGGAAACTTGACAGTATCGCGCGACTCGAAACCATCGAACAGCTCGAGATGCAGGGTATCCATATCGGCAAGGATGTCAGTCCTATCCAACTCTTCTTCGACAGCCTGAATATCCAGCCCTTGCCTGTGCGCTATTCAGATGAGTATGTGAAGTATCTGCCTAACTATACAAGTGTGCCCTATGAGTTGGTGAGGTTTATGAATTTCGAGGGACGTACTGATCCGAAGGCTATTGCACTGCCTGAGAGTGCAGGTGCCCGGTTGATGATCCTCGCAGCTGACGAGGGCGACGGCTTGTATTCACTCTGGCTCTATTCTCTCGACGATGACTATATGCCCGTTGACAAGCTCTGTCTCTATGCAACCAGTAAGGAGGAACAGAAGGAGAATGAACTGGCAGATCCCGAGGATAAGCTTATTCAGGACTTTGTCATTACCAGCGATTATGAGATAAGACTTACCGACTATTCGGGTAAGTTCAAGGCCGAGGTACAAAAGGTGTACCACGTGGATATGTCACGCAAGTTCTCAGAAGATCAGGAAATCGACTACGAACAGAACGGTTCCGACGATATCGTCGGATAGGATAGGGTCTAGGCGTCTTTCAGCAGATTGTCGAGGAAATCGTCGAGGTCCTTGTCCAGGCCTTGCATCATATCGCTGTCGATGATTACCAGGTCATCATCCACGATATAGAGCTCTTCCACAGGTTCCTTCTCGTCGTTTTCCAACACGAAGGTGAAGGGCTTCATAATGCCCATGTTGTCCACTAACGTCTTCTGGCGCTCAATACACTTACGGATGATAGGCGGGATGGCTGTGTAGAAGTCATCATCGGTGTTGTCGATCCATTGCTCCACAATACCGCGTGTGATCTCCTCTTCATTGTCGTCGAAGGTGATCAACTCGCCCGAATCCTGAATGACTCTCACATGGATGTCGGTCATGACCGATGCGTCCGGATCAGCGGGAAATTTATCCGCTGTCTTGCGGATAGCACGCTCAATTTGCTGTAATGTCTGTTCTGTCGCTTTCATCTTATTTCTGCTTTCTCACGGCAAAAGTAATAAAAAAGTTTGAAATCGCAAACGATTACGGCTTTTTTTAGGAAAAAAATAGTGTTTTCGCTTGTTTTTTAATAAATATGTAGTACCTTTGCAAAATGTAAAGTCGACATTGCAAATCCATGAGTCAGAAGATTTCACATTCAGGTGTCATAGAGCATATAGAGGAAGATTGCATCAAGGTGCGTATCGTCCAGACTTCTGCATGTGCTGCCTGCAAGGTAGCGAGTCATTGCAATGCGGCTGAATCGAAGGTGAAGATGGTGGATGTATTTGGCTGTGACACAGCCAATTACGCGACGGGTCAGGAGGTGACGGTGTGGGCATCGAAAGATGTGGCCAATAAGGCTTTGCTCCTGGGCTTTGGTGTTCCTTTCCTGTTGTTGGTATGTGTGCTGATGATAGCGCTGAGGTTCACTGCTGATGAGGGGCTGGCTGCGCTCCTGGCTTTGGGTTCGCTGGTGCCTTACTACTTTGCGCTGTGGTTGCTTCGTGATCGCATTCAGCGTGGCATCTCCTTTCATATTGAAGATAGAAAGAATACATAACTAAATAATAAGCATTTATGAATTTCATCTTGATTGCAGTGATTGTCTTGGGAGCCATCGGCCTGATAGCAGCTGTCGTGCTGTTTGCCGCCTCCAAGAAGTTTGCTGTCTATGAGGATCCCCGTATTGCTCAGGTGGGTGAGTTGCTGCCTGGTGCCAACTGCGGAGGATGTGGATTCCCAGGATGTAGCGGTATGGCTGATGCCCTCGTGAAAGGTGCTGATGCCGGAAGCCTCGATGGACTTCTTTGTCCTGTTGGTGGTGCCGAGACGATGGGAAAAGTGGCCGATCTGTTGGGAATGGCGATTGCCAATTCCGAGCCGATGGTGGCCGTTGTGAGATGTAATGGCACTTGTGAGCACCGTGCAAAGATTGCCGAGTATGCAGGGTTGCGTACCTGTGCTGCCATGCATGCCTGTGGTGCAGGTGAGACGGCCTGCGGTTTCGGATGTTTGGGTTGTGGCGATTGCGAGGCTGCCTGTCAGTTCGACGCCATCAAGATCAATCCCGAAACGGGTATTCCTGAGGTCGACGAGGAGAAATGTACTTCCTGCGGTGCATGTGTGAAGGCTTGTCCGCGTGGTATCATCGAACTCCGCAAGAAGGGTCCGAAGGGTAGGAGAGTCTTCGTCTCCTGTGTCAACAAGGACAAGGGTCCTGCAGCTATGAAGGCCTGTGCCGTCAGTTGTATAGGCTGTGGTAAGTGTGAGAAGGAGTGTCCCTTCGGTGCCATCACCGTCGAGAACAATCTGGCTTACATCGACTTCGGGAAGTGCCGTCTGTGTCGCAAATGCGAAAAGGTGTGTCCGAAGAACGCCATTGTCGCTGTGAATTTCCCTGCACCCAAACCGAAGCCCGAAAATCCGGAAGCTAGCGAAAGAAAGGAGGAAACCGTATGAATATCAGAACATTTAGAATAGGTGGTATCCACCCCGAGGAGAATAAACTGACGCACGAGGCTGTGACGAAGGTAGCTGCTCTGCCAAAACAGGCCATCTTCCCTTTGAGCCAGCATATCGGCGCCCCAGCCAAACCCGTTGTCCAGAAGGGTGATAAGGTGAAGGTGGGTACAATGATTGCTGAGGCTGGTGGATTTGTGTCGGCCCCGATTTTCTCGTCTGTCAGCGGTACGGTCTTCAAGATTGATACTGCCATCGATGCCACCGGTTATCGCAAGCCCGTGATCATCATCAATGTCGAGGGCGATGAGTGGGAAGAGAGCATCGACCGTTCAGATAAACTCGAGACAGTTGAGGCCCATCCGGAGCTCACGCCCGAGGAGATCGTCACGCGTATCAAGGACGCTGGCGTCGTTGGTATGGGTGGTGCCTGTTTCCCGACATTTATCAAACTGACGCCTCCTCCCACGGCCAAGGCTGAGTGTGTGATTATCAATGCCGTAGAGTGCGAGCCTTATATCACTGCCGACTTCCGTCTGATGATGGAGCATGCCGATGAGATCCTTGTGGGTCTTGAGCTGCTCATGATGGGTGCGAAGGTCACCACAGGCTACATTGGTATTGAGACCAACAAGATGCCTGCTATCGAACTACTTACGCAGAAATGTGCAGAGAAATTCGGTGGTTCGAAATACAGCGTAGAGGTGGTACCCTTGAAGCAGCGCTATCCGCAGGGCGGTGAAAAGCAGCTCGTGGATGCTGTGATTCAGCGTCAGGTGCCTGCGCCTCCAGCCATCCCCGTGAATGTAGGTGCGATTGTGCAGAATGTGGGTACGGCCTTTGCTGTCTATGAGGCTGTGATGAAGCATAAACCACTCTTTGAGCGCTATACCACAGTTACGGGTAAGCGTCTGGCCAACCCCGGCAACTTCCTCGTTCGCATGGGTACACCTATGCAGCAACTCATCGATGCCTGTGGCGGAATGCCTGAGGGCGACAACAAACTGCTGGCTGGTGGTCCTATGATGGGTAAAGCCTTGACTTCTACCGAAGTACCTATCTGCAAGGGAACTAACTCCGTGACGATCATCTCTGATGATGAGGCCCGTCGCAAGGAGCCGCAGCCTTGTATCCGTTGTGCCAAATGTGTTGGTGCTTGTCCGATGGGCTTGGAGCCTTATCTGCTCGCCAAACTCTCCGAAGTGAAGAACTGGGAGCGTGCTGAAACCGAGGATATCGTCAGTTGCATCGAGTGTGGCTCGTGTCAGTTCACTTGTCCAGCCCACCGTCCGCTGCTCGACAACATCCGTCAAGGCAAGTCAACAGTGATGGGAATTATTCGAAACCGTAATGCTAAGAAATAATATGGGAAAACTAATTGTATCATTATCGCCACACGCCCACGGTACCGATAGTGTTGAACGCAATATGTATGGTGTGATCATCGCTCTGATGCCCGCACTTCTTGTATCGTTCTATTTCTTCGGTCTGGGTTCGGTTATCGTCTGCTTGACAAGTGTGGCAGCCTGCGTCTTCTTTGAGTGGGCGATAAACAAATATATCCTCAAGAACGAGCGGAACACCATCCTCGACGGCTCAGCTGCGTTGACAGGTCTGTTGCTCGGTATGAACCTTCCGTCGAACCTTCCCATCTGGATTATCCTCATCGGAGCACTTTTTGCTATCGGTGTGGCCAAGATGACTTTTGGTGGCCTCGGACATAATATCTTCAACCCCGCACTGGTGGGTCGTTGTGCGCTCCTCGTGGCATTCCCTGCACAGATGACATCCTGGCCTTTGCCCGGTCAGTGGCTTCAGTACACGGATGCCGAGACTGGTGCTACACCGCTGGCATTGATGCAGGAGGCCGTCAAAAGCGGTAATATGGATGTGCTTGCCCAACTGCCGGATGCCTTTACTTTGCTCTTTGCAGATTTCTCACTCAACGGCGGTGCCGGTACCATCGGTGAGGTCTGCGACCTGGCATTGATAGTTGGTCTGATCTTCATGCTTTGGCGGAAGATCATCACCTGGCATATTCCTGTCAGTATCATCGGTACGGTGTTTGTGCTCAGTTCGCTGCTGCACCTCGCCAACCCCATCTATGCTGACCCCGTGGTGGTGATTCTCTCCGGAGGTCTGATGCTTGGTGCCATCTTTATGGCGACAGATTATGTGACTTCTCCTATGACACCGAAGGGGCAGATAATCTATGGTGTCTGTATTGGTCTGCTCACCATTGTCATCCGTAACTGGGGCGCTTATCCCGAGGGTATGTCGTTTGCTATTCTAATAATGAATGCATTCACACCGCTCATTAATAATTATGTTAAACCTAAGCGCTTCGGTGAAGTGCCTGCTCAGAAATAAAGGAGGACCCGATGTATGAAGAAATTAGAATCATCTTTGACGAATATGGTGTTGGTGCTCACAGGAGTAGCAGTCATCATGGGTGGTATCCTCGCTTATGTGAACCATTTGACTGAAGGGCCTATCAACGAACAGAAGGCAAAAGCCCTCGCAGATGGCATCAAGACGGTGATGTGTGTCGATGACCTTAAAGTGGCCAAGACGGATACCGTGCACCAGAACGATGCCAAGGGTAAGGAAATAACCTTTGTCATCTATCAGACCCAGGATGTTCAGGGCAAGGATCTGGGTGCTGCTGTTGAATCGACAACAGGTGGCTTCGGTGGTAACCTGAAGGTGCTCGTGGGCTTCGACCCCGAAGGCAAGATCCTTGGTTATACACTCCTCGAACATGCAGAGACCCCTGGACTCGGTGCAAAGGCCGACAAGTGGTTCCAAAAGGGCGAGAAGGGTGATATCATCGGTAAGGACCCGAAGGAGCCGCTGACCGTTTCGAAGGACGGCGGACAGGTGGATGCCATCACGGCCTCTACTATCACCAGCCGTGCTTTCCTGCTCGCAGTCAACAATGCTTATAACGCTTACAAGACGACACCCGCCACTGATGCAGAGACGGGAGCCTCGCAACAAGTAAAAAGTGAATAGTTTATGAACGCAATACAGATTATCAAAAATGGCATCGTCAAGGAGAACCCAACGTTCGTCCTGATGCTTGGTATGTGTCCCACGCTGGCTACCACCACCTCTGCCATAAATGGTATGTCGATGGGGTTGGCAACGATGGCGGTGCTCATCTGCACCAACGTGGTGATATCGTGTATGAAATCCATCACCCCCGACAAGGTGCGAATCCCTGTGTTTATCGTGGTGATTGCTGCCTTTGTGACTATCCTGCAATTGGTCATCAAGGCCTTCCTGCCTGATATCGATGCAGCCCTCGGACTCTTCATTCCGCTGATCGTGGTCAACTGTATTATCCTCGGGCGTGCTGAGGCCTTTGCAGCCAAGCAGTCGCCAGTGGCCTCTCTCTTCGATGGTATCGGTATCGGTCTCGGCTTCACGCTCGGACTGACGCTTTTGGGTATCTGTCGTGAGTTCTTAGGCAATGGCTCGATTTTCGGACTGACGCTGCTGCCAGAGACTTATAATATCCTGCTCTTCGTGCTGCCCCCGGGTGCCTTTATCACCCTCGGTTTCCTTATTGCTATTGTCAATAAACTGCGCAACTCGTAATAACGATATAACGTAATAACGAATTATGGAATATATTCTGATTTTCATTAGCGCCATTTTCGTGAACAACATCGTGTTGTCACAATTCCTCGGCATTTGTCCGTTCCTTGGCGTATCCAAGAAGATTGACACCTCGTTAGGTATGTCGGCAGCCGTCGCCTTCGTGCTGACTCTCGCCACCATCGTTACCTGGCTGGTACAGAAATATGTGCTCGACGCCTTTGGGCTGCAGTATCTGCAGACCATCGCCTTCATCCTTGTCATCGCCTCATTGGTGCAGATGGTGGAGATTGTGCTGAAGAAGGTGTCGCCTGCCCTCTATCAGGCATTGGGCATTTTCCTGCCCCTGATTACGACCAACTGCGCTGTGCTGGGTGTTGCCATTCTTTGTATCCAGAAGGATTACAACCTGTTGCAGTCTGTGGTCTATGCCTTCTCTACTGCCATCGGTTTCGGACTGGCGCTGACGGTATTTGCCGGTATGCGCGAGCAGCTTGAATTGGTAAAGATTCCCAAGGGGATGCAAGGCATGGCCATCGTGATGCTCTCCGCAGGACTGCTGAGTCTTGCTTTCATGGGCTTCTCAGGTGTCGACGGTGGACTGAAAGTGCTCTTTGGCCTCGACTGAACAACATCTAAATTTAAATGGACTATGAATAAGAAAACCTATTTGTTTGCAGCTGCGATGCTGATGGTATTGATGGCTTGCAAGAACATTACGGATGCAACAACAGAAGTCGTCGACCTTCCACGTGCGGAAACCCCTGACAGTCTGGCTACGGCGATGGACACTTTCTTCCAGGAGGCGGCTAACGACTCGATGGACATTCACAGTGTGATGATTGTCAAAGACGGTAGTGTGATTTACAGCCGCTGGCAGAGTGAGGGTGCTGACAGTGTACCCCACGTGCTCCATTCAGTCAGTAAGACCTTTACTGCTACAGCAGTGGGACTGGCTATTGCTGACGGAAAGATGGCATTGACCGACAAGATCATTGACTTCTTCCCTGACAAGCTTCCTGCTGAGGTGAGTGATAATCTCAAGGCCATGACTGTTCGCGATTTGCTGACGATGACCTGTGGCCACGATGTAGAACCTTCTTCCCGTGGCAGTCAGGAGGTTGACTGGGTACAGGCTTTCCTGGCACATCCCGTAGTGCACAAGCCCGGCACTTTCTATCTATACAATAGCCTGGGCACCTATGTGCTATCTGCCATCGTGCAGCAAGTGACAGGTGAAAAGGTGGTCGACTATCTGAACTCGCGCCTTTTTGAACCTCTCCACATCGATAAGCCCAAATGGGAAGAGAGTCCGCAGGGTATCAATTGCGGTGGTTGGGGCCTATACCTGAAGACCGAAGATCTGGCTAAGATGGGTCAGCTGCTGCTGCAGAAAGGCAAATGGAACGGCCAGCAGATTATTCCGGAAGAGTGGGTGAGTGAGATGTCGAAGAAGCAGGCGGAGAGCATCAATCCTGGCACTCGCATCGAGCAGGCTGAGGAACGAGGGCTGACTATTGAGACCAGCGACTGGATGCAGGGTTATGGCTACCAGATGTGGCGTTGCCGTCCGGGGTGTTTCCGTGCCGATGGTGCCCGAGGACAGTATATCATCGTTGTTCCTGACAAAAACGCTGTCATTGCTATCACCTCGAATGTCGAGGATCTGCAAGGGGAACTCAACCTGGTCTGGAACAATATCCTCCCAGTGCTTTAAAATTTTCTTGTCGACAACTTTTTTCGCGAAACTGCAACAGGTTTCGCGATTTTTTTGTACCTTTGCAAAATCGAATGATAACTAATATTGACTTATGAAGCAACTATTACTAATCGCACTGATGATGCTGGTGGGTACGGTGGGCTGTTATGCCCAGGGACCGCACGATTCCGGCGAGTATTACAAGGCTGCTGACGGCAAGAAAGGCGCGGCGCTGAAGACGGCCCTCTGCGGGATTATCTATAGCCGCGACGAGGGTGGTGACCTCAATACAGCCTATAGGGCCCTGTGGACCCACTTCCGCACGACCGACGCCCGCGACGACGGTTCGGTGTGGGATATGTATTCGAACCTGCGTGAAATGACCTTCGGCGACGATCAGGACACGGGTAGCGGCAATAAGGAAGGTCAATTCTACAACCGCGAGCATTCCTTCCCCAACAGTTGGTTTGGCGGCAAGGTGATGCCCATGTACACCGACCTGCACCACATGTATCCTACCGACAAGGTGGTGAACAACAAACGTGGCAATAATCCCTTCGGCGAGACCAGCAATCCCACCTATAAGTCGGCAAATGACTTCAGCAAATTAGGCCCATGTAGCTATCCCGGTTATACTGGTACAGTGTTCGAACCCAACGATATGTATAAGGGCGACTTTGCACGTACCTATTTTTATATGGTGACCTGCTACGAGGAGAAAATTGCCGACTGGTATCGGGACAATCCTGAATCACAGCCTACACTCGATGGCAATGCCTATCCAGGACTGAGCAACTGGCAGCTGGATATGCTGATGAAGTGGGCGGAGAACGACCCCGTGAGTGAGAAGGAAATCAACAGGAATAATGCTGTCTTCGGTATTCAGAAAAACCGCAACCCCTTTATCGACTATCCCGAGCTGGAGCGTTTTGTGTGGGGTGACCTCAAGGATACAGCCTTCAGCTATGACCATTATTCTACGACGGGCATCATCGACATAAAAGATTCTTCTATTGACGGACAACAGCCTGAGGCCATCTTTGCGCCTGATGGCAAACGTTTAGAGGAACTTCGTAAAGGACTGAATATCATCCGGTTGAAGAATGGTAAGGTGTTGAAGGTTGTCAAGGGCGTGCAAACTTTTGAGAACTGATAATCTTACTGCAAACTATTGCAAATTCTGTTGCAAACTATTGCGAACGAAAATGTTTGGAAGTATCGTATATAAGTCGTAACTTTGCGCCATGATTCAGACAATGATGACATCCGGCCTCGGCCTCACAGATCGTGAGTGGTTCCTATTAATAATAGGTATGGTGGTCTACGCGGTACTCTTCGTAGTGACCGTACAGAACAGCCGTCGGAAGATGATGGCTATGCACGAGAAGATCCGCACGATGCAAGAGGCCCAGCAGGCACAAAGCTCGCAGAGTATTGCCCAAAACGAGGCGAAGATTGCTGAGCTGGAGACATTGTTGAAGAAACTGGGTGACGAGAACTCGCTGCTGCGATTGGAACTCGAGGAAAAGAAAGCCACACTTGATTATACTAATAAGGTGGCACGCCTGGAGAACGAGAAACGCGAGCATGCTGAGACAATGATCTTCTCGTCGGATGTGTACCAGCGGATTCAGAGTTGTCTGAACGGCGGAAGAAGTCTGACGCATCAGGACTGGACGGAGCTGACTGAGTTGGTGAACGGCATCTACACAGGCTTCACCGAGAAACTCTACAGCCTCTACCGTATGTCGGAACAGGACTACCACGTGAGCCTGCTGATCAAGGTGAGGATCCAGCCGAAGGATATCGCGCTGCTGACGGCTCACTCGAAGGAGAGTGTGGCAACGACCCGCAGCCGACTCTATTCGAAGGTGTTCGGTGCAAAAGGCTCCTCGAAGGATTGGGACGACTTTATTTTATCTCTTTAAAACGATACGATTATGATTGATTACTTAGCACAACACATGTGGCAGATGTGGGCCGTAGTGGCCGTGATCTGCTTGATCCTGGAGCTGATGGCAGGCGATTTCTTCATCATCTGCTTCTCCATCGGATCGGTCTTTGCCGCCATAACAGCAGCAGTGGGTGGCGGTATCTATTGGCAGCTGCTGATGTTTGCCGTGTTTTCAATCCTTGCACTCGTCTATGTGCGTCCCTTCGCCAGACGTTATCTCCACAAGGGTGAGGATCCCCGCGTGAGTAATGCCGATGCGCTGATGGGTCGTCAGGGCAGGGTAGTGGAAACAGTGAAGGCTGACGGCTTCGGTCGCGTACAGATCGACGGTGACATCTGGAAGGCTGTCACCAACGAACCGCAGGATATCCCTGAGGGCAAAAACGTGCGCGTGGTGGGCCGCGAGAGCACTATTATTACCGTAGAGACAATTAACAATTAATTATTAATCAACTTAAATTATGGACATTATGACTTATGTACTGATTGCCATCGTCGTTCTGGTGATTCTGTTCGCCAAGATGGCCCTTGTGATTATCCCTCAGTCGGAAACGAAGATTGTGGAGCGCCTCGGACGCTACTATGCCACTCTGAAACCGGGTATCAACATCATCATCCCGTTTATCGACCGTGCCAAGTCGATCGTGGTGCTGAATCACGGCCGCTACCAGTATTCGACTACCATCGACCTGCGTGAACAAGTGTACGATTTCCCCAAGCAGAATGTGATCACTAAGGATAACGTGCAGACGGAGATCAACGCTCTGCTGTATTTCCAGATTGTGGATCCCTTCAAGGCTACCTACGAGATTAACAACCTGCCCAACGCTATCGAGAAACTGACCCAGACCACACTGCGTAACATCATTGGCGAGTTGGAACTCGATGAGACGCTGACCTCGCGTGACACCATCAATAAGAAGTTAAGCGCTGTGCTTGATGATGCCACCGATAAGTGGGGTGTGAAAGTGAACCGTGTGGAGCTTCAGGACATCACACCTCCCGACTCTGTGCTGACGGCGATGGAGAAGCAGATGCAGGCTGAGCGTAACAAGCGTGCACAGATCCTGACCTCAGAGGGACAGAAAGCTGCTGAGATCCTTGCATCTGAGGGTGAGAAGACAGCCATCATCAACAAGGCCCAGGCAGCCAGAGACCAGGCTATCCTCGAGGCTGAGGGTGAAGCTCAGGCCCGTATCCGAAAAGCAGAGGCCGAGGCTAAGGCTATCGAACTGATTACTGAGGCTGTGGGCAAGTCGACGAACCCCGCCAACTACCTGCTCGCTCAGAAGTATATCCAGATGATGCAGGAACTTGCCGAGGGCGACAAGACCAAGACCGTATACCTGCCTTATGAGGCTACCAACCTGCTCGGCTCGATTGGTGGAATAAAGGACTTGTTTAAGTCAGAATAATACTTTTTTGCAAAAAAAAGGGGCAGAATGATGCTTTTCTGAATATAATTGTGTAAATTTGCACCCGAATTCGGCACTTTGCCGCTTTTAATGCAAATTCATACTGTATGGTACACAATATTTTCAAGGGACTGGGCATCGCTCTTATTACCCCATTCAAGGAAGACGGCTCCGTTGACTACGAGGCTTTGATACGTCTGGTTGACTATCAGCTTAGCAACGGCGCCGACTTCTTTTGTATTCTCGCTACTACCGGAGAAACACCTGTGCTTACGCCTGCTGAAAAGCAGAAGATCAAGGACACCATCGTTGACTATGTCCAAGGTCGTGTGCCGATTCTGATGGGGTGTGGCGGTTATAACACGGCAGCTGTCGTGGAGGAACTGAAGAATGGTGATTTTCGGGGTATCGATGGTATCCTGAGTGTCTGTCCCTATTACAACAAGCCCTCGCAGGAAGGTCTCTATCAGCATTTCAAGGCTATTGCCGCTGCCACCAAACTGCCAGTGGTGTTGTATAATGTACCTGGTCGTACGGGTGTGAATATGCAGGCTGCCACTACCGTGCGTCTGGCCCGTGACTGTCAGAACATCGTGGCCATCAAGGAGGCCAGTGGCAATCTGGAGCAAGTGGATGAGATTATCAAGAATAAACCCAACGACTTTGATGTGATCTCTGGCGACGACTCGTTGACCTTCCCGATGGTGAGTTGTGGTGCCGTAGGTGTGATCAGTGTCATTGGCAACGCCCTGCCCAAGGAGTTCTCCAAGATGATCCGTCTGCAGATGCGAGGCGAGTATGATCCGGCCCGCAAGATCCATCACCGCTTCACTGATCTGTTCTCGCTGCTTTTCGTCGATGGCAATCCTGCTGGCGTAAAGGCTATGCTCTCGGAGATGGGCTTCATCGAGAATGTGCTGCGTCTGCCCCTTGTGCCCATGCGTATCAAGAACATGCAGCGTATGTCGGAGATCTTGAAGGAACTCAAGATTTAGTGAATAGTGGTAGAGTCGAAGGTCATACACGAGATTACCCAGCTGACGGGTAAGGATGTGCTCTTCATAGCGGAACGACGCAAGAAGGAGTTCACTTACCCTATTCATAACCATCAGGTGTTTGAGTTGAACTTCGTGGAGCATGCTCCCGGCGTGCGCCGTATCGTGGGTGACTCCAACGAGGTGATAGGCGACTACGACCTGGTGCTGATCACTGGTCCGGATCTGGAGCATGTGTGGGAGCAGAATACCTGTGTTAGCGATGATATCCACGAGATAACTGTACATTTCGACATCGACTTCTCCGAAGACACCATTTTCGGGCGCAATCCCTTCAGGTCGTTGAAGAAAATGATGGACGAGGCTCAGAAGGGACTCAGTTTCCCTATGGATGCCATTATGAAGGTCTACCCGATGCTCTGCACCCTCAGTTCCATCAAGGATGGCTTCTATGCATTTCAGCAGTTCTTGAGCATCCTTTATGAGCTCTCTCGCTGTCCGGGAGCAAGATCATTGGCAACAAGTAGTTTTGCGAAGGTAGAGGTGGCTAGTGACAGCCGACGGGTGCTGAAGGTGAAGAATTACATCAATCAGAACTATATGCACGAGATTCGTCTGAATGATATGGCCGATATCGCCGGCATGAGTCCCAGTGCTTTCAGCCGTTTCTTCAAGTTGCATACAGGACGTAATCTGACGGATTATATCATCGATATGCGACTGGGCTATGCAAGCCGGATGCTTGTCGACAGTACCCATTCAATAGCGGAGATCGGCTATGGCTGCGGATTCAATAATCTGAGCAATTTCAACCGCATTTTCCGCAAGAAGAAGGGTTGTAGCCCGTCGGAATTCAGGGAGAACTATCACAAAACACGTATAATCGTGTAAAAATTGCACGTTTTTCGAAAAAAGTGCCAAAAACATTTGGTCAGTTCGAAAAAAGTGCGTACCTTTGCACCCGCAAAACAAAAACGGATTGGTTCCGTAGCTCAACTGAATAGAGCATCTGACTACGGATCAGAAGGTTGTGGGTTTGAATCCCGCCGGAATCACAAGGAAGAGAGAAAGTCTGAGGGCTTTCTCTTTTTTAATAAGGTAAGGAAGATGAAAGTCAGGGTATTAACGATATTCTTAGCACTCATTGCAACGCTGACTGTTTGCGCCCAGCGCAAGCAGATCGGTGAGGCACGCACTTACCTGAAGAGTGGTAAGAATTTTGATAAGGCTGAGAAACTGATGACCGACTTGTTGAAAGACTCTGCCAACCGCGAGAACAAGCGTATCTATGAAATCTGGTTCCAGAGCGTGCAGAAGCAATATGAACAGGCCAATGAGAAGTTCTATATGAAAAAGCAGCAGGATACAGCCCAGTTCTTCTCACTCGTACGTAAACTCTTTACCATATCCTTCCGTCTTGACTCCCTCGATGCCCGTCCTGACAAGAAAGGTAAGGTGGATCCTGAACTGCGCAGGGATGTAGCCCGCGACATGAACGGCTATCGCACCAATCTCTTCTTCGGTGGCAGTTATCTGGTGAGGAAAGGTGATTTTAAGCAAGCCTTCGATTATTTTGAGACTTATATCGATTGTCGTCGGCAGCCGTTATTTACCGGCTATGACTTCTCACAGGAACCTCGTATGGCTGAGGCGGCCTATTGGGCTACCTATAGCGGTTATCGGATGGAGGAACCGATTTTGGCGCTGCGCTATCGTGACCTCGCCCTTGGTGATACCGCCAAGCGCAGTTGGACACTCCAGTATGTGGCGGAGGCATGGAAATCTCTGAAGGACGACTCGATGTATGTGGCCACCTTGTGGCAAGGGTTCAACGAGTATCCGCTGTCACCTTATTTCTTCCCCCGGTTAATGGACAGCTATCAGAACCAGCCGGAGGAGGCACTGAAAGTGGCTGATCAGGCGTTGGAGGCTGATTCTACGAGCAGGCTGTTTCTCTTTGCGAAGTCGGTAGCGTTGCTCCAGCTTGAGAAGTTCGCGGAGAGTCTCGAATATTCGGATCGCGTCATCAAACGCTATCCTGATATGGCTGAAGCCTATTACAATGCAGGAACGGCGTATGTGAATATTGCGCTGAGAATGGACCCGGTACGCCATAAGAAACAGATTAAGAAGATGTATCAGAAAGCCTTGCCTTATATGGAGAAATACCGCACGCTGGCACCTGGTGGCGAACAGAAATGGGGCCCGGCACTCTATCGCATCTATTTCAATCTGAACATGGGAAAACAGTTCGATGAGATAGATAAAATCTTAAAGAAACAAAAAAGTTAGCACCATTTTATACATCTTTGCGAAATTCTTCGTAATTTTGTGTTTTGGAAATTATTGTATAATCTAAAACAAATAAAAACGAAGAATTATGGCAGATAACGCTCAATTGATTGCTCAGTGCGAGGCACGTGCAAAAGAATGGCTTTCTCCCGCCTTTGATGAGGAGACACGTAAGGAAGTTCAGGCTATGTTGGATAATCCCGACAAGGCTGATTTGATCGACGCTTTTTATCGCGACCTGGAATTTGGTACTGGTGGTCTGCGTGGTATCATGGGTGCCGGTACAAACCGTATGAACAAGTACATCGTGGGTATGGCCACACAAGGCTTTGCCAACTATATCAACAAGGCATTCCCCGGTAAGCAGACATCGGTGGTAGTAGGTCACGATTGTCGTAACAACGGACGAATGTTCGCCGAGACCGTAGCTGATATCTTCTCGGCCAACGGCATTAAGGTGTATCTCTTCGAGAGCCTGCGTCCTACACCTGAGATTTCATTCGCCATCCGTCAGCTCGGCTGTCAGGCTGGTGTGAATGTCACCGCATCGCACAATCCCCGTGAGTATAACGGCTACAAGGCTTACTGGGATGATGGTGCTCAGGTGCTGTTCCCGCACGACAAGGGTATCATCGACGAGGTGAACAAGGTGAAGATCAGCGATGTGAAGTTTGAGGGCAACAAGGACCTCATCATCCCCATTGGCGGTGAGATGGACTGGGACTATATCCAGGCCGTAAAGGAAGCAATGGTGGATCAGGATGTCATCCTGCGCCAGAAAGACCTTAACATCGTCTATTCTCCCATGCACGGCACAGGTCGTGTGATTATCCCGATGGCCCTGCGCTCATGGGGCTTCCAAAATATCCATGTAGTGCCCGAGCAGATGGTCATCGATGGCAACTTCCCGACAGTGGTAAGCCCGAATCCTGAGAATCCAGAGGCAATGACGTTGGGTATGAAACTGGGTACGAAACTGAATGCAGACCTGGTAATCGCATCCGATCCTGATGCAGACCGTCTGGCCATCGTCTGCCGCAATCCGAAGGGAGAGTGGGAGATACTGAATGGTAACCAGACCTGTATGATGTTCTCTTGGTACATCATCGCCAACAAGAAGAAGCTCGGTCAGCTGAAGGGCAACGAGTTCCTGGTGAAGACCATCGTGACTACCGAGGTGATTGCTGAAATTGCCAAGAAGAACGGTGTGGAGTATAAGGACTGCTACACAGGCTTCAAGTGGATTGCTAACGAGATCCGCGTGAATGAGGGCAAGAAGAAGTATATCGGTGGTGGTGAGGAAAGCTTCGGCTTCCTGCCGTTCGACAAGGTACGCGACAAGGACTCCCCAGCCTCTATCTGTCTCATCTGTGAGATTGCAGCCTGGGCTCGCGACAACGGCATGACGCTTTACGATCTGCTGATGAACATCTATAAGGAGTATGGTTTCTCGAAGGAGATCACCATCAACGTGGTTCGTCCGGGTAAGAGCGGTGCCGATGAGATCAAGCAGATGATGACCGACTTCCGCGAGAACCCGCCGAAGGATCTTGGTGGCTCGAAGATCGTACTGTCGAAGGATTTCCAGAAGCTGGAGGCTAAGACGGCTGACGGTACAGTCACCAAACTCGACATGCCCGACAAGTCAAATGTGCTGCAGTGGTTCTGCGATGATGGCACGAAGGTCTCTGTCCGTCCTTCTGGTACAGAACCGAAGATCAAGTTCTATACCGAGGTGAAGGATCCGTCCTTCAAGGGCGCAGCCGACTACGAGCGTTGCACTAAGGCCGCAGAAGAGAAGATCGAGGCCCTCAAGAAGAGCCTGAATCTCTGATCAGACAACAATCCCCACCAAAATTTCGGTGGGGATTATTGTTTCTAAAGCCATGTCAGTATTCTCCAGATACCTTCTAACGGTCCGCGAGGATGGCTGCTAAACCAATAACGGGCGAAGATATACTGGCAAACCACCATTCCGCATCCAACCATCACGGCGTAGGTGATGCCCAACTTATAATAGCAGGCCAGACCGTAGCCACAGAAGATGAAGCAGCCGATGATGGACTGGAGCAGATAGTTGGTTAGGCTCATGCGTCCGAAGATGCAAAGATGGTGGAGCGCCCCGCGTACGCCCTCGAAGGCATACCAGGCAGAGACGATTGCCGAGACAATCATCAGCAGGATGATGAAATTGTAGATGGGCTTAAGCCATGAGTCCAACTCGCCGAAATCCACGAAACTCAGTGCAATGACGATGATGGCTGATCCTATAAGAATCTTATGCCATATCTGAAGATTATTGCCCTCGTTATAAAACAATCGCTGCCGTCCCAACTGCATGCCGAGGATAAACAGGCAGAGCAGTTGCGTCAATCGTCCGCTGAAGACATTAAACCGCAGATTCAACTCAAAACCGTATCGTACATTATTCACGACATTCTCCCAGAACGTGCCATGCTCGTGCAGGGCAATGGTCTGGCTGTAAATTTCCCAAAGTCTGGTGTGGTCGATGGTGGTACCCGTCAGCAGACAGAACAGCTCTACGGGCTGGATGGCCAGCAGGGCGATGATGCACCACACCCACTTCGACGGCAGATAACTGACGGGGATGAGTAGCAGACCGTAGCACGCATAGAGCATCAGGATGTCGCCATCGTAGAAAGCCACGTTGACGACGCCGAACATAAACAACAGGCACATGCGCCAGGCAAAGCGGCCCGAGAAGCATTTGCCCTTCTGCTGCTGGTTGTCGTTCATGATGAAGAAACTCAATCCGAACAGCATGGCGAAGATGCCGTACATCTTGCCTGATAGCAGCCAGGCCAGCACGTCAGCCACCGTCTGGTCGCATGCCAGTGTATGCACTATCGGCTCTTTGGTAAAAATGTCGAAATGCTCTACGGAGTGATAAAGGATGATGCCGGCCACAGCGATACCTCTCAAAGCATCGGCCACATCAATTCGGGTGTTGGGTAAATTGCGGGTCTTATACACCATTGTAATATATGTTATTCTTTGTTTCCTAATTCAAAATGGAATGACTTGCTGAAATGACGGCGGGAATAATAAGTGACAGAGGGGTGCGTCAGATCCATCACCATCGTCCAGGCCGTTCCGAGGAATCCCTCGCGCTGAGGTTGCGACACGACCGCGATGGCTTCAGTCAACTGTTTTTTGTTCATCACGCCGTTCGTCTGGTCGAACCGCTGGCAAAGTTTGTCATAACGGTCATCACCTTCTTCAAGTCCTACATTCAGCTTCTGCTCGCACAAATAGTGATTGGCTACGGCAGGCGATTCCGTCACCACCATTTCGTTGTCGACATATTCCACGACTACGCTTCTGCCCGAAACATCCGCCATGGCATAATGATGGGCTGAGCCGATATCTGAGTGCATATCGATACCTTCAAGCAGTTTGAGCGCCTCGTCTATGTTAGCCGCATTCTTCAGCATGTAGGAGATGGCAGCCGTCGTGGTCAGGTCGGGGCGACTGGTGCGCTGATGCGTCTCTATGGTGTCGCCAGCCATCAGGTCGGCAATGGCCAAGCCCTTTTCGTTGATACCGTCGAGGGCGACAAACAGCCCCGTCAGGCACAAATATTGATTCTTGAATCCCTCTGGCTTAAAATCCATTCCCGACGTTCCGTCGCCTACCCGTTGCCTTTCGCCGAAATTGTAGAACTCTACGTTGAAGGTAGTGATCGTTTCGTACCCTTTATCAGGGATGCAATGCATGACGACGCCGATGGCAGACGGGAAGTCGAAGTTGCGCCCCATCAGCACGCCGCCATCGGGTGTACGCACCGTGAGGGCCGAGCATCCATAGGGCTCTTTCGAAGTATTCACATCAGGCTTGTAGTGCCCCTTCGACAGGAACTCGATGGCGTAGCCTGCCAACTGATCGGCAGATTCAAATCCGCCCTTCGCCATCAGTCCGTCGAAGCCGTCATCACCCCGATACTCCATGTAGTACAGTCCGTTGTCAAGTTTCACGCAAGAATTAGCGCCCTTCACCAGCGGGCCGAACTCCATAAACACTAACACACCTGCGACTATCAGCAGTCCCAGCACGCTCCATAGCGCAATCTTTAATGCTTTTTTCATCGTTGATAATTATAGTTTTTATTTTTCGCCACAAAGATAACACATTTCATTGAGTCTTGCAAATTCACGGCACTAAAATTCCACGCGGTAGGCGATATTTGGGAAGGTGAGCGAGGTGAACTTATATCCAAATATTTAATTTTTGATATCCACGCCGCCGAGGAAATTGCTGGCGACGATGTGTAGGGTAGGGGCTTTCGGGTCGGCGCTATGTGTGGCATGATTGCCGATGCCGCCGATGAAGCTGCGGCTCTTTACCACGACGTTGACATGGGGGGACACAATGAGTTCGATGCCGCCGCAGAAGGTGTGGATGTCGATTTCCTCGTCCTCAGTAATCACAGCCTCGCGCAGATCCATGCGGATGCCACCGCAGAAGGCATCGAGGCGGGCACCGTGGAACGTCTCGCCGTGATAGACGTACTCATCGCCCCCGTAGTGTACAGAACAGCAGATGCGCTTGCCGTCCTCGCCGATGGGCAGCGGACGCTGGAGCCACTGGTCGGGGTCGCAACGGTAGCTTTCGATGATCAGACTAACACCCACGTAGAGCATCACGAAGATGCAGAAATAAGTTGTCCAGGGCTGTTCGCTTACCAGCGCAAACCAACTCCAATGGATAAAACCCCATATGGTAGCCAACTTCAACAGACTGGCTACGATGAAAATAATTCCGATAATCGTTCTTGGTTTCATAATCATATTTCTTTTAAAATGTTATTGCAAAATCGCACTGCAAAATTATAATGTGCAGTTTATCCCTCCAAATTTCTGGGATATTCTGCATGGTTTTGTGATAAGCGGAGCCAAATGTGTGATGAAATGACTGAAAAGTGACGAATGATTTGGTGATTTAACAGAATTGTATTACTTTTGTCGACCGTATGAACAAAGGTCACAAAGAAACCATCAGCACCCGTTTGATCAGCACCGCCTTCATGGTGCTGGCAATAGCCATCTTCAAGCCCTTCGGACTCGAAATGTGGCAATGGCAGGCTTCTGTCCATCTACTGGCGCTATTTGCATTGGGCCTGTTCAGTTGTTTCCTGACGGAAGTCATTCTGCGATACATAATCCGCATGCCCCGTTCCTACGACCGTGGTGTCAGCTATATCATCAGCCGGAATCTCCGCTTCCAATGTATCAACACGCCGTTGGTGTCGCTACTCATCTGTCTCTATCGCCACTTTGCGATGAGCGAGCTGGTAGAGGGCAACAGACTGTCTTTGAGCAATTATTTGGAGACGCTGGTGATTATTGCATTCCTCTCCTTCGCCATCGGACTCTACTGGCGCTTTAAGTTCCGCAGCAAGTATCTGGCGATGGAACTGGAAGAGACGCGACTGCTGAACGAGGAGTTGAAGAAGATGCAATCGGAGAAACCGAGTGAGAAGCCTCTCCAGCAGGCACCTGAATCTACCGCATGTCAAAGCCAGGAACTCACGCTCACCGGCACAACCAACGAATCGGTGACGCTCCAGATATCAGACCTGTTATTTATTGAGGCTGTGGGCAACTATGTCAAGGTGAGCCATCTGTGCGATGGACAGGTGCATACCGACATGCTTCGCGTCACCATGAAACAGCTGGAGGAAACACTACAAGGCTATCCGATGATTGTCCGCTGCCATCGTGCCTTCCTGGTCAATCTTGGTCAGGTAGAGCAAATCATCTCACATTCCGGCTCCACCCAGCTGCTTATCAAGCACTGCAACGAATCGCTCCCCGTCTCGCGCAGCAACATGGCGCAGGTGCGGGCTGCGATTAATAAGCATTAATAGTCTTCTTTCTTATTAGTCACTGATACTGTTCTACAAAGTCGCGCACCAAGCGGAACACAGGCTCGTAGCTGTCGAAGCGGACGGTCTTGTAGGTGTCGAAGATCGTATGATAGTATTGGAAGGCGTCGCCTTTCTCGTTCTCCAGGAAGATACAGGGAACATGGCGCGTGGCAAAGGGATAATGGTCGCTGTTGGCAGCCAGATCACCACGATGCAAGGCCTCGAAGTGGTGCTTTTCCGCATTGATCTTCTCAAAGAGCCTGAACCCGCGCATGCCCTCATCGCTCACCTCGCAGTACTGGGCGGGATTGTTGTCGCCGATCATATCTATATTAAACAGGTATTTAACCTGGCTTAGCGGCACGATGGGGTGCTCAGCATACCAGGTAGAGCCACGCAGGTTGGCATCCTCACCCGAGAAGGCAATGAAGTACATGTCGTATGGCGGACGATGCTTGGCGTAGTATGCAGCCAGTGTCACGATGGCGGCAGTACCCGAGGCGTTATCGTTGGCTCCTGCATAGAAGATCTTCTTTCCCAGATTGCCCAGATGGTCGTAATGGGCCGTAAAGACATAGCAACTGTCATGACGAGTTCCTTCCACTTTGGCGATGACGTTGAAACACTCGTAATCCTTCAGGAACTTGTTGTCGACGTAGGCCTTCACACGTTGCACACCCTCGATGGCTTCGGGTGTTACCCAGATAATGGGCTTATCTACCACCTTCTCGCCATAGGCCTTGAAGAATTTGATGGGTGCCTCCCATGTATAGATCAGGCCGGCATTGGGGCAATCACCTGCTTTCTGCAATTTCGAAAAGTCCTTGCGGTGCTTGTAGGTGAACCAGAATTCGCATGCCACAAGGCAATTGGCATATTCGGGCTTGGCAAGGTCGGCGAACATACGCTCGGCATCATAGTTCAGCGTATCCACATGATAGACTGGGAACTCGCCGTGTACGCCAGGAGAGTACTCACGCATGGAGAAATCCACACCGGCACGAAGCTTCCGTCCATCTGCCCACATCTGCATCTGGCCGCAAAACGTATTGATGTCCAGTTTGAAGGGTTGGAGAGTCACCTCGTCAACGCCAGCCTTCTGGAACTCTTTCTGCAGGAACCGTCCGGCTTTATTGGCACCGTCCTTGGCATAGCCTCTTCCTTGGTATTTTGCTGAACTCAGTTCTTTGATTACCCGTTTGTAATGTGCCAGGTCCTGTGCTGCCAACGACAAAGTGCAGCAGGCAAATATGAATGTAATGGCAATATTCTTCATCATAACACCTGAATTTACTCAATCACCTCGATATAAAAACTGAATGGACGGAAGCCGTCGTTGCAGCTGATCATCGCACTCATGGGATTCTTCATCCATCCGTCGTAGAAGTTGCCCTCGCCACGGGCCAGCGACTCCACGAACTCACGCATGGAGTACCAAGCCGACGGACACATCCCTTCAGGCTGCTGTCCGTCGATGGAGATCCACTGCTGACCTTCCCTGACATCGCAGGTATGCTCAATCGGATTCTCATATTTCGCCATCAAATCCTCATAGACCGTCTGGCGGATGGCTGTGATTCGTACTTTGTTCATAACAAGAATTAAAACTGGGTGTAAAGTTACGAATAATTATGGATTCTTCGTGTTTTCCCCCTCAAGAATTAAGAAAAAATATGAAAACTGTATGCCGTATAATCCTTTTTTATCTGCATAGGCATGAAAAAAACATAATCTACTTTTTAATAAAAGGTGGCTGACCTCACGACCAACCACCCTACAAATAACTAAACAAATACTTTATGATTTTATACCTGTGATTACATGTTAGGAGAGATGGCTGCTATCCAGGCCTCAATGCGGGTGTCGGTCTTGTCGTCCTCGTTGATGTCGTCGAGGGGTAGGCCGATAAACTTGCCGTCAATCACAGCCTCCGAGTCGTCGAAGGTGTAGCCGTCGGTCTCGACTGAGCCGATGAATTTGGCACCGCTATTCTTGATACCGTTGTAGAGTTCGCCCATGCCGCCTACGAAGGTGTCGCTGTAAGATGCGCAGTCGCCACATCCGAAGATAGCGATGGTCTTACCGTTGAGGTCGGCACCCTGTAGTGTTTTCAGGCCGTTGTACCAGTCATCCTGCAATTCACCTGCGCCCCACGTCGAGGTGCCGAGAATTAGGTTCTGGTTGGCGCTGACGATATCGGCAGTCAAGTCTTGTACATTTAAGGCATCACAGCCCAGTTTCGAGGCGATCTTTTCTGCGATGGCCTCGCAGGTTCCCGTCGAGGAACCATAGATTACAATTGTTGTGTTCATTTCAATGATTTATTCTAAAGAAGTTATTAATTTTTGTTGATGCATTTGCCGTCGCATTTCCCGTTGCACTCGCCTTTGCATCCGTTCTTGCGTTTGCAGTAGCGTTCGCACTGTGCGCAGAGGTCGTAGCCGAGCATGGCGCCGAGGATGAAGTCCTCTTCGGGTGTGAGTTGGTTCAACGGACGGGTGACGATGAGTCGGATGGCTTCCAGACACTCTCGCCGTCCGAAATACACGTTCAGGTTCTGCTGTCCTGCGGGTTGCAGCACGTAGGGGATACCTTGGCTTTCCAGTCGCTCTACGGCCTGCTGACCATATTTCTTATTACAGGTGAACAGCACCATCTGGCGTACACCTTTATTCAGTTCGTAGATGTGGTTCATCAAAACCTTGAGTTCCGTAGGAATTGTTCTTGTTGTCATCGTTGATTGATTTTTGCGGTGCAAAGGTACGGCAAATAAATAAGGTGCGCAATACCTAAAAACGAGGTTTTTAAGCATTGCGCACCTATAAAGGTCTGCAAAAGCAGATTAATCAAAAGTAGGTATTCATAATATCTTCTTGATTTATCCCATTACCACATCGAGTACCATCATCAGGACAAAGCCAATGGCAAAGCCGATGGTGCTGAGATTTGAGTGCTGACCACTGGAGGCTTCTGGGATCAGTTCTTCGACTACGACGTAAAACATGGCTCCCGCGGCAAAAGCGAGCATGTAGGGTAGGGCAGGCATGAGCAACGAGGCGAGCAGGAGGACGGCAATGGCACCGATGGGCTCTACGGCTCCGCTGAGTGAACCGATGAGAAATGACTTCCACTTGGAATTGCCTGCTGCACGCATCGGCATGGAGATGATGGCTCCTTCTGGGACATTCTGAATGGCGATACCCACGGCTACGGCTAAAGCGCTGGCTAAAGAAATATTCGTTACGCTGCTGTCGGCTCCTGCAAACACCACACCGACGGCCATACCTTCTGGCAGGTTATGGATAGTCACAGCAAGGGCAAGCATCGCAGTTTTAGACAGGTGCGAACGCATACCCTCTGGCTTATCCGTGCCGATATGCAAGTGTGGCGTCAGTTCGTCGATGAGCAACAAGAATCCCATGCCTAACAGGAATCCCACAGCTGCAGGCAGTATACTCCACTTGCCGCTGTCTGCTCCCATCTCCATCGCTGGAATCAGCAATGACCACACCGATGCCGCCACCATCACACCCGATGCAAAGCCGAGCAATGATTTTTGAAGTCGAGCCGACATTTCGTCCTTCATGAAGAATACGAAGGCCGCGCCGAGCACCGTACCCAGCAGCGGAATCAGCAGCCCTATAATCAATGTCGTTGTCATAATCAGTTTCAATCTTGCTGCAAAAGTAAATAAAAAATCCCAAAGCAATGCGGTTTCGCCTTGGGATTTAATATTTATTCGCTTTCAGTCGGATGTGCTATGCAGGATTGAACTTCTCTTTCTTACGCTTGCAGCGGGGGCAGCGCCATGTGTCGGGCAGATCCTCAAAGGGAGTGCCGTGAGAGATAAATCAAGCGGGCTGCCACTTGCAACGGACGGGCGACACGATAGCACCCTCCTTCTTCAACTCGGCAAAAGCTTGGATGATTCGCAGGTTGAATGTCAGCGAGGATGGACATCCTGAGCAGGAGAGTCCTTTGAGAACCAATTTCATCAGATAAAATTATCATTTAATATTCGTAGAGTTTAATGTGGAGGATTTTCCACTCGCCGACACCGATGCGGGCATGGCGACCTTGATGAGTCTGGTCGCCATTATGACGACGGAGGTATTGCATAGTGCCAGCAGAGTCGATTTCGACTTCATCAACGGAAAGAAGACCAAGACGTTTGCCATTGAAATGTTTGTTAGTCTTTTGGCTTGTAATTCCGCCTGCTTCGGCAAAACCATCCTCACCTAATTTCTTCTGCTGCTCCTGCTTCTTCTCCGTAGGCGTTTTGAAGTCGATGACCACACCGCTGCCCGCCAAGAGATAGTCGAATTTGCCAAGGCGGATAAGCATAGCACCGCCCTCGGGCCATGTGGTGCCGTCTGTGGCACGGGAATCCCAAGGAAGAGTGAAGTAATGGCGACAGGTCATTATCATGCCGTTGTCATCAATGATGCGCTCACTATCCTTTTGGTCGAAGAGAATACCCCAAGACTTTAGTGTAGAGTTTAAAGTGTTGAGTTTTGAGTTTCTTGCCGTGCAAGCGTCCAAAGGCCGAGCGGCTGCCGCCAACTGACGCAATAGTCCATACGCTTTCGTGATGGATTCCGTCTCTTTTGGACTGGCTTGGTCGATGGCGAAGGGTGAGAAACCCAAAGCCTGATGCTCGCCGAAGGCATAGAGAGCACGCACGCCACTATTCTCGCAGCAACGGCTCTCAGGGATAAAAAGACGGTTCTTCAACTTGCCGCCATCCTGCGGACGCAAAGGCATCGCATACTGAGCACACCACGACTTGAAGCCAGTGTCGTAGATGTCGGGAGCGAGTATATCGATGCTTGGTGCACCCTCGTGCCAGAAGTCAATGAGATGCGCCAACGGTCCTGCTGACGGGTATTCGCCAGGACGGCGCCCACGACTGTTCATGGCAGCATTCACATAGAGCGGCATATCATGGATCTCACGGGCTGCCTTAGCCAGATGCTCCACATAGCGGGCATAGCTTAATGCCATAAACTTCTCATCGGCATATTCGTCCGTGCCGTAACGCTCTGCCCAACGTTCCTTTTTATATGCCTTTTCAGCCAACATCGAATGGTCGCGTGCCGACTCCAGCATACCAATCTCGTTTTCTATCTGCATCATGATGACCACCTCACGCTGCGGGTCTTTCTCACGGATATGTCGCATCAGTGCCGAGAATGCTTTCAGGTCGGCCTGCAGCACATTGTCGCTGAAACACGAGGCTATCTCCATCTGTTTCCCTTCGGCTGTCATCGCCCGTGGGAACCGCTTCGTGTCCTGCTTGAACCATGCTGGCGCATAGCACGACATCGAATTCTTCCACACACCAAACCAAAGGAACACAACGTGCAACTGCTCCCGTCGCGCTACATCGATGGTACGGTCGATGAGTGTGAAGTCGAACTTCCCTTCCACAGGCTCTATCAGCTCCCAATAGGCGGGAACAAGCACCGTGTTCAGTCCCAACGCCCGCATCCGTGGCATCACCTCGTCGATATCCTCCACCGATGTCGCCGCTGAGTTACTCAATTCACCACCGAGGATGGGGAAACCAGGGAAGTCACCAAACGACTCTCTCTCGTCGTAGGTCATCATCTCAACAGAAGTGGCCGTCATTCTGCAGCAGAAAGACAGGGCAAACAATATGTAAATCAAAGTTCTTTTTTTCATTCTAGTTTGTTTCTCGCTTTGTCATTTGAATTTCACGATAGTCAGAGAGCAGATTCCAAATACCATCTTCTGATAATACTCCGCGTTTGAGGTCAGGGGGAAGAATCCCTGCTTCATCAGCAGCAAAGTCCAGTTTCCACAACTCACTGCCATAGTATTTATTGAGTTCGGCAACATCCTCTTTGATAGCCTTCAATGAAACAGCAGACCCATCCTTGATGGCAGCTAAAGCGAATAATACTTTTTTCATTTCTCCTAAATAATGTTCTTTTCTGTGAAAAGCGTATATTTTCGATCGGCAAAATTAGTTATTTTAGGCGGAATATGGAGAATGATGCATATATTTAACTTTTGATTACTACTTTTCTCTCTTTTTCACATCATATTTCAAAAAGAATGTGTATATTTGCAACGAAAAGGATTTGGTAATAAATATGTACAGCATTCTAATAGCGGAATTTACAGGATGGATATAACAAAGGCATTTGAGGTTGCGTTCAACCGTAAGAAAGAGAAGAACTGGGAGAAAATCTACGTCGTGGTGGATATTCACGACACCATTCTGCGGGCCTGCTATGAGAATGAGGAGACCTACGACTACTATCCTTATGCCCGTGAGGCCTTGCAGCTGATGACTAACCGTGATGATATCTGCATGATTCTTTGGAGCGGATGCTATGATGAGCAGATGGCTATGTACAGGAGCCGTTTTGCTGAAGATGGTATCCGGTTCGACTATGCCAACGAGAATCCCGAAGTGGGAAAGACGAGTTTCCAGAACTTCGAGGTGAAACTCTACTTCAATGTGGGGATTGATGACAAATTCGGTTTCGAGGCAGAGACAGACTGGGTGAAGATGATTGAAGTATTAGGCAGATTTTGAATTACTTTAAAAAAACATAGATATGAAGAAGATCTTGACCCTTTTATTGGCTGCCCTCGGCTTGAACACAGCATGTAGCCAGAATTTTGACAATTGTGAAGTGAAGGAGTTTGCTGAACTGATTGCAGATTCCAACGTGGTAATACTCGACGTGCGTAAAGCCGATGAGTTTGCCGAAGGGCATATTAAGGGAGCTATCCTTATTGACCAGTTCCAAAGTGACTTTGTGGAGCAGGCCAAAGCCAAACTCCCCAAAGATAAGACGATTGTCGTCTATTGCCGCAGTGGTCGCCGCTCAGCCAATGCAGCTGAAAAGTTGGCAGATGTCGGCTATAAGTGTGTGAACCTCAAAGGCGGCATCCTAGCATGGAAAGAGGCAAATATGCCTGTGATTAAAGAAGAATAGACTATGGATCGCTCAGTCGGCCTTGGCTTTCCTTGCAAACTCAAATAGTGACAGAGGCAGGTGGCAATAGCCGTCAGGATTCTTGTCGAGATAGTCCTGGTGATAATCTTCTGCCGTGTAGAAGTTCTGCAGTGGCAACTTCTCTACGGCCAAAGGTCGCTCATAGTTCTTCTGCTCTTCGGCAAAGACTTTCTCGATGACAGGCAGATCCGCAGGGTCTGTATAGTAGACTCCAGTGCGATAGCGAGTTCCCTCGTCGTGTCCCTGCTTGTTAATACTGGTCGGGTCGATGGCCTTGAAGAACATCCGTAACAGGAATTCGAGGCTTACCACATCGGGATAGAACCGTACAAAGACAGTCTCTGCGTAGCCCGTCTGGTCGGTATATACCTCCTTGTACGTCGGGTTCTCCGTATGTCCGTTAGCGAATCCAACTTCCGTAATGGCCACGCCCTCAATCTGCTTGAAGTAATGCTCCGTTCCCCAGAAGCACCCTCCGGCAAGGTAGATGTCCTTCGTAGGCTTCGTTTCCAGAATCCCGTCCACTACATGCTCTATGAAAGGCCCCGCCTTGGCTTCCTCAGCTAATCCGTTCATTAAGTTATCATCTATTATCTTCATAATCTCACTCTTTTATTGGTTTTATCGTCAGATGACGCTCGTAGCGGGTGGGCTTGACCTGATAACCTGGCAGGACGTAGCAGGCCGTGCAGCCTACGCCTGTAGTGTTGTAGTCGAGGTTCAGGGTGATGCCGTCCTGCTGCTGTAGCTGGTAGGTATATACCGCCTTCGTCAGGTTGTCGGTGCTATAGTGGTGGGCGTTGAAGTTGAACGGCTCGTCCATCGCAAAGCGCAGTCCCTGGCCGGAGCCGTTGCTCATGTCGAGCCAGCGATTGTCGCAGCGCAGACCACAGTCCTGCGGTATCAGATAGGGTTCAAACATCTCATCTACGGTTTTCTCGTAGATGCCAATGGCGTAGCCTGTCTTGCGGTCGGGATAGTTCTCCTCCGGGCCGCGACCATACCACTTCACCTGCTGCATCTCGTCGCAGAGCGTCATGGTCAGTCCGATGCGTGGCAGAAGGGCGGGCATCTGTCCCTCGGGCTCCAGAATATGATGGAGGGCGATGGTGCCGTCGCCGTTAATGCGGTACTCATATACCTCGGAGAAGCCTGAATAGCGCAAACCGGTGATGTAGGCATCGAGCGTCGTATTGACGGGGGCGCCGAACTGCGAGAAACAGCGCACATTGACATATACCTGTCCGTCGGCTTCGAAGGCCTGGCAAGAGATGGGGATGCGGGTGATGGCGTTCAGGTTGTTGCTATAGAACTCGTTGGCTATCTGCGAACCGTTCCAAGCCTTGCGGTTGTTGTAGGCGATGTTCCACTGATCCCAGCCGTCGACCTCAAGCGCCAGAGGGGCGCGCCACACGTTCATCTGGAGCGGCGACTTGAGCAGTTCCTTGCCAGCTTGTTTGATGCTGAAGAGCTGTCCGTTTGGGGTGAATGAGTAAGAGAATCCGTCGCCGCTGACCATGATGGCATCATTTGTCTTGTTCAGCACAGCTTTTCCGATAGTCTTGTCAGAAGATACAGCCAACTGGCGCCAGGGGAGTTCCAACTGGTCCCAGGCCATGACGTGACCTTTCTTCGCCCAGATTTCATCAGCCTTCAGAATGCTGGTTATCATGAGGCGGTATTCGCAGCCGGGTTTGATGGTGGGACGGCTGAAGTGTATGGTGATGACCTTCTTGGCCAATGGCTCCACATCAGGACTGAGCGTTCCCTGCTGGAGACAGACACCGTCCTCGTAAAGCTCCCATTTCATGTCGTAATACGAGGTGTTGAGGAAATGGTTCCTGTTCCAGATTTCTATCGTACCGTTATCCGCACTCAGCAACGTGCAAGATATGGGCTGGGCTGATTTCTTCATCTGATAGATTTCTGGCTGGACAGTTCTGTCGGGCCATATCGTGCCGTAGGTGCGGGCGCCTATGCCGTAACTGAAATAGTTGCCCTCCTGCTGCTCCGTCTCGAAGTCGAGGTTCAGCAGTTGGCCTGATGTGTCGGCAATGATGACATTGTCCATCAGTGCATCGCAGATATAGACGCGGGTATCCTGTCCGTGGGTCTGTTCATTGCGGCCTATGTTCACGGGGAATGGCGCGTTGATGATGTTGCCCTGTGCTTCCATCTGGGCTACTTGCGCTTTGTCGATGCTTACCGTCATTTGCTTGCCGTCGTAGCAGGCCTCCACATGATGCCACTTGTTCTCCCAGTCGTTGGGTAGCGGGGCTGTGAGTTCGTACTTGTGGTTCGTTGCCGCAGGCCTTCTGCCGAAGGGACGGCCATCGTTCTGTGCCCCCGGAGCCTTGTCGGTATTGATATAGAACACCAGCTGTTCCTTGCCCCGCTGCTCGATGCCGAACTGCCACTCGCCCTTGGTCACGAACGAGCCGCAGGAACTGATGAGCTGGCGGGGACAGACGTCGAAACTGATGGTGATGTTGCTGCCAGTAATCTCCAAGCAGTCGTCACGGTAGACTTCCACCCACTCGTCGTGTCCGCTGAGGTCAATCACATGGTTTTTACGATTACGACTGTCGACCACCAGTTTGGCATTGCCCATGATATGTGCCATCACCTGATGGCCCGATTTGTCGGCAAGCCTGCGCGCGGGCTGCGTCAGTCCTGGCGACACAAAGTCCCAGACGGCACCGCCGATGCTTCGCTCGTGGGTATAGATGGCGCGCCACATCTCGTCGAACATGCCGCCGCTGTTGCCAGCCACAGATATATACTCATCCATGAACGACGGGCGCACGTCGCCGTCGCCATGACGGCCCACCCTGAGGTCGAGGGCCAGCGGCGTTGGGTAGCGCGGCCCGATGATGTCCTCAGCGGGATGGCTGTAGGCGTTGCCGCCGTACATCCACCAGCGGGTCTTGTCGTATTTGCGGCCTTCGTCGATTACCTCTCCGATGTTGGGACCCTCGCCACTCTCGTTGCCAGCACTCCAGAACAACACCGCAGGTTGGTTGCGATCGCGCAGTACCATCCGGCGCACACGCTCCCTATACATCGGTATGAAGCGCTTGTCGCCAGAAACCCATTCTGTTGCATGCGCTTCTACGCCGGCCTCGTCGATGATATACAGTCCGTAGCGGGCCGCATATTCCAGATAGCGCGGCACAGGCGGATAGTGGCTCGTTCGCACGCCATTGAAGCCGAATTGCTTAAGGATGGTCATATCCTTTTTGATGAGTTCGTCCGTGACAGCGTGGCCGTTGTGGGGGTCCTGCATGTGTGAGCACTGAGCATTGACCTTCAGCGGCTTGCCGTTCAGATAGAATACGTTGTCGCGCATTTCAGTTTCCTTGAAGCCCACGTCCTGACGGGCATCCTCGGGCGTGCTTTCCGACAGGCGCTTGCCCGTTGTGGCATCCATGAGGTACATTTTGAGCTCATAGAGGTTCGGCGTCTCGGCCGTCCATTTCAGGGGGTTGGCAATATGCTTGTTCATGTTCAGCGTCAAAGTGCTGCTGCCAGCGAATGTTGCTGCCTGACTTTCCAATCGCGCCACTTCCCGTCCGTCGGCACCAGTCAGCACGGCCTGAACCTTCAATGGTGTCCTCACCGGCTGCTCGTCATAACTTCTGACGGTAACCTCGATGTTCAGGTCGGCATCGCGGTAATCTTTGTCCAAATCGGTCGTCACATACCAGTCGAACAGACGGGTCTTAGGCGTGGCGTAGAGCCAGACATCGTCGAAGATGCCGGCCAGGCGCCAGTAGTCCTGCCCTTCCAGATAATAGCCGTCGCTGTATTTGATTACCTTCATGGCCAGCGTGTTGCGACCTTTCTTCAGATATCGCGTGATGTTGTACTCGGCAGGCTCCTGGGCGCCCTCGTTGTAGCCCACCTCCTGACCGTTGATCCACAGGAACGAGGCCGATGCCACCTTCTCGAACCGCAAAAACACCTCCTCGCCATTCCAGTCAGACGGAATGGTGAACGTGGTGCGATAGGCTCCCGTGGGGTTGTAGTCGCGCGGGGTCATCGGCGGCTCAGCCTGGAACGGTGCGGCTACGTTGCGGAACAGCGGGTCGCCGTAGCCTCTCATCTCCCAGTTCGACGGCACGTCGATGGTCGCCCACTTCGCGTCGGAGAACTTCTCCTCGAAGAAGTTGGCGGGAATCTCCTGCGGCGTGTCGCCATAGAAGAACTTCCACCGCCCGTTGAGCAGGATATGATGCCCCGGAATGTAGTACGCGTGGGTTTCCTCCTGACCGTATTCAAAAACGTCGAGGTTTTCGATGTAATGATACAGGTCGTCAAACCCTCTTGTCTTCTCTGTCTGTGCCGATGCCGCCACCATGGCAGGTATCATCAGCAGTGTCGTGAATATCTTTCTCATAAGTTCATACGATTATATGTCGTTAATGTTTCTTTTTGAGCCATTATAACTTAAACTATGTTCTTTTCTGTGAAAAGCGAATAAATTCGAGCGACAAATTTAATCATTTCAGATGAAATATGGAGAATTATGCGTAAATTTGTGCCAGAAATTGAGAATTATTAGGATTTATGGGCAATATCAAGATCATCAAAGGTGTATTTGACACCAAACTGGAACTGGAACATGCGGAGGTCGCAGCAGGATTTCCCATCCTGACAGATGACTATTCGCATGAGACTTTGGACTTCAACCGCGACTATATCAAGCACCCAGAAGCTTCGTTCTATGGTGATGTCGAAGGGGACAGTATGCGAGATGCAGGCATCTTCGACGGCGACCGCGTCATCATCGACAGGGCTGTGGAGCCTCACGACGGTTCAATCGTCGTGGCTTGGTGGGGTGGTGAAGGTTTCACGATGAAGTATCTAGATATGACTCATAAGAACGATGGTTATATAGAGCTGCGTCCTGCCAATGATGAATATCCGGTATTCAAGATTGACACCCCTGAGTATTTCGAGGTCTGGGGCGTGGTGGTTCATTTGATAAGGACTTTTGAAAAGTAGTCTGTATGTACGGCATCATCGACTGTGATAATTGCTACGTAAGCTGCGAGCGTGTTTTTCGTCCCGACCTGAACGGAAAGCCGGTGGTGGTTCTGTCGAACAACGACGGTTGCGTAGTAGCCCGCAGTAATGAGGCCAAGGCAATGGGCATCAAGGCTGGTACTCCGTATTTCCAGTTAGCTGAGCAGTTTCCCAATCAGAAGATCGCAGTTTTTTCATCGAATTACGAACTATATGGGGAATTGACTGGCAGAGTCGTGAGCATCATCAGGCAAGAGGTCCCGGCAGTTTTTCGTTATTCCATTGACGAGTGTTTCGTCTATCTCGATGGGATGGAGAATGTTAACCTGAAGCAATGGGGCGAGGATCTGCATAAGAAGATTAAGCAGTATGTGGGTATGCCCGTCAGCATTGGTCTGGCTCCCAACAAGACGTTGGCAAAGATGGCCTCGCACTTTGCGAAAAAATATCAGGGCTACCGGCATTGTTGCATGATAGACTCCGACGAGAAGCGTATCAAGGCCCTGAAACTTTTTTCGATTGATGATGTCTGGGGCATAGGCAGACGCTATGCTGCCAAGTTGCAATCGCTGGGAGTGAATACTGCTTACGACTTTGCACAGCTCCATAAGGATTGGGTACGGCTGACGTTCAACAATATTAATCTCATCCGCACCTGGCAGGAACTGAACGGCGAGGATGTAGTGCCTAACGAAGAACTGGCGAAGAAAAAATCCATCTGTACAAGCCGCTCTTTCAATGGCATGATAGGCGACATTGAAATGCTGCGTACCCATGTCTCTAACTATGCGGCTCGCTGTGCCGAGAAACTGAGAATGCAGAAAACGGTTGCTTCGATTGTTGGCGTATTCCTGAATACAAATGCTTTCCGTGAGGACTTGCCACAATACTGGAACTTTCAGGAAACCAGACTGATAACACCGACAAGTTCAACCATTACTATCACTAAGGTTGCGAACGAGACCTTGGGTAAAATCTACCGCGAGGGCTACCAGTACAAGAAAGCTGGGGTGATCGTCATGGGCATCGGTGCCGACACTCCGATTCAGCAGGATCTCTTCGACATCAACGCCGAACAGTTTCAGAAAATGAAGCGTCTCGACGAGGTGATTGACAGGATTAACCGGCTGCATGGAAGCGAAACTGTTGTCCTCGGTTCCCAGCAATATACAAAGAAAGATGGCAAGGGGAAGGCCGATGTCTTTGCCAATGCCATCAAACACGATTTCAAGAGTCCCAATCCGACCACGCGCTGGGGCGACGTGATCAAACTCAATGCAAATGTCACGAAAAAGAAAGACAATTAAAACCGAGGGCAAAGGTACTGTCGGGCATCGTGAACATATAGTTTGATGTCAGCCAGGAACTGCAAATAGAATATTATGATTGACGGGGTATTCCAGCAGCATTTTCTCGATGAGCGGGCAGTACCAGGTCTTGAACTGTTCTGCAGTAGGCGTATGGCCACCAGGATTATGTTTCTGCATATCGGGATGCATAGTTGTTTATTCGCTTATGCTATAAGTATGTACACTCGAACCTTGTGCTGATGGCAGGTAGTTTATACCCCACCAACACATTTGTAGGAGGACGAAGGAACCGATGAGCATCCATAGAGCCAGCCGCTTGCGATGGTGTGGCAACTGGCGGTAGTGGATGTATACGAGATAGGCAAGCCAGGTGATGGCGGCCCAGGTTTCCTTAGGATCCCATGACCAGTAGTGGCCCCAGGCTTCCTTGGCCCAAAGGGCGCCAAAGAGCATGCCGATGGTGAGGAAGGCAAGACCGACATAGACGAGATTGTCGGTGATGTCCATTTCAGAGGTGAGAGGTTTCTTCCTAAACAGAAGAAACAACGCCATCACAGCTGCTGCACCGAGCACGGCGTAGGCGAACATATAGACGATGACGTGGGGCGCAAACCAAGGACTCTGTAGGGCGGGCATCAGTGTTTTGTCGTGTATCTCCGGTTTGAACAGATTCACGCAGATAAACACCAGGGCGAGAACGGTCGAGAACGACAGGATCCATTTGTACTTCCAGCGCGAATAGACGATGAGACCCGCGAAAGGCAGGAAGAACGAATACCAGAGTCGCGTCTCGCCCATCGTACGCAATGGCGGTCGCTCCAGCGAGATCCACATCGAGAGGATGAATGCGAAGAATACCAATAGTCCGAGTACAGTGGCCGTGTAGGCGATAGTCGCCTTTTTGCGCCATGCTGCCCATGCTCCCACTGCCCAAAGCAGTACGGATGCAATCGCGAAATATATAAATTGCTCCCAAGTCATGCGCGTTTCCTCCCTCCAATTACAAACATACAAACCGCTCCCGCCAGCATCATATAAATACCCGTATAGACAAATGGCAGCCATGGGTCGCTGACCAGTTCGAGTATCGATATCTGGCTCTGGGCACCCATCTGTGTGTCGTAGCCGTACTGATAGATTTTCCAGCCGTCCACCTCGTAGGGCTTGTTCACGTCTACGGTGGTTTCGATGTTCTTGCCTGTCTTCGTCAGTATCTGTATCTCCGAAGCGAAGCGCTTGGGCGAGCCGTCGTCGTAGGTTTCCATGATGAACTTCTTCAGCTCGATGGCTATCGGCATCTCCTTGACAGTTCCCTCTTGAGTCAGCGCCCGCCATTCAGGTTCGCCAATGGCAGTAATCATCTTCACCCGCTGCATATCGGCATTACCTAATGTGGCAGTTGTGAAGGCGATAAAGAAGCCTAGGTGGTTCAGCATAAAAGGGATGTCGTGTTTCATCGACCCTTTACCTCTGAATATTTTACGTAATCTTTGGTGGATAGTAAGTCCGAGGATGACTGTGATATAGACATAGATGAGTACGAAAGGCCAGAACGACAGCATGTTGTTCACCCATGTGCCGCCAACCTGCTGCCGCGTCAATCCCATGATGATGGTCAGCGCCACAGCATACACCATCGCCGGGATGGCTGCCTGATACGTCGTCATCCATTGGAAGGCATATACTTTCTTACGCAAGTAGACCATTGCTGTTAACATCACCATAAAGCCCGCCAATACGATTCCGTTGGTAGGCCACGCAAACGCCTCCCACACCACAGGGCCGACGCTCAGTTGCTGTGCCAGTCCTGCAATGATAAGGCCTCCTCCAATGAGGAAACCTTCCTTAAATGTCCAGGGTTTAGTCCACATCAGATTTCAATCAGTTTTCTGTTCTTTTACGCTCGCTTTTTGCCGAGGTGCAGCCTGTTTTCGCTAAATATTTATGCAAAGTTACAAATAATTTGGGAATTATTGCTATATTTGCAACGATATTTAGGATAGTTTATAATCAAACCCCAATAAGATTGATATGGCTATACAGGTGACATACAGGAGAACAAGGAGGGTGTCAATGCGCATCGTGAAGAACGGCGATGTACATGTGTCGGCACCTATTGGTATGCCCAAGAAAGAGGTGGAACGGTTCATTGATGAACACCGCGAGTGGATAGCCGAGGCACGTAAGAAAACCTGTGAGAGCCAGAAGCGCAGGGCTGACTTTTATAACAAGTTGCCGCTAAAGACGAGAGAACAGACTGACGATGCCCTGCGGCGATTGAAAGCCTTGTTAGAGCCGATGGTGGATCGCCACTCTAAGGAGATGGGTGTGAAACCGTCCGTAGTCTATTACAAGGCAATGATTTCACGATGGGGTGTTTGCAATGTCAAGGACAAGTCCATCTGTTTTTCTGCCTATCTTCTGCTGTTGCCGGAATGGTGTGTCGAGCACGTGGTGGTTCATGAATTGTGCCATCTGTTGGAACCAAGCCACAATGCCCGTTTCCATGCACTGATGGACAAGTTCTTCCCCCGTTGGAAGGAAGCCCGCCGAGAGACGCGCCAGATATTATAGTCTTTCAATTGCATCTGCGAAATCAGTCCTTTCTTTCGCGGACTTCCGTTTATTATCAGTATATTCATTTTTCTTCTAATTCTAATTCCATCTCAAAACCTTTCCATTCCTCCCCATCAATCGGATTGGAATCTGTGCCTGTAATGCGGAAGCCGACGGACTTGTAGCATTCGACGGCGGAGTGGTTGTCGCAAAACACGCCAAGGGTAATCTTCTGAGCACCCAGTTCTTGCTGCACATAATCGATGGCGAGGCGCAGCATCTGCTTGCCATAGCCCATGCCTCGTTTCGAATTGTCCACGATGACGAAACCGAAGCGCACAACCGTCCTGTCCTCCATCGGATATCTCAAAAGGAGATGTCCGACAATCTCATCATCAGCAACAGCCGTGAGCGGATACATATTATCGCCCTTGTATTGCTCCAGCATCTCCTCAGGCTGAGCAGGGAATTCTTTGTACCTGTCTGCACTCCAAAGCCGGAAAGCATGTTTATCTTTGCACCAACTCAGAATGGTCGGAACATCGTTGATGTTGAATGGTCGAAGTGTCATCATATTCTTTTTCCTAACTCGAATGCCTCGTCCAAGGCATTGGTATTTTTAATGTCGTCCTTATCCTTGTAATCGCGTACAGACACGACTTCCACATGGTGTTTCTGCAAGGCACCTTTGACGAACGCCTCCACCAGCAATTCCGTATTGCCGCCCTTCCGAGGGCTTCCTGAGAGAATCAGTATATTCATATTACAGTAATCCCAATTCATGTTTTCGACCGCAAGGACGGTGCAAGCCGAGTGCAATAGAGCCCGCTCTAATTGCCGAGGCGCCGCCAGTCCTCGCAAACTTGTTTGCAAAGGTACACATAATTACCGAGACTGCCAAACATTTAGGATAAACTGTACTGATTTGTGACGAACGGCATTAATTACTTCCCATGCGCTCCCGCTCAGCCTGTCCGGCACCAGTGCCCTTATACTTGCTCTTCTGGGCGTTGAAGGTGTAACGGATAGAGATGTCCAGGCGGTGGCTACGGCTTCGTGTTTTCTGCACAGTGTAGAAGAAACCACAATCATGAGCCATATCCTGT
>JAEEGG010001473.1_pt1 | contig 63940 bp, 57 predicted proteins | sample 9134161 | NCBI WGS metagenome assembly JAEEGG01 (sample SAMN16246543, study PRJNA631951) | gut metagenome | biome: gut microbiome; feature: rumen; material: CR-attached | host: Bos | place: Iran: Karaj | collected 2018-10
TTCACCATGATCACTTTAGACCAACAAAAAGAATTATGTAAGAGGGTTGAGGCCTTGAGGAGGTATCTTTGACGTGGACCGTCGTACCATAGAGGCCCAAGAATTAGACGAAAAGACCCAAGACCCACAGTTTTGGGCGGATCCCAAAGCCGCCGAAGCCACCATGAAGAAGGTGCGCGAGGTGAAAGGCTGGCTCAACGGCTACAAAAAGGCTGAAGATGCCTACAACGACCTGGCGGTGCTGTTCGATTTCGCCAAGGAAGGCGAAGCCACTGAGGAAGAAGTGGATGAGCAGTATGCTGCCACACTTGAAATCGTAGAGAATCTGGAGTTCAAAAACATGCTTCGCGAGGAAGCCGACCCAATGAGCGCTGTCTTAAAGATCAACTCGGGTGCTGGAGGAACTGAGGCTCAGGACTGGGCACAAATGCTCATGCGTATGTATATGCGCTATGGTGAAACCCACAACTACAAAGTCACCATCAGCGACCTGCTCGAAGCCGATGACGCTGGCATCAAGTCAGTGACGATGAAGATCGAGGGTGACTATGCCTACGGCTACCTGAAAGGCGAAAACGGCGTGCACCGTCTGGTGCGCGTGAGTCCCTACAACGCTCAAGGCAAGCGCATGACCTCATTCGCTTCCGTATTTGTCACCCCGCTTATTGACGACAGCATCGAGATTGTGGTGGAGCAGTCGCGTTTGTCGTGGGACACCTTCCGCAGCGGCGGTGCCGGCGGACAGAACGTCAACAAGGTGGAGTCGGGCGTGCGTTTGCGCTACCAATACAAAGACCCCTATACTGGTGAGGAAGAGGAAATCCTCATTGAAAACACCGAAACTCGCGACCAACCCAAGAACAAAGAGAACGCCCTGCGCCTCTTGAAGTCGCAACTCTACGACCGTGAGATGCGCCACCGCATGGAGGAGCAGAACAAGATCGAAGCAGGCAAGCTGAAGATCGAATGGGGCTCGCAAATCCGTTCTTACGTCTTCGACGACCGTCGCGTGAAGGACCACCGCACCAACTATCAGACCTCTGACGTGCAAGGTGTGATGGATGGCAATATTGATGCGTTTTTAAAGGCGTATTTGATGGAATTCGGTGCCAAAAAAGTATGATAATAAACTAAATAAACCAACACAATGAAAACTTTAACCATCATCACCATGTTTTTGGCCATGTTTGCCAAAGACCCAACTCCAGCCATTCAACAATTTGTGAGTACCTATTTTCCCAAGGCTACCATCCTGTTCACCCAACGCGATGAAGGTGAATACGAGGTGAGACTGAGCGATGGAACGGAAATCGACTTCACCCGCAAAGGCGAATGGAAAAACATCGATTGCAAGCACTCTAACATCTATACCTGCGTGCCAGCCGAACTTGTCCCTGTCGAGATTGCCAACTACGTGAAAACCAGTTTCCCCGACGAAGACATCATCAAAATCGACAAGGACAGAAGAGACTGGGAAATTGAATTGAGCAACCGACTGGAAATCAAGTTTGACAAGAAATTCCGAGTCCTCGAAATCGACGACTAAAGTTATTAAAAACGTATAATATGATCACTTTCTTTATCGCTTTGGCCGTCCTCATTCTCGGCTATTTCGTTTACGGAAAGCTAGTGGAGAAGCTCTTTGGGGCCGACCCGAATAGGGCTACTCCTGCTACGACCATGGCTGACGGCGTTGACTACGTGCCGATGAAGCCCTGGAGGATCTTCCTGATCCAGTTCTTGAACATCGCCGGTGTGGGTCCCATCATCGGGGCCATCATGGGTGCTCAGTTCGGCACGGCCTCTTTCCTTTGGATTGTGTTGGGAAGCATCTTCGCCGGTGCCGTCCACGACTATCTCTCGGGCATGATCTCCTTAAGAGACAAAGGTGCCAGTCTGCCTGAGATCCACGGCACTTACCTCGGTAATGGTGCCAAACAAATCATGCGTGGTTTCACCGTATTGCTGATGGTTTTGGTTGGTGTGGTGTTCGTCAACACCCCTGCCACCTTGCTCAACGCCCATTTCACCCAAGGCTGGAATCCCTATATCTGGATCATCATCATCTTGGCCTACTACTTGATTGCCACTTTGTTACCCATCGACAAGCTCATCGGCAAGATCTACCCCATCTTCGGCATACTGCTGTTGGGCATGGCCGTGGCCATCTTCATTGCCTTCCTGATTTACAAGCCTGAGATTCCCGAGTTGTGGAGCGGCTTGCAGAACCGTCACCCCGACGCGCCCAATAACCCCATCTTCCCGATGATGTTCATCTCAATCGCCTGCGGTGCCATCTCCGGATTCCATGCCACCCAGTCACCATTGATGGCGCGTTGCATGATCAATGAAAAACAAGGCCGTCCGATTTTTTACGGTGCCATGATCACCGAAGGTGTCGTCGCCTTGATCTGGGCTGCTGCCGCTGCCTATTTCTTCGGTCCTGACAGCGTGGTGGACGTCACAGGAAAAAGCGGGGCCGCCATCGTAGGCATCATCGCCAACACCTGGTTCACCCCCGTTATCGCCACCATCACCATTTTAGGTGTCATCAGCGCCGCCGTCACCTCGGGCGACACCGCCATGCGTTCCGCCCGACTTATCGTGGCCGACTTCCTGCATTTCGACCAGAAGCCCATCAAGAACCGATTGCTCATCGCCATTCCGATGTTCGCCATCACAGCCATCATCCTGATCTATAGCCTCGCCAACGCCAAAGGATTCCAACTGATCTGGCGTTATTTCGCCTGGGCCAACCAAGTCCTTGCCGCTGTAACACTTTGGGCTATTTCGGTGTATCTCGCCAAGAACAAAGGTAAGCTCTGGTACCTTATCACCCTCATCCCTGCCCTTTTCATGACCATGGTGACAGGCTGCTTCCTTTTCGTCGCCAAGGCCTCCGATGGTGGACTGGGCTCGGTGCTGCCAAGACCTGTGGGTTACGGCATTGGAGCTGCCATCACGTTGATCGGGTTAGTTCTGTTTTTAGTATGGAAGAAAAAACAAAAGACCAATTAAACACAAATTCACTCAACATGAAAAAGCCCATAAATATCACCATCCTCCTTGTTTTGGTACTATCCATCATCCATCCCATTCATGCCCAAAACACTGAAAGCTTTCGCGCTCGCTTTGCCTTGAATGGTGGGTTGACCTTCAAAACAAGTAGGGCTCCGATGGATAACAATGTTTATTATAGGGACTATCTTGAAAGCGTCAACCAAGGACTAAGTGCTTCTGCCAACATGCAGTTCTTCATCAAAGACATTCTCTGCATAGGTCTCAACTATGACTACTTTAAAAAACATAGTGCTGCCTATATCCCTTTGTACTACGGCGAAGGATCCCCCATCTTGGACATTGACAACACATACACAATGGATTTCCTGTCGTTTTCCTTGGGACTCCACATTGCAGAAGGCAGACATCACTACCTTTTTCAATACCTGATAGGGTTTATGGATTACAAAGAGAAAGGCAACTACTCCCCATATCTGACAATCACCGCTCCTAACTATAGCGTCGGCCACTGTTTGGGGCAAGGAGCAATGTTGAATTATGATTTTCTTCTTAACAATCATTATGCTCTAGGGATAGAGCTCACTTATTTTATCGGCTCCATCAAAAAGTTGAATCATCAACTGGACTCCTCAAGCAAAATCACTTCATTGAGCGAGCCCATCCGTATCAATCGTTTCAGTCCCAAAATAGGCATCCGTTATTTTTTCTAAACCATGATCTCCATACAGAACCTGAGTATGCACTTTACCGGTGACGATCTGTTCACCAACATCAATTTCCTAATCAGAGAAAAAGATAGGATTGGTTTGGTAGGGCATAATGGGGCCGGAAAGACCACCCTGCTTAGGCTCATTTGTGGACTGGAACAACCCTCCAAAGGTGATGTGATCATCCCTGAAGGCATCACCATCGGCTATCTGCCACAGGAAAAGAATGTGGACAGTCCCAAGACGGTGCTCGATGAGGCAATGTCGGCTTTTGATGAATATCATCAATTGGAAGCAGAAGTAGAGCATTTGCAACAGGATATGACGGAAAGGACGGACTATGAAAGTCGTGAATATCAAAGGCTTATAGAGCATTTAAACCTACTCAACGACCGTCTTGCCTTGATGGGTGGCAACTCCATAGAAGGAGAAGCTGAACGCATTTTGGTAGGACTGGGCTTTGAGCACAACGACATGTTCCGCCCGATGCGGGAGTTCAGCAATGGTTGGCAGATGCGTGTAGAACTGGCCAAGATCCTGTTACGCAAACCCAACCTCCTGCTCCTCGACGAGCCCACCAACCACCTCGACATCGAATCCATTCAATGGCTTGAGGGATTCCTAAAGTCATATTACGGAGCCATCTTGATGGTATCGCACGACCGAGCCTTCTTGGATAACATCACAATCCGAACCATCGAGATCTCGAACGGAAAGATCTACGACTATAAAGCCTCATATTCCGACTACGTGTCGCTGCGCGAAGAGCGTGTCGATATGCAACGCAACGCCTACAACAACCAACAACGCGAGATCAAAGAGATTGAGGCGTTCATCGAGCGTTTCCGCTACAAAGCCACCAAGGCCAAACAGGTACAAAGCCGCGTGAAACTGTTGGAAAAGATGGAAGAGATCACCGTTGACGACATCGACAACACCGCCATTCACTTCAAGTTCCCCCCCGCCCCTCATAGTGGGAAAGTCACCCTGGAACTCAACCATGTGGGTAAAGCTTATGGCGACAACATGGTTCTGAACGACGTAAACCTGCTGATCCCTCGTGGGGAAAAAATCGCTTTCGTAGGCCGCAACGGTGAGGGCAAGTCCACCCTTTCGAAGATCATCTGCGGAGTACTCGACCATGAAGGAGAGGTGAAGCTTGGACACGAGGTAAAAATTGGTTACTATGCTCAGAATCAGCAAGATATGCTTGACATGAACAAAACTGTATTCGAAACCTTGGACGATGTGGCCGTTGGCGACATGCGCTTGAAAGTCAAGGCCTTGCTAGGTGCGTTCCTGTTCCGCGGCGATGATATCGACAAGAAAGTGAAGGTGCTCTCAGGTGGTGAGAAAGCCCGGCTTTCGCTAGCCAAGATGCTCCTCTTCCCTACCAACCTGCTGGTACTCGACGAGCCCACCAATCACCTCGACATGCTTTCGAAAGACATCCTGAAAAATGCCTTGATCCAATATGACGGCACCTTGATCATCGTCTCGCACGACCGCGACTTCTTGCAAGGGCTGACCAACAAGGTGTATGAATTCCGCAAGCCCCATATCAAAGAATACATTGGCGACATCTATGATTTTCTGGAGCAGAAGAACCTGAATCATCTGAAAGAATTGGAAATTGCCGCCAAACAACAGCCTTTAAAGACAACTGCCGAAACCGTTTCAAAAAACAAGATCAATTACGAACGAAAGAAACAGCTCGACAGTCAAGTACGGAAGATCGACAAAGAAATCCAACGGCTCGAAGGGGCTATTGAGAAGATTGAAGTGGAGTTGGCAAACTTGGACGACATCATGAGCCATCCCGACCAACACCCCGAGGTGAAGGTCGATAACGACTTCTTCTGGTCCTATGGCCAAAAGAAAGAAGAACTTCAGAAGCTCATGGACGACTGGGGCGAGAAACAGATCGAAAGGGAAGAGCTCCTCGCCGAGTCAAAGTAAGGATCATTCAATCACCAAATCGAAAGGCATCCTCGCTTGGATCCCTGTGTTCTTATAAAGGTTCTCCAAGCCTTGATAATAGGTGTAATACACACCGAGTCGCTGTTTCAATGCCGCTTCAATCTCGTCATTCTTGTTCATCGACTCCATCATACGGGTAAAGAAATCCTTGGCTTTAGGCAATTCCACCACCTTGTAATCGTCACCCAGATTGACTTTTTGCACTGCAAAAGCAATGGCATCTTCCAGGTCGCCCAGCTGATCGACGAGGCCCAGTTCGATGGCGTCGGCACCTGCCCAAACACGGCCTTGGCCGATGCTGTCAACATAGGACTGGCGCAAACCACGACCCTCAGCCACCCGTTGGGTAAACTGTTCGTAGGTCTTGACCACATTCTCTTGAAGCTTGGCATATTGGAAAGGCGTCAATGGTTCAGCCAAAGAGCCAAAGTCGGCATTCTCGTTGGTTTTGACCACATCGAAAGTCAAACCAACCTTCTTGTTCAGGAAACCCTTCATGTTGGGGAAGGTGCCAAAAACGCCGATGGAACCCGTCAGCGTGGTGGGATCAGCGAAGATATAGTCGCCTTTGGCTGAGATCCAGTATCCACCCGAGGCAGCGTAATTGCCCATGGAGACGATGACCGGCTTCACTTGCTTGGTCAAGTCGAGCTCGCGTCCAATGATGGCCGAGGCCACGGCGCTTCCACCAGGGGAGTTGACTCGCAACACGACGGCTTTCACGCTCTCATCCTCACGAGCCTGACGAATCACCTTGGAGAGGTTCTCTGAATAGATATCATTATCGGGTCCCTTGCCATCGAAAATCTGTCCCGAGGCATAGATGACTGCGACTTCGTTTTTGCTAAAATTCTTGGCTTTATAGGACTTTGCGTAATTGGCATTATTGATGGCATTGACCTTCTTCGCACTACCCGTCAGGCTTCTCAATTCATCCAACACCTGATCTTTATAACAAAGCTGATCCACCAAACCATATTCCAAAGCCTTTTGAGCATCGGTCATCAGCTCCAGGTTGTCGGCAATCTGGTTAAGTTGCTCCACGCTGATATTGCGTTTCTCGCTAATGCCCTGCAATATCTCACCCCAAACGGTGCCCAACAACTTCTCCATTTGCTCGCGGTTGGCGTCACTCATCTTGTCGAGGAAATAAGGCTCCACAGCACTCTTGAAACGGTTGTTCGGACCGCGGACAATCTGCATCTCGATGTCAAGTTTCTCGAACAGATGCTTATAGAACATGATTTGTGAAGCCATGCCATGAATGTCGATCACACCCTCAGGGTTAAGAATAATCTTGTCGGCGATGGAAGCCACATAATAGGCGCTTTGCGAAAAACTCTCACCATAGCACATGATGAATTTTCCCGACTCCTTGAATTCCAACAGTTTGGTTCGAATTTCCTGTAAGGTGGCTGTAGAGGTCGGGATGCTGCTCAGTTCCATATAGATGCCCTTGATGTTGGGATCATTCTTGGCATGTTCGATGTTGCGAAGGATATCGTTCAGACCAGTAGTTTCCACAGTTTCCATGGTATTGAAATCAAGGCCATTGAAAGGATTGTCGGTGGTACGATCCTCGATGTCATAGTTGAGTTTCATGTAAAGCACGGAGTTAGGCTTAACGACCGTGGAAGTCTCCTTATCGGATTTCGACAAGCCAGCGACCATGGCTGTGAAAAAGCCGAATTTCACGAAGAAATTAATTAGAAGTGCAATCAACGTGCCGAGAAAAGCGGCAAGGACAACTTTGTAGAACTTCATGGTGATAAGATTTTAGGTTTGGCTGCAAAGGTATGAATAATAAAGATTATTTTTGCAAAAAAGATCATCATGACTCGCTGTTATCTATTGTTTGGTTCAAACCAAGGCGACAAGGAAGCTTTGTTGGAACAAGCCTGCCTCCATATTAATAATAGGTGTGGCATGTTGGTGGAGCGTTCCTCTGCCTATTGTTCAGAGCCTTGGGGATTCGAAGCCGAAGAGTGGTTCTTGAATGAGCTTCTCGTGGTGGAGACCGAACTGGATCCTGATGCCTTGATGGATGAGCTGATGGATATAGAGAAGGCATTGGGAAGGATCAGGCCAAGTGGAAACGAGGGGTATCATTCACGCACGGTCGATTTAGACATCCTGTATTACGGCAACCAGAGGATACACACAGAGAAGGTCACTGCACCGCATCCCCGGTTGCATTTAAGGAGATTTGCCTTAATACCTTTGTGCGAAGTCATCCCCGACTTCCTGCACCCCGTGTTCCATATGAGCCAAGAGGAATTGCTTGCGCATTGTCCTGATTCATCAATTGTAAAACCATTTCACCATGAACTATAACTTCATCGCCATAGAGGGAACCATTGGGGCGGGCAAGACCACGCTCTCGACCCGTATCGCCAACGACTTCAACGGGAAGTTGGTATTGGAAGAGTTCGAGGCTGACAAGAACCCCTTCCTGCCGAAGTTTTATAAAGAACCTGACAAATATGCTTTTCAGGTGGAGATGACTTTTTTGGCCTTACGATTCCAGCAATTGAAGGACAAGTTGGCAAATCTCGACCTGTTTCACGACTTCATCATCTCTGACTATTATGTGGCCAAGTCGCTAATCTTCTCCCGCAACAACCTGCAGGAGGACGAGTATCAGCTTTTTGCTCGGTTCTTCAACATCATCTTTGCCAACATGCCAAAGCCGGAGTTAATGGTTTATCTTTATTTGGATGTTGATCATCTACAATACAACATTCGCAAGCGCGGCCGGACTTACGAGCAAGACATCACCAATGAGTATTTGGAAAGTGTGCAACAGGGCTATTTCGACTTCATCAGGCAGCAGCAGAACGAGATGCGAATTTTGGTGTTAGACACCAACCGGTTGGACTTTGTGGCGCATGAGAGGGACTATCACCAGATTATCGAGGCCATCAACCAGCCCTACGATGTTGGGGTGCATAGAATCACTTTTTGAGGTGAAAGGTGAAAGGTTCCTTCGGGCGATAGCCACCTTTCACCTTTCAATTTTCAATTTTCAACTAAAAAAGACCGCCTATTGGGCGGTCTTTTTTAGTTGAAAAGTTGCTCAAGGATTACTTGGCATAGACTTCGGTACGACGGATCAGAGGCAGGATATCCTTTTCAAGTTCAGGATACACATTGATCATGTTCTTGATTTCCTGTTCGCGGTTTCTGCTGTTTTCGATCACGCGGACGATCTGATCCTTGTCGGCGATGTTGGAGTTCTTGACGAGCTCGATGAACTTATCCCAGTCAGGACCGTAGCCCTTGGTGGTGAAGGTGAAGTCCTTAGCGTTGAGCTTGAGTTTCTTCATCTGATCCTTGACGGCCTTGTCAACGACGTTGGCACGGTCGTTAGCCAGGTTGTTGTTGAGTTCGTATTCACCTTCAGGTGAAGCCCAGCCCTTGAGTTCGAATTCGGTGATAGGTTCGCCAGAAGCGAGCTTGGAGGCGAGGGCCTTGAGGGCGCTCTTGTTAACCTTGGTGTTGGGTTTCAGCACGGAGGAGTTGTAGTCGAAGTAGATGATGCAGATCGGTTCGATAACAGCTTCGATGCCGGAGACCGGAGCAGCTTGCCATTCGCCAACGAGGTCGTTCTTGCAGTTGGCTTTGACATAGATGTGGTATTCACCGGGTTCGAGTTCAGTGAAGGTGTAGGTCTTGTCCTTCAGGCCAGCGACCATCGGAGTGGAGTTGGCATTCGGGGCATCTTCGGTGGTGATGTAGAGGTCATAGCTCTCAGCATCGCCATTCCAGCTGACGGTGATGGCACCTTCTTCAACATTGGTTCTGATGTTGCTCACTTCGCAGGTCGGCGCGGGAGGAACGATGACGCCATCGGCGATCTTTCTCTGGCCACCTTGAGTGTAATAGGTGTTCTTCACGATCTCTTCCTGGGTAGGATAGATGGTGCCTTGATAGACATAGAACATCGGGTTGCCGTTGAGGGTGCTGTTTTGCATTTCCTCGACGTAGTCGATGCAATAGTGCTTGGTGAATTCGCCACCGTTCTTGTAGTTGACGACGAAGTCGCCATTGCCTTTCACCTTTTCACCCACGAAGGTGACGGGATCGAGGTCGATGGAGCCACCCTTGTAGTTCATGGTGGGGGTGATGTTCATGACAGCTTGCTTTTGGAAGTAGTTGGCAGGAACGGTGAAGATCACGTCGAAGCAGACCTTGCCATTCTCTTCCTTGAGCGGATCGGGGTTGGCTTTCATGGTGATCTGGTTGGCGTCGCGGGCCATCTTGTCGATGTCGCAAGGATTGTTGAACTTGAAGCGGAGACCGAGGTTGAGTGAGCTGTACATATCGTTGATCACCTGGATGTCATCCACAGCCTTGGTGGTTTGATCGAGAGCATCATCACCAGCGTAGGTGAAGGTGTAATCGACGAAGATATCCAGTTTAGGAGCAACGTTGAAGTTAATCTCAGCACCGACCGGAACGGTGTAGGTCATCGTAGCATCGGTCTTGGCAGGAAGCACTTCGGTAGTTCCAGCGCCTTCGCCACTGGCAGTGGAGAGGGTGTTGAAGTGATTGACCTTACCGGCGTGATAACGGATACCACCGACACCGATGTGAGGGATGAAGTTGAACACTCTTCTAGGGTTGTAGCCGAAGAAGAGGTTAGTCAAGTTGAACGTCAAGTTCAAGTTAGCCTCCATGAACGTAGTCTTTTCGAGTTGGAGGTTGTAGTAGTTCTGGCTTAATCCAATTGGAGTAAGCAGCTGATGACGTTTTTCGCCACCCAAGGTACCCGTACCAAACTTGGCGTTCATGCCAATCACCTTACCAAATTGGTAACCCAGACCGACCGTACCGTCGAAGTTATGGAACACATAGTCATCAATCATGAACTTGCCTTCTTGGTAGAACGGAATGAATCCGTAGTTAGCCAAGTCGGTGTGGTTGATGGAAAGGCCACCTTCGGCGAAGATGTAGAAATACCTTTCAACAGGTTTCGTTTGACGTCCTTGTGCATAGAATGTCACAGGAAGGATTGCCATAATGACAATCATCATCAGTTTTGTTAACGTCAGTTTCATTTTCATAACGTGATTAGTTAAGTTTGTAATTATGTGAATTTCATATCATTCAAAGAACATTGCATGGGTGTTACTTACCCACAAAACACACTTTAAAGCAAGCAAAAATAGTATATTTTTTTATTCCAACCAAATTTTTTGTTTTTTTTCAACAATTTTTTCAACAGGCTGTTGATAACTTTTTGCCCCGTCCGACAATAATCCCTAACCGTTCAAGAAAAGTTGTAGAAACGAATGCCACATAATAATTCCAGAGCAGACTGAAACATTGAGTGAGTGTTTGGTACCTTCCTGTGGAATCTCAACGGCTGAGGAACAATATGGAAGGGCTTCTTGGCTCACGCCCTCTACCTCGTTACCCATGATAAACGCAGTATGGGGTTGCACCCGATAATGTTGCAGCATGACGCTGCCATCCACCTGTTCAACAGCAACGATCCGATAGCCCATGGACTGGAGTTCGGCACAAGCTTCCTCGGTCGTGGAGAAATACCGCCACGCCACCGTCTCGTCCGCACCCAAAGCCGTCTTGTGAATCTCGCGATGCGGCGGACAGGCGGTGATGCCGCACAAAAAAATCTCACTGACCCGAAAAGCATCCGCGGAACGAAAAACAGATCCGACATTGCTCAACGAGCGAATGTTGTCGAGAACGATGATGACAGGCATCTTCTCTACCTTCTGATAATCCTCTTTGGAGAGCCTGTTTAGCTCCTCCATACTCAACTTACGCATAAGAACACGATTACAAATCCAAATACAAAGGTAAATAAAACCCAAAAACGAACCATCACGATGTTGGAGAATTTCTTATTTTTGTCCGATAAAAATGAACCCATGGCAAAAGATAGTGGCGACACCCCATTGATGAGGCAATACAACGCCTTCAAAGCCAAGTACCCCGACGCGATGCTGCTGTTCAGGGTCGGCGACTTCTACGAGACCTATGGCTCCGACGCTGAAAAAGCATCGGAAGTGCTCGGCATCGTGCTTACCAAACGCTCCAACGGCGCAGCTGCCGACATGCCTATGGCAGGCTTCCCTCACCACGCCCTCGACACCTACCTCCCAAAGCTGGTGAGAGCAGGTCTGAAGGTGGCCATCTGCGAACAATTGGAAGACCCGAAGCTGACCAAGAAACTGGTGAAGCGAGGCATCATCGAACTGGTAACTCCCGGCGTGACCTACAACGACAGCGTGCTTGAACAGAAGGAGAACAATTTCCTGGCTTCAGTGCACCTCGACAAAGAGGTGTCAGGCGTGGCCTTCCTCGACGTCTCCACCGGCGAGTTCTACCTCACCCAAGGCAACAACGAATACATCGACAAACTCCTGCAAAGCTTGAGCCCCTCGGAAGTGCTGGTGCAACGCAACAAACGACGCGACTTCATCGAACTGTTCGGTGCCAAGCACTACCTCACCCTATTCGACGACTGGGTGTTCACCGACGACTATGCCAACGAGGTGCTCAAACGACATTTCAACACCACCACGCTCAAAGGCTTCGGAGTCGATGACTTCCCTAAAGGCATCGTGGCCGCGGGAGCCTGCATACATTATTTAATAGAGACCCACCACGACAAGATCAACCACATCACCTCCTTGTCGCGTATCGACCAAGGCCAGTATGTGTGGCTCGACAAATTCACCATCCGCAACCTCGAACTGCTGCACACCCTCAACACCAATGCCAAAGCCCTCATCGACATCATCGACAAGACGGTATCCCCCATGGGTAGCCGCCTCATGCGCCGATGGATCGCCCTGCCCCTGAAAAACAAGGAACAGATCAACCTGCGTTACGAAGTGGTGGAATACTTCTATGAACACCGAGAAGATATCGTCAAGTTTCAAGAAGCCATTCGGACCGTCAACGACTTGGAACGCCTCATCTCCAAAGTGTCGCTATCCAAAGTCAACCCACGGGAACTTCTCCAAGTTGGCAGAGCCCTCGACCAAGTGGAGATCCTCAAGCAAAGTTGCAGCGAAAGCCAAGATGACGCCTTGAGCATCTTCGCTGAACAACTAAACCCTTGCGCCACCATACGAGAACGTATCAAAAGGGAACTCAACCCCGAACCCCCTGCCCTGCTTTCCAAAGGCAACTACATCGCCGAAGGTGTCGATGCCGAGCTGGATGATCTCAGAAAACTGTCACGATCGGGCAAGGAATACCTGATGAACATCCAACGTAGAGAGATGGAAGCTACCGGCATCTCGTCACTGAAGGTAGGATACAACAACGTGTTCGGCTATTATCTTGAGGTGACCAACACCCATAAGGACAAGGTTCCCCAAGAGTGGATCCGGAAACAAACCTTGGCCAACGCAGAGCGTTACATCACCGAGGAGCTGAAAGAGTACGAGCAGAAGATCCTCGGAGCTGAAGAACGGATTGCCTCCATCGAACAACGAGTCTATGCCGAACTAGTGAGCGCCGTGACAGAGTTTGTAGAGCCCATCCAACTCGACGCCACCCTCATTGCACGCCTCGACTGCTTGGTAAGCTTTGCCGACATCGCATTGAAAAACAACTATGCCAGGCCAACCATCGACGACTCTTTTGTGCTAGATATCAAAGACGGGCGTCATCCTGTCATCGAGCAGATGCTCCCCACCGGCGAGAGCTATATCGCCAACGACGTGTATCTGGACCGCGACAAACAACAGATCATCGTCATCACCGGCCCTAACATGTCGGGCAAGTCGGCCCTGTTGCGACAAACAGCGTTGATCGTGTTGATGGCCCAGATGGGCAGCTTCGTCCCAGCATCGGAAGCGAGAATAGGGTTGGTTGACAAGATTTTCACCCGTGTGGGTGCCTCCGACAACATTTCGTCAGGCGAATCGACCTTCATGGTGGAGATGAATGAAACCGCCAGCATATTAAATAATGTGTCATCACGGAGTCTGGTACTCCTGGATGAGATTGGACGTGGCACCAGCACCTATGACGGAATCAGCATCGCATGGGCCATCACGGAATACCTGCACGAACACCCAGTAAGTCGTGCCAAGGTGATGTTTGCCACCCACTACCACGAGTTGAACGAGATGGAAGCGAGTTTCTCACGGATCAAAAACTACCATGTCACCGTCAAAGAGGTAGGCAACAAGGTGGTGTTTCTGCGCAAACTGAAACGTGGAGGGAGCAACCATAGCTTCGGAATCCATGTGGCGGCGATGGCAGGCATGCCACGCAAGGTCGTAGAACGCGCCGAGAAACTGCTGACCCTACTGGAGAAGTCACACACCGGTGACCAAGTCGATAAGGCCGCGCTAAAGCCAGAGGAACCCATGCAGCTGAGTTTCATCCAATTAGACGACCCATTATTACTCCAAATCAAGGAAGACATCCTCAACACCAACATCGACACCTTGACTCCCGTGGAGGCCTTGATGAAACTGAATGAAATCAAGAAACTGTTGAGAATTGAAAGGTGAGAGGTGAAAGATGAAAGGCGAAAGCGCCTCGAAGAGGTACGATCTCAACAACCCCACACAAGCGCAGCGCAGTGTGGGGGCCGGCACAGTGTGGGGAGGCGAAAGCGCCTCGAAGAGGCGCGATCTCAACAACCCCACACAAGCGCAGCGCAGTGTGGGGACCAGCGCAGTGCGGGGAGGCGAAAGCGCCTCGAAGAGGCGCGATCTCAACAACCCCACACAAGCGCAGCGCAGTGTGGGGAGGCGCGATCTCAGTAACCCATGAAAAAAAAACTAAAAAAATGCTTGCGGGAAAGAAAAAAGTTGTATTTTTGCACCGCAATTCGCAAGCGGAAATAGCTCAGTTGGTAGAGCACGACCTTGCCAAGGTCGGGGTCGCGAGTTCGAGTCTCGTTTTCCGCTCAAAGTTAAGCGGAAATAGCTCAGTTGGTAGAGCACGACCTTGCCAAGGTCGGGGTCGCGAGTTCGAGTCTCGTTTTCCGCTCAAAGTCAAGCGGAAATAGCTCAGTTGGTAGAGCACGACCTTGCCAAGGTCGGGGTCGCGAGTTCGAGTCTCGTTTTCCGCTCCACAAAGTCCCGATTAAAATCGGGATTTTTTGTGTAAGTGCCTGAGTGGTGGAATTGGTAGACACGAGGGACTTAAAATCCCTTGCCCTTTAAAGGCGTGCCGGTTCGATCCCGGCCTCGGGTACTAAAAACCTCTCTTAATCATTTGATTTTGAGGGGTTTTGTGTTTTGTGGGGTGTACTAAAAGTGTACTATATCTTTTTTTGGTGCTTCAAGGGGTACTTTTGCCTATCAAAAAGGGTGTGGGGGCAAACCCACACCCAACCAAAAGAAACGGTTGCCGTTGAGCGTTGCAACCGCTCTGCAAAGATAGTCTTTTTTCCTTGCCCCGGCTCATCGTTGAGCGTTGAGCAATCAAAGCCCCTCAAACTTGTTTCTGAATTGGAAAACAAAAACGCCTTTGAGCATGATAAACCCCACTTGCTCATATAGCCATTTATCAACGGGCTGCATGAGGTTGAAAAACTCATCTGTGAGTTTGTCCGTTGTCTGTGGGTCGCTCATCTCACAGGGCAAATTTTCTGTCAGTGCAAAAACCAGGTTTTCACTTGCCCGGTCAAAGTCTGCCAACGCTTCAAGTATGTTTGCTGTTGGCTTGGTCAGTGCAATTTGCCCCGTTTCCCGGGCTTGCTGGATTGCTTGTAATGCTGTCATGTCTATAAGTTTAGGATAAAAAAACGCCCTCTGTTTAGGTGTCCTTGGTCTTATAGTACCATGTAGGCGTTTCCGCTGCTACCACCGTGCAAAGGGCTATTTCTGTAAGTTTCAGCCGCCATGTGTGGCCGCTGCTATAAGTTTAGGCGTGGCAAATATAGGGGTTTTTCAGGTCGCCCCCGCTGCTCATCGATCTTTTTTTGACGTTGAGCAATCAATTTGGCCGCTCATCTGCTCAACCGCCCACCCCCTTTTTGCCGGGGGTCTGAAAAGTCCAAAAACTCCAACCGCCCTTCTATGGGTGTGGAATTTGTGGAATTTTCAGGGGTGTTTATATGGTAATCACCCAGCCCGCCCGTCAATCGGGCTTTTCAATCCAATGTTGCACCGCCTTTGTTTCCCCGCCCTCGTTCCAATTTGGAAACATCGGCTTTGTCACTACATCGGCCTTGGTGAATGCCGCCCCCTCTACCTCATCGGCTCGCTCAACCTTGGGCAATATGTAGGGCAACAGCTTTTCAATGAATGAAAGCCTGTCTTTGGGATCAAGGGCTTTCAGGTCTTTTTGTATCTGCTCCCGGTTGTCGTTTATAAGGTCAACAATCCAACTTCTTATTGTCGATGTCACCCTGTTTGGCGTTCCCTTTGGTCGCCCGCTGGGGTTGCCTGTGTGTCCTTTTTGCTGTGCCATGTGTCTGTTGTTTTTGAATGTAAATCAATGTTGTTTTCATTGAAAGCGTTTACTTTCACCTGTGAAAGCGTTGCTTGGGGTTGCTATTGTTTTGCTACCACTCCCAACTGTCCCACTTCCACACCTCAAAGCCCCGGCTTTCAAGTTCCTTTTTCAGCTGCTCATCGGTGTATGATTGCAGCCCCTCTTTTGTGTCATTTTCTGCCATGTCTCAAACTGTGTTTTCCCTGCTCATCGTTTTACCAAAACTTGGTAAATGAAACACCCTTATTATTAAGGAAATTTGTTTTTGGGCTGGGGTCGGTTTATGTCTGTTCTCATCGTGCATATTTGGCAAAGTCTGCAACGGCTTTTTCAAGTTCCTTTATCATGTCGCTTTCACCCTCTGCCGGGGCTTGTAGTATTCTGTAAAGGTCTGCTTTCAAACGGCTGTAATACTTTGGATCAGAAAAGGTGTCCTTTGCTTTCAGGTCTGCCAAAAACGCATCAATGCAGCTTTGCCCGCCCTGTTGAGCCTGTTGCAACAGAATAGCAAACAGGGCCTCTTTGGCTTGCTGTGGGGTCTTAATGTTGTCTGTCATGGTGCTAATAGTGTTGATTTTCTTAATGGTGTCAAACTCGCTTTTCCACCGCTGAATGATGGAATAATAAAAGCCGCTGTCTGTCAAGGTCGCCCCGGTTATCGGTGTAGGGGACTTCAACAGCCGCTGTGTGTTCTTTATCAGCCTCATTTCATACCTCATCAGGTTACAGCCTTTCAGGGTCGGTGGGATCAACGCCCCCTTTGCACCGGCCTCCTTGGTTTTGTCATAGAATATCAGCTGCCTGAATTGCTGGCTGTAATACAGTGTATCTTGGTGGGCTTGTAGCCGCCTGAAATGGGGTTTGTTGCCCAATCCCCGGTAATAGTCTGTTGGGGGTCGCTTGGTGGGGATAACCGTTGAAACATCTATCCGGGTTACTTTGGCCGCTCCCATGTCAAGGTGTAGTCCGTCCCCCATCTGCTCCAACGCCTCTTTTGCCGTTTGCCGTGTCAGTGTATAGACGTTTGAGGGCAAATATAGCTTTGCCAAACTGCCTTTGAGGGATATACCGCCCTGAAAGCAACAAACGCTGTAATCCCCAAACTTGCCGCTGCAACTGTAACCCCTTTTGTCGCTCCGCTGCTCTGTCACCTCATCAAGGTAGGGCAACACGGCAAAGGGGCTGCCCTCTGCTGTGTCGCCTTTGTCGATCCAAAAATTAACGGTGTCATACATGGTTGAAACTGGGTTGTGGTTTTACCAAATTTTGGTATAAGAAACACCCTTATTATTAAGACTTTTCAATTTTGGGTGTCAGTACTGAAAGAATGCCTTGGCCGCTGCTCTCATCGTTTCCAAAGCCTCATTATAAACCCCATCGGCCAACGCCTTTGCATTGCCCAAAATGGTATTACAGCCGCTTGGAATAACAAGCATTTCTATTGTTTTCCAATCCGGGGCAATCAGGAAAAGAAAGCCGTCATCTTTGCACTCTGCAAAGGGGTTGGGCTTCTTTCCTTTCCCATAGGTCGCCGCCCTGTTGGGGTTGCCATACCCAATGAAGCCGCCCCCATCGATAGGGGTTGAGCAATCAAGCAAATAAACGCTGCTCAAATAAAGGCTGTCTTTTCCCATTAGGAATTTGTCAGCCCGCCTTGGGTCGGGGCTGTCTATTATTCCCAGCGTTCCATTTAGGTATAACACAAGCTGGCCTTTCTTATTCTTCATGCTTTCCAAAGGCTTGTAGTAACCTGCCAACCGTGTAAGATCAAACCGGGGGACGCTTGCACCCACTTTAATTTTGTGCCTGGTCTTAACCTCATCGGGCAACTGCTCTAATTTGATGTAGGCGCAAAATATGTCAGTTCCCATTGCTCCCCCCTTTCTTCATGCAATACTGTTGCGCCCTTTGGCTTATCTCATCGGCTGTTGATACCCTGTTAGTTTGCAGCCACTGTTCCAACTCCCCCCGGTTGAAATAACACATCTTGCCCAAAGGCTTGTAGTGGGGGATTTTCTGTTGCATGGTCAATTTGTAAAGGTAGGACTTTGAAACGCCCAAATACCGTGCTGCCTCATCGCTTGTAAGTACTTCTTTGGTGCAATGAATGATGTTTGCCGTTATCAGGTCGGCAACCTGTCTTAATTCCTCGCTCATCGTGTTTGCTTTTGCGGGTTGGGGCTGTCAAGGGGTCGGGGGTAACAGCCGCCCCCATCTTTGCCCGGTGTGTTGAGCGGTCAAGGCGTTACCCGTGCCGTTGCCCACTGAAACACGATGCAAAGAAATGTAACAATGGAAACAAAGGAATGTGTGTCTATTGTGTGCCTCATAGGTGGCACACATACACAATAAAAGCACCCCTATAAGGTGCTTTCATTCAGTCATTGAAAAGGCCGTCAATGTCCCCCCGCCATTCTTGGGGCTTTTTGGCGTTGAGCATTGCAGACAAAGCACTATCAAGCCGGGCAACATCAAACAGCTTTTCCAAAGCCTTATAGTGTATTGGCTTGGGGTCTGCAATATCGGGGCTATAAACTTTCATAATGAAGTAGCACAAAGCCGCTTTTAGTCCGTTCCTGAAAGCCCATTTGTAGCCGTTCCCCGTCTGCTCCATGAAACCCGCCTGAATAGCCTTTGCAAAGTATTTCTTTGCCCGGTCTGTCATTATATCGGGTTGAGCGTTGAGCGTGGCGGGCTGCTCAACTTGGGTTTGCTCATCGGTGGGCTGCTCATCGCTGCCTAACAAACAGGCTTGCACCCATTGCCCCACGATGGTACTTAATAGGTACTCACAAAACGGCTCTAATCGTTTCAGGTCGGTTTCTCCATAGGGCAAACAGCAAAACACAGCCTCTTTGTCGATCAGCTGTTGAGCAATCCAATTATATAGGCTTTGAGCCTCATAATAGCCCGTGTCGCCCTCGTTTATATCCAACCTTTCAAACACATCACACAGCCCCTGCAATATCAGGATTTGGAAAAACAGACCCCACACAGGCACACCGTCAAACCCTTTTATCAGGTTGGCAATATCGGCTTTCACCGTCCCGGGTTTGTCTGTGTTGGCTTTCATGCTGTCAGTTGCTTTTTTCAAAGCGACAAACAAAAGCCGTGTTTTTTCCCGGTCAAAGAAGCTGCCATTGTCAAGGATAACCCGGCAACGCTTCAAAGCGTCAATATAGGGTGTAAGGCTACACCTCACATTGAAAGCCTCCCTGTTGGCCAACTCATCCAAAAACTCATCAATGCTTTCTGTTGGAATGTCTGTAAGGTTGGCACACTCAAACAGGGTTTCAATAATAAGTTTGTGAAACTCAACCGGGGCAACTATTGCCATCGGCTTAAACTTCCACCCTTTCACATCGATAGGCCGTTGAGCGGTTGAGGGTGTGGGCTGCTCATCGGTGGGCAACTCTTTCAAATTCTGTATCAAGCCCGCCTGTTGTACCTGCTTGCCCTCAATGATCAGGCTTGCATACCTCAAAAAGGCTTTGCAAAAGTCACTGTCACCGTCAAAGCCCGCCTGTTTCAAAGCCTGGCTTATCAACTGCTCATCGGGTTTGCTGGGTAAAGCCCCCATATTCCAAAAGCCCGTGTTATATATTGCCCGCTGCTCATCGTCAAGCTGAAACAAAGCCTGAAACACAGCCTCAAAGTTGGGGTTGTATAATCTTTCCTGTTCATCACATAACGCCTCAAATCGGGCTGTCAGTTCTTTATATTCCCGGCTGGGGGTCGGTTGGTTTGTCTTTGTGGCCATGGCTGTAAGGGTTAGAGGTTTGCAATATCCAAAGTTGGCAAACTGTTGATTGCTTTCTGTTTCAACTCATCAACAGCCCGGGTGTATTTCTCTGTATGTTTCAGGCCTGAATGCCCTAAAAGGCTTGCAACGGTTTTGATGTTCGCCCCGTTGTTTAGGATATTCACGGCAAATGAATGCCTGGCACAATGCCATGATATATGCTTTTCAATCCCCGCCCGTTTCACCCATCTTTTAACGGCCTTGCTGCACATTTCATAGCTGGGCAAAGGAAATATCAGGCTGTCTTTTCCCTGCTCATCGGTTGGCTCTCCTATCAGCTTCAACAATCCATCGTTGAGCGGGATAACAACACCGCTGTTGGCTGAATGTCCCTTTGTCTTATTCTGCTCAAACTTCAACAGCCTATTGGAATAGTCCACGTTTGCAAATGTCAAGTCCTTAACATCACAAAACCTCAACCCACAATAAAGGCACATGATGAAAGCCCGCCTTATATTGGGGTTCTCTCCCTCATAATGGGTTGCTATCAGTGCCTTTTCCTCATCGAGTGAAAGCACATCTTTTCTCAATATTTGATCATCTATTTTGATCGATACCCCGGTGCATGGGTTCTTTGTCATATCGTCATGGTCGATAGCGTATTTGATAACCTTTTTGAAACGCTGGTAAATGCTCTTTGCGCCCTCTCCCACGCTCCTACTTTGCAAGTATTCAGCAAAGGCAATCATCATGTCTTTGCTCATCTGCTCGGGTTTCAGTCCCTTTGCAAACCGTCTATATTCGGGGGTGTCATTCAGAAAGTCTTTGAAACGCTGTAAGGCTATTTTTAGCATTCTTACATCTTTCTTGGTGTAGGTGTCAATGTAGGTTTGAAAGTATTGCAGAAAGTCAACTTGGCGGTCTTTTTTCAATCTGTAACCGTCCCTGTTTTCCAACAGTTCCTGTTCCCTTTCAAACCTTATCTTTTTGGCTAATTGTAGGGTTTCCTTGTTTTGGGTTTTGTCAAACGGGGTCTTTGGGTTGGCCACCAAATACAGGTTTAAGTTTTCCTTTCTCCTAATATGCTTCACCCTGTATTTAGGCGTTCCCGCCATCTTGCCGCTTTGATACAAAACGGGGTCGCCTGCCTCATCTATCACAGGCTCGCTTTGTCTGCCTAAATAGTACTCCAAATAAAGGCTTATCCGCCCATCAGCCAACAGCCGCTGTTCCAAACGGGGGTTGTCTTTTGTTTTGCTCTCTAATTTTGCCATTGCTCAACTGTTTTTGTTTCTTTTGGTGTCACAAAGATACATCTTTTTTTCACAGGGTGTACTAAAAAGGTGTACTAATTGACAAAAAAAGTGTACTATTTTGAAAGCAAAGGAAAACAGCACCAATAGAAAGCCCTCAAAATCAGTTCTTTTTGTTTCCTTTATTATCCCATTTTTTCACGGTTATGTATCGGCCTCGGGTACTAAAAACCCCTGTAGATGTTTGATACAAACAATTTACAGGGGTTTGTCTTTTACAAGGGGGCATCTTCTAAAGCACATTGCTGACTGCTTTCTCAATCTGATTCCCTCTCAAATCTTTTGCCACGATTTTCCCTTCAGGATCGAAGAGGATGATGTGAGGAATGCCTTGGACGTTAAACTGTTCAACCAACCGCAACGAAGGGTCGAGCACCTGGGGATAATGAATACCGAGATCCTTCATGGCTTTTTTAGTCGCCTCTTGCATGTCGTTCACAGGGACCCCGATGACAATCAAACCTTTATCGCGATACTTTTCAAAAACAGCAACCACATTGGGAGCCTCTGCCCTACATGGACCGCACCAGGAAGCCCAGAAATCCACAAGCGTGTATTTCCCAGCACCCACATAGTCTTCAAAAGTGCCCTGCTCTTGGACGAATTCGCCATTCTCAAGAAGAGTAATCACCTGCTCTTCCGGCAAAGAATTCAAATGTTCGTAATAGCCCCCGATCGAAGCGTCGTTTTTAACAGCTTTCCCTCCCTGCTCGTACAATGCGAGAAACTCATCTTCATCAATGAATTCCTTCAGAATAACCAAAGCCTGAACACCAATGGCATCATTCTTATGCTCTTGATAGACTTCACGACAGTGGGACACGATTTTATTGTTCATTTCAACGCCCAAGGCTTCCGCCCCAAGAGTGTCACCAGCTTCTTGCATAGCTACAAGTTTATTGGTGTTCTCAAAAAACGTGGTCATAAGCCATTGAACAAGAGCCTGAAGTTCTTGCGACAACGGACTGCCCGACACGTTTGGAACACCATCTTCCATGGAAACGGTAATCTTTTTTGAATCCGGAATCAAAGCGATGGGATCGTAGTCTTCGCCTCTGATAATGCTGACACCGATCTCTGGGTCAATCGCGCACTGCAAGGCAAACGTCCCGTCTTTGACTGCTGAAACATCCAGCAGCTCGTCCATCATACCCACAAGGCGCACGGTATCCACAGGATCCGAGATGGTTCCACTGATCTTGCAAACCTGATTGTTGCAAGAGCAAACCATAAGAAGAGCAACAAATGCAATGAGTAGTTTTTTCATAGCTATAATATTTAATAAGGTAATCTACGTTTTATAAGGTAATCACCTCGTCCATGCGGATATCCAAGGGCTCGGTGGGCACTTCCTCCACCAACTGGAAGTCAAAACAGATGCCTATGCGTTTCACGTCGAGGTGCTGGCAAAGGAAACGGTCGTAATAGCCTTTTCCCCTACCGATGCGATTCCCATTACGGTCGAAGGCAACTCCAGGAACGACGATGAGGTCGAAGTCTCCCGTGTAAGGTTCGTTCTGTGGTTCCAGAATGTTGAAATCACCAACGGCAAAAGCGGTGTCTTTGCCATATTCCACTGGGACGATGTCGTCGCCGACCACCGTAGGCAGGATGATGGTCTTTTGCAGATGCCATTTCTCCAGAAAAGCCTGGGTCTGGACTTCATCGGGCAAAGCGCTATAAAGCATCACCCGCTCCGCATGGATGAAGGCGGGATGCCGTTCCAGTTTGCTTAAAATCACCTCGGACTGCTCTAGGAGTTGCTCCTTGGTGTGTTGTTTCTTTAATGCTCTGATCTGAGCTCTTAGTTCTTTCTTTTCCATGATCATGTGTATATCCCCACACTGCGCTGCGCTTGTGTGGGGTTATTGAAATCGCGCCTCTTCGAGGCGCTTTCACCTCTCAATTAACTTCGTTGAATGCTTCGCATTTCTCAATTCTTAATTACCTCAAACCCCTTTCCATAAGCACCCATCACCATGTTCATGGTCATGAAGGCAGAGGGATCCTCGTCCTTCACGATGCGCAGAATCTGCTGCGATTCGCGTTTATGGGTGACGACCATCAGGATGTCGCCCTCACGTTTCGTGTACCAACCCGTACCTTTGATGAGGGTAACCCCACGTTTCATCTCGTTGCCGATGCGCGCAGCCACCTTCTCCGGCTCCGAAGTAAAGATGAATGCCTGAACCGACTGCTTGTTACCCGTCAGCACCAAATCGATGCAGTAACTGCAGATACCCATCGTCACAAAACCATAGATGATGGTCTGAATCTTATCGGTCTCCACCACGAAATAGGAACAGGCAATGATGATTACATCCAAAAACAGAATCACCTTGCCTTGCGAGATGTTTCGGTACTTGCAAATCATCATCGCCACGATGTCGGTGCCTCCCGTGCTGCCTCCCTGAGTGAAGGCAATGCCAATGGCGATGCCTGCCAGACCACCGCCGATGATGGCCGAGAGGAACTTGTCGTCAACCAAAGGCGACATGGTCCCTGCCAAGATGGGATCAGTGATGTAATGCTGCAACACTGAAAAAAACAGTGAGGCGACGATAATGGAATACACCGTCTTGATGCCAAACGAGGGGCCAAGCACCTTCAAGGAGATCAGCACCAAGATGCCATTGATGACAAACACGGAGATACCCGTGGAGATTCCTGTGGCATAGAATATCAATGTAGCGATACCGCTGACACCACCGCCCAACACGTGGTTGGGAATCAGGAAACCCGTCCAGCCAAAGGCCATCATCAACAACGCAAAGGTGATGATCACATAACGCCGGACTTCTGTTAAAATGTTGTTCTTATCCGCTTTCATTGTTCTATTTTTGAATTATTCTTGTGAGGTAATACTGATGATGCCACTCCTGTTGACCACCACTCGGAACGACTTATACTCGACTTGGTCTTCCCACTTGAACTGCATGACGAAATGAAGCACATAAGTACGCTCAGCTTTCAGTGTCACCAGCTGACGGTGTTCGTCGAGTATGTCGATGGATGACACCGGGTTATCCATCTTCTTTGTCAGGTAGTTGATGTGGTAACGGATGATGTCGTTGATGCCTCGGAAGTCGTAGTCATACTGGTTCTTCAGCATCTCATTGTCAATAGCCACTTTTTTTCGGTAGAGGATGATCTTCTCCTGAAGCAATTGATTGTCATTCTCCAGTCGGTTGCGCCTTCTGAGTCTCAGCACCTCCTCGGGGACCTTGTCATCGGTGATGAAGTCCATACCTTCTTTGATAGTTCCCACGGGGCGGTTCTTGATGCGCGCCACCGTCTTGTTGTCGTAATACTTGTCCTTCAGCTGATAGGCAAACAGCCATCGGGTCAGTTCCTTGATGCGGTCCTTCAGCATATAGATTACGATGAGGATGATGAAGATCAAGTTGGGATAGTTGCCTAAGTATTTTTGGAAAGGCAACGTGACCAACATGGAGACCATCATCGCCAAGCCGGCCGCAAGGCTGAAGGAGATCTGTTTCACGGCCTGACCATCTTGTGTCGTATCAACTTTCAGGAAGAGGGCGCTCTCAATGTATTTTTTCAGCAGGCTGTGCCTGAAAAGCAGTTTACGGTTGTTGATCTCATCGCCCACAACGGCATGGCTATAGCCCTTGTTAGTCTTATAGACCCTCTCCCTTTCCAGAAATTCAGCCATCATATTGATGGCATCTTTGATCCCTGACTGATTGGAGTTCCAAAAAGCACGGACGATCTTCATGGTTCGAATCTCCACCTGATGGCTAATGAACTCGTCGGTGAATCCCACATTAGAGAGCACTTCCTCGCTCAACGCTTCCTTCCGATTAAAAAGGTCACGGTAGCTCTTCAACACGCATCGCAGGTTCTCGACATAGGCCATGCAACGTTCAAGGGCCAAGCCATCCTGCGAATGCTTCATGATTTCGGCCGACTCGTTTCGGATGGCGCTCTTGAAAATGGACCCGAAAAGCTTCAGCTGGAACACAAATTCACTCTTACGTTCATCCGAGGGATCCCTTAGCATTTCCTCGAACGATTTCCTGACGTGCTGCAAAGGGCAGTCCTCACCCTCAATCATCTCTTTCAACAAGAACGATGGAGTGATCAGTCGCACGTTCGATTTCATGTCGGTGTAGAAACGCTCTTTACTATAAGTATGCGTATTGATATCCAAACCATTGGGAATAAAAATCCAAGAGTTGACGTCAAAACGTTCCTGTTTGACGTCTTCCCTGCCACTAAACCCCACCTTGAACTCGATGGAGAATTGGTCGTGTATCTTGGTTTGAATATCAATCATCGAACAATCTGTTTAAATGAATAGTCCTGGAGTGATGCCCAGCCATTTCAAAACGGTCTCACCCCAGAGGAGAATCAAGAACCAGGCAAAGGTCATCATAGTGATGCCAAACTTGAAGGCATCCGTCTGACTATACATATTTGTATTATATAAAAGGGCTGCCGGTTTACTGTTGAAGGGTAACACATAGCAGTGCTCGATGAGCATGGCCACAGGCAAGGAAAGGCTCATGACCGGGAAGCCGAAACGTGCCTCCACGCCCAAGGCGATTGGCACAAACACCATGGTACGGATGGTCTTGCTTTGGAACACCAATCCGGAATACATCATCAAGAAGGTGAGGATCACGTAAAGCACCCAGAAGGGCGTGTTTTCGGTGATACCCAGACGGTCGAAACCGGCATTAACCATGGTATTGGGGAGGTCTGTAGCGTTGAGGCCGGAGCCCAAGGTATAGGCGCCAGCAGAGAATAGCATAAGATGCCAAGGGATATCCACGTCGTTCCATTTCACCACGCCAATACCCGGAATCAAGGCGAGGATGGCACCCAAGAGGGCAACAATGGTCTCATCGATATTATGGAAAGTGCCTTTGGTCACCCATAGGAAAAGTACCAAGACAAAGATACCCACGGCCTTGTATTCCTCTGCTTTCATCTTGCCCATGGCTTCGAGTTCTTTCTTCAGGCGTTCCAAACCACCGTCGATTTGGGGATGTTGCTCCTCCTTTTTCATCGGGAAAAAGATGTGCGTGCCCACGAAGAGGCCTACCACGAGCGTAATCACACTCATAGGACCAACGGCGACCAGCCAGTCAGAATAGCCGAAATCGCAACTGCCCACGAAACCAGCGATCAGCGAGATCGCCAACAGATGAGCGCCGCTACCCGTGTAAAAGGCATTGGCACCGACATTCACCTGGAACAAGTTTTGGATGACGAGGTTTCGACCGAAGTTGTTGCGATGGTCGCCCGAAGCGCCATAGATGGCACATACCGTCATGAAGATTGGCAGCATGATGGTGGCCTTCACCGTAGTGGCAGAGATGAAGGCAGATAAGACCAGGTTGATGATCAGAAAGCTCCAGAGCACTCCTTTGGCACTCTTGCCAAATTTGATCACGAAGGCCAAGGCAAGACGTTTGGCAAACTGAGTCTTGACCAGCATACTGGCGAGAACGAACGACAGAATGTTAAGCCACATGACAGGATGTCCCAACTGAGCAAGGGCCTCTTTTTGGGTGGTAACGTTGCAAATCACGGTACCAAGTATAATCAATAAAGAGGTGAGATAGTTAGGGATGGCCTCGGTCATCCAGAGAATCAGTCCGGCGACGAAGATGGCGAACATGGCGTAGTTGGAGCGCAGGAAGGCATCCATACCGATCTCGTTGCAACGTTTGAGGGCTTTGGCAGTCAACATCTCAGGATCGAGGTTGTCGATAAAGCCTATGGGAACGAACCAATACAGCAGGACGAAAGCGAGAATGGCCAGAGGTCCGCCGAGGCGAGCCATCCATTTCTCGAAGGAGGATTTCTGCATCTTAGGCAGTTTCTCCACCTTGTAGTTGTTCATGTCAAGTGGGTCAAATGGCATGGGATTATAGAATTTAGGGTAGAGACGGTGCAAGCACCGTCTCTACAAATAGGTTATTTCCAGTTTTTGTAAGGATTTTTCATCAACATGGAGTTGAAGTACTTGGGGTCGCCGGTGACCTCTTCGCCAAGCCATGCAGGTTTGTCGAAGGGTTCGTTTTCGTCGATAAGCTCCACTTCTGCGACGGTGAGGCCGTCGTTGTCACCGTAGAACTCATCCACTTCCCAAGTGTGTTTACCGTCGGTGTTTTTGACGAGATAACGGGTCTTGTCAATCACACCCGGTTCGCAAATTTCGAGCAAGCTTTGCACTTCCTCGACGGGGATTTCTTTCTCCCATTCAAAGCGGGCGGCGCCAGAGGCATTGCCAATGCCTTTGATGGTGATGAAACCCTTGTCGCCTTTCACACGCACGCGCACAGTACGCTCCGGCACGCTGCTGAGATAACCTTGGGTGATACGCGTGGCCTTGAAAGCTTCGGCCTTGAAGTCGCCCTTCACCAAAAATTTCTTTTCAATTTCCTGTGCCATAGTCTGTTATTCGTTTGCGAGCGGTTTATCGGACATGCCGATAACGCGTTTGATTGCTTGTAAGTAGTTGATGTTCTCCACACCTTCGAGGCCCACCTCTTTGATGGTCTTCTTGATGTCTTCGATCTCCGTTGATTCGGAGTTGATGGTTACGACTTTAGCGCCGTTGATGAGCACTTCACCGAACTCGCAGATGGTGTCGTTGACCATATAGCCGAAGCGGCGTTTGTGCACGCGGACAGCGGCCAGGTCGGGGTTGGCTTTCACCATGGCGATGAACTCGTCATAGGTATAAGTATCTTTGGTCAGTTTTGGCATCTCCACCATGAAGGCAGGGAACACTTCCTTTTCGAGGACCTCGCGGCTGATGGGGAACTCACCTTTCATGAGGGGATTCCACTGCTCGAGGCCGTCAACGGTCTGGACGTAGGTCTTGATGTCCATCTTGCCGTCGCGGATCTTAGTGTTGTTGATGTCGTTCTTGCGGGAGATGATATAGATTTCATCGCTGAGGCGCTCCCACACTTTTTCGGGGACAGGTGCAGAGAGGCGAGCCATGCGTTTATGGGCCTCGCAGAAGCACTGTCCAAAGGAGCGGAACTCAAATCTCGGCTTTGACACTTCGCCGATTTTCATTTCTTCTTTTGCCATTTAAAGATTTAAAATTTAAAGATTTAAAGATTTAAAGATTGGGTAAAAGAGGGCAGACTCGAAGGTCTGCCCTGACTTAACACAAATCATTACGGAATGTCTGTACCGGTTTCAGGATTGGCTGCTCCTGGAGTAGCATCAGCCAACTTCCATTCGCCTGTGCCGTCAGGCGTACGGGCAAACGACTTTGCACCGACATCTTCCGTGTCCTCACCCCATGGGGCAGTGCCTCTTGTGAACACATCAAGTGGAGTGCCGTCAGCAAGATAAAGTGCCATGTGCAATGTCTTTGCTGCCGACAGGCCGCTTTGGAAAATCAATTCCGGAGCCGTTGAACTGGCGTTACTGGCCTTTTTACTCACCAAAACAACATAGCCCTTGGCAGGAACCACAACCGAGGCAACGCCCATCCAAATGGTGTCAGGCTCCTCGTCTTTCTGGAGATAAAGGCCTTCCGTTGAAAGATCCATATCGCCTTTATTGTAGATTTCAATGTATTTGTCGGCACCATTGAGCTCATTGAGTACAAGGTTGGTGAAATCAGGTTCTGGAGTCGGAGGCTCCTCACCACCTTCAAGACCCAAAACCGGATTGGTGCCTTCCACGTTGGCAGCACCCGGAGTGGCAGCGGCATGATACCAATTGCCATCGGCATTACGGCTATAGGAAGCCCCAGCAGGCTCCACACAAGTGACAAGGTTGAAATCGTCAATCTGTTCACCGGTGGGTGAGAACAGTTGGATACGAACGGGTTTTGAAGCGGAAAGACCGCTGCTGAAAATCAAGTTTTCATCATAGCTTCCAGCGGCTTGGGCTTTTTGGCTATAAAGCAGCAAATAGCCGCCCGCTTCAATGGCAACGTTTTCAGCACCAGTCCAAACGGGCTTTGAATCCTCTCCATCCTTAACCAAAACGGCACCCTTAAGACTGATTCTATCCGTGCCGGCATTGTAGATTTCAATGAACTTGTCGTTACCATTCGTCTCGTCATAGTCGTTACCGTTCAACTCGTTGAGGCGAAGCACGCTGTAATCCACAGCAACTGCACCCACCTCATACTCCATAATGGCGGAATTTGCCACCAGCTCACCGATCGCTTCAACATAGAAGCTCACCTTGACACCGTCAGGTTGACCCGGAATAACTGCAGAATAAACATCACTGTCGTTTGCATTTTTCATTTCAACCGAGACAGGTTCTTCCCCTTCGAGGGTATAGATCAAGTTCGCCGTAAAATCAGCAAAGCTGGTAATGCTTGCCGAAACGGTAACATCCTCGTCCGCTTGGACTGCCGTTGGAGCATATTTCACATCAGAAATGGTGACACCAGGATACTTGGGATCCTTGACACAGGAAGCCATCACCACAATAAGGGCCAATGCCGCAAATAATATCTTTTTCATGTCAATTTCATTTTAAGGTTAAACATCGTATGGATTAGAAAGCAACTTGGAAACGGGCCATCAGCATGTGGTAGTTGACACCGGCTTCACCATCGTTTTCAATCGCTTGGGTAAAGTCTTTGGTAGCGATGGGTTTGTTATCGGCGTCAACACCGACGGTACCGATATTCAGATCACCCTTACCATTGGCATAACGGTCGTTATTGACATACTGGTAGTTCAAGGCAATCTTGGTGTTCTTGCCTAAATAGAAGTTGAGGGCTGCACCATAGAGTTCGGCAGAACCACCGAAAACAGCTTGTGTCGTGGTACGGCCTTCGAAATCGTTCAAGTCAATGAACTCATACTTAAGAGCCAGCTCCATATCACCCCATTCACGACCATTGCGGGTACGGTTGAATTTGGCACTGCCTGAATCATAGGTCTGCTTGCCACCAAAGAGCAAATAGCCGCATTCCACGTACCAGCCTTGGAAATGATAAGGCTTGTCAAGGCCAACTTCAGGCTTCATGTAGGTCCAGTCCGCCATCCATGCGCTTTCCATGCGCAATCCTTCATAATGGCCGGCGAGTTCGGCAGTAGCGATCAAGCTGTGGTCACTATCAAAAAGATTGTCCGTATCAATGTATTTCTTGCGGTTGATATTGGTGGCGCTACGGGTGCTGAAACGTGTAGGATACTTATAGCCATATTTGTCAGAGGTCTTGGGCTGGTCATACATGAGGGCACCACCGATATGCAAACCATAATCGGCTTCGTTCACAGGACGTACCACCACCTTGCCAAGATAGGAAAGGCCTTCGCTCATGCCTTCGTCCTTGTTATAATCTTCCACATAGGTACGTGCCTCCTGGCCTTCGATCTCCTGGAACAGGATGCTGGCACTGCCGAAGAAGTACTTGTTGCTGTACTTGGCAAAGAGACCGAGGTGACGGCTGGGAGCAAAAGCGCTGACCACCATCGGGCGTTCCATGAACTCAAGGTAACGTGAAGAGGTGTTGCGCGACAATGAGAAATCGGGTTTCTGGCTACCCACGCTGAATTGCCAGTTTTCTACACCCGTGTAGCGGACGATAGCGTCTTTCAATTCGAAGGAGCCATTGCCGACTTCCATGTCAACCTCACCGTACCAATCGCGATTGATCTGGGTCTTCACTGCGAAACGGGCTCGGCGGATGCTGGCACCGTCACCAATCGGGTCGGCCCATTCCTGAGCACCGAAATAGTGGGCAAAGTCCACCTGCACTCTGGAGTCAAACCAGAATTTGAATTCTTTATCCTTGGATTCGAAGACCAGAATACCATCACGCTCGGTGGTACTCAATTCCTTCACACCCACTTTGTTGCCATACTGGTCAACAGCTTGACTGGGCTGGGCAAAGGCCATCGTTCCTAGGAACAATGCAGCCAGTAAAAACAATGATCTTTTCATTTTTACTTAGTTTAGTTAGTTATTTAGTGAATTGCTATTGTGTTTACTCATTATTACTTAGCCATTCGGAGAAGAACCATTGTAGCACTTCGGTGTAATGGCACTGATACTTTAAGTCATAGCTTTCATAGAAATAGCTATCGCCATTGGAGTAGTCGATCTCAAAGACAAATGGGGTACTTTCCGGATCATCACTTTTTAAACTTCCGTTTTCCTTGAGTCCCTCTACATTGATCATGACTCTCAAGTTTTCGAGCATATCCAAGCCCTTCCGATGGACTTCATGCCTTCCTTCCGATGGATCATCCACCGTCAGCAACGCATGGTCCTCCTTTCTTTCAATCAGATAGGTCGTCGTGCCATAGGAATACTTGAATCGGTTCACCTCATTGACGACTCCGGGCATCTCCTTCCAAGGCTGCAGGCACTGAATCAATGCTTTTTCCGCCTCACGCCAATTATCCGGACCGGCCATATACCCCCCTGAACTGATGGAGGCTCCCGAGGCATACTTCACATAGATACTCCAACTTTCGCCGTCCAAGACATCGAACTTAGGCATGTAGTTTGAGCGATACTTCTCCATCTTGTATTTCCTGATCAACAGGTCCAGGCTATCGAAAACGGAATGATCTTCCAGATAATACTCTTTCTCGTCGGGATAGCCCTCGTTGAACAAGAAATGCACTTTCCCGTCTTTAGTTGCTTCGATGTTATATCTATAGCCACCAAAACGGGCCATTCCTCCCCCTCTGTGGAGCGAGAAATAGACCAAACTATCACCTTCTTTGATGGTGCTTGGCGATGAATTTGAGTTGCATCCAAAGAACGACAAGAAGCCTGCTATGATAACCATGAGCTTTAACATATCAAAAGGTTTGTAGCTTTTCAAATGTTATTTGATTCCCAATTTCTTAGCGATATCTTTCGGAAGGGCATCCTTGTGGACCACGATATTCAGGGTCTTGTAACGGACGAAGGCCTTGCTGACATACCAAACGCCTTTGTAGTTACCGGCTTGGCCCCAGCTGTTCTTCACGATGTAGTAATCGTTACCAATTTGATCCTTGGCAGTGCCATAAATCAGCATACCGTGATCGTCTTGAGTCTCATAGTTGTCATAAGCGATCTGACGTTCTTTTTGGGTGACCCATTTCTGTGGGGTGGGACCATTTTGGGCTTCTTTGGCTCTATCGGCAGCACTCAGGCCCATCCAGTGAGCCATGTCGCTACCTTGAAGGTCAGCGCTCTTAGCTTCAATGTCGGGAAGTACGGCCACGCCAGACATCTTGCCACGGAGCCAGCCTCTCTCGCTGACGTCGCTACCCCAAGCAATAGGATAACCCTTGTCGATGGCGTTGTCCATCACCTCCATGAGCTCATCGATGGGGAGATTCCAGGCACGACCCCAACGCCAGTTGTCCTGAACTTCGATAACGAACTCCTCATAGAAAGGATGATGCGTGAAAGAGGTCAGGTTGACATAGTCATTCATGTTGAGGCCCGTCGATTCGGCAAAGCTCATAGGAGTATATTTCTTGCCATTGTAGGTAAACTCCGTAGGAGGCACACCGAGGTAGGCATCATAGATACCGGCCAAGGCTTTCTTCCACAGGGGGTTGCCCTCTTGGTCCATCTGGATCTTGTTGCTCTTGACGACACCGGCGACAAACGGGTCGGTGATGGCAGAGAGCTCGTTGAAGTTCGACAAGGAGTCACCATGCATGGCACCAGCAGGCATCTCACAGTCAGGAACGAGGCCATAGTGCTTGATGGCGTAGAGCACGTCACCGAAAGAACCTCCTTGGGAGAAGGACACATCACCGTGGGTACGGATGGCGGCTTCGGCACGGTCCAAGTAGGTCTTGTAAACGATGTACATCTCAGAGAAGTCGTACTCAGGCTTGCCCATGCGGAGCAATTCAGCCTCGAAGAAAGCCAATGAGGAATAGCACCAGCAGGTACCTGCTTGGTTTTGGTTTTTCACTGAAGTCACGGGCAATTCTTTGATGGTTTCAAATTTAAAACCTTCACCCTCTTCCTTTGCCTCAGCTTGGGGCTGGGCTTGAGCTACTGTAGCGACACTGAGCATCACAGCGGTAGCAGCGATAAAATGTCTGAATTTCATAACTGTAATGTATTGATTATTAGATATTAAGTTTTCCTCTCATTGCTTTTGAAAGCGCATCTTTATGTAAAGTAAAGAAAATAGTGTATTGACGCAGATACGATTCGGAGCAATACCAATAGCCCTCGTAAGGTCCCCTCTCGGTACCCCAGGAGTTCTTGATCTTGTAATACTTGTTCCCATTTTGGTCTTTGGCGATACCCACTACCAACATACTGTGGTCATCACCAGCATCCCAATTGTCGTAAGCGGTCTGATGATCTTCGTCGGTCACCTTCTTTTCGGCAACAATCTCTTCCCAAAGCGTGGCATCGGGATCTTCGGGGACGATGCCGATACCGGTCTTGCCCGAAAAGCCTTTGTTGCTGACATCCTGAGCCCATCCCAAGGTATAGCCATGGTTCAGCGCATAGTCAACGGCCTCCATCAGCTCATCGAGCTTTAGGTTATAGGCCGGGGTCCATGTCCAGTTGTCGGGAATTTCGACCATGCAAGGTTTATACAGTTCCTCGTTGGTAAAGGAGCAAATCTCGATGTAGTTGGCAGGATCGATGCGATAGGCTTCAGCAAACGACTTGGGGGTATATTTCTTTCCATCGACGACGAAGTCTTCCGGCACGTCGCCAAGGTAAGCATCAAGCACACCTTGTACGGCTTTCGGCCAAGCGGGCGAGATCTTCTTGTTGCCGTTCTTGATGACGGCACGGGCCACGCCAGCGATCACCTCGTTCATTTCACTGTGCATATGGCGCTGTTCTCCGATGACCTTGCCACTATAATCGGCTTCGGGCATCATGCCATACTTGTCGATCATATACAGCACGTCGCACACCTCGCCGCCTTGGCTGAGCGAGCTGCCACCATGCATACGCACGAACTTCGACACCTTCTCCGCCCATGCGTTACGGACGGTAAACATCTCGGAGAGGTTGAACTCCTTCCCATAAATGCGGAGAATCTCTGCCTCAACGAAACCGATGCCAGCGAAGCACCAGCAAGTGCCAGAGCTGCCTTGATTATCGACAGCGGTGTGCGGAACCACCAAGGTTTCGGTAATCTGATACACGGGTTCCTTTTCTTCCTTGGCCTCAGCCTCTTGTGCCATAACGGAAGAGGCCATGCCCATCAACAAGGAAATTGCAATGAATTTAAAGGTCTTTTTCATCGTATTACTTTTTTATTGAAACATCTTGGTTATTGAACCACCGCCTTCACCACGCTGTCACCATTGGACACGAAGTATAGGCCAGGCTTCAGCGAGAACTCATGACGCAAGGCGTTGGACTTGGAGGCGACCACGCGACCGACCATGTCATATACGACAACATCCGCCGGGGAAAGGCTTTCCACGACAAGCCGACCACCGGAGGCAAACGCTTTGAGCGTATTGGGACGGGTCTCTTCAACGGCGGAAAAGCCGGAATAATACAGGTCAAATTGGGTATCGAGATTGGTGGAAACGATGGCACATGAACGCCATTGGTTATTCATTGCCACCGATGGGCCGAGCACATATCCCATGCCACGGCTCACTGTGGATTCCCACAAGGGCATGAGTCCAAGAATGGATGCGGCCTCTGCTGAAAGGTCAACGGTATTCTCATAGGTGTCACGGACGACCCAATCCTGGCCATTGAAGATGCTGGCCGTCTTGAGCAACAGGTTGCCCCGTTCGTCAAACTGATAGTCTGTCCTATGGTTCAAGCTCATCTCAGCGCTAAACCAGCTGGCGGTATAATAGATCTCGGATTCCAACTGTCCGTCGTTATAGGTAAACTCATACTTGCTGGCGTCTCTCCACTGATTGGCGCCTGGGCCATAGCCTCCCTTGGTACGGGTCAGCATCTCCACACACTGGTGATTCTCATCATAGATCAGCGTGTCGAACGAGCTATCACGCCAGTTGCCATTGCGGATGGTGGAATACAGCTTGGTTAGCAGGGCACCCTGTTCATCGTAACGATAAGTGTATTTGTTGTTAGCCCTCCATCCACCTTCAACTTCCTCGTCATAGACAAAGTTTTGGTTCATGGAGAGTTGGTTCACCGAATCGTATTCATAGCTTGACTTGGTGTTCAAGACCCAGGCGGAGTCAACATAACGCTCCGACACCATGCTGGAGAGCAAACTCTCACTATTGAAAACATCATAATGATAGGTGACCCTGGACTGGTAAGTCCAACTCTCGCCATCCCATTTTGAAATCACGGTTTGCAAGTCCGCACCGTCTCTCAGCGATTCCGTCTTTACGTTCAGTTCCCAGGCATTGTCATTCCAAAGATAGGAAGTCTCGGTCCGAAGTTGGTCACTATATAGCTGTTCGTCATTCTCACCGATGTAGGTGGCGTAGGTGTATTCGTTTTTCCAACGGGTCCAGTCGAAATCGTCCGCTCCAATCACGCTGTCGAGCTTTTGCGAATAACCGGTGATGGCTCTCCATCCGTTATTGGCGTTCATCGTCACCTGATCGGGATGGTCCAGTTGATATTGCACAAATTCCGATTGGTTACGAAACACCCTTGGATTCTGTTTTTCTTGTCCCACAACCATGAGGGTGGAGGCAAGAACCATTATAATGAGCAATGATTTTTTCATGACTTAGGATTTTTCAACGTACAACACTTATTTCATCAATACCAGTTTTTCGAGATGGCTACCTTTGCTAGTGAGCACACGCACCGAATACACACCTGAAGGAAGCCCCGAGAGGTTCAAAGTCACCAAAGGATCGTTGGTTTGGAGCCGTTGGATCTGCTGTCCCGTAAGGTTATATACGACGACTTCCCTGATCGATTCGGCCTCAATGGTGAACCATCCTTGGGTTGGATTAGGATAAAGGGCAACTTCGGCTAATCCGTTCTCTCCAACGGAAGTATTTCCATAACTGACTTTGTTGGAGGGGCTCGATTCCACACCATTCCTCACACCGGTAACGTAATACACGCAATGCGCACGGATCGCGGGGATGGAATCGAAGAATTCCGTTGAGGTTAGGTCTTCGGCGACCAGTTCATCGTTGCGATACACTCGATACGAATCGGCCATCATGGCAGATTCCCAATGGAGATAGATTTGTTCAGGCGACTCCGTCAGCATCAGACGTGACGGCAGGTGGGTGCGGTTGATTTCTGCATAGCGCATATCCTCATAACGAGCCCACAAAGCAGGAGCTGACTCCACGGATCCATGATTATAAATGGACACGATTTTATATTGATAACGTTTACCTTCTTCGAACACCTTTCCGATATTATAACTGGTATTGCCCGCTCCCATGTTTTTCACGGTAAAATACTCTTCTCCTTCGGCACGACGCGAGATGCGATACCCTGCCAATTCTTCGGTGTTCTCAGGAGCCTCCCATGTGAACAGGATTCTGCCATCTTCGAGCACTTCGTAGTCGAAGTTTTGTGGGCACATCTCCTCGACAGCAGCGATGGTTGTGCAAGTGTTGGAAGCTTCAGACTCTCCTTCTTTGGTGAAGGCCGTGATGTAATAGCTGTGAAGCATGGAGGCAGCACCCGTGTCGATGAAACTCGTAGTGTCGGCAACCATCGAGTAGAGGAAACCGTCTCGATAGATATTGTAGCCGTAACCAGGGTCGTTGACGCCATCCCAGTTCAGCACCACATCCTCATCGACCACCTGGGCTTTCAGATTCGTAGGATGAGCCTCGGTGCCTTTTTCCCCACAGGTGTTGACCACCTCGTAGAAAAGCCGTTCAGGCATCAAGGTTGAAGGACCGTCGTAGGTAAACACGGTTAAGCCATCCGCATCCAAGACATCGAATCCGACAGCCATACTATCGGCTGGGGCGGTCCACTGGAAGGAGAGCCAACCCTGCGAGAACGTTGCTGTTTGGGTGGTTTCGGTACCATCAGCGGTGAACACACCTTCAACTGCTCCGGAGGAGTTAAAAACGGTCAGTGCTCCAGAGCCCCATCCGCTTTCATTGTCGCTGCGCATCTGAACGGTCCATTCGCATGTCGGTCCCAACTTGATAGGAGCGAAGGAAGCTTTACGTCCAACGACACCATTTACCACGGCATGTACGGAATAGTTGACCACGACAGGGAGTCCAACGACATCAACGCAAGTCATCGCCTCGCCTGGCGCGACGCTATCGAAGCTTTGCACCACCACACCGTCGCGCAAGAGTTCCATACGGTCGATAATCTCGATCGCCTTCCCCTCAATGGTCGCTGTAGGATTCACCCAGGAGAGGCTGACCGAGAACTGGTCGTCCTCATTCGATGTTGCTTGGAATGCAGCAGGGGTCTTCGCCGTATTGCTGAAAATCATTTCGGGAACGAAGTTGGTAATAACCGCTTGTCCAGAATTCCATGCATAGCCAGAGACATTCAGTGCATCGATGGCATAGAAGCCATTGCCGGACCCGCTCCATCCCCAGTTGAAATGGAACATGTCGTGATCGTCGTAGCCATCGCACACAAAAGCGTGGCCAGAGCCTTCATCCGGGTCCGAGCCCGAATAATAGCACGGCCAACCAAGGTCAAATTGGTCTTTCAGAATGGCTTGGAACTCACTCAAGGAATAGTTGTCGCGAGCGTGATAGCGGCAACGGTTCGAGTAATCGAAATAGTTCATGACCGCTTGAGGTACGTCCTGTGAATAGGCTCCGCTGCCCGTTGTCGAGTAACTCATATTGACGGCGATGCCACATTGGTACATAAACAATGCCACAGCATAAATCCCCTCCTCAGTGGCATTGAACAGCGAAAGGGGCATGATGTCGAAATTATAGTCGGTTGAGGCAAAGTCAGCGGAAAGCTCGCCATAGGTTTGGTGGAAATAGCTATGGTTGCCATAACCATGAGTGGGGTGTTTCCAATAGAACATCACCTGCGACATGGCTGTTGCGACGCATCCTGCATACGAGCGGTTTTCTGCTCCAAAAGGCGGACACAACAAGTTGTATGGACTGCCTTGGTCCCAACGGGTCTGCACCAAATAGAATGACGAGATGCCTCCATTGCGGGAGGGAAGCGGAGCTCCAGAGAGCAGGCAATCCCATTCTTCCCGGACCATCTCATCCTGGGTCAGTGAGGCTCGCATGGCCGCATGACGACCTTCAGAGAGATTGTCGAGATAATAGCTCAACTCGGGAGAGACCGGATCGCCAAAAGGATCCTCTTCAGAGTATCCGATGACGGGACGGAAACGGTCGTCCGCAGAAATAATCACGAAACCCGTCTTGCCAACAGCGAAGACGAAGTAGTCAGGGGTGGCCAAGATCAACGATGGATCCTCTCCCCTGGTAATTTCAGCAAAAGTGTTTTGAGTGAAACTTTTCGCTGCCTTCTGTGCAATGGAAAGGCCAACATTTTCAGCGTGCAAGCCTTCCAATCCGAAAGCAAAAAGCAGTAATACGAGTAGCAGTTTTCGCATGGTCCTTTGTTTTAATTATAATAAGGTGTCAAAAGTAGGAAAAAATTTTGTTTGCCATACAAGCTTTTGCTAAAAAACTTTTCAGGACCCACAAACAAAGTATCGGCATATACAGTACGTATATTTACTATTTTTTATAATTTTGCGGGGTAAAACTACAGGATATGGAAAACTACAAGTTGATGAACGTGGCCACGGGCCGCATTTTTGAGGATCAAGGATGGACATTGGACGACCCTGAAGGCCAGACACCAAGCTTGGTGAGAGCCATCTACGAGCAGAAGCAACTCAAAGTCGCTGAAGATGAGCGATTAGGATTATACAGATTCGCCGACTGGATGCCCATCCGAAGGATCTTGGCCAACCCATCGAGTCCCATCACCTACAAAAGCGAGAAGTTGGCGAGGCATCTTGGATTGAACAACCTTTACATCACCTTCAGCGGGTGGTGGCCGGAGCGCGGAGCGCGGATGACCACTTGTTCATTCAAAGAGACCGAGGCTTATTCCGTGTGCGCGCGTTTGGGTGAGGAGTATAAGGACCAGGTGTTGGTGGTGGCATCGGCAGGCAACACGGCCAGGGCTTTTGCCAAGGTGTGTTCCGACAACGGCATCAAGCTTCTACTCTGCGTTCCTCAAGACAACATCAAGGCCTTGTGGTTCGACAAGCCGTTGAACGACTGCGTGAAGCTGATCACCACGGCATCGGGAAGTGACTATTTCGATGCCATCCAGCTCTCGAACTACGTTTGTGAGATGAAAGGCTTTTTGCCTGAGGGCGGAGCGAAGAACATTGCTCGTCGCGACGGCATGAGTACCACCATGATGTCGGCGGTAACCTTCATCGGCCAGATTCCCGACTATTATTTCCAGGCTGTGGGCAGTGGCACAGGAGCCATCGCCGCATGGGAAGCCAACCTGCGTTTTATCGAAGACGGCCGTTTCGGCAACAAGAAAGCGCATCTCATCGTGTCGCAGAACAAGCCTTTCGTTCCGATGTATGAAGCTTGGGGGCAAGACTCCAGGGCGATGTTGCCCTATGATGCCGACCAGGCCCGTCATGATGCCGCAGAGATTTGCGCCCCGGTGCTCTCCAACCGCAAACCTCCGTATTCATTGGCAGGCGGACTCTACGATGCCCTGAAAGACAGCGAAGGCGACATTCTTGCCGTAAGCAACGAAGAGGCTCAAGCAGCCAAGAAGCTGTTCTTGGAAACTGAAGGGCGCGACATCTACTCTGCAGCAGGCGTGGCTTTGGCATCACTCATCCAAGCGGTCAATAATAATAAGGTGAGCGCCAACGACATCATCATGCTCAACATCACCGGTGGCGGTGAAAAAGAGTTCCAAGAGGAACACCAACTCTACAACCTCAAGCCCAGTCACATCTTCCCCATTGGATTCACTAAGGAAGACGTCTTTGAGGTGGTCGGAAAACTGGTAAAAAATTAATTCTCAAAAAAAATACAGAGAAAAAGTTGTACAATCAAAAAATTGTGTAATTTTGCAGTCCGAAAATTTAGAGACATGTACGCAATTGTAGAAATAGCTGGACAACAGTTCAAGGTGACGAATGGCCAAGAGATCTTCGTCAACAGACTGCAAGGAGAAGAAGGAAGCAAGGTTTCTTTCGACAGAGTTTTATTGATTGATAACGAAGGCGCAACCAAGGTAGGTACTCCTACGATTGCCGGTGCCAACGTCGAGGCGACGATTAAGGAGCACTGCAAAGGCAAGAAAGTCATCGTTTTCAAGAAGAAGAGAAGAAAAGGTTATCAAACCTCCAACGGCCATCGCCAATACCTGAGCAAGGTCGTCATCAACAGCATCACTGAGTAATAACCAGAAAACATTGATAAGATATGGCACACAAGAAAGGCGTCGGTAGTTCCGAGAACGGTCGTGAGTCCGCTAGTAAGCGACTCGGAGTTAAGATTTTCGGTGGACAAGCTGCCATTGCAGGCAACATCATCGTCCGTCAACGCGGTACCAAGCACAACCCTGGCAAGAACGTCGGTATGGGTAAGGACCACACCCTCTATGCCAAGTGCGATGGCATCGTGGAGTTCGTGAAGAAAAAAGACAACAAGTCATTCGTCTCCGTCAATCCTGTCGAAGGCACTATCATCGACTAAAAGATTTTTTTTCATAACATACATTTTTTTACCGACTATCTTACGATAGCCGGTTTTTTTCATTTATTTTTGCGCAAAATTTAAAAATCGCATCAAGCAATGTTAGTATTATCCTACATCCGTGATCACAAAGAAGAAGTGATCGAACGTCTGTCCATCAAAAACTTCACCAACGTCGCCCTCATCGACGAGATCCTGAAGCTGGACGACGAACGCCGCAACACCCAACGCGAATGCGACGACACCTTAGCAGCACTCAACAATAACGCCCGCCTCATCGGCGACCTCTACAAACAAGGCAAAACGGCGGAAGCCAACGAAATAAAAGCCAACAACAACGAGCTGAAGGAACGCTCCAAGAGCCTCGCAGAGCACCTCGAGGAAATCAAGCAGGAGATCCAGACGAAACTCGTCGAGATCCCCAACACCCCGCGCATCGACGTGCCCAGAGGAACCTCTGCCGCTGACAATGTCAACGTGCACCAAGAAGGCGACATGCCCCAGCTTTACGAGGGTGCCAAACCCCACTGGGAGCTGCTCAACGAGTACGGACTGGCCGACTTCGACCTCGGAAACAAGGTCACCGGTGCTGGATTCCCGTTCTACAAAGGCAAAGGCGCCAAGTTGCAACGTGCACTGATTAACTTCTTCCTCGATGAGGCCTCTGCCGACGGATACAACGAGGTCCAACCTCCTGTCGTCGTCAACGAAGCTTCGGCCTATGCCACTGGACAGCTTCCCGACAAAGAAGCCCAGATGTATGCCGTGCCGCTCGACGGCTTCTACCTCATCCCCACTGCTGAAGTACCGCTGACCAACATGTTCCGTGATACCATCGTCAAGGAAGAACAGCTGCCTATCAAGACCGTGGGCTATTCCAACTGTTTCCGTCGCGAGGCCGGCTCCTACGGCAAGAACGTCCGCGGACTGAACCGTCTGCACCAATTCGACAAGGTGGAGATCGTTGAGATTGCCAACCCCGTGGGTTCCTACGACCGCCTTGAGGCCATGAAAGACCATGTGGCTGGACTGCTCCGCAAGCTGGAACTCCCCTTCCGCATCCTGCACCTCTGCGGTGGCGACATGAGCTTCACCTCGGCCACCACTTACGACTTTGAAGTGTGGTCAGCTGCACAGCAACTCTGGCTTGAAGTCAGCTCCGTGTCCAACTTCGAGACCTTCCAAGCCAACCGCCTTAAACTGCGTTTCAAAGACAAGAACGGCAACATCCAACTCGTACACACCCTCAACGGCAGCGCCCTCGCCCTACCTCGTATCGTCGCCGCACTGCTCGAAGACCACCAGACTCCCGAAGGCATCCGCATCCCGAAAGCCCTCCAGAAATACACCGGCTTTGACCTCATCTCCTAATCGGACCATCATGAGGAGACTCACCGGCTTTCTTTGCCTGCTCGTCATGCTGGCCACATCCCCTGTGTTCGCTCAAAACAACCGCGAACTCAACGAACAATTGGCCAGCAAATGCTTCCAAGACAAGGAATACGAGAAGGCAAAAGAGCTTTATCTGCAACTCTATAAAGACAAGTCGCAAGCAAACTATTTCAACCAATACTTGGAATGTTTGCTGCGACTGGGTGACTATGACAACGCCGAACGCGAGCTGAAGAAATTCATCCGCAACAATCCGAACAACTGGAAGTCGAAAGTCGATCTCGTTTACGTCTATTCCAACAGCGGACAAAACGACAAAGCCAACGACATCCTCAAGGAAATCCTCAAAGGCATCCCCAACAACAAGAATAGCATCAACAACATCAGCAGCATGTTTCGAAGCCGCATGTTGTATAACGATGCCCTCGCCGTCCTCGAGAAAGGTGCTGAGAACAACAACGAGGACTACCCTTTCTATGTTGAGCGGGCAAGCCTCTACCACTCCATGAACAACTATCAGCAAGCTTTCGAATACTATTTCCTTGAACTCGAAGCCCGCCCCAACCAATACAACTTGGTGAAAAACCGCTTCCAAACTCTCCTGCTCTACGATGTCAACAAAAGCATCGCCGATGAGATGCGCATCGCCCTCTTGCAAAAGACACAAGAGCATCCCGACAACGTAGAGTTCGCCCAATTGTTGATCTGGTTCTCGCTACAAGAGGAAGACTACGACATCGCCTTGGAACAATGCAAGAGCATCGACCGCCGCCTTAACGACCAAGACGGACAAATCATCAACCTGGCTAACATCTGCCTCGACAACCACCAATACGAAGTGGCTAAGGACGCATTCGACTACGTCATCGACAAAGGCAAGATCAATCCTTATTATGGACAGGCCATCATCGGATCCATCCGCACCGAGAACCAACTCTGCAAAGACCATCATGTCACCGACATCAAGACCTACGAGAAGCTGAGCAAGAAAATCGAGAACGCCTATAGTGACGTCAGCTCCAAAGAATACCCTAGCCTGGTGGAGATCCAAGCCGACATCATGGCTTATCAACTCAACCAGTCAGACCAAGCCATCAGCCTGCTTATGCAAGCCATTGAGCAGACCAACGCCAAGCTGCAACAATGTCAACTGAAACTGAAATTGGCCGACATCTACCTCTATAACGACGAGGTTTGGGAGGCCACCCTGCTCTACAGCCAAGTCGATAAAAGCATGAAAGAGGAGCCTCTTGGTCATGAGGCCCGATTCCGCAATGCCCAGCTGCGCTATTTCATCGGCGAGTTCGCTTGGGCTGAGACCCAACTCAACGTCCTCAAGGCCGCCACCTCCAAACTCATCGCCAACGACGCCATGACCCTCTCCTTGATCATTGGCGACAACCTGGAGTACGACACCACGGGCATTGAACTCTCCCGATTGGCACGAGCCGATTTCAAGATCTACCAGCACAAGGACGATGACGCCCTCGTCATCCTCGACTCCATCGCCCACGACGGTAACGAGATCAGCAAACCCCACGCCATGTACCGCACCGCCGAGATCATGGAACAACGGAAAGAATACTCGGAAGCCGATAGCCTTTACCAACGAATCTTTACCGAGTTCCCCGAAAGCTATATGGCCGACGCAGCCCTGATGCAAGCCGCCTTGATTGAACACAACAACCTCAAAGACAGGGCTTTGGCCAAAAAACACTACGAGAAACTCATCGATGAATACCCCACGAGCCTTTACTCCGCACAGGCAAAGAAGAATTATAGGAAGTTATGAAGGAAGAAGACAGAAGACAGAAAACAGAAGTTAGGCCGAAGAAGAGCTTGGGACAACATTTCCTGACCGACCAAAACATTGCCAAACGCATCGTGGAACAGCTTTCACCCGATGTGGAGACCGTCGTTGAAGTGGGTGCCGGAACCGGAGTGTTGACACAATATTTGGTGACCGACCATCTGGAAAAGTTTTTTGTCGTCGAGATCGACAAAGAGTCTATCGATTACCTGAAGAACCACTTCCCTATGCTTGGCGACCATCTGATCCAAGGCGATTTTCTCCGCACCGACCTCAGCCAACTCGGAAAACAAAACATGGCGATCATCGGCAACTTCCCCTACAATATCAGCAGCCAGATCTTTTTCCAAGTGCTAAAATACAAGGAACAAGTGATGGAAGTTGTGGGCATGGTTCAAAAAGAGATGGCCGAACGCATGGCCGCTAAAGAAGGCAGCAAGACTTACGGGATTCTTAGCGTACTGATGCAGGCTTGGTACAACATTGACTACATTTTCACCGTCCACGAGAACGTATTCAACCCTCCGCCAAAGGTGAAGTCAGCCGTCATCAAGATGCGACGCAATAGTGTCACTAACCTAGGATGCGACGAGAAACTGTTTGTAAATGTGGTGAAACAAGCGTTCAACCAACGGCGCAAGACCATGCGCAACTCCCTGCGTTCCCTGCTCAGTCCTCAGATCATCAACGACGAAATCTTCAACAAACGTCCCGAGCAACTCTCTATTAATGAATTTATTGCATTGACGAATAAGATTGGGGCATCTCCTGCTTCATCGCATGACGAACCGTAAAAAATGAAAAACTTGTTTTTTTCTTTGATTGACGTATTTTTGCTATATTTGCTGAAAATACTCATAACCAATGAAAACCATAGCCTTACTCCATAATGCCTTCCTGCGGACAGCCATGGCACTGTTCGTCATCCTCACCACGACCCTCACGGCCTCGGCCACGGACTTCATCACCGACGTGATGGTCGCTGGCAACAGCAACCAAAGCCAGTTCAACAGCCTGATACAGAACCTGCAAGGGCAGGGCTGGACGGACATCAACTATGACCTAAACAAGGACTGCGGCTCCGGCAGCGCATACATCCACCTGCTTTACAAGAAGCAGAGTAGCTCGGGCAACAGCGGCACACCCATCACCGGTTTCTACATCAGGACGGGTGCCAATCCGCCCGACAACCTGACCTACGAAGGGCGCACCTACTACCTTGCCCCATGCCAAGGAAGCGACAGCTTCGTCAGTGGCCACGGTGACCTGAACGCGGGCTGCGGATCGGGCAGCGCCTACATCTTCCTCTACTACACCAAGGACGTCCTTTCGAACAACCACGGCGTCACCGGCATCACCTTCAACAACACCCAAAACGGTGCGGTAGGCGAAAACGGTGGCAGCACTGGCTACGACCTCAACACAGGCTGCGGCTCCAACTCGGCCTACATCTACATGCACCTCACCACCACCTCGGGGGCCAACGTGGTGACCCTATGCTCGGGTAGTGGAAACGTGCAACTCCTTAATGGCCACATCCTTACTGGAACAGGTGGTGCCAATACCCACGTCACCATCGCCGATGGCGCCACCGTGACCTTAAGCGGTGTGGACATCACTTCCATTGCCAACAACGATAGCCACCAATGGCCGGGTATCAGTTGCTTGGGCGATGCCACCATCACTTTAGGGGAAAGCACGACCAACAACGTGAAGGGAGGATATCAAAGTTCCGGCATCCATGTAGCCGAATACAAGACTCTAACGCTCCAAGGCAACGGTACGCTTAACGCCACTGGAACTCAGTATGCGGCGGGCATCGGCAGCTACAACCTTTCCTCATGTGGCAACATCACCATCAATGGCGGCACCGTCAACGCCACCGGCGGTCAATATGCCGCGGGCATCGGCAGTGGCAGCGATAACTGCTCTTGCGGCTCCATCAGCATCAGGGGTGGCACCGTCAACGCCACGGGCGGTCAATATGCCGCGGGCATCGGCAGTGGCAATAACCATTCCGATTGCTGGTATATCTTCATTCACAATACGGTGACCCGCGTTACCGCCACAAAAGGCACGGGCTGCGACAACGCCATTGGTGCGGGTGGTAATGGTAGCACCTGCCAGAGCATCTACATCAACGGCACCGAGACCGGTTTCATCACACAAAGTCCCTTCGTCACTTTTCCCTACACCGTCGTCTTCAACGCCAACGGTGGCACAGGCTCGATGAACAACCAGAGTTTCATGTACAACGTGACAGATAACCTTTTCATCAACAACTACAGCCGTACGTCGTACTACGCATTCGAAGGATGGGCCACCTCGCCCGACGGGCCGAAAGTCTATGACGACGGGCAGAGCGTCATCAACCTAACCCAAACTCCTAACGCTACCGTGACGCTCTATGCGAAATGGGTATTTGTAGGGTCGATACCTGGAGAGATCGTACTCCATGACGGCGACACCCTCACTGGCATAGGCGGTGCCCACACCCATGTTTTCATTGCCGATGGCGCCACGGTGACCTTCAGCAGCGTGGACATCACCACCATCCTTGAAGACGACAACCACCGGTGGCCAGGCATCACCTGCTTGGGCGATGCCATCATCGTTTTGGCCGAAGGCACGACCAACAGCGTGAAGGGGGGAATGAACAATCCGGGCATTTACGTACCCCAAGGCCATACCCTCACCCTCCAAGGCAACGGCACGCTCAATGCCACTGGCGGTAATAGCTCTGCGGGCATCGGCAGCGGACGGAGTTCCTCTTGCGGCAACATCACCATCAGCGGCGGCAACGTCACGGCCATTGGCGGTCAAAATGCCGCGGGCATCGGCAGCGGACGGAGTTCCTCTTGCGGCACCGTCACCATCAGTGACGGCACCGTCACGGCCACTGGCAGTCAATATGCCGCGGGCATCGGCAGCGGATATTATTATTCTTCTTGCGGCAACATCACCATCAATGGCGGCATCGTCAACGCTACTGGCGGTGAACTTGCCGCGGGCATCGGCAGCGGAAGGGCTTCCTCTTGCGGCAACATCACCATCAGCGGTGGCACCATTACGGCCACTGGTGGGTATAGAGGTGCCGGCATCGGCAGCGGATGGCCTTCCTCTTGCGACAACATCGCCATTAGCGGCGGCACCGTCACAGCCACTGGTGGACAATCGGCAGCGGGCATCGGCAGCGGATGTAATTCCTCTTGCGGCAACATCACCATCAGCGGCGGCACCGTCACAGCCACTGGCGGCGACAATGCTGCGGGCATCGGAAGCGGCTACTGGCATTCCTCTTGCGGCGACATCATCATCACCAACGGCGTGACCCGCGTCATCGCCACAGCTGGCCAAGACTACAACAACGCCATTGGTGCAGGAGATTCGGACAGCACCTGCGGCACCGTCACCATCGGCGGGGTGGGGACCGGCTTCATCACCCAAAGTCCCTTCGTCACCTTCCCCTACACTGTCGCCTTCGACGCCAACGGCGGCACCGGCACGATGGACAACCAAAGTTTTATGTATAACGTGGCGCAACACCTCACCGCCAACAGTTTCACCTACTCGGGTCACTCGTTCCAAGGATGGGCCAACACCGCCGAAGGACCAAAGGTGTATGACAACGAGGAAAGCGTGAGCAACCTGGCCGACACCATCGCCAACGTCACGCTCTACGCGAAATGGGAAGCCCTGCCAAGCATCACCCTACCCATAGCGGGTTACGGCACGGACAATGGCGGCTGGCACCTCATCGCCTCCCCACTACTCGACGCCATCGATCCCGCCACAGTCGGCAACATGATTCCCGACAATGCCGCACGCTACGACCTCTACCGATTCAACCCCTCTCACGAAGGAAACGAATGGGAGAACTACAAAGCCGATAGCGTCTTCATGCTCGAAGCAGGCAAAGGCTACCTCTACGCCAATGCTGACAATGTGACACTCACCTTCATCGGCATGCCATATACCGGCAACGGCGAGGTCACACTGATCTATGACTCAACAGACGAAAGGAAATGCTGGAACCTGGTGGGCAACCCGTTCAACAGCGACGCGACCCTCGACAGGGAGTATTATGTAATGAGCTCCAACGGCACAGGCCTCAACCCAGAACCCATCCCGGCCACCACACCCATCCCACCCTGCACCGCCGTGTTCGTGAAGGCCGTGGCTGCTGGAGACAAGGCGGTTTTCACCCAAGTGACACCGACCGCCAAAGTCATGAAAGAATGAATTTATTGCGCTGACGAATAAGATTGGGGCATCTCCTGCTTCATCGCATGACGAACCGTAAGGAAAGCCGAGGTGCATCCCACCACGATGATGGTAGCGAAAATCAGTAACACATCTCGGATTTTCAGCATGACTGGATAAACATCCACAACGTAGTTGCCTCCCGTACCGAATTTCACGAGACCAAATCGCTGTTGGATCAACACCAAAATCACTCCCAACAACAACCCGATAAGGCCTCCTGCCACCGAGATAAGCAAACCTTCATTCATGAAGATACGGTGTATCAATCGTTTGTCAGCACCCATCGACTTTAAAATCTGGGTGTCCTTGCGCTTGTCGATCATCAGTATCGACAACGATCCTACCACATTGAAGGTGGAGAGGATCAAAATGAAGGTAAGAATGATATAGACCGCCCATTTTTCCGAACGCATGACTTTATATAAAGTCTCCTGCTGTTCCTGTTGGTTTTTCACCGTGAACTCCGTTCCGAGTACAGCCTTCACCTCCTTCTTCACCCGACTGGCATCGGCTTTAGAAGTCAGGAAGAGCTCCACATTATTGGCTTTATCCTCATATTCAAGCAGTTCAGAAAGCCAATCAAAGGGAACAAGTACCAGTTTTTCATCTTGTTCCTGCTCGGTGGAGAAAACGCTGCGAACGGTTATCACATCGGAGTTAAAGCCACTTTCAAGGTTCATCAATGAGGCGTTGCCTCGTTTGGGGACATAGACTCGTATCATCGCAAAGGGATCATGTGCGTTCACCCCGAGAAACCATGCCACGCCAGCACCTGGAATCGCAAAATCATGCTCCCCATCGGAGAGCATCAAGGCATCACTATTGAAAACCACCTCCCTGAGACGTCCAACTTGCTCATACTCCAGACCAACCCCTTTCACCTGACCGATATGCTGTTTGTCGTTGGCACGCAAAAGGGCGTCTTCAACCAAAGTGGGCACTACAAATTCAACCCCTTGTATCTCCTTCAACTTTGACACTGGAAAGGAAGTCAAGTCGATGGTCTTCCCCTTGACAGGAGTGATTTGCATGTCAGGAGTGAGCCGATTGTTCATTTCGGAAATCACCTTCTCGAGGCCATTGAAAGCCGAGAGCACCACAATGAGTGCAAATGAAGCCACACTAATACCGATAATGGAAATCCAAGTGATGATATTAATGAGGTTGTGGCTCTTTTTGGCCAACAGGTAACGGTTCGCTATGAACAGGGGCAGTCTCACTTGTCGGGATGCAACAGGTTGTCAATGTTTTCGATATAATCCAAGGAGTCATCCTCGAAGAAGCGCAACTCAGGAACGACCCTCATCTGATGGCGAATGCGGTTGCCCAACAGTCCCCTAATGGCCCTGGCGTTTTGGTTCACCTCTTCCACCACCTTTTTCTTGTCATCAACGCCAAAGATGCTAAGATAAACGTTGGCATAACCAAGATCGGAGGTCACTTTCACATGAGTCACCGTAATCATCAGTGAAGACACCTTAGGCTTGAGTTCTTTTTGGAAAATATCTCCTAACTCTTTGAGTATCAGTTTATTAACTCTATCTAATCGTTTTCCGTCCATAAAAACATGTTATTTGATGGGTGCAAAGATAGCGAATTAATATTTATCACTCCCGTCGTTTCGAGTCCATGATGATGGTGACGGGGCCATCGTTGATAAGTTCGACGGCCATCATGGCGCCAAATTCTCCGCTTTGTACATCACGTCCTGATATTTCGGCAAGTCGTTTTAGGAACAATTCATACAGAGGGATGGCTTGTTCGGGTCGTGCAGCGCGAATAAAACTAGGGCGATTGCCTTTTTTGGTCAGGGCATGAAGGGTAAATTGACTCACCACCAGGAAAGCGCCATCCACTTGGTTGATATCGAAATTCATGGAGTCGTGTTCATCGGCAAAAATGCGCAATTTGTTCAGCTTGCCGCAGAGCCAATCCACATCTTCCTCATTATCAGCTTCTTCAATTCCAAGAAGAATCATCATACCGAGCCCAATGCTCGATTTTACCTTACCTTCGATGGTCACCGAAGCTCGACTTACCCGTTGTGCTACTACTCGCATAAGAAAATTTTTGCGAAGGTAATGAAATATTTTGTAGTTTTGCCGCTCATTTGATTGAAAACGGCATGTTAATTTACGATGGTTCCCCCTTACGGACCTTTGACACCCTTCCGCGATTAGCCGGGGAATTTGGGAAAGAAAAGACCGTCCTCGCTGAAAAAGAAAACGGCGAATGGCGTGTATATACCATCGAAGAGTCTCAATCCATCATCGACAAAATCAGTCTCTCTTTGCTTGCCTTAGGCATCCAGAAGGGCGACCGTGTAGCCATCTCCTCGCGCAATTGTCCTCATTGGAATTTCATCGACTGGGGCATCCAGCAGATTGGTGGCATCACCGTCCCGCTCTACACCACCATCAGCGAGAGTGACTACAAATACAACATCAACCATTCCGAGGCCAAGCTGATCTTCATTTCTGGACAAAGCATCTTCCGCAAGATCGAGAACATCCGTGCAGAGATTCCCACCATTCAGAAAGTCATCTCCATCAAGCCTTTGGAAGGAGCACTTTGCCTTGATGATTTCATGGAAATAGGCGAATCGGTAAGTCGGGAACGGCTAGAGGAAGCCAAGAGACAGGTGGATCGATACGACCTAGCCACGGTGATTTACACCTCTGGCACCACAGGCACGCCCAAAGGCGTGATGCTCACTCACGACAACCTAACCTCCAACACCAAGTGTCTTGACACCTTGTTTGAAGTAAAGCCGGGATGTCGTTTCTTCAGCTACCTTCCCTTGTCGCACATCTTTGAACGTCAGGTAGTCATGGCATATATGAACTTGGGCGCCACTGTTTACTATGCCGAGAACATGGCCACCATCGTCAACGACATCAACGAGGTCAAGCCCCATGTCTTCACGACCATTCCCCGACTTCTTGAGAAGATCCACGCCACCGTGCTTTTGAAAGGAAAGAAGCTCAAAGGCCTCAAGAAGATGATTTTTAACTGGGCCATCAATCTGGGTTATGCGTTCAATGAGAAACACCAGAACACTGGTTTTTACAACTTCAAGCTAAAAATCGCCGACAAACTGGTTTACAAACAGATTCGAGAGACTCTGGGCAACTGCATCGAAGTCATCATCCTTGGCGGGGCAAGCATCCAGCCCAAGATCTCCAAGTTGCTGACTGCCATGAAGATGCCCGTCATGGAAGGTTATGGCTTGACAGAGACCTCGCCCGTCATTGCCGTCAACAGTCCGGTGACGCACAATATCAAAATCGGCTCTGTGGGATTCCCGGTGGCGAATGTCGATGTCAAGATCTCCGACATCGGCGAGATCCTGGTGAAGGGCACCACCGTCATGAAAGGCTACTACAAGGCTCCCGAGTTGACTGCCGAGGTTATCGACAGTGATGGCTATTTCCATACCGGCGACTTGGGTACCATCGATGAAGAAGGCTTCCTTTGCCTGACCGGTCGCGTGAAGGAAATCTTCAAGACCTCCATGGGCAAGTATATCAGTCCAGCATTGGTGGAGAACACCATGATGGAATCTCCCTACATCAGTTCCATCATCGTAGTCGGTGAAGGACAAAAATTCGCTGCCGCCCTGATCATCCCCAACTTTGACCAGCTGAACCTCTGGTGCCGCGAAAACAATCTCTCTTTCATCAACAACGAGCTGATGATCAAAGACAAGGCCATCATCACCTTGATCCGTCAGGAGGTCGATCGACTCAACAAAAACTTAGGCGATTACGAGCGGGTACAACGTTTTGAATTGTTGTCTTCCGACTGGAGTTCCGGCAAGGGTGAAATCACTAGCACCATGAAGATCCGCCGCGACGTCATCCAACGTCACTACAAAGCACAAATCGAGAAACTGTTCCAGTAATCAGACTCGGTTTAGCAATTTGAAGACCATCTCCCGATAGAGATCCTTTTCGGTGGTCTCACCATTGTTATACCCCACCCCTTTCAGATTGAATTCCCGCAACACCGAGATGCAGCGCACACAGTCAGCGATGTTATAGTTACGGGCAGCCATTTGATAGTCACGGACGAAATACGGGTTGACTCCCAACTGGGAAGCCAAGGCATTCTGCGATGGGTCGGAGGCATAATGCACTTTAAGAATCCTGGTGAAATAGTTATAGAGTGCAATGGCTATGACAAGGAGCGGATTTTCCTTGGTGTTGTCACCAAAGTAATTCACAATTTGATAAGCCTTCAGGGCGTCACGTCGTCCCAAGGCGTTTTGCAACTCAGAGATATTGAAGTCTTTGGAGATGCCGATGTTACGTTCCACATCTTCGTCATTCAGAGTTCTCGCCCTCGGCACCGCGATGATCAGTTTCTCGAGTTCATTACGGATCTTATGCAGATCTGTTCCAAGGAAATCCGCTAACATCTGAGCGGCTTTTGGGGTGATGCCGTAGCCTTTTTCTGACAGATAGCCCTGAATCCATCCAGGTATGTTATTGTCATACAGTTTCTTGGACTCAAACAGGACGCCCACCTTGTCAATTTTCTTAGCCAAGGCACGGCGTTTGTCCAGCTTCTTGTATTTATAATCGAAAACCAGAATGGTTGTTGAGGGTATGACATCGATATACTTCTCAAAGTCCTCAATGTTCTTCAGGTCTTGGGCTTCTTTCACGATGACGACCATATAGCCACCCATCATGGAGTAGCTCTTGGCATGGGTGGCCACAGTGTCGATATCCACATCACGGCCATAGACCACGATTTGGTTGAACGCCTTTTCAGTCTCATCAAGGACCTCGTCCTCGATGGTGTCGGAGATCATATCGATGAAATAGGGTTCGTCCCCCATCAGAAAATAGATCGGGGCGTATTTTTTCTTATGGATATCGGAGATAATCTGTTCGAAAGTCATCAGTCAAATCTCAAATGTTTCACGGTCATCCCGTTGTTGATCAGTTGTCGGAGCGAATCCACTCCAATGCGCAGATGTTCTCCAGCGTAGTTACTACTCACTTTTTTGTCGCTTTCGGCGGTCTTGATGCCTTCGGGGGTCATAGGTTCATCGGAGACGAGCAAAAGGGCTCCGGTCGGAATCTCATTGAAGAACCCTACGGTAAACAAGGTGGCTGTCTCCATATCGACGGCCAAGCAGCGAGTTCTACGAAGGTAGTCCTTGAAATCCTCGTCATGTTCCCACACTCGCCGATTGGTGGTGTAAACCGTCCCGGTCCAGTAATCACGCCCATAGTCGCGGATGGTGGTGGAGATGGCTTTCTCGAGGTTAAAGGCAGGCAGTGCTGGAACCTCAGGCGGGAAGTAGTCGTTTGAAGCTCCTTCACCACGGATAGCGGCGATAGGAAGGATAAAGTCGCCCACATGGTTTTTCCGCACCGCGCCACATTTACCCAAGAACAGGACTGCCTTGGGACTGATGGCCCCTAGAAGGTCCATGATGGTAGCGGCATTGGCACTGCCCATGCTGAAGTTGATGATGGTAATCTCGCCATCCGAGGCACAGGGCATGGGTTTCTCACGTCCCACAACCTCTACGCCTTGCCAGGCAGCAAATTTCTCGACGTAATCTTGAAAGTTGGTGAGCAAGATGTATTTCCCAAACTGATCCAAGGGCAAACCCGTGTATCTAGGCAGCCAATTATCAACAATTTCCTTCTTCGTTTTCATCGCCTTTTTACTTTTTTGCAAAGGTAAGAAAATAAAACCACAAAAATTTGTTCTTTCCAAACGAAAAAAATAATACCTTTGCAGCACGTCTGAAAAATCGTCAATAATAAACAGAAAAAAGTATAGAAAATGAAACTGAAGAACATTCTCATCAACATCGTTTTATTTGCCGTTGTTGTCTTCCTAGCAATCAAAGTCATCCAAAGCATCAAGGCTCCTATTGATTTTGGCAATGAAAAGAGCATGCGTGAAGCTCAGGTCGTGCAACGTCTGAAGGACATTCGTGACGCTGAAGTTCAGTACAAACAAGCACACAACAAGTACACCTCCAACTTCGACTCGCTCATCGACTTCTGCACCAACTACAAGATTCCGGTAGTCAACATCATTCCTGACCCGAGCGACACCACCTTCACCAAGACCATCAACGACACCATCGACTTTGTGAATGTCAGCGACTCACTGTTTGGGAAGCGCACCAACTTCAACATCAAGGACCTCAGTATTGTTCCGTTCAGTGATCCTGTCACGACTTTCGAAATCCACGACAGCATCATCAAGCGTGGCGGTATCTCCGTGCCCGTGTTCGAAGTCAAGACTCCTTATGAGGTTTATCTCGCCAACCCGGGTTCCAAATTCAATGAGAAAGAATGGAACACCCGCGTGAACAATGCCAAGGCTGAGCTGGAACAACTTGACAAATATGCCGGCTTGAAAGTCGGTTCGCTGGAGGAAGCTTCTACCGACGGCAACTGGGAGAAACTCTAATGATCGACCCGGCCAAGACCCTATACTACAACTTAACCATCCAATGCTCATTGGATGGTTTTTGTTTTGTTGTCCACCATCAAGAGGAGAACAAAATCATCGACATTGAGCTCTACCAAACCTCCGAATCATCGGATGAAGGGGTTATCATGGAAGCCCTGGAGAAGGCACTTTTCAAGAAAGAACTTCTCGGGAAGAGTTTCCTTTCCACCACTTTCATCGCGAACAACCCATTCAACACACTGGTGCCCACAGCATTGTTTGACGAACAAGAATGTGAGTCCTACCTGCGTTTCAACCACCTCCTTTCCCAAGGCTGCAAGCTGTTTCACGAACCTCTAAAAAACATGGATTCCGTCAACGTGTTTGCCCTACCCGAGAAACAATACGTGCATCTGCGCAACACTTGGCCTGGAATCAAATTCACCCATCAAACTACGGTTTTCATCGACAGCGTCCTTAAGGAAGAACCCTACGAAAGCGAGGATAATGTCTATGTCAACGTCAACAGTCGCTCGTTCGACATGGCGGTGACCCGCAAGGGGAAACTCGATTTCTTCAACAGCTTCCGATTCAACACCAAGGACGACTTCATCTATTTCCTTATGTTTGCCCTCGAGCAGCAACAGCTCACGAACCGTGACGTCCCCGTTTATTTCAGCGGCCTCGTCACCAACAACTCCGAGATCATTCGACTGACTGAGCGTTACATCCGCAGGGTACGTTTTCTCCGCCCCAACGCCAGCGTCAACGTGGATCTCTCCTTGAGCAATACCCCCTTCCAATACTATTATATACCTTACAAATATTTCTCATGCGAATCATAAGAGGACGATACCAACGCCGCCAGATCGTGGCACCCAACAACCTGCCCGTGCGGCCTACCACCGATATGGCCAAAGAGAGCCTGTTCAACATCCTCGAGAACTACATGGACTTCGAGGAGGTCACCGCTCTCGACTTGTTCGCGGGCACGGGTAACATCTCTTACGAGTTGGTCTCCCGAGGCTGTCCCAAAGTGACCAGTGTTGACCAAGACAACGGCTGCATCCGCTTCATTCGCGAGACCGCCAACAAGCTCGAGATGAAAGAGCTTGTCGCCATACGTTCTGATGTATATCGCTTTCTGGCCAACAACAAGATGAAATATGATCTCATCTTTGCCGATCCTCCTTATGACTGCCAGGAGTACAACCAGCTAATCCGTCTTGTCTTCGATAACGAATTGCTTACCGAGGACGGCATGTTTGTATTAGAGCATGACAAATATGTGAGTTTTGGGGAACATCCCCATTTCATGGAGCAACGCCATTACGGTAAGGTGAACTTCAGCTTCTTTGCCCAAACCTTCAACGAATAAGACCTCTCACCTCTCTCCCCAGGTCACGCTCACTCATCTTTCTCCCCAGGTTACGCTCGCTGCGCTCGCTCACCTCTCTCCCCAGGTTACGCTCACTGCGCTCGCTCACCTCTCTCCCCAGGTTACGCTCGCTGCGCTCGCTCACCTGGGGTTATTAAAAGCGCACCTCTTCGAGGTGCTGCCAGGTCAGAGATATCTCTAAATTCTAAATTCTCAATTATACCCAAACCTTTTCCTCACCGCCTGCTGTTCCTCTTCCGAGCCATCTCTGAAGAGAGGCATAACTTCGCTCTCCGGGAAATCGGTGAACGTCAAGAACAATAAGGCATCGAGGGTATCGTTGAAATCGGGATCAACGTTGAAACACAAGAACTTGGCATTCAACTTCAAGTATTTCTTAAACAAGGTAGGCAATCGATATTCGCCATTGCTCAAGCGGAACATGAACTTGTCAAATCGGTCAATCGAGTCCATGTTCTGCCCCATCAAGACATCAGCATCGACTTTCAGGAAGTCGGGAGTAAATGGTGTTGTTGGGCTGGCCACGTTCGCCAAATCGGTGTTCACCGGATGTTTCTCGGTGACATAGCGGACGATCATGCTTTGGTAGAATTTCGGGTACCAGGAGCTGATGCTGACGGGGCCGATGAAATGCTTGATGTCAGGATTCTTGATTACCACCACAGCCAAGCCACGAAGCAGGAGCACCAAGGGAAGGACTTCGCGTTGGTATTCAACGGTGACGAAAGAGCGGCCCAGTTCGATGGTTCTGGTCAAGGTCTCTCCAAAACGATCCTCAAAGCCAAACAAGGTGCTGACATAAAAGCCTTTGATGCCTTTGGTTTTCATGATCTCGTTACCGAAGCCCAGACGATAAGCGCCGACCACCTGCTGTTTCTTGTTGTCCCAAAGGATGAGGTGTTTGTAATGGGGATCAAACCCATCGGTGTCGAGACTTTTCCCTGTTCCCTCTCCGATGAAACGGAAAGCTTCTTCGCGCAAACGGCCCAATTCATGCATCAAGTTAGGAATCTCATCATAGTTGGCCAAATAGCATTCGTAGGTGGATGCGGAGAACAGCAATCCTTTATCGCGAATCGCCTCCAGTTCCTGAATCAGCAGCTGTCGGTCGCGCGGTGGTTCCACTGGAGCCCATTTTTCGTTCACCGTGGGGGCTTGTTCTTTCTTGATGTTGGCCTCCAAGGCATAGGAACGGCTACGCAGGTACGCAGCGAGGTCAACCGGCTTTTCGTAAGTGGCAATCTCCGCTGGAGCGATTGGCTTGCCCACTTGGAAGACGATGGTTTGGTCGTGTTTGTTGGCCAACTCCCTAGTCAGTCGCGCCGTTCCGAGCATGGGATGGATGCGATCGACAGCATAGAACAGCTTGGAGTTGCGTCCTTCCCAAAACACGGGAATCACAGGGACGTTGGCGTTTTTGATGATTCGGGCGATCGACGGTGCCCATGGCAAGTCTTCAGGGAAGTCATGACCATGGTAGCGCGACACCTCCCCTGCCGGGAACACACCGAGACCATGTCCGGCAGCAAGATGTTGGATAGCGCCTTTGATACCTCCGACACTACTCTTCCATTCGGGGTTTTTCTCGAAAGGATTGACGGAGAAAAAGCAATCCTTAAGGTTAGGAATATGCGAGAGGATAAAGTTCGCCATAATCTTGAAATCGGGACGCACCTTGGCGATGGCACTCAGCAACATTACGCCTTCGATGCCTCCGAAAGGATGGTTGCTGACCACCACGAAACCCCCTTCTTTAGGAATACTGGCCAACTGTTCCGGATCCACCTTGATGTTGACATTCATGTTTTCCAACAGATGGTCGGCGAATTCACGATTCTGATAATCAGCCGCTCCATCAAACAGCCGATTGATTTTCCCAAGTTTCAAAAAGCCATAGGCCAATCCAGCCACACAAGTGCCGAAGAAGCCTTTCAGCCCCAGAGCTTTTTTCAAATCCGCATTTGTTACTACTTTTCTCATAGTCGTTTCCGACTGCAAAGATATAATTTTTAATGATTGGTTTTACAAAGCGGAAAAAATGAAGAAGAAATGTTAAAAAAAGAATCTTTGTTAATGAAAACATCCCTCTGGCAAGAGGTGACACCACCATCGGCTCATAGTGAAATAAGCCCAAAAGCGGTTGGTCATAAAACAAAAACAGGGGGTCGTTTTCTGCTTGCAAAGCTACGTATCGACTTTGTAGTTTGTCAAGAGGTTAACGGGAATTTATTTATCAACAAAAACAGATTATCGCCATAACCAGCCAAAAAGGGACTGCCACACTACAGTTCCTCATCTATGCTTATGGTTTAATTGAATCTTGTTCCAAAAAATCCAAACAAGCCCGCTGAGCTGTGAAAGGCCGTACTTTCGTATTGGCCACCGCCAAATGCTCGGGATGCTGGGCATATACTTTCAACGCCTCTGGATTTTCCAAAGTACAATCCAACATCAAGTCGGCCGTTGACGACGCCAACCGCCCGTCAACTTGGACCTTCACATCGATCAGTCCTGGTATCTTGCCCACCAGACCTTCCAATCCTTCCTTGATGCCAACCTTAACGGTTTGCTTTTCCTCCTCTGACAACTCAGGGTTCAGTGTCCAAAGGATGATATGCTTTACCATGACAGCATCAATTATTTTGCAGGCTCCCACTTGCAGCGGACGGGCGACACGATGGCGCCTTCCTTTTTCAGTGCGTCAAAAGCTTTGTCAACGACTTTGCGGTCGAGGCCGGTTATTTCAGCGATCTTACCAGCGTTTACAGGTTCTCCGATTTCACGCATGGCTTTCAGTACTTGTTCTTTTGCTTCCATGATCTATAGTGTTTAAGTGAATTTCAATACGACAAAGATAATCATTTTTTTGATTTTCTTTGTATATTTGCATTTTTAAACCAATTAAACCCATTAACAATGAAAAAGTTTATAGCTGTAATAACGATGCTGTTGTTTGCCGGCTTGGCTGCAATGGCGCAAGAAACCTCTTATAATAAAACAGACTTCGTCCCTGGCGATGAAATCATCTTTGACGACAGTTTTGAAAGGGAGAAACTTGGCGAGTTTCCGATGAGCTGGGATTTGTTGGATGGATATGCAGAGACGGCTCAGCAGAAGGGACGCAATGTGCTGGCGTTCACTGACAACGGACTTGGACAGGTGATGCCGCTGATGAAAGAGAAATGGGATTGGCTGCCGGAGGTTTTCACGGTGGAGTTCGACCTCTATGTGGCTCCGATGAATACAACAGACGAGGAGGAGACATCGCTTGACATGAGTATTTATTTCGGCGACCGCGGCGACGACAGCTACTACAATGCCTCAAGCCATGTGCAATTCTGGTACAGAGAAGACGGGTCGTGCAACCTTAGGTGGGACCTGCTGAAACCAGACGGGAGCAATCAGTCGAGTGGAGAGAAAATGCTAGGGCTGAACTCGGGCACCAGCGATTACCTGGAAAAGGACAACCCCGTGGTTGCCGGAGAGTGGAACCACTTCGCTTTCTCGTTCAACCAGCGGGCTTTCAAGGGCTATGTGAATGGCGTACGTTTGATCAACGTTCCGGCTATGAAGGCCCCGGGCTACCTCTTTTTCGCCAGCGGAGCATTTTACCGCTACACGGGTCTGAGCAATGTGCGCATCGCCCAGGGTGCTGTCCCGCTTTACGACCGTCTTTCCACCGACGGCAAAATCGTCTCCTACGCCATTACTTTCGAGACCGGCAAAGCCGACCTGAGACCGGAATCCGTTATCGAGATCAACCGTGTTGCAAAACTGATGCAGGAGCATCCCGAACTTGAATTTGAAGTTCAAGGCCATTGCGATAACACCGGCACCGATGCCGTAAACGACCCGTTGAGCCAACAAAGGGCAGAGGCTATCGTGAACGCCCTTGTGAAGCAAGGTATCGAACAATCACGCCTTACACCCGTAGGAAAGGGCTCTCATTCCCCCATTGCTTCTAACGACACAGCCGAAGGACGCTCAAGAAACCGCCGAGTGGAATTCGTTAAAAAATAAATTGGATAACTATCTTCTGGGTCTTCACGTCGTCGCCGTTGATCAAGCGCAACACATACACGCCAGCGGAGGTGAAAGGAGGAACAACGTCTCGGTTTTGTCAAGAACTGAATAATTATTCGTCTCGGTTTTATCAAAAAAAGCATCTTTTTCGTCTCTGTTTTATCAAAAAGTGCTATGTTTTGCCAACATAATCATCTATTAAACCCTTTGAAATGTATATAGAAAGACCAATAGACACATTGCTTCATGGCTGGGAATTGGCGAAGTATAACAATCCACGTTCGCAGCACGAGCTATTCTATTGGGAAAACACCGCCGAAAGCACACTGTCAGAAGTGGATTACATCATCACTCGCGACATGAATGTGCTACCTATCGAATGCAAGGCGGGCGTCAGCGGCAAGATGAAGAGTCTGTATGAGTTTATGCGCCAGAAGCATCTGACGGAGGCCATCCGTTGCTCGTTGGAGAACTATTCCCAATTGGAGTATTTCGATAAGAAGGATGATGGTGCTTTGCGTCACGTTCAGATACTCCCACTGTTTGCGGTTTCCAATATCTTTCGTGAAGAATATAACCCTTACGGAGATGTATGAAAAAAGGGAGCGTGACGAACGCTCCCTTTTCAGTTGTATGGGTATTACAGTTTATTGGATGACAATCTTCTGCGTCTTCACATCGTCACCGTTGATCAGGCGCAACACATACACGCCGGGGGAGGTGAAAGGTGAGAGGTGAGAGGTGAGAGATGAGAGGTCCTTGCAGAAGATCTCATGACCAAGGACATCGAAGATCTGAAGGGTTCCTTTGCCGTTAACGATGAGTTGTCCGTTAGTGTAGAAGGCAAAGTTGTCATTGTTGCCAAGGTTGTTATCGTTGTCTTCCTTCCCTTCAAACACCAGCTTGAAACGGCTTTCGTAGTCCGTGACCTTGCTATCGAAGGTGTAGCTCGGGGTCTGGAGCAGGTCGATGTCGGCACCGGTGAGGTTGTCGATGAGATGGAGATAATTTAGAATTAAGAATTTAGAATTTAGAGATTCTGAGATGGTCAGGGTGTAGGTGCCGTTCTCCTTGGCCTTGAAGTTGACAGGCAGTTCGCCCGTGGCACTTTCGATGGTGGCTGCAGCCCAGTCTTCGCCATTGTGCCAGACGCTAACGCTCGGTGTATTGTCGCTGAGTTTCATCTTGCGGAGGGTGTTACCGCTGCCCATCTGAACATAGGCACGACCGTATGCGCCATCTCTACCTGCCTCTATGCAGAGATAAGCAGGTTCCCATTTTGCTTGTTCACCACGGGTGGCGTAGTTGATGACCAGGTTTTGGCCTGGTTCGGTGGATTGCACAAAGAATCCCTCGCCTGGCTCGATGGGCCTTTCAACAAGGGTGTAAGGAACTAGTTCTCCACCACCATCAGCCACGAGATAGGTGGTCAGGTCGTCATCACCGATCTTGATGACATCCTCCTCGGTAAGGCGGCGTGTGAAGGGATTGCCTACAAGGTTGTAGCCTTTCAAACCGCCAGCAGCATAACAACTAAGCGGTATGGTGACCGTCTGGTCTGTGGCCAGCATATTGCCTTCAAACGACAGTGTGACATTTTCGGCATTAGCATAGAGATAGCCTTCGAGATGCTTAAGTACCGTGAAGTTGTTGTCGGAGTCTTTGGCGTTCCACCAGTAATGCGTGGGCTCATGGTAAAGGTATAAGTCGTAATCGCTTTCTGTAGTGAAGTGGTTATCAATGAGCAGATTATAGGTAACTGGCGAAGCGATGGTAAACCAACCGTCACTGTCATCATTATAGGCGCTGATGCCTTTCAGGAAGGTAGCAGTCACATTGTCGCTGTGGGTCAGTTCTCCACCTTTGGCAATGGTGATGCTGCCGCCATTCTCAAAGGTAATGTGACCTACATTGGCAACACCTTCGATGATGGCCGGAGCGGCAACGACGACATCACTGCCCCCTTGGGGAAGACCGTTGCTCCAGTTTTCCTCATCGTCCCAAAGCCCTTCATGGATAAAGGTGGGTTGTACTAGAGTGGAGGTGATATTGACATTAGCGGCAGGCATGATGAAGATATAGGTGCCCTCCACGTCAGGCATGATAGTCGTGCCGTTGATCATGAGTGAAGAAATTGTGTAGCCCAATGGTGAATCCACCGCAAAAGAGATGATGGCACCTTCGGCGGTATAGTAAGTGCCACTATGTTCGATGATGGCATCTTCCTCGCTTCCTGTGGCGGAGCCCATGACATAATCAAAGGTCAAACCCTCGGCGCAACTGATGGTGTAGCCTTTGTTGCCGCCAAGGATGTTGTCAACATTGCTATTGTTGTTGTCGAATCCGATTCCTGTCGTGTTATTGCCAGTGTAGTAGTTGAAACGGAGGTTGCCGTTGGTGTAACCCACAACGCCGCCGCTCTCCGTACCTTGGACAGTACTACCGAGCACCAGACAGCGTTCCACAGTACCATCGTTTCCTCCCACTACGCTACCCGAATAGGCATTTCCTTTGATAGTGCAATCCTGGAGCGTCACGCCCCTGACCGTGCCGTTTTGTCCAACGACACCGAACAGGCCTTGGAAGTATTGGCTTTTATTGATATTGATGCCGCTGATGCTGTGATGGTTGCCATCGAAAGTGCCATTGAATCTATGATCGTTATTGCCAATGGCAGTGAAGTTGTTCGCTGTGCCGTCAAATACGAGGTCATCGACGAGGAGGAAATACCTGCCTTCGTAATCTTCGCCAGCGTTCACGCGGTTGGAAAGTTGGACGAGGTCGTCGGTGGTGGCAATCAGGAAGGGGTCGTTCCCCGCTCCCGAACCCGTACCGTTCCAGTAGTTCTTGTATCGGGCGATGAACGCGACATCGGCAGTAACGTTATAGGCCTCGCCCTCAGCATAAAGTGTCTCCCCACCAGTGACTTCGTAGCCGTTGACTTGGCTGGGAGTGCCCACCATCCAACCCACAAATTCGAAGTTTTCGGGGTTGACCGCATTAGAAGGCAGCATGAAGTCGAAGCCGTGTGCTACCGTTTTGCTGACGCCAGAGGCATAGGCACCGTTGCCATTTTCGGAGGCTTGATAGACCGTGACGGTGTGGGTGGCCACGCCATAGCCACAGACGCATCGGCCTGTTGACGGGTTGAAAACATGTGGCTCAGTATGGTGGTGGGAGCAATGATTGCAATACACGGAGTGCTTTTCATCGTTGTAGATGAAGTAGGTGACGCTCTCGTGCGGACAAGGCTCGATAACTGCATACATACCATGTTGGACTTTATGAATACGATCAGCAACATTTTGCAAAACCCAGTTGCCTCCTTCTTTCGTTTGAACCATGGATTCTTCATAAAGGTTCAAGGTGCCAAAGGAGCCGCCGCCGTCGCCTCTTCCGATGGCGTAGGCATTGGCGGCGCTTGCAATGACGGTGCCGCCGGTAATGGTCACATTGGCGCCGTCGCCGTCGTCGCCGCCGCCGATGCCAGCACCGCCGTAGCTACCCGAGAAGATGAGATCGGCTATGAAATACAGCACTGAACTGTGATAGTCCCTTCCACCAAAATTCTTGATAAAAGAAAGGTAATTGGGTTCATGGTGTTCTCTCCAATAATCAAAGTCATAATTGCCACCTACGGCGGTGACATGTCCACCAGAGATGTTGACGGTTCCGCCGTCGCCGTCGTTTCCGCCACCGATGCCAGCACCTTTCTTAGTGGAAGAGGCAATGACTACGCCGCCAGAGATATTGGTGATTCCGCCATTGCCGCCACCGCCACCACCCGGACCGCCGCCACCGCCGATGCCAGCACCTTCCTTGGAGCTTGCCTGAA